>Ga0207674_10000746_pt1 | contig 42674 bp, 28 predicted proteins | sample KBSCornC72_FD_184303 | JGI IMG/M metagenome (GOLD analysis project Ga0207674, IMG submission 184303) | Corn rhizosphere microbial communities from Kellogg Biological Station, Michigan, USA - KBS Corn C7-2 (SPAdes) (version 2) | ecosystem: Host-associated > Plants > Roots > Rhizosphere > Soil ... | reverse complement strand
GTTGACTGGACTTCGGTCGGGGCGGTGGCGGGTTGGGTGGCGGCGGCGGAGGCGTTACGGAGGACGGCCTGGAGTTTAAGGAAGCCGAAGCCGAGGGCGAAGAGTACGCAGGCGACGGATAGGAGCGTGATCCAGCGCTCACGTTGGCTCGAGCGAGTGAGCGCAGTGGCGAGGCGACGGGCGGGGTTGGTGGGGTCGCTGGACGCCAGCGTTCCGAAGGTGTTTTGCGCGACGTGCGGCGGGGCCGGCTGGACGAGGTGCGATTGCACGGCGGCGACGAGCGCGTCGGGTGCGATGGCGACGTTGCGGAATTCGAAGAAGTGGCGGAGGCGGGCGACGGCGTCGGCGATGCGCTGGCCGGCGGCGGTGGCGGAGACGTCGAGCGCGGCGGCGACGGTGTTGATCGGGAGGTTGGCGACGTATTTCAGGAGGAAGGCCTCGCGCGGGGCGTCGGGAAGGGAGGCGATGGCGTCGTCGACGGCGGGCGCGAGTTTGAGCCAGTCGGACGCGAGCGAGCCGAACCCGGGCGACGACGGCGGCGACGAGCAAGGCGACATCGCGCAGACGGCGTGCGCGGTGTCGAACAGCCAAGGCACGAGAGACGTCTGGCCGCGCAGGGAGGGCAACTGCGCGGCGAGCAGCACGAAGACGGCGGCGGTGGACTGGTCCGCGAGCGTCGGATCGCCGAGTTGTCGCCGGCAGGTGGAAAAGACCAGTGGCACGTGGCGCTCGACGAGTCGGGTGAGGACGGCGGGGGCGTCGTCGGGTTGTTGGAGAAGCTCGTGGTCGTCCATCGAACTTACCGGTGGAGGCTCCAGAGGAAGAGCGTCTTTTCGGCGTCGCGGGAGAAGGCGTGCAGGGCGTCGGGGGCGAGGCCGACCTGGGTGACCTCGATCGCGTGCCCGTCGAAGGCGGCAAGGCGCTTGCCGCTCGCCACGTCATAGACGTAGACCTTGCCCGGTTCGTTCGCGCGGCGGGAGAAGAGGGCGACCTTGCCGGTGCCGAGGATGATTCGTTGGCCGGTTTGGGAAAAGGTGTGACAAAGGGGGAGACCGTCGATCGGGCCTTCGAGGGGGCGAAGGATTTCGCCCCCGGTGGCGCTGATCAGGTTGGCGACGCCGACGGCTTTGGACAGACCGATCCTACGATCCGCTGTGAGCAGGCCGGCGTTGAACGTTTCGCCGGCGGGCGGCAGGGAGTCCAATTCCTGACCGGTGATGGCGTCGAAGATTTTTGCGCCGTTGTTCAGGGTCACCAGCACGAGTTTGCCGCTCTCCGAGAAGGAAATGGTTTGTCCGGGGGATTGCAGGTCGATCTTTCGGACGAGCCTTTTCGTGTCGAGGTTCCAGAGGCGGAGGGCGATCTCGGCGGGGGGCGGATTCGGCGTTGCGCCCGGGGCGGCGGGCAGCGTGAACCCGGCGGGTCGGCCGCTCAGGGAGGCCGCCTCCTTGCCGTCGTTCGAGAAGGCGACGGAGGTGGTGGGCGAGGCTCCGGCGGTGTCGAGGTTGGCGACGAGTTGGCCGGTGGTCGCGTCCCAGAGGCCGAGGCGCGACGGGCCGTCGGTCGCCGACGTGGCCGCCAGCGCCCGCGCGCCGTCGTGGGACAGGGCGGCGCAGCGGACGGGGTCGCTGAGATCCTGCAATCGCCGCAGCGCCTTGCCGGTGCGGGCGTCGAATATGCGAACGATCGAGTCGCCGCCCCACGTGAGCACGCGCGAGCCGTCGCCGCTAAAGGTGACGCCCGCAACGTCTACACCGAAGCGATTGACCTCTTCGCCGGTCTGCGGGTCCCAGAAGTGGACCTGGTGATCGGCGTCGTCGATGGTCGCCAGGACGCGGCCGTCGGGACTGAAGGTCGCGAACAGCACGCCGGACCGCTTGAGGACGTGGGGCGAGGGGACGGGCCGAGTGGCGGGCGGCTGGGCGGGGCCGCGGATGATGGCGACCTTGGCGGGGGCGACGGTCGCCAATGCCATCATCCATGCGAGTAGAAGGGAGCGAGCGAGAGGGCGGGGAGTGGACATCGGAGCCCTTTGGACACGGCCCACAAGCGGGCCGGCTAAACTCTGCGAGCGAGCAACGTTAAGGCCGTTGAGCGTACCGCACGGGTTGACGGAACGCTACAGCCGAGCGGGCGGCACGGCCGGTGGAAACTACTTTTTCCCCATCGCCCGCTTGGCGGTGAAAAAGTTCGTCAGCAGTGCGGCGCACTCTGCGGCGCGAATGCCGTCCGTCACTTGCACACGGTGGTTCAGGCGCGGGTCGGAGCAGAGTTGGAAGAGCGTGCCGACGGCGCCGGCCTTGGGGTCGGGACAGCCGTAGACCAATTGCGGGATGCGGGCGTTGACGATCGCGCCGGCGCACATGGGGCAGGGCTCGAGCGTGACGGCGAGGATCGTTTCCTCTAACCGCCAGTCGCCCAGGACCATGGCGGCCTGGCGGATGGCGAGGACCTCGGCGTGGGCGGTGGGATCCTTGTCAAGAATGCGGCGGTTGTGGGCGGCGGCGATCACGCGGTCGGTGGGGGCGTGGTAGATGACGGCCCCGATCGGGACCTCGTCGTGCGCGAGGGCGAGGCGGGCCTGGGCGAGGGCGAGGTCGATGAGGGCGTCGGGGGACATCGCTATCGTGCGAATACACGGCCCGCGAGCGGGCCGGCCAAACTTGGTCAGCGAACAATTGTTTAGTGGTGGAGGCCGAGCCAGAGCATCCAGGCGGTCGTGGGGATGAGGAGCGTGATCGACACCCACAGCATCACCGTGGGCTCGCGCCGGTCGTGGCGGCTTCGGCCGGCGAACCAGAACGACATGAATGCGGTGATCAACGCCACGTCGAGGCAGACGAACGCGCCGGGGAGCAAGTACCAGGCGACGTCGAAGTTGCGCGGCCAGAAGGCGAAGACCAGCCGCGCGGTGAGGATCCAGATCGCCAGCGACAGGGCGCGGTGCGCCACCTGCCGGAAGAAGGCGTCGATGGCGCCGACGGGGTCGTAAACCGGTGCTTGGGATTGGGGGGTCATGCGGTCGTAAAACTCAGGGTACTGGGACGACCTGTGTCACTTCGGGCACGCGCTCGCGGAGGTTGCGCTGGATGCCGTCCTGCAGGGTCATGGTTGACGACGGGCAGCCGTGACACGCGCCGTGGAAGCGGATCTGCACGACCCCCTGCGGGGAAACGTCCACGAGTTCGATGTCGCCGCCGTCGGCCTGCACCGCCGGGCGGATCAGGTTGATGACGCTCTGGACGCGCTCGCGGATGGGGGTGGACTCGGTGGCAGGGGTCGTCATCGTGGATACCTCGTCGCTCGATTATAGACGAGGATCGGAATCTGGGACAGGCCGGCGGGGCGCGGCCGCCCCCGGTGCGCCTCCCGAAAGCCGCTTACGGCTTCACGCCCTTCAAGAAGTGCAGCTTCTTGTCGCCGCTGAGGTAATAGAAACCCCCCTCGACGCCCTGGATCGCCGAGATGCCCGCCTCGTCCTTGACGTCGGAGGCGTGGTGCAACATGCCGGATTCGCGGCCGGACTCGCGTTCGATCTCGCGCGAATAGCATTGCAGGCGGACCTGCGTCGTCGCCGGGTTGGCGACGGGCCCGGGTTTGACGTTGGGCCGGTCGATCAGGACGAGGTGGTCCTGGCCGATCGCGGTCTCTTCGATCTGCACGTTGGGCTCGGTGGTCTTGACGATCCCGCCGACCCACAAGGCGCCGGGGTGGTCCAGGTCGTAGCAGACCGGGCCGTTGCGGTGGGTGGAGACGTAGAGCTTGGATCCGACGACGTTCAGGCTGACGCCCCAGTCGACCGGCGTCGATGCGGCATCGCCCTGCGCGGTGGTCAGGCGCGCCTCCGCGCGTTTACCGTCTTGCGCGTAATCGAGCAGCTTGCCGGTCTCCAGCGAGTGCAGGCAGACGTAACGCCCGCCGTACCCGACCACGAGGATGCGCCCCTCGGAGATCAGCAGTTGGTCCGGGTTGGTGGCGCCGGCGTAAATGAGCGCCTGCTGGTCGGGTTGCAGGTTGCGGTTGAAATTCTGGTTGACGTCGGTGGGGGCGCTGGCGGGGATGTCGTAGTTGGGCTCCTTGCCGGGCTCGAAGAGGTCCTTGCCGCAGAGGCGGTCGGGCTGGATCCAGACCAGCGTGCCGTCGGGGGCGAGGGCGAAGTTCACGGGGACGTTGCCGCCCTCGTTGGCGAAGGTCATGCGGCGGACGAGCTGACCGGTCAGGGTGTCGATCACGACGAGCTGGGTGCTGGTCGCGTCGTCCACCTTGGCGACCGTGAAGTCGTCGGTGGCGGCGAGCCGCGAGATCGGCGCCGCGGAGGCGAGCCGCGTGTGCCAGACGATCGAGCCGTCGGCGGTGCGGACCGCGAAGAGCTGACCGGCCGTGGTGGCGACGATGATCTTGTCGTCGATGGGCTTGACGTGGGCGATCGCCTCGGGCCCCGCCGGCACGGCGGGCGCGGGTGCGGCGGGGATCTGCTGCACCATCCCCGGTTGGACGATTATCCGGCCTGGCATCCGCCGGACGCCGCCGCGCAAGATCAGTTGTTGCTGCTGGCCGTTAATGATGACCTGCCCTTCGGCGTCGTTGTTGCCGGGCGCGACGGTCTGATCGTTGGCGCCACCGCCGGCGACGACCTCGATCTTCGGCAGGCCCTTGATGGCGACGGGCTTCCATTTCGCCTTGCCGTCCTCACCGCTGAGCAGCACGAGTTCGTCGTCGCTCCAGACCAGAAGGGCCGGGTTGTCACCGTCGAGCCAGGCGAGGTTTTTCGGCTCGCCGGACAGGGCGTCGCTGCGGCCGACGGGTTCGGTGGCGCCGACGGGGAAGATGAGCAGGTTGTTGTTGCCCGACGCGACGACGACGCGGTCGTAGCGGCTGTGCCCGGCGCGCAGGTCGGACGGCGGCTCGATCAGGGCGGAGACGTTGGGGATGATCAGTTGCTTGGCCGGGTCGGTGACGAAGGGGGGGTTGAGCAGCGGCCGGGTGGCCGGGTCGCTGCCGGCGTCGCGCCACGCCGCCAGCGCCGCGCGGTGCGCCTTGAGCTGTTCGTCACTGGGGCGGCCGGGGATGTGGAAGTTCGGCAGCTTGGCGGTGACCGCCTGCGTCTTGTAATTCTGGAGCGCCTTGAGCGCGTCGGCGATCGTCGTCCCCGCCGCCGCCAGCTCTTTGTCGCCGGGCAGTTTGAGCGGCTTGGCGAGCGGGTTGGACGCCGCCCCAAGCTTGACCGCGGTGGCGAGGCGGGCTGCGGCGGTGTCGACGCGGTCGGCGGTGCGGTCGGGCATCGCCAGGTAATTCCGCGCCATCGCCTCGAGCAGCCGCGGCTTGTCGCCCGATTCGCCGTACTTGTTGTACGCCTGTCGCAGGGTGTAGACGGCCAGGCGGTAATTCGATTGCGCCTCGTAGGCGGCGCTGGCGGCGATCATCGCCTTGGGCGCCGCCGTCGCGTTGGGGAACGTCTCGGCGACCGCCTTGAGCAGCGCCGGGTCCTCACCCGCGGCCTGCAGCGCGTCGGCCGCCTGCGCCTCGAACGCCTCGTACGCCTGCGGCTTGAGCTTCTTCACCTGCTCGATCATCCTCTCGGCGACCTGGGCGGCCTGCACGCCGCCGGCCTCCTCGTCGGCGAGCGGGACCGTGCGCAGCTTGGGGCTCGCGAGGATCTCCTGATACAGCTTGACCGCCGACGCCAGCGAATCCTCCTGCACGAAATCCCGGTCGAACTTCGCCCGGCTGATGCGGTAGTTGACCTGCTGGCTGTCGCCGTCGGCGGCATCGCCGGCGAGATCGTACAGGCGCGTGACCTCGTCGATCGTGTCGGCCTTCTTCTCCCGCTGGAGCTTGGCGGCGAAGGTGATGCAGTCGTTGAAGAGGTGGTCGCGTTCGCCGCCCGAGCGCATCGACTTCAGCCCGCCCAGCAGCTTCACCGTCTCGTCGAGCTTTTCCATCGCCACCGGGAGCTGGCCGGCGACGAACATGACCTCGGCGTAGCGCAGGCGCGGCTCGGGGTCGGCGGGGGCGGCGGCGACGTCGTCGTCCAGACGCTTGCGCGCCAGCGCCATGTCCGCGTAAACGTTCACGCGCTTGGCGCCGGCGACCACCACCTCGTTGCCGATCACCAGCACGTTGCCCGGGCCCTCCCCCTCGTCCCAGTCGCGCTTGGCGGGATAGGTGTCCATCACCTTGCCGGTGGCGCGGTCGATCCGCAGCAGGCCGCCGCGCTTGCTCTGCTCGTCCTTGGCGTACGACGGCGCCGACTCGGTGCAGACGAAGACGTATTTGGACGTCACGAACGCCCGCCCGCGCACGTTCGACGACGCCGTGCTCGTCCAGACGATGCACGGACTGGGCGCGTCCGACTTGTCGGAACGGGTGGGCTGCGTCCAGTCGATGCAGTACACCAGCGTCCCGCCGGTCAGAAACACCTGCTTGCCGTCGACCGCGATCAGCGCCTCGGGGCCGGACGCGTCGTCCGGGCGCATCTGGAAGTCGGAGATCGCGATCCGCTTGAGCTCGGCGCCGGTGCCGGCGTCGTAGACGATCAAGTGCTTGGCGTCGCTGGGCAGGATGAACACCTTGCCGTCCTGGACGATCACGGCGTTGTATTCCCACGCCTTGGCGCTGGACGTGCCCTGGCGGATGCCGTTGATCCCGCGCCAGTTCATCTGGTTCGGGTCGAGCATCGCCGTGTCGCGGGGGTAAATGTTCAGCCACGAAATCGTCCCGCTGTAGGCGTCCAGGGCGGCGCAGGCGCCGACGTTGGTCAGCACGTACACGCGGCCGCTGCTGTACGCCAGGTGCGAGAGCGTGTCGGCGGTGGGCATCTGCCCGTACGCGTAGGCGTTGTTGTTCGAGCTGGCGATGAAGCACGACCACTTGTAGTTGCCGTTGTTCAGGTCGAGGCAGACGACGTAGCAGTCCTCGGCGGTCATGTTCTTCCCGCCGCGGCCGATCACGTAAACGTTATCCCCCACGACCAGCGGCGAACCGGAAAAGTCCAGCGCGCGCAGGTTCTCCTCGGGGATCTTGCCCGGGCGGCTGACCCACTTCTCTTTGCCCGTCGCGCGGTCGAGGCAGACCAGCCGCGTCCCCCGGTCGTTGCCGTACGCCGGCATCCCGTTCACCTGGCGATCGGAAAAACCCATGACGCCTAAGACGGCGTTGTCCGTCAGGGTCAGTGAGAACTGCTGCGTCCGCGAGAAGCCGAAACTGTTGATCGTGTACTGCCCGTTACTGTTGGGGTACGACTGCGTCCACCCCGGCAGCGGGACGCCCGATTGCAGGCTCACGGCGTACACGCGGCTGCCGTCCTGGAAATACAGCTCGCCGTCGTCGGCGACCGGCAATATGCCCAGGCCGGCGCCGGGGTCCTGTTCGCGGCGGGTAATGATCTCGCCATCCGGCGCCTGCACCGGCTGCCCGGCGCGGGCGACCGGTCGCGGCGTCAGCTCGATCGTCGCCAGTCGCGCCCCGGGCCGCCCGGTGGCGGCGGAAATCATCGACCGCGACTCGTCCCCGCCGGGATTCAACCGCACGGACCCGCTGCTCGTCGCCACGGAAACGGGCGGCGCCACTTCCATCAGGCGGTTCAGCGCGTCGGCCAGCACGATGTCCTTGCCGAAGAGCGTCCCGACCGCGCCGGCGAACTTGTTCTTCAGTTGCTCGGCGCGCTCCGTGGCGCGCTTCTGGTCGCCGCTCAGGTGATACGCCAGCGCCGTGCGGAAGAGCACCTTGGGCCGCTCGACGACGAGATTCGGGTGCCAGTCGAGCAACCGGTCCCCCACCCGCGCCGCCTCCGCGAAATCGCCGTCCTCCAGCAGCATGTCCACCAGGCGCACGCCCGCCTGCTTGCCCGCGTCGGTGACGAAATAAAGTTTCATCACGCGCGACAGCGTTTCCTTGTCCCCCTGCTTCGCCTGATCCAGCAGCGCCGCCGCCACCGCGCCGTATCGATTGCGATACGCGTCAAGCCCGGCCTTGGGCCACTTGGCGAGTTGTTCCTGCACGGGCCGCTCGATCCCCGTGTACTGCCGGATGTTGTTCTGCGCATCCGTCCCGGAGGGGACGACGTACTGCCCGTACTTCTCGATGACTTCCTGGTACCAGTCGGCCGCCTTGTTCCAGTCCGCCAGCCGCTCCATGCGTCTGGCGTCTTCCAACTTCTTGATCGCCTCGAGGCTGTCGCGGACGCTGACGCCCTGGAACGTCTCCTTGCCGTAAAACGAGTCGGGATTGAGGCCCCCGCGCTGCTGCGGCTGCGCTTGCTGAACCGGCAACGTGCGCACCTGCGCGACCAGCACGCCACCGCAAACGGCGGCGCCGGCGGCGGCGAGGGTCAAAGCGGTCTTGGCCAGGCGGTGTCGGGCGTTAAACGGCATCGGAAGTCACTCCCGTCGATTGAGGCAGGCGCGCGCGTCCCATTCTCCCCAAACCCGGTCAATCGCACAACGCGCGCAACCACACTCAGAAGTACTTCATCCATAGCGGCGCCAGACGTTGCACCTCGTCGGGGTCGATCCGCGACTTGTCCGACCAGATGCCCAATTCCAGCGCCCGGTGCGCCGGACTCGCCAACATATCGCGACGTCGCGCAATTAATTCGACAGACCGCTTCATCAGGGTGATCGCGTTCTGCGAGGCGGTCTGCAAGTTTCCGATGATCTCCTTCAGCAACTCGTGCGGGTCGATCGCCTGCGTCGCCTGACCCGGCGCGGCGGGCTTGTTCCGCCAGCAGTCGTAATCCGTCACCAGCGCGACCAGGGCGTAACTGATCTCCGCCTCGCGCGCCAGCTTGGCTTCGGGCATGGCGGTCATCCCAATGAGGTCGCCACCCCACAGGCGGTGCACGAGCGACTCCGCGCGCGTCGAAAAGGCCGGCCCTTCCATGCAGACGTAGCAGCCGCGATCGTGAACACCGAACGCCGGCGTATCACCCTGTGACCGGCCCGCCTCCAGCAGGATTTGACGAAGGATCGGGCAGAAAGGTTCCGCGAACTCCACGTGCACGGCGGCCTTCTCATAAAACGTGTTCGCACGCCGGTTCGTCTTATCGATAATCTGATCCGGAATAACCAGATCTTTCGGCTTGAACTCCTCCCGCAGCGACCCCACCGCCCCCGACGCGATAATGTGAGTCACACCCAATTGCTTCATCGCGAAAATGTTCGCCCGGAATGGGATCTGACTCGGGTTAATCAAATGCCCCGGCCCGTGCCGCGAGAGCACGAACACCGGTACGTCCGCCCACGTCGTCTCGACGATGGCGTCCGACGGCCGGCCGAACGGCGTGTCGAGCTCGTGCCGCGTCCCCTGCGACGACTCCGCCAGCGCCTGCCCCAACCCCGATCCGCCGATTAACCCGATCTTCAGTTCACTCATGATCGCCAGCGTAAAAGAGAAGCCGCGTCGCGTAAACGGTTGGCCGGCGCGACATCAAATGTCTGCCCGCCTGGCGTTCGTGGATTGTAGGCGTCAAGTTCGATAGGATTCGGTGCTCTGTGCGTCACGCCTACCCGTTGATGCTGGACGTTTCCAACCGCCTCGTCGTGATCGTCGGAGGCGGCTCGGTCGCCGCGCGCAAGGCCACGGGTCTGCTGGACGCCGGGGCCACCCGCGTCCGCGTCGTCTCGCTCACGTTTTGCGAATCCATGCCGTCCGGCATCGAGCGGGTCACCGCCCGCTACGTCCCCGATCACCTCGACGGCGCCGCCCTGGTCTTCGCCGCCACCGATGACGAATCCGTCAACGCCGCCGTGGTCCGCGACGCGCACCAACGCAATCTCCTGGCCAATCGCGCCGACGCCGACGAACAAACCCCCGGCGACTTCACCGCGCCCGCAATCATTCGCGACGGCGAGTTGACGATCACCGTTTCCACCGCCGGCTCGCCGGCCCTGGCCGCCGCCATCCGCGACCGCCTGAAGTCGCATGTCCAACCCAAATGGGTGAAGATGGCCCAGGTCGCGCAGATCTACCGGCCGGACCTCATCCAGCGCCGCACCCCGCCCGACGTCCGCCGCGCCGTCTTCCGCGACCTCGCCACCGAGGAGGCGATGAACCTCCTCGACACCCGCGGCGCCGACGCGCTGGCCCACTGGTTAAAGGATCGTCACCCCGGACTCTGAACCATGCCCACGATCCATCAACTGGTGCTGGTGAGTCTGGCGATCCTGCTCTTCGCAGTGGGTCTGGGCCTCTCCGTCGCGCGGCTGCGGATCGACCGCGAAGGACTGCGCATCGCCTCCAAGGCGTGCGTCTGGTCGGGGCTGACGGCGGCGCTGGCGGTGCTCGTCTGGCACACCGCCGCCCGTCCGACCGGGAGCTGGCTGCCGCTCGAAGACAACTTCGAGGCGTTCATCTGGCTCGCGGTCCTCCTCGCCGGCTTCGTCCTGTACGTCCAGCGCACCAGGCCGCTCGGCGGGCTCGACTGGTTCGTCCTCCCGATCGTCATCGTGATGCTCGTCGCCGCGATGGTCCTGGGCAAAGCCAAGCCCAAGGAATACGTCGGAACCACGTGGTACTGGATCCACCTGGTGAGCGTCTTCGGCGGCGCCCTCGCCTTCGCGATCGCCGGCGCCGCCGGGGCGATGTACCTCCTCGCCAACCGCCGCCTGCGCAGCAAGGCGCTGCCGCACGGCCCGAAACTCGGCAGCCTCGAGCGCCTCGAGCGGATCACGTTCGCGTCGGTCACGCTCGGCTTCGCCCTGCTCACCGTCGGATTGATCACCGGCTGGGTCGTCCTCAAATTGGACGGCCAGACCGGCCTGGGCGCGCACTGGTACAAGAGCCCGAAGGTCGTGCTGGCGGTCGCCGCGTGGGTGGTGTACGCCGTCGTCCTTCACGCCCCGATCAACCCGAGCTTCCGCGGGCGCAAGGTCGCGCTCCTCAGCATTTTCGGGTTCGTGCTGATGGTCGGCACGCTGGTCGCCGTCAACCTCGTCCCCGGCGGCGGCGGTGGTGGCGGCGGCAACGGAGGGTCGCACTGATGCAGCGGCTGCTCCTCCTCGGACTCAACCACGCGACCGCCCCGCTCGAGGTTCGCGAGAAGGTCGCCTTTTCCGCCGACGGCCGCGACCGCGCCGTCGAGGCGCTTCGCGCCCGCTTCCCCGAGGCCGAGGTCACGCTCCTCTCCACCTGCAACCGCGTCGAGCTTTACGCCGCGCGACAGACGCACGGTCACCCGCGGCCCGAGGAAATGATCGAGTTCCTCGCGCAGTTCCACGGCGTCGACGCCGGCGTCTTCGCCCGACACCTCTACCAGAAACACGACCGGGACGTCGTCGCCCACCTCTTCACCGTCGCCTCGTCGCTCGACTCCATGGTCCTCGGCGAAACCCAGATCCTCGGCCAGGTGCGCGAGGCGTACGACGCCGCCCGCGAGCGGGGCGGCACCGCCGCGCTCCTCAACCCCCTGTTCCAACGCGCCCTCGCCGTCGGCAAGGAAGTCCTCTCCACCACCGCCATCGGCGAAGGCCGCGTCAGCGTCGCCAGCGTCGCCGTCGACTACGCACGCCGCATCTTCGACTCCTTCTCCGACAAGGTCGTCCTGAGCATCGGCGCCGGCAAGATGGCGTCACTGGTGCTCCAGAGCTTCGCCCAGCTTTCGCCGCGCCGCCTGCTGGTTTGCAATCGCAGCGCCGACAAGGCCGCCGAGCTCGCCGGCCGATTCCGTGGCGAGGCCGTCCCGTTCGACGATCTCTCCGACCACCTCACCGCCGCCGATATCGTCGTCTCTTCCACCGGCGCCAGTCAGCCGATCATCACCGCGCGGCAGGTGACGGCCCTCCGAAAGGCGATGCGGTACCGCCCGATCTTCCTGATCGACATCGCCCTGCCGCGCGACGTCGAGCCGGCCGTGGGCGACCTCGAAAACGTCTACCTCTACAACATCGACGATTTGCAGCAGGTCGTCGCCGGCACGATGGACCAGCGTAAGGACGCCGTCGACGCCGCCCGCGGCATTGTCGCCCGCCACGTCGACGGCTTCGCCGCCTGGCAGCGCGCCCGCGAGATGGGCCCGATGATCGACCGGCTCTCCAAGCGCTACCACCAGCTCGCCGCCGAGGAGCTGGTCCGCACGCTCAACAAAATGCAGGGGATCAGCGACACCGAGAAAAGCCACCTCGAAGAGCTGACCCGCCGCATCGTCAACAAGCTGCTGCACGACCCGATCTCGATGCTCCGCAAGAGCGAGGGCCTGCACGGCGCGACCACGCAGTACCTGCACGCGCTGGAGCGCCTCTTCCACCTCGAGGACCAGCAACAACGGGGGCAACAAACGGACGGCCCGCCCGATCCGGAGGACGATCGTGGGCCAGGCGAATAAGAATCGCTCCACCGCGCCGGCGATCCCGTACCGCGCGCCGCAAACGCCTGGCGAACCGTCTCGCCCGATCTGGCGGTCGCGCGGGGCGTTCATCGTCGTCGCCGCACTATTGGTGGCGATCCCGATCGCCGTTTACGCCCGGGAGCGCTGGCTCGCGGTCGTCATGTTCCTCCTGAGCGACGCCCCGTTCGCCGCCGCCTGGGTCGCCTGCGCCGCCTTGCTCGGCGACTTGGTACTGCGACGACGCGACACCGGAACGCCCGTCCACCCCGCCCTGCGCTTCGCCACCCGCGCGGGCCTCGGCTTGGGCATCGTGAGCCTCTGCGCCCTGGGTCTGGGCCTGGCCGGGATATTAAATCGCCGGACCTCCGCACTCCTGCTGCTGATCGGCCCGCTCGCCGCCCTTCCGCGGTTTGTCGCCTGGGCGAAGACCAGGCCGAGGATCCCGATCGAGCGGTGGCTTGGCGAACCACTCGCCGGATCGTGGCTGCTCGTCTGCGCCGCGCCGGTCGTCGGCGTCATGATCACCGGCGCGTCCATCGTCCCGGGATTGCTCTGGAAGCCCGACGACCCGCACCCCTACGACGTCCTCGAATACCACCTGCAGATCCCGCGCGAGTGGTACGAGCTCGGCCGCATCGTCCCGCTCCGCCACAACGTCTTCTCCTACTTCCCCAACGGCGTCGAAGTGCAATACCTGATGGCGATGCACCTGCGCGGCGGGGCGTGGGCGGCGATGTTCCAGTGCCAGTGTTTCAGCCTCGCCTGGGTGCTGTTGGCCGGCGCCACGGTCTACGGCGCGATCCGCGGACTGGGCGGTTCGTCCACCACCGCGTCGGCCGGCGCGGTCGTCACGATCGCCACGCCGTGGATGGTCATGCTCGGCTCCGTCGCATATACCGAAAGCGCCCTGGCCATGTACACCGCCCTGGCGGCCGCCTGGCTGCTCCGCGCGATGGTCACGGGCGGGCGTGGACGCACCGCCGCCATGATCGTCGCGGGCGTCATGGCCGGTCTCGCGTGCGGCGTGAAGTACACCGCCGTCCCCATGGTCGCCGTCGCGGTGGGCGTCATCGCGCTCGTCGCCGCCGTCGCGGGCCGCGACCGCCGCGCCTGGCTCGCCCCCCTGCTCTCTTTCGCGCTCGCCGCCGCGGCGGTCGCCTCGCCCTGGTTGATTCGCAACTTCGTGTGGACCGGCAACCCCGTCTTTCCGCTCGCCATGTCCACGCTCGGCCGCGGCCATTTCGACCCCGTCCAGGTCGAACGCTTCCGCATCGCCCATTCACCCACACCGCGGCAGCGGCCGCTCACCGCGCGCGTCGCCCGCGCGGGCGACGTCATTCTCGCCGACTGGCAATACGGCTACCTCCTCTGGCCAATCGCCGCCGTCGCCCTGGCGCTCGCCTGGCGCCGCCGTGAGGCGCGCGCCATCGCCGGATACCTCGTCATCGTGCTGGTCATCTGGATCGGCTTCACTCACCTGCTCGGTCGCTTTTACGTGTTGACGATTCCCGTAGCCGCGACGTCGATCGGCCTGGTCGCCTGGCGGCACTGGCCGCGGTTACTCGCCGTGGTCACCCCCCTGTTCGTCCTCGTCTCCGTCACGCTGACCAACGCTCCCCTCGAGCGCGGCGCCCGCTTCGCGCGCATGGGCGTCGAAGATTTCACCTACATGATCCCCCAGGCGCTGGCCGAGCAGATCAAGACCACGTCCGACGTCTGGCTCGTCGGCGACGTGCAGGCCTTTCTCTACCCCGTCGCCGCCTCTCGCCTCCACTACCGCACCGTCTTCGACCTCCCCGGCGACGCCACCGACATGTATCAGGCGTGGCTCGGCATCCCCCGCGACAAGGCCAAGGGCGTCATCGTCGTCGACCCGGTCGAGGTCGAACGACTGTCGAAGACGTACTACCACGTCCCGGGCCTCCCGCCCGACTTTGACGGCCCGCTCGACGGCCCCTCGATCAAGGCAAATTAGCTTCTCGAAAACCTACGCGCCGGCGGCGTTCGCCTTTTCCACCAGCACGCGCTTGAGCACCTTCCCCGTGGGCGACCGCGGCAACTCCTCGACGATCACCACCTCGCGCGGCACCTTGAACGTCGCCAGGTTCTGATCCCGCGCGAACGTCCGAATCTGGTCCGCCGTCGCCGTCTGCCCGGGCTTGAGCGTCACGTACGCGATCACGACTTCCCCGCGCGACGGGTCCTTCTTGCCGACGACCGCCGCCTCCGCCACCGCGGGGTGCGCCGCCAACACCTCTTCGATCTCGCGCGGCACCGCCTTCTCGCCGCCGACGATGATCAGGTCCTTCTTCCGCCCCGTGATGTAAAGGAAGCCATCGTCGTCGATCTTGCCCAGGTCGCCGGTCTTGAAAAACCCGTCCGCCGTCAACGCCGTCGCCGTCTCGTTCGGCAGGTTGTGGTACCCCTTCATGATCATCGGGCCCTTCAGCCAAACCTCCCCTTCGCGGCCCGCGCCCACCACGTTTCCGTTGTCGTCGATGATCTTGACCTCGACCCCGCCCAGTGGCTTGCCCACCGACCCCGGCCGATTCACCTGCGGCGTATTCAGCGCCACCACCGGCGACGTCTCCGACAACCCATACCCTTCGTAAATCGGCAAATTGAACCGCGCCATGAACCCCGCGCGCAGCGTTGACGGCAGCGCGTCCCCGCCCGAGATCAGCGCATAGATCGATTTGAAATCTTCCCCGCTCGCGTTCTTCAGGTGCGCCACCGCCCCGAACATCGCCGGCACGCCGAACACGATCGACAGTTTATGCTCGCGGATCGCCTGCACCATCGCCACCGGGCTGAACCGCGCCAGGTAAACCACCGTCGCCCCCAGTTGCACCGGCGCCAGCAACCCCGCCGTCAGCCCGAACGCGTGGAACAGCGGGATGACCCCCAGGAACCGGTGCCCGTGCTGTAAATCCGCCGCCTCGATCGCCGCGTCCACGTCCGACTGCAAATTACCGTACGTCAGGATCACGCCCTTGGGGAGGCCCGACGTCCCGCTCGTGTACAGCAGCACCGCCGGATCGTCCGGGCTCGGACTGGGAAACTGCGGCTGCAGCGCCGCCGGCGGTGTCTGGGGCAATTGCGTAATATCGATCACTTTCAGGTCCGCGTTGGCCACGCGCGGCGCCAGTTGCGGGATCGTGATCACCGTGTCGATCCCGCTGTCCGCGATCACGTGCGCAATCTCGCGATCCCCCAGAAGGTAATTAATGGGCACGACGCTCTTGCCACTTAATAACGTTCCATAGAAACTGGCCGCGAACGCGGCGCTGGGCGGCAAGAGCAGTCCGACGCTGGGCTTGTCCGTCTGCACGCTCAGGTACATTCCAAGACCGGCGGCGGCGGCGGCGAGCTGCTGATACGTGTACTGCCCCTTGTCGTCGACGACCGCCACGTCCTGCGGGTTCTGCCGGGCGTGGGTAAAAAGCGGTTGGAAGAGCATCGAGTTTAAATCTAAACCAATTCCACGGTTAATTCTATCCCCCCCGAGGAGGCACGGATGCGTTTGGCCGAACATCGATGGACACCCCGATTCCCCCACGCCCGCGGCGCGTGCGCCGCGCTGCTCCTGCTGCTGCTGCTGCTGCCCTTGCTGACGACGACCGGTTGCGCACCGGGATCGAAGGAGAAGCTCGCCGCCGCGTACAAGGAACTCGATAACCCCACGCCCAACTCCGCCGAGATCATCGACGCCGCCGACGCCTACCTCAAAGAGTCCCCGAGCGGCCCCGCCGCCGCCGACGCCCTCTACCTGCACGGCCGCGCACTCGAGGAAAAGGCCCAGCGCGACGTCTCCACCTCCCAGCGCGATTCCGCCGAGGCCTACAACTATTACAGCCAGGCCCTGACCCTCAAGCCCCGCCCCGCCCTCGAAGGCCTCATCCACGTCGGCATGGGCAACGTCCTCTACTTCCAGGACCGCTACTCCGCCGCCATCATCGAACTGACCTCCGGCCTCGAGAAGCTCGACCGCGATTCCGACAAGGCCTGGACCCTCTACCGCATCGGCCTCTGCCAGCAGCGCATGGGTCACTGGGCCGACGCCGACCGCTCGTTCGCCGCCGTCCAGCAACAATTCCCCAATACCGCGCCGGCCCAGCGCGCCCGCGAACACCAGGGCAACAGCGCCTTCTGGGTGCAGGTCGGCACCTACGCCAGCCCCGCCACCGCCGACGCGACCACGAACGAGCTGAAGAGAATGGGCAGTCCCGCCCAGCGCTTCCAGGACACGGCCCGCAACCTGCAATACGTCCGCGTCGGCCCGTTCACCACCTACGACGCCGCCCTCGCCGCCCGCCAGCGCCTCCAGGCCCGCTACCGCGACGCCATCGTCGTGCCGTAGCGTCCCGGCGAATCGTAACCTCAGGCCCGCCCACGTTCGGCCGATAAAGCCGTTGATGGACAGTCCGACAAGTCAACAACCGACCACGAATCCCGCCGCGGAGGGCCTTCGCCTGCTGGCGGCGGGCCAATGGTCGCAGGCCGCCGACCTGCTCCGCACCGCACGTCGTCGCGAGCCCGGCAGTCTGAGCGTAGTGCGGGCATTGGCGACGGCGCTGTTGCAACTGGGCGACGAGCCCGCCGCACGCGGCGCCCTCTCCGATTTCACGATTCACTCCCCCATGTGCGCCGAAGGCTGGCGCCTCGCCGCCCAGCTCGAGTGGAAGTTGAACCGCTACGATCGGGCGATGTCCGTGCTGGCACGCGGCCTGGAGCGCCTCCCCAACTCGGCGGCGCTCCACCGCCAGCGGTCCCTCTTCTGGGGCGCGCGGGGACAACTCGAAGGGGCGCCGCGACACGAACCGCAAACGCCCGCGACACCCGACACGCTCGATCAGTTGGTTGCGGATTCGAAGCTGCTCGCAAGCGTGCTCGACCTGCCCGACGACGCCAGCGACACCGAGATGCTGCGCGTGGTCGAACGCAAGCTCGCAGCCCTGCTGACCGAACAACCCCGCCACGCCGACCGCCAGTTCCTTCTCGCCCGCTTACGCCTGAAGATCGGCGACCTCGTGGGCGCCATGTTCTCCGTTCGGCGGGCGCTCCGCGCCAACCCGCACTACACCCAAGCCCTGCGGCTTCAGGCCACAATCCTCGGCCAAATCGGCGAATTCGACGAGGCGATCGAAATCCTGGAGGGTTTGGTTCGACGCGGAACCGATTGGCCCGACCTGCACGCCCAGGTGAATGAATTAAAACGATCGGCCCGCTCGACCTCGGTGGGGCTCGCGAGTCGGCGCGCCGCGTAGGGCCGGATCGCCAAGTTCAACCGGCCCGCTTGCGGGCCGCGTCGGGCGGGACGATTAGGGCAACATCGCACTTGAATCCAGAACCGCCTTTGACGACCCAAGCGTGATCAACGTCGTCGAAAACGCCCAGGCCGTCGGCGACGCCGCCGCCGCCGCCACAACCGCGCCCCGCACCGGGGCAGCGGCCAACGCATACGCGGACAGCGCATAGGCCGAGCTACCGTTGGCGTTGTAAGCGCTCAGTCGGAAGACGTACGACTTCCTCGCGCTCAACCCGCTGACCGTGCACGTCGTGGTGCCGGCGGCGTACTTGCCCAGTAGCACCCAGCCCGATCCCCTGCACGAGTATTCCACCCGGAATCCCGTCTCGTTCTTCGACATGTCCGTCCACGTCACGCGCATCCGGCCGCTCCCGACGGCCGTCGCAGTCACCCGCGTCGGCGCCGCCGGAACGGGCGGCGGGATCGGCGTCGTCGCCGTGGCGGCGGCACTGTAATCCGACGCCCCGCCGGGGTCGGTCGCGCAGACCCGGTAGGCGTACGTGGTCCCCGCTGCCAGGCCGGTGTTCGCGAATGAGACGGTCGCGCCGCCGGAAACCGTGGCGACCGACACCCAACTCGCCCCGCCGTTCGCCGACCGCTGCACGACGTAACCCGTCGCGCCGTTGACCGCGTTCCACGTCACGTTGACCTGCGTCGCCGCCGCCGCCTTGGCCGTCACCCCCGACGGCGCCACGGGCGCGGCCCAAACGGTCGCGACGTTCGAAAAGACCGTGGTCGTGGACGCATCGTAAGCGCACACCCGGTATTCGCGCCGCCCGCCGGCGCCGGGCGCGGCATCGTCGTACGTGGTGACGTCCGCGCCGACCGTGGCGATCTGCGCCCACGTCGCGCCACCGTCGTCGCTACGCTGGAGCTGGAAGCCCGACTCGCTGTTCGCGTTATCCGTCCAGGTCAGCGTCGTCACCCCCGCGGCCGTTTGCGCGACCAGCCCCGACGGCGCCACGAACACACTGGCCGCAGGCGCGGGCACGCTGCCGGTCAGCGTGTACTGCCCCACGTCGCCATAATGCCCTTCACTTTGGACGTCCAGGTAGTAGGTCCCGGCCGTCAGGTTGAGCGACAGCGATTCACCAAGGCTGGCCGTGTCCGCCGTCGCGACCGCCGCCCCGCTGCCGTCGAACAGGACCAGGCGAAGGTCGAGCGTCGCACCGGCGGCGACGACGTTGGCGCTAAGGCTGACCGCCCCGCCGCCCGTCACCACTTTGAAGTAATCGCCATCGGTATTTCGCTCGATGACGCCCGCGCCGCTGACGTTATCCCCACTCGTCGCCAGCGCGTCGGCGGCGGCGGCGGTATTGCCGTGATCGTCGGTACGGAACCCGAAGCCGTTCAGGCTCGACGCGATGCGCGCCATGTCATCCTGCGTGACGGTCGAGCCGATGGACGACGTCCCGTTCCACCAGACCCCGCGGGTCGAGTAATAGCTGGTCCCCATCACCGGCGCGACCGCACTGGTGCCCGTGTTGTACTCGGCGGTCTTATTCCCCGAGCCGTCGTAGCTGCTCTGGTGTTGCAGGCCAAACCCATGCCCGGCCTCGTGGGCGGCGGCCTCGGCCGTATACAGCGCGTTTCCGTTCCCAAGGTTCGCGCTGAACGCGAAGCTGGTGTTGTTGCTCGAATTGAAGCTGGAAACGTACGAGAGCCCGCCATAAACCCCACCCGCCCACGCGCCGTCCCCGCCGATAACGACGCGGAGGACTTTCCCCGGCTGATACGTCCCCGGGTCGACCGTCGTGACGTCCAGATTGAACGGCGAGTACTTCTCGGCCACGCGCGCCCAGATTTCGCGAATGGTCGCCAGCTCGGCGTCGGAAAACGTGCCGGCGTCGCCGTTCTGGTCGAACGCCGGCGTGGCCGTAACCGAGTACCCGCCCCACGACATCGCCGCCGCCCCGTTAAAGTCCAGGTACAGTTTCGCGGTCGCAGTCGGGTTGCTGGCGAGCGCCGGAACGCCCGACGCGACGGCGACCGACCCCGCCGCGGCGCCACCCGACATCGCGGCGCCGGCGAAAGGCCCCTGGACCGCGGCGTAGGAACCCATGTCGCTCGGCAGCGCATCCTCGCCCGCCCCACCGTCCAGACAGTAGAGCACGCGAGCTTCCAACGCGGCCAACTCGAATAACCGGGCAGCGGCACGGCGACCCGATCGGCGACCGGAGATACTCTTATCGATCGAGGCGCGGAACATCGTTGCGTCTCCAAGGGTGCCGTCCCGCGTGCGGCGGCCTGCGGTACGGCACCAAGGTTGGAGATACGATTCGCGCCAAATGAAGCAAACCGGGTTGACGAGCTAACACGCGCGCCACCCGGAAGGTGTACCGACTGTAACGAGCGCCGCGCTTGGAAAACGCCCGCGGAACTCCTTCCGCGGGTCCCATCTCGACCCGCCTCGGTCACAAGGAAAATCCCCTAGATCGAGCGACGACCGCCCGGAACTTGAAACATTAACGCCGGACTAACTTATCCGATGTTGCGGCCCCGCTTTGCCGATAGTGGGGGTGTAAACGCCCCGTTCGTCGGGGCACGGCGGGTGGGGCGGAAAAGCACGAAGCGCGAGCGAACGAACGAACGAGCGAGCGAGCGAGGTCATTGCATGAGCGTTCATCTCCAGATGCTGGGACGTCAGTTGCCGTGTAACCTGCTGGATTTGCTGCAGGTCAAGCCGCTCCCCCTCCCCTCGCCCGTCCACGAAGATCTCCGCCAACGCGTCGCCGCCGGACAGAATTATCCGGACGTCCACTACAAGCTCGGGTTATCGCACCTTGGCCGGCAGGAGCTGGGCCTCGCCCGCCGCCACCTCGCGATCGCCGTCGCCGCCAAGCCGCAGTACGCCGCCGCCCGCGTCGCCCTCGCGACCGTCTGCGACCTGCTCGCCCAGCACGCCGACGCCGTCGAACACCTCGACGCCGTCATCGGCATGGAGCGTCACGGCCAGGACGGCGCCGCCCTCGCCTGCGCCGCCGGCTTCTGCCTCGAGCGCCTCGGCGCCCACGGCGCCGCCGCCTTCCGCTACGAACAAGCCCTCGCCCTGGGCGCCGAAGATCTCTTCGCCCACTTCCGCCTCGCCGCCATCTACCTCGCCCACAACGAACTGGACAAAGCCGTCGAACACCACCGCGCCATCCTCGAAGTCGAGCCACAGGAACAGGCCGTGCGCACCAGCCTCGCCCACCTCCTGCAACTGCTCGGCCGCCAGAAGGAAGCCGTCTGGGAATACGAAAAGGCCCTCTGCATGGAGCCCGATAGCTGGGAGCTCCAACTCGAGCTCGCCGAGCAACTCCAGCGCATGGGCGACACCGATCAGGCCGTCCGACACCTGCGCCAGCTCGTCAGCGCCCACCCCGAATTCCCCGATCTCCACCTGCGCCTGGCGAACCTCTACTCCAGCCGCGGCGACGACAAGAGCGCCACCGGCCAATACAAGGCCGCCATCGACGTCCACCCCGACTATCTCGACGCCCACATCGCCCTCGCCCGCCACGAGCTGCGCATGGGCCGCACCGAACGCGCCCTCCTCCACTTCCAAACCGCCATGTCCGTGAACGATCAGAACGTCGAAGCCTACGCCGGCCTCGCCGTCGCCCTGAACCGCGTCGGCAAGTCCGACGCCGCCGAGGAAATGCTCGCCTCCGCACGCCGCATCGCCGGCAACAGCGACGTCCTCCTCGGCCAGCTCGGGCAACTGGAGTTCGAAGCCGAAGCCGCCGCCGACGTCGACGCCGCCTTCGACCCCGCCGCCCAGGCCACCGAGCCCGCCGCCGCCGCCGCCGCCGCCGATCAATCCGCCCAGCGCCAGTGGCTCGTCGCCCAGGTCCAGCGCTACGAAACCATCCTCGACCAGCACCCCACCTGGACCGACGTCCGCGTCCGCTGCGGCATGCTCCTCAAGCTGATCGGCCGCGCCGACGAAGCCGTCGACGCCTTCGAACGCGCCGCCGCCGAAAACCCCGCCCTGGTCGAAGCCTGGGTCCAACTCGGCCTGACCAGGCACCAGCTCGGCGACACCCCCGGCGCGCTCGCCGCCCTCGAGACCGCCGTCCAGATCCGCCCCGAATACGCCGACCTCCACTACCGCCTCGGCCTCATCTACTGCGGCGAACTGGAATTCGACCTGGCATTGGAACGCCTCGAACACGCCACCGCCCTCAACAAGCAGAACCCCGACTTCCACCGTCAGCTCTGGGTCGCCCTCGAAGGCATGCGCCTCCGCGGCCGCCGCGGCCTCACCGGCCAAACCCAAGCCGACCGCACCGACGAAGTCATCAACGAAGCGGCATAAACTTGCCGCTTTCGGCTTCGCGCGCCCGATCCGCCGACCTGCACACCTCCGTAGGGTGTGATTTATCACACCACGCGCGCCAGGAGCGCTTGCCAGTGGTTCTTCCCGAATCGCCCCCGAACTCAACCCCCCATCCCATACATCCGATACCTCCCCTAGAGGCTGACCACCCATGCCAGCATACGTCTACACCGCGCGCGATTCCTCAGGCCAGGCCGCCACCGGCACCCTCGTCGCCGATTCCCTCACCCACGCCCAGCAGATGCTGCGCGCCGAGGGCAAGTACCCCACCGCCATCCGCCTCGCCACCGATTCCGAGTCCGCCGCCTCCGACGCCCCCGCCGCCGCCGCCAGCGACGCCGACGCCAACATCAAGATCCCGCGCGCCGACGTCATCCAGATGGCCCACCAGCTCTCCATCATGATCGAGACCGGCGTCAACCTCACCGACGCCCTCGACTGCATCGCCTCCCAGTCCGAAAAACCCAACGTCAAGCGCATCGTGCAGGACCTGTCGCGCAACGTCCAGGAAGGACGCGACCTCTCCTCCTCCCTCGCCCGCCACCCGCGCAGCTTCCCGCGCCTCTTCATCTCCCTCATCCGCGCCAGCGAGAAGTCCGGCATGCTCAGCCGCCTGCTCACCCGCGCCGTCGCCTACATGCGCGACGAGCAGGAGACCATCCGCAAGGTCAAGGGCGCCCTCACCTACCCCGGCATCATGCTCGCCTTCGCCGTCAGCACCACCATCTTCCTCCTCGCCTTCGTGCTCCCCAAGTTCACCGTCATCTACGCCTCGAAAAAGGCCGCCCTCCCCGTGCCGACCAAGATCCTCATGAACGTCAGCGACTTCATCGTCGGCAACTGGGTCGCGCTGATCGGCGGCATCGTCGCCGCCTTCGTCATCGGGTGGCTTTACTTCAGCACCGCCGGCGGCGCGCGCGTCTGGCACTTCGCCCAGCTCCGCATCCCCCTCATGGGCAGGATGTTCCGCAAGCTGCACATGGCGCGCGGGCTCCGCATGATCGGCACCATGGCCGGCGCCGGCATCACCCTCGTCGAGTGCGTCAACACCGCCCGCGACCTCACCGCCAACGGCTACTACCGCGACCTCTGGAACGAGGTCAGCTCCCAGATCCAGGCCGGCAAACAGCTCTCCGATCCCCTCTTCCAAAGCCCCCTCGTCCCCCGCTCGGTCACCCAGATGCTCCACAGCGGCGAAAAGAGCGGCAAGCTCGCCTTCGTCATGGAACAGGTCTCCACTTACGCCGAGACCGAACTCAAGGAACAGATCGCAGATCTCACCCGCTACATCGAGCCCGCCATGATCTGCGTCATGGGCTTCATCATCGGCGGCGTCGCCCTCGCCCTACTCCTCCCCATCTTCACCATCAGCCGCGTCATGTCCCAGTAGGCACGCGCCGGCCCTACCTTGCCAACCGCCCCACAATCGCTATACCATTCAACCCCGACGGCAGCGTAGCTCAGTTGGTAGAGCGCGGGATTCATAAGCCCAAGGTCCCCGGTTCGAGTCCGGGCGCTGCTATTCCCCCAGACAGCACCTTGTTGATTTCGGTGCGACATATTTAAGCATCGGCCCATCAAACACTTAGCGCAACGGACTTCGTTCGAGCGCGCTCTTTTACTTACTAATACCGTCCAAAGATAAATGTCCCGCACTTGCCGGTGCCGATAAACGAGTTGATGCATCGAATCGACGCCCGCCATTACGTCAACCCTTGCGACAAGGCATCGCGCTAATGGACGCGGCAGCAAATCGCGGGGCGTCACTCAAGGTGCGGGATTGGCTCTCCCGCCTCCTGTCCCTGTTCGTCCCGCGACGCGCGAGCCAACCGGCCCTTCCAAGTCCACCCGTCTCACTGGCGTCCGTGGCGCCGGATGACACGCCCGCCATCGAGCCCGCCGGCGCAACCCTCCGATCTCCCGCGCCGCGCGTCGCCGGCGCCGGCGTGTCCGACGTCGTCGGTCGCGGCCTCGCCGAAGTGCCGCCCCTGCCGCACGTCGTCCGCGAGTTGCTTCGCGAACTGTCCGATCCCGCCTCCAACGCCCGCAGCGTCGCCCGCATCGCCGCCAGTGACCCGGCCTTGGCTGCCAGTCTCATCCGCACCGTCAATTCCGCCGCCATGGGCATGCGGCACAGAATCACCAGCGTCGCCGAGGCCGTCAGCTACCTCGGTTACTCGATGGTGCGGTCGCTGGTCATCCGCATGCGCCTGCAACTGATCATGCCCACCGCCGCCGGTGGCGCGCAGGCGTACGACGCGGAGGACCTGTGGGTGCACTCGCTCGCCGTCGCCTACGCCGCCGAGGCGCTGTGCGAGCGGCTGCCGGGCATCGACCGCGGCTTCGTCTCGACCCTGGGCCTGCTCCACGACATCGGCAAGCTCGCGATCAACAGTTACTTCCCCGCCTCGGCCCACCAGGTGCGCACCCCCAGCCCCGATTACCCGGCGGAAAGTTTCCTCGACCGCGAGCGCCGCGTGCTCGGCGCCGACCACGCCGAGATCGGCGCGATGCTCGCGCAGCACTGGAAGTTGCCCCCCGACCTCGTCGAGGCAATCCGCTGGCACCACGCCCCGGACGCCGCCCCCACCGAGCTCGCCGAGTCCGTCCGCACGGCGACGGTGCTCGTACACGTCGCAAACCAACTCGCGAAATACTGCTACGTCTACAGCCAGGACATGGAGATCGACATCGTCGGCGACGACCTGCTCCGCCAGGCCGGCCTCCCCGCCCCGCTGACGCGGCTGTTAAGCAACCGCGTCCGCCGCGCCATCAGCCGCGCCATCTTCTTCGTCGACGAGACCGCGTCCGGCCAGTCGCTGCAAACCATCCGGCGGTTCGTCCGACTGGCGGTTCGACCGCCGACGCCGGCGTCGGCCCCCAATTCCTTGCCGCGCCACGAGCCGCGCATCGAGTGGGCCCACCCGGCGTGGGAGCGAAAGCTCTCGACCGCCGAGCCGGTGAGGATCGATTGCCTAGTCGCGTCAGAGTCGCGCGTACTACGTTCGATCCAGTCCGCCGGCAGCGCCGTGCGATTCGCCTCGCGCTGCACCCCGGACGGCGTGTCACGCCTCATCAAGGCGGTGCTGGCCCACCAGGAACGACTCGACATCGACGGCGAGCATGCACTGGCGGCTCGCTTCGTCCTGCGGCGGTTGCTGCCCAACCTGTCCGAAATGGCGGCCGGCGAAACCGTGGACGTCGTGCAATCGTTCGAAGGCGGCGTCCTCATCGTCGCCGTCTGCTCGCCCGTCCTGGGCTTCGCCCGCCGGTTCGGGCAGGACGTCCCCGACCTCGACGCCCGCCACGCGCTCAACGGCGAGCTCGCCAACGTCCTGAACCTGAGATGGTTCACGCGCGTCCTCACCCCCTCCGACGGCGCCGCCCTGATCTTCGTCAACCAGGTCGCCTGACCCACCCGCGCCAGCATTGACAGGCCCGCGCCGCGGCGGTTTCATAAACCACCAATGCAGGAGTCATGGACGATCGAGCGGGTGCTGCAGTTGGCGCCGGATCCGGCCAGCGCCAAGGCGGGGCAGGGGCTCGGCAGCGCCCGCAAGTGGGTCTCGAGCGGACTCGAAGACAACGTGCTCTGGGGCGAATGCCAGGGGAGCGGGGCCAAACCGTACCAGGTGCAGATCGACCTCGGCGAGCCGGCGTTCAAGTGCAGTTGCCCGAGCCGCAAGTTCCCCTGCAAACACGCGATCGGCCTGATGCTGATCCACGCCGGCGGCGGCGTGACGGCGGCGGCCAAGCCGCAGTGGGTCGCCGAGTGGCTCGCCGGTCGTATCGAGCGAATCAAGAAGAAGCAGGAAAAGGCGGACGCGCCGCCCAAACCGCTCGACGCCGAAGCCCAGGCCAACCGGCGGGCCAAGCGGCTCGAGCGCATCGGGCAGGGCCTGTCCGCCACGCGGATTTGGGCCGAAGACCTGATCCGCGGCGGCATCGCGGCCGTCCCGTCGCAGGGTTACGAGTTCTTCGACCAACCCGCCCGCCGGCTCGTCGACGCGCAAGCCCCAGGCGCCGCCCGCATGGTGCGCGATCTGGCGTCGGTGGCCGGCTCGGGTGCCGGGTGGCAGCGGTCGTTCGTGTCGTCGCTGTCGTCGCTCTACCTGCTCACCCGCGCCTTCGACTCCGTCGAATCCCTGGGCGAGGAAACGTCGAACGACGTCCTGACCGCGCTGGGCATGGGCCTGGAACCGGACCGAGTGCTGGCGCGTGCGGGCGTGCGCGACAGGTGGCAGGTGGTCGCGCGGGAAGTCGAGACCGAAGACCGCCTGCGGGCCCAGCGGACGTGGCTCTTCGGCGCGACTGCGCGCCGCGTCGCCCTCGTGCTCCACTTCGCCCACGGCACCGCCCCGCTCGACGCCAGCCTCGCGCCGGCCACCGAGTTCGACGGCGAGATCAGCTTCTTCGGCGACAACCAGGTCCGCGCCCTCGTCAGGACCCGCGAGAACGTCCGCGCGATCGACGTGCCAGCCGGCTTTGATTCGCTCGAAGCCGCCTGTATCGCCTACGGCGACGCGCTGTCGCGCCAGCCGTGGCTGGGCGAGATCGTCCTGCCGATCCGCCAAATCGTGCCCGACAAGACGTCCGACGGCTGGCGATTCATCGACGCGAGCGGCCGGGCGATGCCGGCGCGGTTCGGCGGCGATCACGCGTGGACCTGCGCCGCCGTCTCGGGCGGTCACCCGATCGACGTCGCCGCCGCGTTCGACGGAGGACGACTCAGACCGCTCGGAGCGTTCGCCGGCGGCGAATACGTCTCGCTGGCGGACGCAACCGGTGCGGAGGCCTGACCGCGATGCTCGACGAACTGGTCAAGGTCGCCCTGGTCGGAACGGGGCGCGATAGCTCGCCGCCGCCCGCCGCGGGCGAACCGCTCGACGCCGCGCTGGAGGCGGTGAAAAGCGGATCGGCCGAGGCGCGGCTGCTCGGCGCCGCCGCCATTGCGTCCGCCTACGAACGGTGTGGGTGCACGCCGATGGCGGCGGAACATCGACCGCAAGCGGCGACCACCGACACACTGTCCCCCTGCTCGCCCCACGCCGGGCAAATCCTGTCGATGCTGCTGGCGGACGGCGGCGCGCACAAGGCGCCGCTGGTCGCCGAATGGCTCGGTCACGCCGTCCGCGCGAATCGGCGTGCGCCGCACCGCCTGCTACCGAAGCTGCTCGATTACGCCGCCTCGCGGCGCGACGTGCGCGAGCAAGTCGCCCGTGTCGCCGACGCCCGCGGGCAATGGCTGGCGCGGCAGAATCCGGCCTGGCAGTTCGGCGTCGCCCCGACGGGCGATGCCGCCGCCGACTGGGAGACGGGCACCGGCGACCAGCGTCTGGCGGCGCTGCGTGCGCTTCGCGAACGGGATCCCGGACGCGCGGCGGACCTGCTCCGCGCCACCTGGGACCAGGACGCGGCCGACGATCGCGCCGCCTTCGTCGAACAATTTGCGACTAGGCTGAGCGCGGCGGACGAGCCGCTCCTGGAGTTCGCGCTCGACGACAAGAGCAAGCGCGTCCGCGCCGCGGCCGCGGAACTGCTCGCGCGGTTGCCGGAATCCGCGTTCGTGCGGCGGATGACCGGGCGCGCGGTCGCGCTCATCAAGTACGCCCCGCCCAAGGGTCGCGCGAAGCAGGGCGTCATCGAGGTCACGCTTCCCGCCGAGCCGTTCGACGAATCGCTGACGCGCGACGGGATCGTGGAGAAACCGACCGAACAGATCGGGCGGCGGCAGTGGTGGCTGTTGCAGATCCTGTCACTCGTGCCGGTCGGTGCCTGGACGAAGGCGTGGGGCGTCACGCCGGAAGAGTGCATTGCGGCGACCGCCGGCGAATTCAAGGACGTCCTGGTGCGCGGCTGGCTCGCGTCGGCGACGCGCCTGGCGGACGTGCCGTGGATCAAAGCGATCCTGCTGGCGACGTTATCGAAGGATTTGCGGTACGACACCCTTGCGGCCCTGCGGGCGCTCGACGTCGCGGGCCAGGAAGCGGTCATCGGCGAATTGCTCACGGCCGACGGCACGACGTTCGAGACGCTGACCCAAATCCTTCACCTCACCACGGCCCCCTTGAGCGGCCCGGCGGCGGACGCGGCGATCGCGCGGACTGAAGCCTACGTCGCCTCGCGCCCGGCAAGCTACGATTACGCGCTTCCCGGCGTGCTGGACCAACTGTCGCTCCGCCTGCCGGTCAACGTCTATGACCGCCTGGTCGAGCGCTGGACCGGAGACCGCTGGGAAGCCAACCGCAAATCGCTCGACTCGTTCTTTCATACACTGGGACTACGACGGGACATGAAACGGGAGTTCACCCCATGAGTGCATCCAAAGCGGAACGCGGCGGCGCGACGACGGCCAATGTAGGCGCCGCGACGATCCTTCGCCAACACGCCGAACAACAATACGCCGACGAGTTAGCGGCCATCGCCAAGGCGGACGACCGCCCGCGCCCGCCGAACTGGAAACTGTCGCCGTGGGGCGTGGCGACGTACCTGCTGGGCGGCAAGGCGGGCGGGATGGAGATCATCCCAAAATATGTCGGCAAGCGCCGCCTGATGGAGATCGCGATCACCACGCTGGCGACCGACCGCGCGTTGCTGCTGCTGGGCGTGCCCGGAACGGCCAAGACGTGGGTCTCCGAACACCTGTCGGCGGCGATCAGCGGTGATTCGACGCTGCTCGTTCAAGGCACGGCGGGGACGGCCGAGGAGCAGATTCGCTACGGCTGGAACTACGCATTGCTGCTGGCCAAGGGGCCGACGACCGAGGCGCTGGTGCACAGCCCAGTGATGCGCGCGATGGCCGACGGCAAGATCGCCCGCGTCGAAGAGCTGACGCGCGTGCCTGCGGAGGTGCAGGACACGCTGATCACGATCCTGTCCGAAAAGACGTTGCCGATCCCCGAGCTGGGCGAAGAGGTGCAGGCGACCAAGGGGTTCAACGTCATCGCGACGGCCAACAACCGCGACAAGGGCGTCAACGAACTGTCGAGCGCCCTCAAGCGCCGCTTCAACACCGTGGTACTGCCGGTTCCCGATTCGGCCGACGAAGAGGTCGCCATCGTCCGCCAGCGCGTGGCGTCATTGGGAAAGGCGTTGGAGATCCCGATCGACGTCGCCGGTCTGGACGAGATCCGCCGCGTCGTCACCGTCTTCCGCGAGCTGCGCAACGGCCAGACCGAGGACGGCAAGAGCAAGCTGAAACAACCGACCGGCACGCTGAGCACCGCCGAGGCGATCAGCGTGATGAACAACGGCATGGCCCTGGCCGCCCACTTCGGCGACGGGCGGTTGAAGGCGGCGGATTTGGCGTCGGGGTTGATCGGGGCGGTGGTAAAGGACCCCGTACAGGATCGCGTGGTGTGGCAGGAGTATCTTGAGGCCGTCGTGAAGGAGCGGGACGGGTGGAAGGATCTCTATCGGGCCTGCCGGGAAACCCTCTGATACGACGACGATGCCCGATGCAGCCATCCACATCTTCGGCGTCCGCCACCACGGCCCGGGGTCGTCGCGCGCCGTTCGCCGGGCGCTTGAGGAGCTTAGGCCGGACTGCGTGCTGATCGAAGGCCCGCCCGACGCCGCCGAGGTGTTGTCGCTGGCGGCATCGGAGGACATGACGCCGCCGGTGGCGATCTTGATCCACGAGGTGAATCGGCCACAGAATGCGGTCTACTACCCGTTCGCGGAGTTTTCGCCGGAGTGGGTGGCGATTCGATGGGCGCTGGGCGCCAAGGTGTCCGTGCGGTTCATCGATTTGCCGCAGTCGCACCGGATGGCGATTGAGGCCGAGCGACTGGCTGCGATGGTGGAGGCGGCGAAGTCGGCGGCGGGGTCGAAGGAAGAAGAAAGCGAGGACGGGGCAGAGGAGCGGGCTGCCAAGATCGCCCCACCGCCACCATCGATGACGCCGCCGGAAAACCCAGTCGTCAGCGACCCGCTCGGCCAGCTCGCCCGCGCGGCCGGATATGACGACGGCGAGCGGTGGTGGGAGCACGTGGTCGAACACCGCCGCGACGGCGGGATCGACGTCTTCGCCGCCATCCGCGAGGCGATGGAGGAGCTTCGCAAGACCGAATCGCGCCCCGCCGCCGCCATCGACTCCGACGAGCCACTGCGCGAAGCGTGGATGCGCCGCTGCATCCGCGAGGCGCGGGCGGACGCGTTCGAGCGCATCGCCGTCGTCTGCGGCGCGTGGCACGCGCCCGCGCTCGACGTCGAGGCGTTCAAAAAGAAGGACGACGACGCGCTCCTCAAGTCGCTCGCCAAGACCAGGACCGCGGCCACGTGGATCCCGTGGACGTACGACCGCCTGACATTCGCCAGCGGTTACGGCGCGGGCGTCCGCTCGCCCGGATGGTACGACCACCTATGGCACGCGCCCGACGCGCCGATCGAGCGCTGGATGACGCGCGTCGCGTGGCTCTTGCGCGAGAAGGACATCGACTGCTCCAGCGCCCACGTGATCGAGGCCACGCGCCTCTGCCACGCGCTGGGCAGTTTCCGGGGGCGCGCGCTTGCCGACCTGTCCGACATCGCCGACGCCACGCGGGCGGTTTTCTTTTCGGACAGCGACCTGCCGATGCGACTGATCGACCGCGAGTTGCTCGTCGGTGTTCGCATCGGCGAGGTGCCCGAAGACACGCCGATGGCGCCGCTGGTCGCGGACCTGGCGCGCCAGCAGAAGCGCCTCCGCCTGAAGCCCGAAGCTCTGGAGAAAACGCTCGACCTCGACCTGCGGAACGAGAACGACCGCGAGCGCAGTCACTTGCTCCACCGCCTGCGCCTGATGGGCGTCAACTGGGGTACGCCCGCGCCCGAAAGCTCATCGGGCAAAGGAACGTTCCACGAAATCTGGCAACTCCGCTGGGAGCCTGGCTTCACGATCGGCCTGATCGAGGCGGGCGTCTTCGGCAACACGATCGAGCAGGCGGCCGCCGGGAAACTCGCCAAGCTCGCCGCCGAATCGCACGACCTGCCGGCGCTGGCTGCCCTGCTCCAGGACGCGATGCTCGCCGAGTTGGGGCAGGCCGTCTCACAGCTCGTCCGGCGGATCGAAGACGTCTCCGCGCTGGCGGGCGACGTAGCACGCCTCATGCAGACTCTCCCGCAGCTCGCCCGCGTGCTGCGCTACGGCAACGTGCGGCAGGGCGACCAGTCGATGGTGCGGCACATCGTGAACGGCATCGTCCCGCGGGTGGCGGCAGGCCTGCCCGGCGCGGTCTCCACGCTCAACGATGACGCCGCCGTCGAGATGGAAGGCCACATCCGCGCCACCAGCGGCGCGATCGAGCTGCTCGAATCGCCCGAGCATTCGGCCGCGTGGACGCAGTGCCTGCTGCGCGTCGCCGACTCCGACAGCGTGCATGGTTTGATCCGCGGGCGGTGCACGCGCATTCTCTTCGACGCCGGTACGGTGGACTCGGACGAAGTCGGCCGCCGACTCAGCCTCGCACTCTCGCCCGGCGCGGATCCGGCACAATCGGCGCGGTGGGTCGAAGGCTTCCTGAGTGGTAGCGGCCTCCTGCTCGTCCACGACGCGCGACTGCTCGGCATCATCGACCGCTGGGTGGCACAAATCCCCGCGCAGATCTTCGAAGAACTGATTCCCCTGCTGCGACGGACGTTCGCGACCTTCCCCCGCCCCGAGCGGCGACAGATCGGTCAGGCGGTCGCGTCGAGCGACGGCGCGGGCGCGACCGGCATAGGCGCCAAGACCGCGGCGACTGATCGCTCGATCGATCCCACCCGCGGCGCGGCGGCGTTCCCGCTGCTTTTGAAGATCCTCGGAGGCAAACCATGAGCGCGACCCACGACGACGACGCCGAACGCCTCCGCCGCTGGCGGTTGATCCTCGGGGGGGACGAGGCCGACGGTGTGAACGTCTCGCTGGGCGATCGCGACCTCGCGATGGACCGCTGTCTGGCCGCACTCTACGAGGCCGCGGAGGACAAGAAGGCCGGCGGCAAGAAACGCTCCGGCGGACTCGGTGGGTCGTCACCATCCGTCGCGCGCTGGCTCGGCGACATCCGCACCTTCTTCCCCACGTCCGTCGTCCGCCTGATGCAGCAGGACGCGATGCAGCGGCTCAACCTGCGGCAGATGCTGCTCGAGCCTGAGCTATTGCAGAACGTCGAGCCCGACGTCCACCTCGTCGCCGATTTGCTCGCGCTGTCGGGCGTGCTGCCGGCCAAGACCCGGGAGACTGCCCGCATCGTCGTCCGCCGCTGCGTCGAGGAGATCGAAAAGAAGCTCGCCCAGCCGCTCCGCCAGGCCGTCATGGGCGCGCTCAACCGCGCCACCCGCAACCGCCGCCCGCGCCACCGAGAGATCGACTGGAACCGCACGATCCGCGCCAACCTCAAGAACTACCAGCCGCAGTACAAGACGATCGTCCCCGAAACCCGCATCGGCTTCGGCCGCCGTCGCAGCGCGCTGCGCGACATCATCCTCTGCATCGACCAGTCCGGCTCGATGGCGACCAGCGTGGTCTACAGCGGCATCTTCGGCGCGGTGCTGGCGTCACTCCCGGCGGTGCGGACGCAAATCGTCGTCTTCGACACCGCCGTCGTGGACCTGTCCGACAAACTCGACGATCCGGTCGAACTCCTCTTCGGCACGCAACTCGGCGGTGGCACCGACATCAACCGCGCTCTCAGCTACTGCCAAGGCCTCATCCGCCAGCCCACCGACACGATCCTCGTGCTCATCAGTGACCTGATCGAAGGCGGCGTCCGCGAGGGTCTCCTCCGCCGCGCCGCGTCGATCGTCTCATCCGGCGCCAGCCTGATCACGCTGCTCGCGCTCAGCGACGACGGCGCCCCGATGTACGACCACGAAAACGCCGCGGCACTGGCGGCGCTCGGCTCGCCCGCGTTCGCCTGCACGCCCGACCTCTTCCCCGACCTGATGTCCGCCGCGATCACGAGACAGGACATCGCGACGTGGGCGGCAACGAAGGGCTTGTTCGCGGCGCGCGGGGAACCCTAGCCACTGAAGTGGCTAGACCGCGCGCGCTACTTTTTCTCCGTGAGTTTCTTCCGGAGTTCGGCGACGCCAGTCTTGATCTCCGCCGTCACCGCCGGATGTTTCTCGTTGAGCACCAGGTCCACGTACCCACCCGCCAGGCCCAGCTTGCGCGCCCCTGGCGTCATCTTTCCACCCGCCGCCTCTTTCGCCAGGTCCAGGTACGCCTTGGGAATGTCGATCACCACGCTGCCGAGGATCACGTCCGGCGCCATGGCGTTCTGGTTCGAGTTGCAGCCGAAGGCGTAGACCGTCCGCCCACCCTTGTTCGCCGCCTGCACCGCCTGGAAGACGCCCAGCGCCGCGGCGTCGACGTTCTGGTAGATCACGTCCGCGCCGGCGTTCATCGCGTTCTCGGTGCTCTCGCGCGCCAGGATCGGCGAATCCCAACTGTTGGTCCACAGCGCCGGCAACACGTCCACGCCGCCGCCCGCCTCCTTCGCGCCCGCGACCAGTCCCGCGTAACACTCTTCGAGCGGGCCGACCTTCATCGCGCCGACGAACGCCGCCTTCTTCGTCTTGCTCACCTTCCCGGCGACGTAGCCGACCAGCGTCGACGCGTCGCGCGTCATGAACTCCACCGCCGTGGCGCCCTTGATGTCCACCGGGCACCCGCCCACGATGATCCGCGTCTTCGGATAGGTCTTCGCCCCCTGCGCCGCCGCCTTCTCGAATTCGCCGCCGTGACAGATGATCACGTCGTACCCGTCGTCGGCGAAGTTGGCGATCTGGTTGTAAAAGTCGCTCGACTTGACGTTGGTGACCACCTTCGTCTCCGCCTTGAGCTCCTTGTGGATCGCGTCCAGCCCCTCGCGCGCCATCTGATTCCAGCCTTTGTCCGTGTCCGAGCCCGGGAGTATCAGAGCCACCCGCAAGTCGGCCCGCGAAACGAGAGGGGTGACCAAAAGAAGGGTCGCCAAGACAAGCAGGTGGGGCTTTATCGTAAATGCCATGAGCGTTCGTCCTCAGAGTTTCCAGTGTCTTTTTTGATAACGGCGGATATTGTAGGGCTCGCGTCGATCTTCGGCCATCGCAACGCGCGCGGGACGTGTCATGTCCGGAGGCGCCCACGTCGCAAGGGAAGGCATCACGTCATGTACCTGCTCGATTCGATCGAAGGCTGGATGTCGTCCATGATGGAGCCGCTCGAGGCGCGGGTGCTCCTCGCCGCCGACCTGCCCGCGCTCGACAGCCTGCTGTTCGTTCGCGACGGCGGCGACGGTCGGATCGTCGTCGCCGACAGCGACTATGACGATCAGAGCGTCGTCGTGCTTCGGCTAACCCGGGACGGCACGCCGGACCCCACGTTCGGCCCCCTGGGCATCGTCCGGGTCCGCGGATTGGCGACCGTCAGCGACCTCCAGGTCCAGCCGGACGGCAAAACGCTGATCCTCGGCGACCTCGTCGACGGGCGCGTCGGCGTTGTCCGCCTGACCACCGACGGCCGATTTGACGAGACCTTCGGCGACGGTGGACTGGCACTCGCGCCGGACGGTCCCGTGGACTACTGGAGCATCGTGTCCGGTCGAATGGCCTTGGGACGCGACGGACGGATCGTCATCGGCGAGGTCGCCGCCGACGCAACCGATGCCAGCGCCCTTTACGTATCCCGATTCAGCGCCGACGGTCGTCCCGATCCGACGTTCGGCGTCGGCGGCATCACGCTCATCCACACCCCCCTGCAACTGTCCGAGCTCGACGCGATTTACCTCCGGCCCGACGGCGGGATCGACGTCAGCATTCAGCCTCTGGGTTCGTCCGGCGGCGTCTTCGCACGCCTGCGCGCCGACGGTTCGCCCGATGCATCCTTCGGCGACGGTGGAATCCTCCCGCGCGACCTGGGAGGATCCTACTACGACTGGCACACACTCCCCGACGGCCGCACCCTCGCGTACGAACAGCCGCCTTCCGCCGCCACCGACGACGCGCCCCGCCTCCACGCCTACGACCGAGACGGCCGGGCGGACCCCTCTTTCGGCGCTGGGGGCGCCGCCGAGTTCCCCGGTACGGGTCCCTACGTTCCCATGAGCGCACCCGCCATCCGTTCCGGCGACCGCACGATCCTCGCGCTCTACACGTCCAACCCGATCTTCGGCCACCTTAAACTGATCGCCATCGACGACGACGGGTCGGTCGATGCCGGTTGGGCCTTTGACGGTCAACGGAACCTTCTCGACGACGCCGGCGTCCGCGGCGAATTCATCGATCTCGCGATCGCCGACAACGGCGACCTCTTGACCGCGCGCCTCGCCTACGACGCCGCCGACCCCTACGACGACGTCCCCCTCCAGTTGGTGATCGATCGCTTCCGCCCCGACGGCACGCCCGAATATGATTTCGGACTCGGCGGCGAGGTCACGCTCGAACTCGCCGCGCCCGGTGAATTCCATCCCGAGGATCCGGGCGAACCCGCCCCCGTCCCCGCCCCCAGTGGCAATGGTGCTCAGACCCCGGATTCCGACAAACCTCCCGTATCCGAATCACAGGGCAACCCACCCCAGGCCACCGCGCCACTGCACGGCTTCTTCGCGACACAACCGATCGAAGAAGGTTCGGCGGCACGTCTGCTGCTGGGCGCCGCGGCCGGGCGCTCGCTGTTCGGCGACACGCCGGATGAAGTCTTCACCGGCTAGACGACGAAGCCGCAGCGCGCGTTAAACCTCCGCGTTCGCGTGCGTCAGCGACGGGATCAGGGCGACCGGATGGGTTATCGCCCTCAAGGCGTCGTTCATCATAGGGAATCCGGACCGTCGCGTAACGCGCGGCTGATGAAGAACGTCCTTGAAACCGTGCTATTGTCACGCCGCCACACGTTCCCCCTCTCCCCGGCCCCACTTCGCGCGATCAGGACCCACCCGCAAATCGAATCGCAGTATCACCTCGAAGCGCTCGAACCGCGCGTCCTGATGACCGTCGGCGGCGTGCCAATGTCCGATACGTACTTCTCGCCGCTGATCCGCCCGATTCCAGGCGGCGTCGTGATCGCCTCCGATCTCACTGATTCGTCCGGCATCTACCTTACGAAACTCAGTGACGACGGCACGCCCGACCCGACGTTCGGAAATGCCGACGGGGCGACCATCATCAACGGCGTCGGTCCGGTCGACCAAATGCTGCCGCTGCCGGACGGCAAACTGCTGGTCTTGACCGACGGCCCACTTTGGGGATCCGCCCGTCTGTTCCGCTTTGACGCCGGCGGACATTTGGATTCGAGCTTCGGCGACGGTGGACAAGCGATCCTCCCGGGCGTGGCGGCGGATTCGCTGCATCAATCCGCCGACTTCGCGATCGCGCCCGATGGCAAGATCGTAGCGGTCGCAAAGGTGGACGACGGCGACCCGTACGGCGACTACGACCTGATGTTCTACCGTCTCTCCGCGGACGGGCAACCCGATGCGACGTTCGGCGACGGCGGGGAGGCGCGCGTCCCCTGCTCCGACGATTTCTGGTGGGCGGGCGGCGCGCGCGTCAACTCCGACGGCAGCGTGTCGGCCAGCGCGCTGGCGTTCGATTTATCGACGTATATCGTGAAGCTCGATTCGCGGGGTAACCCGTTTCCGGGTTTCGGCAATGCGGGCGTCGTGATCGAAAAGGGCACGCTCTACTCGCAAGCGAATTTCGAATTGATGACCGACGGCACCCTTCTGGTTACCGACTACGGAACCACGCATGGCCTGATTGTCGCGCGTCAGACGATTGACGGCCGGCCCGTCACGAGCTTCGGCGACATCGGCAAGGCCACCGTTTTGGGCGGCGGGTTCCCCCAAACGCAATGGTACGGCACCATCGAGTTCCCGGACGAGAAGCTGCTGTTCTTCGCCATGCTCGATAGCCCGACGACGTTCTCGATCGTTGCCGCGAACGCCGACGGATCGCTCGATACCACCTTCGGAGGCGGCGCGGGATACGTGCACCTGCCCCACCCGGATAATACCTACCAAAGAAATGGCGCCTGGGACGCTGACGTGGACGACCGCGGGCGGATCATCTACCTGACCCCGCTCGACACGCAACAAGACGGCACCGTCGGTCTCGAAGTCGTCCGTCTCCAATCGGACGGCGCACTCGACGCTTCCTTCGGCGAGAACGGGCAGGTCTTCCTTCCGATTGAGTACATCTACGGCCCGCCTATACCGCCGGTCCAGATCCCACCTGACGTGGCTCCACCCGATGAGATTGGCGACGGCGGCGCGGGGGATGCGCCGGCCGATCAGGATCAAGACGGTCAGTCGGCCGACGCGGCAGTGGCGGCGCCGGCGGAGGCGGTGTCCGCGCCCCACGTGGCCGAGTATCTCTGGAGTTCGGCGGCCGACGGCGTGGCGCGGCTTTTCAATTCCGATCCGCCGATCTTCGACACCGCGCCGGGCGACCTGTTTGACGAGTGACTACCCGCGCGCTCTCCCGATTTAGCGGCCTGGCGTCGGTCGTCCGCGTGCGCCAAAATCGCGAAGCTCACACCCCCGCGTTCGCCTGCATCAAAGACAGGATCTCCGCCCGGCTCGACGGGTTCTCCTTAAAGATCCCGCGCAGCGCGCTGGTGACCATGATCGCGCCGTGCTTGCGCGCCCCGCGGATCGTCATGCACGTGTGCGTCGCCTCGATCACGCACGCCGCCCCGATCGGCGCCAGCGCGTCCATCAGCGCGTCGGCGATCTGAGTCGTCAGCCGCTCCTGCACCTGCGGCCGCCGGGCGTATCCTTCCACCAGCCGCGCCAGCTTGCTCAGGCCGACCACCTTTCCGTCAGGGAGGTAGGCGACGTGCGCCTTGCCGGTGAACGGCAGCAGGTGGTGCTCGCACAGCGAGTGGAACTCGATGTTCCGCAGCAGCACGACCTCGTCGTACCGCTCGTTGAAGACCGTCTTGAGGTGTCGCCGCGGCTCGTCCTGCAACCCCGCCATCAGTTCGCCGTACGCCCGGGCGACGCGGTTGGGCGTCTTCAGCAGCCCCTCGCGATCGGGGTCCTCGCCCACCGCCAGCAGGATCTCGCGCACGGCGCGTTCGATGCGTGGGATGTCCACCTTCGCATCGGGCAGGTTCGCCGACGTCGTAGGGCCGTCTTCGTCGAAAGGCTCGTGTTTCCTGGGGCGCTGCTCGGGCATATCGGATATCCTCGGGACCGATACGCCGCGTACCGGACCGGCGATTATAGGCCGACCCGGCGTGGCCGGCCACGCCGCGGGGGCGCGTCTACTTCCCACCCTTCCTACCAGACGGATCATTGGGATCGAACTGTGGTTTTGTCGAATCGTACGCAGGATTCGGCGTGGGCATCTGGGCGCCGACCTGGACCCGCCACGCGTGCAGGCGATCGCGCAGCTCACGCACCTTCTCCGGCATATCCGTCGAACGATCATGCCGCTCGCCAATGTCCTTGCGCAAGTCGTACAGTTCCGTCCGCATGTCGTCGTAGAACTCGATCAGCTTGTAATCGCCCACGCGGATCGCGCCGTACGGCATCGTGCCACCCAGTTGATAGTGCTGATGATGAGGATAGTGCCAGTAGAGCGCCCGCGGTTCCAGATCGCCCGCCCGGCGCAGCAGCGGAGCGAGATCGACACCGTCCGACGCGTGACCGGCCTGGTCCGGCACGCCGGTCATCCCCAGCAGCGTGGGATAAAAGTCCGCGCTTATGGTCGGCGTATCGCAGATCGTTCCCGCCTTGGTGACGCCCGGCCAGTAGACGATCAGCGGCACGCGCGTGCCCCCCTCGTAGCACGCACCCTTGCCGGCGCGCAGCGGCAGGTTCGACGTCGTCGGCACGCGCCCGCCGTTGTCCGACGTGAAGATCACGATCGTCCGACCCGCCAGGCCATGATCCGTCAGCGCCTGCCGCACGCGGGCGACGGTTTGGTCCATCGCCTCGACCATGGCCGCGTATCCCGCGTTCCGCTGTTTCAAATTGGGACGCAGTTTCTTCCGGTACTTCGCCACCAGGTCCGGCCTGCCCTGGATCGGCGTGTGCACCGCGAAATGCGACAGGTAAAGAAAGAACGGGCGATCCTTCGACCGCTCGATGAACTTTACGGCCTCCTCGCCCAGACGGTCGGTAAGGTAATCGCCGTCCTTCCCCTCGCTCAGCGTCGCGATCCGCCACGGCGCGATGTAACTGGGTGGATTCGCCGCCGACGTGCCGCCGATGTTGATGTCGAAGCCGTGCTTCTCGGGATAGTACGGTTCATCCCCCAGATGCCACTTGCCGATGCACGCCGTCGCATAGCCGCCGCCGCGCAGCGCGTCCGCGATCGTCGTCTCTTCGAGCGGGAGATACTTCGTCCAGTCGGGCACGAGCATTTTCGGATTGGCCGGCATCTGCCCGGGGATCCAGTCGGTGACGTGCAGTCGCGCGGGATACTTGCCAGTAAGGATGCAGGCGCGGGTCGGCGAGCAGACGGTGCACGCCGAGTAGTTCTGCGTGAACTTCATGCCCTCCCGGGCGAGGCGATCGATCGCCGGCGTCTCGTACAGCTCGCTGCCGAAGCATCCGACGTCGGTCCAGCCCAGATCGTCGGCGAGGATGAAGACGACGTTGGGCCTGACGGCGCCGGGCTTCTCGTCGTCCGCCGCCGCCGCCGCCGCCGATCCGGCCCACCCGATCCAGACGGAAAGGATCACACCGCACCACCTCGCAAGTCGTCGGCCGCTCATCCGTCGGACTCCTCTCTCTCTTATCCCCGTGCCACCGGAGCGCCCCGCTCTTCCGTTGTCGCCCGCGAAGCATTATAAACGGAACCGTTTCGTACCTGTAGGGTTATTACTAGGTCCCGGTCACACTAACAACCGTTCACGGAGCGTCTCAGATGCAGCAGAAGCAACCGCCGTCCAGGAACAAGACCAACAGCAAGAACGACCTCTCGCGCCGCCGCTTTATGTACGGCGTCGCGACGGTCGCCGGCGCCACGTTCGCCGGGCCCAACATCATGCGCGCCGCCGAGCCCAACAAGGAAAAGATCCGCGTCGCCTCCGTCGGCGTCGGCGGCAAGGGCGCCAGCGACGTCGACCAGGCCGCCGAAGCCGGTGGCGAGCTCATGGCGCTGTGCGACGTCGACGAGAAGACGCTCAGCGGCAAGGCCAAGAAGTTCCCCAACGCCAAGCTCTTCCGCGACTTCCGCAAGATGTTCGAGGAAATGGAAAAGTCGATCGACGCCGTCACCGTGTCGATCCCCGACCACAACCACGGCATCGTCGCCGGCACGGCCATGAAGCTCGGCAAGCACGTCTACTGCCAGAAGCCCCTCACCCAGACCGTCTACGAGGCCCGCACCCTCCGCCAACTCGCCAAGGACAAAAAGGTCGCGACCCAGATGGGCAACCAGGGGAGCGCCGGCCCCGGCCTCCGCCGCGCCGTCGAAGTGATCCAGGCCGGCGTCATCGGCAACGTCACCGAGGTGCACGTCTGGTCCAACCGCCCGATCTGGCCCCAGGGCATCGACCGCCCGAAAGACGAGCAACCCGTGCCCGCCAACCTGGACTGGGATCAGTGGCTCGGGCCGGCCCAGCAGCGCCCGTACAACAAGGCCTACTGCCCGTTCGCCTGGCGCGGCTGGTACGACTTCGGCACCGGCGCCCTGGGCGACATGGCCTGCCACACCGTCAACATGCCCTTCCGCGCCGTAAAGATGGGCTACCCGACCGTCGTCGAGAACGAGATCTCCTCCCCGATGCACTCCGAGACCTTCCCCAAAAGCTCGCGCATCCGCTACGAGTTCCCCGAGCGCGACGGCCTGCCCCCCTGTAAGTTCTGGTGGTACGACGGCAACCCCAACGACCCCGCCAACGACAAGAACGCCTTCTATTCCCCGCTCCGCCCCAGCGCCGACCTCACCAAGGAAATCGTCGAGATGCGCGGCAAGCTCCCCCCCAGCGGCGCGCTGCTCGTCGGCGACAAGGGCAAGGTCTTCAGCCCCGACGACTACGGCTCACAGTTCTACGTCATGCTCAAGGACGAGAAGAAGTACATGGGCAGCGGCAACCACGAGGCCGTCAAGGCCGTCCCGCAGACCATCGCCCGCGCCCCCGGCAAGGGCGACGACCTCTCGATGAAGCTGGAGTGGTTCCGCATGATCCAGGACGGCACCCCGTCTTATTCCAACTTCGACATCGCCGCCTACCTGACCGAGATCATCCTCCTCGGCTCGATCGCGATGCGCGTGGGCGAGGGCGTCCGCATGGAATGGGACGGCCCGAACATGAAGTCCCCCAACGTCCCCGAGGCCGCCAAGTTCGTGAAGCGCGACAGCCGGCCGGGCTGGGAGATCACACTGTAATAAGCGTAGTCCGTCGCAGATTGTTCGAAATCAAACGTCCCGCGGTCGCCACCGGCCGCGGGACGTTTTTGATTCCGGAAGGCAGCACGGGAGACTAACTCCCCCGCCTCGCCGATGGACCGCCCTCTCGCCCAGCCGAGATGGTGAAGGCCTCGTGCCGCCAGCCGGTCAGGGCATGTAGGCGGGGCGCTGCCGTCGCAAATGCGTGTTCGGACTGTAATGGCCCCGTGCAGCGATCGTCTAGCGTATGGAGCACACGGGAGGTAACGAATGCCGGTGCTATTCTTCGGTCGCGCACGGTTCAATGCTCGGCTTGCGCAGCGGCCGCGCACCTTGCGGCGCCCGATACCTCGCCTGGCCCACGTGCATTCCGCCGACCTCGACCCGCTGCCGTGCCGTCTGCTGTTTACCTCCGTGACCGGCATCATCCCCCCGCTTGTCGCGGACTCCGCCTCCGCCGCCGCCGGCGTCGGCGTCCATCGGGAGCTCCGCGCAAGCGCTGCGACCAGGGTCGCTCCCGGCCTGCTCCACACGACCGCCGCACTCTCCCAACCGCGCCAGTCCAGCGTCGGCGTGACCGTGGGCAGTCAAGCGCTGTTCGCCGGCGGAGATGCGGGATCGGGCCAGGGCAATGCCACCGTTGACATCTACGACGCGCCCAGCGGGCGGTGGTCCACAGCCCCGCTGTCGCGGCACGATATGGCGCCGGCCGCGACGACCTCGGGGCAGCTCGCGTTCTTCGCCGACGGATCAACTGTTGACATATACGACGCCAGCACCGGCGTGTGGTCCACGGCGGCGTTGTCCGAATCTCGCCATGTCATGAGCGCCGCGTCGGTGGCCGGGCAGGTGATCTTTGCGGGCGGCTTTCTCGATGAGCAGCCCTCGGTCCTCAGCGCCGCGGTGGACATATACGACATCGCCACCGGGCGCTGGTCGACCGCCTCGCTATCCCAGGCGCGCTCCGACATGGCGGTTACGACCGTGGGCACAAAGGCGATTTTCGCCGGCGGCGGATTCTACGACGCCAATGCGAATTTGCATGAGAGTGACGTGGTGGACATTTACGACGCTGCCACCGGCCACTGGGCCACCGCTACACTATCGCAGGCGCGCTCGTTCGCCACGGCGGCGGTGGTCGGCGACTTGGCGATTTTCGCCGGAGGCTCGCCCCAGGGGACAAATCAGCCTTTGAGCATTCCTTTAGAGACCGATGCCGTTGACATCTATGACGCCAGCACGGACCACTGGTCCACAGCCACGCTCTCACAAGCCAGAGACGGTATGGCTGTAACAACCGTAGGGCAGCGCGTTGTATTCGCTGGCGGCTTCTTTGGCCTCGGCGTAGTGGATGCGGTGGACATATACGACGAGGCCAAAGAAGCCGCCAGCGAATACAACGCGCTGCCCTACGGTTGTTACAGCCATACCGTCTCTGG
>Ga0207674_10000743_pt1 | contig 42722 bp, 71 predicted proteins | sample KBSCornC72_FD_184303 | JGI IMG/M metagenome (GOLD analysis project Ga0207674, IMG submission 184303) | Corn rhizosphere microbial communities from Kellogg Biological Station, Michigan, USA - KBS Corn C7-2 (SPAdes) (version 2) | ecosystem: Host-associated > Plants > Roots > Rhizosphere > Soil ... | reverse complement strand
CCTCTGGTACATGGACGGCGGCTCGGTCAACCAGATCACGCTCGCGTCGGTCGAAGTCCAGTAACCCGCCACCTCAACGCCTCAACGGCCACCACACCCGGGTGGCCGTGTGCATTTGGAGCCTCGCATGAGCATCACCTCGGCAAACGCGATCGTCACGCTGACCGTCGCCGGCCTGTACGACACCCCCATCCAGCTCGAAGGCTTCATGGCCGAAGACATCTTCGACATGGCGATGGCCACCCACGCCGAGACGGTGATGGGCGCCGACGGCCGCAAGACCGCTGGCTTCGTCCCGACCATGCGATCGCAGACCTTCGCGCTGCTGCCCGACTCCCCGTCGTGCGAGCTGCTCGACACCTGGATCAACGCCGAGCTCCAGGCGCAGGAGACGTTCCGCGCCGATGGCCAGATCACCCTGCGCTCGCTGGGCGTCAACGGCAAGGTCTGGACGATGAGCAACGGTACGCTCAAGGAATACAACCAGATGCCCGACGCCAAGAAGGTGCTGCAGGGCCGCAAGTTCACCATCGAGTGGGAGCGCGTCGTGGGGGCGCCGCAGTAATGCGCAACCACGCCGACATCACCATCGCGGCCGAGGGGCGCGACAAGGGCAAGACCTTCCGCGTGACCGAGATGTCCGCGGCGGCGGCTGAAGACTGGGCCATCCGCGCGCTCATGGCCATCGCCAAGGGCGGCGTCGAGGTGCCCGACGGCATTCCCGAGTCGCTGGCTGGCATCGCCATCCTGGGCTTCAAGGCCCTGGCCGGCGCGGACTACGCGACCGCCAAGCCCCTGCTGGACGAGATGATGGGCTGCGTGTCCGTTGTCTCCAGCGCCGGCATCGTTCGCGGGCTGATGCCCGACGACATCGAAGAGGTCGCCACGCGTCTCCAGCTCCGCAAGGAGGTGTTCGAGGTGCACACCGGTTTTTTCGCACGCGCCGAGCTCTCGAAATCGACGACTTCGGTCTCGGCGGCGCCGACGGCATCCGCTTCGCCCAGTGCGTGAACGTGCCCCTGACGATCTCGGCCGTCATCGCGAGCCCGCTGCGGCTGGCGACGCTGCATGAACTCCAGACGGTCTACGGCTCGCGCGACCTGTTCGACTTCCTCGAAGTCATGACGGTGCAGCGCCGGAACGAAGAGCTCGCCGCCAAGGCGCGGGACTGATCCATGCCCAACTTCATCGACAGCCTCCTCATCAAGATCGGCCTTGACGCCTCGGGCGTCACCAAGGGTCAGAAGGAGGCCAAGGACTCGCTGGAGAAGACGGCCAAGGCAGCCGACAAGGCGCAGAAGGACATCGACGGCGCGGCCAAGAAGACCGCCGAGTCGTACAAGAAAGTGCGCGACGGGATCCTCGAGATCACCGCCGCGGTCGTCGCTGCCGTGGCCGGCAAGGAGTTCCTTGCCTACATCACGGCCAGCGACGTCGCGGTCGGGCGCCTGGCCAAGAACCTGAGCGTCACGACCGAAGAGCTGTCCGCCTGGGAAGGCGTGGCGCGTCGGCTGGGCGGCCAGACGAGCGATGCTGACAGCCTGTTTCGTGGCGTCAACGCCATGATGGAGGACTTCAAGCTCAACGGCGGCTCCGGCTCTTTCAGCCCGCTGGTGCGCGCAGGCCTTGACCTGTCCAAGGTCATGGACAAGTCGACCAGCTACACGCAGCGCCTGCTGATGATGCGCGACGCCATGCGCAAGCTCAGCGGCCCCGACGCGCAGCGCCTGGGACAGATGGCCGGCTTCAGCGAGGAGGGCTTGACCATCCTCGTGCAGACAGATCGCGCGCTCGAGGAGATGCTCAAGACCCAGCGGGCGATGAACATCGAGACCGAGGCCGATCGCAAGTCGGCGGTCGACCGCAACGAGGCCTGGACGAATCTGACCGAGACGCTGACCGGCTTCGGCCGCAAGGTGTCGACGGAGTTCAGTCCGCTCCTGAACGGAGTGCTCGGCGGTCTCAAGGACATGCTCCTCTGGATGGAGGATCACGTTCCAGTGTCCATCGGCCTGATGGGCGGCCTGGGGTCGGCTATCCTGCTTCTCAAGGGCTACAGCATCGCGTCGTTCGCAGCGCAGTTCAGCGGCAACCTGGCGACGATGGGCGGCGCGGTCGGCGCGCTGCTGGGCCGGCTGGGCCTGTTGGGCGCAGCGCTGTCGGGTGGTTGGCTTATCGGGACCGCCCTGAGCAAGATGGGGCTGTCTGACTGGCTCGCGGACAAGGCTTACAGCCTGTTCGACAAGAACGACTACAACGCGCCGGTGCACGTCCAGCGGGCCGCGGCCGGTGCAACTGGCTCGCCGGTCGGGATCCGCAACAACAACCCCGGCAACCTGAACTTCGCCGGCCAGGCGGGCGCCACGCGCGCGGGCCGGTTCGCCGCCTTCGGCTCCATGGCCGAGGGCATCGCCGCGATGGACGACCAGCTTCAGCGCTACGCGGCGCGCGGCAACGACACCGTCCGCGGCATCGTCAGTACCTGGGCGCCGGCGAGCGACCACAACGACACCAACGGGTATGTCGCCGCGGTGGCGCGCGCCCTTGGCGTGGATGCCAACGCGCACCTGAACCTGAACGATGCGAACCAGCTGCGCGGCCTCATTGCCGCGATGACCACGCAAGAGGTCGGGGCAGGGCGGATCAGCACGGAGCAGATCAACGCCGGCATGGCGCTCTCGATGCAGCGCGCCGGCGCGGGTGCTTCGACCACGCACATTGAGGCGCACTTCAACATCAAGAGCACCGACCCCCGTGGAGTGGCTCAGGAATCAACCCGCGAGCTGCGCAACTTCTCCCTGGCCTCACAGGCCAGCCGCGGAGTGTCCTGATGGCCGCCGGGGTCCCCGCGCTTCTCGATCCTGTATCGGAGCCGCCGGCTGAAACGCTGCTGACTTCCGACTCGCCGGCGATCCAGCCGTCGTCGCGCGTGCCGGCATGGGGGATCTACCTGGACGGAGCGATCGCCATCGAGGCCGACTCGATCGTCCGCGTCGAGCTCAAGGCCTCCGCGCGCGTCACGAACGCGCCGCAGGAGAAGGGCGCCTTCCAGTCCTACAACAAGGTGCAGGCGCCGCTCGAGTCGCGCGTGCTCATGACCAAGGGCGGCAACGAGAGCGAGCGCGCGGCATTCCTGGATGCGCTGGAAACGGCAAAGCAGTCGCTGAATCTGTACGACATCGTCATGCCCGAGAAGTCGTACCTGAACGCGAACATCATCGGCTACAGCATCCAGCGATCGGCGCGGCAGGGTGTCACTCTGCTGACCGTCGAAGTGATGTTCGAGGAGATCCGCCAGGCGTCCGCGCCGGTGTTCACCACGACCGCCGGCGGCGCCGCAGTCGCCCCCGTGGCGGCAATCACCAGCCCCAAGGCGACGGCGAGCGCTGACCCGGTCAACGCCGGTACGAAGCAGCCGGTGACGCCGACCTCGGCGCAGACGGCGCCGGTGCGCAAGGCCCTGGCCCCGGCCGCAGCTGTTGGCGCTCCGACGGGTGGCTGAGATGCAGATTGTCCCCATCATCGACGTCGTCTCGCAAACCCTGACGATCACGCTCGGCGGCCAGTCGTGCCGAATCGACCTCAAGACGCGATCGACGGGGCTGTTCTGCGACCTGTACGTCAACGACGCTCTGGTCATCGGCGGCGTGGCGTGCCGCAACCTCACGCGCATCGTGATCGACGCCTACCTCGGCTTCGTCGGCGACCTGATGTTCTCGGACACGCAGGGCACGGCGGATCCGTCCGCCCCCGGCTTGGGCTCGCGCTTCCTGCTGTTCTACCTCGAGGCAGGCGACCTGTGAGCTTCCTCAAGCGCAAGATAGACATCACGTTTCAGCTGGGAACGGGGTCGTTCGGAGAGTCCGGCACCAACACCGTCACCTGCTCGGGCCTGCGCGTTCACGCTCGGATCGACAAGGTCTTCGGCCCCGGCATGGGCGAGGCTCAGCTGCGCATCGAGGGCCTGACGCCATCGCTGCTCAACCAGCTGTCGTCGCTGAACCAGGCGACCATGGCTGTGCGCAAGAACACGGTCATCGTGTCGGCCGGCGATGACGTCAACGGCATGGCGACGGTCTTCCAGGGCCAAGTCATGATCGGCCAGATCATGCTCAACACCGCGCCCGACTCGGCGCTGATGGTGCTCGCCCAGGCTGGAGCGTTTGCCGCGGTTCAGACCGTTCCGCCGACCAGCTACACCGGCACGGCAGACGCGGCGGTTGTGATGCAGAACCTGGCCCACCTGGCCGGCCTGGACTTCGAGAACAACGGCGTTTCGATGCAGCTGTCCACGCCGTACTTTCCCGGCTCGCCGCTCGAGCAGATCCGCAAGTGCGCGGACGCTGGTCGCGCGGTCTTCGACTACGTGATCGACGACAAGACGCTCGCGATCTTCCCGGTGGGCGGCGCGCGCGGCGCGCAGATCCCGCTGATCTCGCCCGACACCGGGATGATCGGCTACCCTAACTACTCGACGGGCGTCTACGGCATCGAGGTCACGACTGAGTTCAACCCGCTGCTCCGGCCCGGCGGCAAGGTGCAAGTGCAGAGCAGTCTCGAGGTCGCAAACGGCACGTGGCAGGTGTTCAACCTGTCGCACGAGCTCGCGAGCGAGGACCCGGGCGGCGCGTGGTTCACCCACTTCAGTGGGGCGGCCCTGAATGTCTAGCGGGTACAACTCCAACCAGCGGCCCGCGTCGGCGTCGTCGGAGTTCAATGCGGTCTCGTTCCTGGTGCGCGCGCTCCTGAGCGGCACCGCGACCGCCAAGCTGGTCAAGGTGATGGGCGTCACGAATGACGGCAGCCTCGAGCCGAGCGGAACGGTCGACATTCAGCCGCTGGTCAACCAGGTGGACGGCATCGGGCAGGCGGTGCCGCACGGCACGATCTACAAGTGCCCCTACATGCGGATGCAGGGTGGGGCGAACGCGATCATCCTTGACCCGGTCGTTGGAGATCTCGGTGTCGCGGTCTTCGCCGATCGCGACAGCTCGAGCGCCATCGCGAACAAGGGACAAGCGAATCCGGGAAGCTCGCGGCAGTTCGACATGGCCGATGGTCTCTACCTCGGCGGGTTGCTGAACGGCGTGCCGTCGCAATTCGTGCAGTTCTTCGCGGCGGGCATCCAGATCACGTCGCCGACGGCGATCAAGCTTGACGCGCCGTCAATCACCCTGACGGCGCCGTCGATCTCTCTGATCGCATCGGCCGGGATCCTGCTGGACACGCCCACGGTTACGGCAACCGGAGACATCGACGCCAGTGGAACTGTCTCGGCAACCGAGGTCGACGCGCCTACCGTGAATGTCTCCACGACTCTGACGGTCGCCGGCAAGAACCTCGGCCCGACCCACACGCACGACCACGGCACGATGACCGCATCGGGCCACACCGGAACGGTGATCTGATGGCCGACACGCTCTACCTTGACCGCGCCACGTGGGATCTGACCACCGATGCGAACGGGAACATCGCCTTGGCCGGCGCGCCCTACGCGCTGACACAGGACGCGGCGTCGGAGTGCCTGACGCAACTGGGCGAGGTCTACTTCGACACGACCCGCGGCATCCCCTACCTGGGCGAGATCCTGGGCAAGTCCACTCCCATCGAATACACGAAGGCGCAGCTGGTCGCCGCCGCGCGCCTGGTGCCCGGGGTCGTTGCGGCCAAGGCGTTCCTGACGACCTCGAGCTCCCGCAAGGTCGGCGGCCAGATCCAGATCACGGACGCGAGCGGCACCGTCTCTGCAGCAAGTTTTTAACCAGAAGGAGAGCTCACATGCACTATCGGAACGGCCGCGAGGCCAAGAACGGCGACAAGGTCGTCAAGCTGGACGGTGGCAAAGTCGTCTCATTCGGCGTCCTGCACAGTGCCGTGCCGGGCAACGACTACTGCAACGGCAACATCGCCGTCGTGCAGCCGGCCGCGGACTACGCATGCATGGTCGACTGCCTGCACATCGAAGACGTGGCTGCCATGCTCGCCGCTGCGGGCCTGGACAAGCGCCCTGAAGGCAAGTAACCAAGCCCTGAGCCGACCACCCAGCGACAAGCCGCCTCCGGGCGGCTTTTGCATTCCAGGGCCGACATGACGACCAACGTCCCCTCCATCACGATCGGCCCGAACGGCATCGTGATCCCAGCCGAGTCCGCGCTGCTCGCGGGTCGGCTCTCGGATCTTCAGGCGGCCTTTGGGGGCAACCTGAACCCGTCGCTGGTGACGCCGCAAGGCCAGATCGCCATGTCCGAGGCGGCCATCATCGGCGCGGCCAACGATGCGTTCCTCGAGATCGCGAACGGGTTCGACCCAGCGCTCAACGCGGGGCGCTTCCAGGACGCAGTGGCGCGGATCTACTTCCTGACCCGCATCCCCGCCGCGGCCACCGTCGTCTCGTGCCAGTGCACTGGCCTGGATGGCACCTTCATCCCGGTCAACGCGCAGGCTTCGGACAGCGCGGGCAACCTGTACCTGGCTACCGAGTCGGGCGTCATCGCCGGCGGAACGGTCACGCTCACGTTCGCCTGCGCGACGACGGGCCCGACGATTTGCCTGGCCGGGTCGCTGACGACGATCTATCAGGCCATCCCCGGATGGGATCGCATCACCAACGCCACCGATGGCGTGGTGGGCAACGACGCCGAGACCGCCGCGGCGTTCGAGCTGCGCCGTCAGCAGTCGGTGGCGCTCAACGCGACCGGCCAGACCGGAGCCGTGCTGGCCGCGGTGCTCGCGGTGCCCGGCGTGCTGGACGGATACGCGCTCGAGAACCCGCTCGGCACGCTAAGCGGCGCATCGTTCACCGGCGCCGTGTCCGGCAACCTGCTGACCGCCAGCAGCGTGACCGGCACGATCGCTGGCGGCCAGATGCTCAACGCCCTGGGCGTCGTCAGCGGCACCGCCATCACCGAGCAGGTCAGCGGCACGCCTGGCGGCGCGGGGACGTACCACCTGAACATCTCGCAGACGCTGTCCAGCGCTGCGATGACGTCGGCCGTCGGCGGCGTGCGCCTGGCTGCGAACTCGATCTACGTCGCCGCCTACGGGGGCGCGGCGAGCGATGTGGGCACGGCGATCCTCAGGAAGAAGAACCCCGGCTGCAACTACAACGGCAACACGACTGTCTCGGTTCAGGACACGAACCCAGCCTACGGGACGACCTTCCCCAGCTACGCGGTGACGTTCGAGATCCCGAACGCGACGCCCGTGAAGTTCGCCGTCGCCATGCAGAGCAACGGCAACGTGCCTTCCAACGCAACGGCGCTGATCCGAGCCGCTGTGCAAAAGGCCTTCACGGGCGCCGACGGCGGCACTCGCGCGCGCATCGCGCTGCCGATCTTCGCCAGCCGCTTCTATGCCGGCATCGCCTCGCTCGGCGCGTGGGCGCAGATCTACTCGATCCTGCTGGGCATCGACGCGGCCAACCAGAACTCGGTGCTGATGCGCATGGACCAGATCCCGACGCTCGCGCTGTCCGACATCGCCGTCACCTTCTCCTGACCCATGGTGATCGGCTACCTCGACCCGACCGTTGATTCGACGGTCGCCATGCCAGTGGCTTCGGAGATCTATCCGCGCGTCGCCCCGGTGTGGCCGCAGACGATCCTGACGCAGTACGCGAACAGCCCGCGCATCCTGTCGCTGATCTCGTCGTTCTCCGACGCCATCAACGCCGACGGACTGAGCGACCTGTTCTTGTCGTCGATCCTCGACATCGACACCGCCGCGGGCTACGGCCTGGACGTGTGGGGTCGCATCGTTGGCGTCAAGCGAACGCTGTACATCCCGGGCGGCCAGTCTGGCCAGCTGCTGGGCTGGGGCGAACCAGGCGCGGGGCAGTGGTACGGCTGGCGCCAGGCGCCGTGGAACACGCTCAACACGCTGACGCCGAACTACAGCCTGCAGGACAACGACTACCGCCGGCTGATCCTGGTCAAGGCGTTCTCGAACATCTCCGACCGCTCGATCCCGAGCATGAACGCGGCTCTGATGCAGATGTTCGCAGGGCAGGGGACGGTCTACGTCTCCGACCTCGGGAGCATGACCGCGGCCTACGTCTTCAGCTTCGTTCCCTCGACGCTTGACCTCGCCATCCTGCAGCAGTCGGGCGCCTTCGCGAGCCCGTCTGGCGTGCTGATGTCCGTCGTCCATCCCTGATCGAAAGTCTCCATGGACAGCACCCAACTCCCCGCGAAGTTCCCGATCGCGTTCGCGAGCGCCGCGTCGCCGGCGTACATCCAGCAGGTGCCGACGAACTACAACTCGTCGATCCCGGGCTCCTTCGGCCTCGACCTGGGCTCGCCGCCTGAGACGTTCCTTGCGCCGGGCGCAGGCGGCACCGCGCCGCTGGGCGAGTACTTCAACGGGCTGATGAACCAGGTGACGTCCAACATCCGTTGGATTCAGGCTGGCGGGATCTTCGCCTACGACTCGGTCTACTCGGCGGAAATCGGCGGCTACCCGAAGGGGGCGATCCTCGCGTCGGGAATTTACGGCGCGTTCTGGAAGTCGACGGCCGAGAACAACACCGTCAACCCAGACACCGGGACACTCACCGCGCCGGCGGCTGGGTGGTCGGTCCTGCAGCCTGGCACGTACCCGTGGAGCCAGATCACGGGCGCGCCGTCGTTCGTGCAGCATTCGGAGTTCGCCAGCCAACTCGTGGGCGTCAACGGCTACCAGGACACGCCGGATGGATTCCGCCGGCAGTGGATGGAGATCCCTGTTGCGAGCGCGGCCAACACGCTGGTGACGGTGGCCTATCCAGCACCATTCCCTGCGACCAGCTATAAGCCGCGCGCGGTCGTCTACGACTCGACGCTCAATGCTGGCTCTGCGAGCAACTTCCTGGTCGCCTCAGTCATCTCCAATTCACTGAGCGGGTGCAACGTCGTCCTCGGCCAGAACGGCGGCGGCGCGCGCAACGTCACCCTGATGGTCGACGTGCTCGGGCGGTGGTGAGATGGAGCCGCGCGCCTATGAGTCCGGTGCGGCCGGCACCCCGCCAAAGCTGCCAGCCACCGCAGTGACTGGCTTTCCCGCGCCCGCCACGACCACTACGCCCGCCACCACGCCGGGCCCGTACTGGTTCTACATGGTGGGCGAAGAGATGCGCAACGCCATCGCGGTCGGCGGCGTCGCGCCCAGCCCGTACGACAACGGACAGCTCTTGCGGTCCATCACCAACCTGCGCCTGTCCGGCGGCGGCTGACCCATGGATCGCGTGTATCAGGCGGGCGTCTCAAGCGTCCCGCCGGCAGCGCCATTCCCGGGCGCGACCGGCTCAGCACAAGGGTCGGCCGCCCTCGCGGACTTCGCGTTCACCACGCCCGGGGCCTTCTGGTTCTACCACGTCACCGAGTCGATTCGGAACGTCGTCGTTGCCGCTGGCCTGACGCCCGACCCCACGAACTTGACGCAGTTCGCGCAAGCCCTCCGGCTGCTCGCGGGGCTCGATCCCGCCTTTGAGTTGCGCGAGGACTTCTCGATCGAGCTGCGCGAAGACTATTCCTACGAGGAACGAGAGTAATGGGCAACACCCGCACGTCCGACGAGATCTCGGCGCAACCACTCGACGGTACCGAGCTCGTTCGCATCGTTCAGGCTGGCGGCAATGCCAAGGCGACGGCGCTGCAAATCGCCAGCACCCTGAGCTTCACGCAGGCCGGGACTGGCGCCATCTCGCGCACGATCCCCGGCAAGCTGACCGACCTGGCCGTGAGCATCGCCGACTTCGGCGCTGTCATGGACGGCGTGACCGACGACACGGTCGCCTGGCAACGGGCAGCGGCCACCGGCAAGCACATCTACGCGCCTCCCGGCACCACGGTACTTTCCGCGCAGGTCGGTCTGCAGTCGAACGTCACCGTGTTTGGCGCTGGGCCGCTCACGACCCTCCTGGTTGCGCCAGGCACGTACTCCAGCGGCGCGCAGTTCTTCAGCATCTCAGGCAAAGACCGGGTGACCATCCGCGACCTGGTGCTCGACGGGAACAAGGGAAACATCGGAACCGGCCGGCGCCAGATCACGACGGTCTTCAACTCGACTAACGTCGCCTTTCGCAACGTCCGATTCCAGAACTGCGAGGGCATTTGCATCCTCCTGTCGACGAGCGCGAACGACTTCACGGTAGACGGGTGCGGCTTCTTCAACTGCGGCGGCAACCCGAACAACTCGGATGGGTACCGCCGCCAGGCCATCGCGTTCAGCAACGGCGGGGCCTATCGGCGCATCAAGCTCACGAACAACACGTTCTACATGCAGGGGCTCGATTCGATCTCCCTGGCAGGCTGCTTCGACGTGGACATCCTGGGCAACGTCTGCGAGAGCGTCTACTCGTTCGTCTTCAGCAACCCGGGCGCCCCCCAGACGTGCGGGAACGTCACCATCGTCGGCAACACCGTCGACAAGGCCGGTGAGTTCGGCATTTCCTCGGGATCGGTCCCGGCCAACACGATCGGCCTGACGTACGTCAACGGCCTGGTGATCGAAGGCAACGTCTTCAACACTCTGGACTGCGGCGCGATCAGCGTCGGCGCCAATTGCACGAACGCCGAGGTCGTCGGCAACGTCATCATCAACCCTGGCCAGGCGACGACGCTCTGGATCTGCGGCATCAACATCGGCGGATCGCAGGTCGCGTCGAACATCGCCAACGTCACCGTTGCTCAAAACACCATCGTTGACACGAACACGACCGCCCTGATGCAGTACGGGATCATCGTCGCCGACGATGCGACCAACGTCTTCATCAAAGACAACAACATCAAGAATTGGTTGACCGGCAAGTACGGTCGGTATCCCCACGCCTCCGGCGTCTCGGGCAACGTCACCGCGCTGACCAGCAACACCGGCATTGCGTCCACCGTCTTCATCCACGACATCGACATCGCCAACGGCGTGCAGACGTCGTGGCGCGCGATGAACACGCTCGTCGGCTACCAGATCAACGGGTCCATGACGCTGCTGTCTGGATCCGGCTCTCCGGCCGGTGTCGTCAGCGCCAGCCCTGGGACGCTCTACCTTAACACGGCGGGCGGCACCGGCACGACGCTCTACGTCAAGGAGACGGGAACGGCGACGACGTCCGGCTGGGTCGCAAAGTAAGCGGGCCCGGCCATGGACCAAATCTGGAAGTCCGACGCGGCGCCGTCGACCTGGGCGCCGCCGGCGCGCTTCTCAACCGGATACCCCACGGATGGTGACCTTGCAACGGGTGTGCATCCGACGCGGCCGGGCGCTTGGTGGTTTCAGTCGATGGTCGACGAGATCCGCAACGTCATCGTCGCGGCCGGCCTGATCTACGACCCCACCGACCCAACCCAGCTGCTGACTGCGCTGCAGTCGCTGTTCCATCCGACCTACGAGCTGCGCGAGGACGGTGGTCTCGAGCTGCGTGAAGACGCATCCATTGAAAAGAGGCAATGACACATGGCTGACTTGAAGACCTCGCAGGAAGCCGCCGCAGCGCCGCTGACTGGCGCGGAGCTGGTGCGAGGTGTGCAGTCCGGTGGCAACGTCAAGATGACGACGGCCGCCATTGCTGCGCTCTATACGCCGACGACGGCCAAGGGCGACCTGATCGCGCGCGGCGTCAGCGGAGACGTGCGACTGCCTGTCGGTGCCGACACGCTGCAGCTGGTCGCTGACAGCACTCAGGCCGCCGGCGTGAAGTGGTACGACGCGATCGGCGCGGCGGTCGCCAACTTCGCCACCAGCGCCGGCGCGACGCTGGTCGGCCTGCTGCAAGCCGGCACCGGCGCCGCGCCGCGCACGGTCGCCACGAAGTTCGCCGAGACGCTGAGCGTCAACGACTACAACTCGGTGAGTTCGGCCGACGCCGCGGCGGCAGTGGCAGGCAAGCCGCTGCTGTTCCCGGCGGGGACGTACTCGCTGCCAGGCAATCAGACATTCGCTTCGCATGTGGTGATGCAGGCTGGCGCGCGGATCGTCAGCTCTGGAACGGTCATCTTCGCAAACGGATTCGAGGCCCCGGCGTCGGCCTACTGCCTGAACGTGTCGGGCTACGTCCAGTTCATCGGATGTGACCGAGTTCTGCCTCAGTGGTTCGGGGCAATGGGCGATGCGGTCTACGCGGCCGGCAGCATGACGTCGGGATCGAACGCGCTTTCGATCACTCTGCCGCCACCCGGAACCACCGTGCCCGGATTCTCCAACGGAGACACGATCTTCGTTCGCGGCGCGGGCCCGGCCGGCGCTGTCCTGGCGACGACGATCACGTCAGGCGCCGGCACGAACAGCCTCGTACTGGCAGCGAACGCGAGCACGACGGTCTCGTCGGCGGAGGTCGCCAATCGGGACAACACGCTGTCGCTGCAGCGCTTCTTTGCAGCGTTCAAGGGCGCGGCCAACGTCGGTTCGTACGGCGCGAGCCTGCCGAGTTCGACCGGGTGCGCGAAGGCGTACATCCCCAAGGGGGTCTACACCGCCTTCGGCCAGGTCAGCATGTACAGCGGCACCGTGGTCGAGGGCGAGTTCGGCAACACGATCGGCGGCGCGATCCTCGTGCAGGCCAACATCTCCGCGCCGCTCCTGAACGTCGTCGCTGACAACTTCGACAGCGCGGGCGCGTCGCTGAACGGCGGCAGCGGCAACAACATCTGGCGCAACCTCGCGTTCAAGTCGGCGACGATCAACGACGCCCTCGCCAATGCCCCCGTCGTCTTCTTCCAGAACGCCTGGAACACCCACAGCGACTCCGAGTTCGACCACTGCCTGTTCCAGAGCACGGCCGGCGCTTGCATCGGGGCGGGATTCCAGACCACCGGCAGCATCACGTCGGGCACCAACACGCTGACGCTGGCCAACGGCTCGACGCTGCGCAACGGCAACAACGCCGGCGGCATGGTGACGGTGCGCGGTGCTGGCGCGGCCGGCGCCGACCTCGTCACCTACATCGTGTCGGGCGGCGGGACTGGCAGCGTCGTGCTCCACGACAACGCGGGAACGACCGTCAGCGGCGCGGTCGTCGTGCTGACGAGCGAGACGGTCAACCCGCTCAAGGTCACTGACTGCGAGTTCGACGTCGTTCGCAGCGGAATCGAGTTCGGCGCGAACGTCTCGGGGCAGATCGTTGTCTCGAACACCGAGGCCTACCAATGCGTGCGCGGCTTTATCCGCAACACCAGCACCGGCAACGTCGACACGCAAGTCCGCGGCGGCAATGTCATCGGGTGCGGAAACACGCAAAACTCGACGGGCGCGTACCGCCGTGCGATCTACCAGGACGCCGGGTCGACGGGTGTCGGCAGCCTGACGCTGCAGGGCGTGACGCTGGTGTCAGGCATTGCCGGCTACGGCGGCCCCGTGTGGTTCCAGGGAACCAACGTCACGATCACCGACTGCGACATGACGGACTGCGACACCGCAGACCTGCAGAAGTTCGTTCTCGCCATCGCCAAGAACTACAAGATCAAGGACAACCGGCTGACGTCCAACGCCATCGCGTCGTACAGCAACGCACGCATGGTCTCGTTCTCCAACCCGACGATGCCCACAAGTTGGGACGTCAGCGGCAACGACCTGGTCAACAACGGCGGCTCGGCCTTCGATCGCGCGATCCATTCGGACTACCCCATCCAGGGCGGCATTTGCGTCGACAACCTGTTCGTCGGTGGATTCACCGCGCCAGTCGACGCCAACATCGCGACGCTCCGAAACGCGCAGATCCCGAGCATGGGAAGCGGCCCGGTGGACAGCTTCGGAACTGCGGCGCCGGCGGTCGGCACCTGGAAGCAGGGCGACAAATGCTGGAACACCAGCCCCACCAATGCCGCCGGTCAGGTGGCCGGCTGGGTCTGCGTGTCGGCGGGAACTCCTGGCACGTGGCGCGGATTTGGAGTGACGATCTGATGACGCATGACCATCCCACCTCCGGCTGGCCCCTTGTCCTCTCGTGGACCGGCAACGGGGTCGCATGGCTGATCGGGCCGGCCATGAGCCCGCTCCAGGCGATCGCGCTGGTCCTGACCATCGGCTACACGCTGATCAAGGCCTACATGCTCCTGAAGCACAAGCGGCCACCGGCCGACTGAGGTACGTCATGCGCACAACCGACGATCCGAACCCGCCGCCCTTTAAGCCGTGGGGCGAGAAGGTCACGCCTGCCAAGCCAGCCCCGCCTCCCGCGCCGGCGCCGCAGGGCAAGAGCGGCATCGTCTACGAGAACGGCCGCGCGCGGACTACCACGCATCCCAAGCCGTGGGAGCCGCTCACGCTCGACGAGGCTATCGCCAACTGTCGCGAGCACTACGCCGCCGAGGCGCAACTGGACTTCCTGCCGTGAACATCACCCCAGCATCGCTCATCGCAGCCGGCATCGGGCCGACGCAGGCCAGTGCATTCGCCGCGCCGCTGGCCGCTGCGTTCGCGCGCTTCGACATCAGCACCCCCTCGCGAGCCGCGGCGTTCCTGGGGCAGTGCATGGTCGAGAGCTCTCTGCTCGTGCACCTGGAAGAGAACCTCTTCTACTCGTCGCCGGACCGTATCTACGCGGTGTTTCCGTCGCACTTCACTGGGCCCGGCGAGGCCACGTTCTACGCCAAGAACCCGGCAAAGCTGGGCAGCCGGGTGTATGCGAATCGCCTGGGCAACGGCGACGAGGCGAGCGGTGACGGCTTCAAATACCGCGGGCGCGGGCTGCTGCAGATCACGGGCCGCGATGCCTATCGCAACGCCGCTACCGGCTTGGCGCGTGACTACGCCGGAAGCCCCGACCTCGTTGCGCAGCCGGCAGACGCATGCCTCACCGCGGCCTGGTACTGGCACAACGCCAAGTGCAACGTCCTGGCGGACGCCGGCGATTTCGATGCCGTCACGCGCGCGGTCAACGGCCGGGCGATGCTGCAGGCGACCTTGCGCAGGCAGTACACCCAACAGGCGCTTGCCGCCCTTGCGAGCTGACCATGAGCATCCGCGATCGCATCATCCAGACGCTGACGGAACCCGACGGCGTCACCTTCTGCCCGCTCCGCGTCACGGCCTTGGTCGCAGTGGCCGGCTATCACGCCGTCGTCGCCTACATGGCTGGCTTCCAGCACGTCACGTTGACCATGGCGGACTGTGGCTCCTACCTGGACCACCTGACGGCCGCCGGCCTCGGATTCGGCGGCGCCATCGGGGCGAAGTCGCTCATGAAGGCTGACGCCCCCACCAACTGACACGGGCCGGAGCGGCCCCCTCTGCGCCTCAAAGGAGAACCCAATTGACCAAGTCCATCCGCATCGAAAACGCCGACACGAACATGCACGACAAGGTTCGCGTCATCACCCAAGTCAAGAACGCCGAGGGCGAGTGGGTCAACAGCCCCACCGAGCCGCCGGTGGACTTGGCCTACCCGTGCCAGATGGCACATGTCGGAATCTGGAGCCAGAAGCGCGTGATCGTCGAGGAATACAACGACCCCGCTCCGGCCGCGCATTCGGCTCATCACCCCGTCTGACAGCCAGGAGAACCACCATGACCCTCGAAATCATCGCCTACGCCGCCGGCGCCATCGCCCTGTTTATCTCGGGCATCGCCACCCACGGCTGGCTGACCCGCCAAAAGTCCCCCACGCTGCGCATCGACGAGATCAAGGCCGCCTCCGCGCTCCTGGCCGCCGCCGCCAAGGCCGCGGCCGACGAGGTCCTGATCGCCACGGAGCGCAAGCAGACGACCGATCTCGCGCTGGCGCACGCCGCCGCGGCCCTGACCTCGGCGACGGCGGGCAAGTGATGCCGTTCGGGCTGTCGACGGTGGCCGTCAAGGCCATCGGGATCGGCCTGGCCGTACTGGCGCTGCTCGGCGCGTTCGCGTGGTTCGTACACAGCGAGCGCGAGGTCGGTGCGCAGAAGGTCAGGGCCGAGGTCGCCGCAGCCACTGCGGAACAGAAGGCCGCCGACGACGCGGAGACGCAGCGCCGGGTGACCGAACAGCAAGGAATCGTCCGTGACGCCCAACTTCAAGCTGGCGCTGCCAGTGCTGCTGCTGCTCGCGCTGCTTCTGAGCGTGATGCTTTCCGGGTGCGGCTCAATGCCTTTGTCGAGTCCAACCGCGGGCCCGGCCATCCCACCGCTGCCGCCGGAGGCGAGGCAGGCGACCCGATCGGGGTGCTCGCCCAAGTGCTCGGAGCAACTGACGACTTTGCGGGCAGGGTGGCTGCCGAGGCAGACGCCAACCGAATCGCCGGCCTCGCCTGCGAGCGTGCCTATGACAGCCTTTCCGCAGTGAAGCCATGAAGCGCAAAGCTACGCCGATCGCAGACGTCCTCGCGGTCGCGCGTGGCACCTGCTCTAACTGCGACCACTGGGACGCCAACGACGACGCCAGCGCCGGCTACTGCCGCCGCTACCCGCCCAAAGTCGTCGCCGACGATGAAGGCATCGCCACGACGTTCCCCATCACCGAGCCCACCGAGCGGTGCGGCGAGCACAAAGGCCGCCAATGACCGTAGACGACTTCAAGGAGCTGCGCACCTGGGCCACCGTCAGGCAGCTGGAGTACATCGAAGCCATCGAGAAGCACGGCAGCATCCGTTCCGCAGCGCGCGAGCTCGGCGTCGCCAAGAACGCGATCGACGGCTCGATGTTGCTGCTGCGCAAGAAGGCGGCGCGGATGGGGCACAGCCCAGCGCACGACATGACCCGAACCGTGCCAGACGGCTACGTGGTCAAGGGCGTCTCGACGTTCTACGACAATGACGGCAGGGCGGCGGGTCAGTGGGTCAAGAGCGCGCAGGACACCGAGCGCCAAGCCGAGCTCGTGCGCGAGATGGTGGCAGCGTTCGTCGCCGAGGTGCCGCCGATGGCTGTGCAGCCGTGGCCGCTGGACTGGCAGTCGGACGTGATTCCGTGGATTCAGATCGGCGACGGGCACCTGGGCCTGCTGGCTCACGCGTCCGAGATCGGGGAGTCGTTCGATTTGAAGATCGCCGAGGCCGAGCTCTGTGGGGCCATCGGCATCCTCATCGACGAGCTGCCGAACTGCGAGCGCCTGGTCATCAACGACCTGGGCGACATGACCCACTACGAGAACTTCGCGGCGACGACAGAGGCCAGCGGCCACGCGCTCGACTTCGACTCGCGGTTCCCCAAGATGATCAAGGTCTACAGCCGCGTGATGCGGTACATCGTGGAGAAGGCACTCACAAAAGCCCGCCACGTCGACGTGATCGTCAACCAGGGCAACCACAGCAGGACCAACGACATCTGGATGGCCGAGCTGCTCCGGGTGGCCTACGGGCACACCGACCGCGTGCACGTCCTGAACAACGACAGCGTGTTCATCGCCTACCGGATGGGCAACACGCTCGTCATGACCCACCACAGCGACAAGTGCAAGCCGCAGCAACTCGCGCACGTCATGACCAACGATTTCCGCAAGGACTACGGCGAGACCGAGTTCCACTACGTCGACGTCGGCCACGTCCACCATGGGATGGTGCTGAAGGAGCACCCGGGCATCTTCGTCGAGTCGTTCAACCACCTCGCGAGCCTGGATCGGTGGGCCCATGACTCGGGCTACCGCAATCGCAAGTCGATCACCATCGTCCTGCGCAGCCGCCGCTTCGGCGAGGTGGGCCGGCGCGTGCTTCCGATACAGGAAATCCGCTCGCGTCTGGACAAGGCAGCAGGAGCCGGCGTCGCCGCAGACCGAGAAGTTTTCACCGTGTAGGTGACTACTGTACTGATAATCAGTATATTTGAGGCGCCCTGCCAGGCGCGCCAACGCCGGACAGGGCTGACCACAAACCCAACCTGTTACGGAGGTTCGGCCCATGGCTGACGCCCATTCTATTGCCGCGCCGGCGGCTGCCACGACATCCAAGTGGCCCGGCAATCTCACCCCAGCTCATAAGCGTGCGTGTCAGAAATACGAGAGGACGACCAAGCAAGGTTTCCTCATGCGCGCCTATCGCAACATGCAGTCCCGCGTGACCGGAGTCCAGGCGCGCAAGCACCACCTGTACGCGGGCAAGGAACTGCTGGAGCGCGCCGACTTCTACCGCTGGTCGCTCGCTGATCCAGACTTCAACCGCCTCTTTGACGAGTGGCTCGCCGCTGACAGGCCGCGCCGCATCTGCCCTTCGATTGATCGCATCGACTCGCAGTTCGGCTACCGGTTCGGAAACGTCCGCTGGGTTCCGTTCTCGGAGAACTGTCGCAACATCCGGCGCGCGATCAAGCGCGCGAGCCGCAAGGCAGCAACCGAAGAGAGCGCAGCATGACCGAGAAGGCCAGCAACCCCAAGGACATCATCGGCACCCGCAGGGCTGCGCTGTCCGTCGTTCCGCTTCCGGTCGTCGTCGAGATGGGCGTCGGCATGGCCGAAGGAGCCGCCAAGTACGGCAGACACAATTACCGGGCGGTCGGTGTACGGGCTTCGGTCTACTTCGACGCCACCATGCGCCACCTCATCGCGTGGTGGGAGGGCGAGGACATCGACCCCGACTCTGGCCTGTCGCACGTCACGAAGGCCATGTGCTCGCTCGCCGTCCTCCGTGACGCGCAGATGCAGGGCATGTGCACCGATGACCGGCCGCCGCGCTCGGTGCCGTTCTATGCCGAAGCGAACGACCGCGCCGCCGCGATCATCGACAAGCACGCGGACAAGTCGCCGAGGCACTACACCATCGAGGACAGCCGTGAGCACGCTTGAAGCCCTCGGGCTGGTCTCGATCGCCATCACCGCCAGCTTCACCTGGTGGGCTGTGCGCAGCGGGACGGACCCGACCGCGGCCATCATCGAGGCATGGACGAACGTGGTGATCGGCTTCTCGCTGAACTACGTCAGCAACCCCTTCCTGATCCCGCTCATGAGCCCTGGCGGCCACATGACGGCGGCGAGCAACTTCTGGGGTGGCTGCGTCTACACGGCGATCTCGGTGCTGCGATCGGCGCTGATCCGCATGGGCCTGGGCGCCAAGATCCGGCGCTTCGCCGAGTGGCTCACTGGGCGCCTGCGCGCGGCGTAGGGAACGCGATCCACCAATACGAACGGGCCTCGCGGGGCCCGTTCTTCGCTTGTCGAGGGGTTCAACGTCAACCACCTGGGATGCGCATCCCGGGGAACCCCGCGTGTCCTGGTTTCGACGCACGATGCGCGAAAGTACACCGAACAGTGTACTTTGTCAACAATTTGCAAGGAGCTTGTGCCCCGTCTGGCCTCACGGCTGGGCGGGGCGCTTTTTTGCGTCTGGAGCGGCCTGCGGGAATCGAACCCAGCCTTGCCAGCTTGGAAGGCTGGAGCCCAGCCACTAGGCCAAAGCCGCGTCGGGGTCGAGCACGCCCGCGACAAGAATCGACATGACGAACTAAGCCTGTAGTCATGCCAGCATTCGCGAGCGAACCCAACGGCCGGGAGCGTAGCGCGAGAAGAGCGCTTGCGCAAACAGTAAAGAGTCTTTACCATTCGCCCATCATGAACGCAGCCACCTCGCTTCCGCGACAGCGCCGCACCCAATCGGGGTGTGGTGTAGTGGCTCGCACAGCGGACTTTGACTCCGCCGGTCTCGGTTCGATCCCGAGCGCCCCTGCCAACAGTTGGCGATCCCGCCTGGAATCCTCACGCTATTGACGCCCTCGGGGCGTTATACCGTCATGGACACGGGCCGGGCTGTAACCCCGGCGCTTCGGCAGGCTAGGTTCGATTCCTAGACGCCCCACCAGTTTCCGCGGGTCGTTGTTGAAACGGCATCCTGCCGGCCTCCAAAGCCGCGCGTTCTTGGTTCGAATCCAAGATGGCCCGCCAGTCAGTTTCCGGGTAGTGCCGAGCAGGGCTCAAAACTGTTTCGAAAGCAGCGGCGTCCAGAGATGGGCGATGGTTCGATTCCTTCACTACCCGCCACGGATGATTGCTCGAGTGGCAAGAGGCCGGCTTGCTAAGCCGTGACCGCTGGCGAGAGCCGGCGCCGAGGTTCGATCCCTCGATCATCCGCCAGTCACCGCCGATGCGGATCGATTCGCCAAGCCACGCGCTCTACCCGATGTGCTGGCCCGGCAGGAAGGCCTCCGCCGACTCCGCGCCGTTGAAGATCAGCTCGCCGCGATCGACGAACTGCCCCAAGCTCGCCGGCGCCACCAGCGCGCCCGGGTACAACCTGGCGTAGTCGGCCAGGCTGGGCATGGCGGCCACGCCCCACACCCTCATTAGCTCGACGCCTTGAGTGGGGATGCTGAGCGGCGGCAGCTGGATGTTGACCGCGTCGGCCGGGATGTACAGGTGCGGGAGCGCGCCGATCGCCTCCAGGTTCTTGGTGGTGATGGCGCGCAGGTCGTCCTGGGTGGCGAGTTGGAAGGTGGGCATGGCCGAATCGTGGCAAGTGGCGGGCTCACTGGGTGCGTCACCTGTTCAAATGCGTTTGCTAACCCGTTGATTCATAACAACGCGATTTGCTATTTTTAGCCCCGGATGGCGACCCCTGAAAAACACCTAACACGTTGAATCCATTGAGAAAATACGAGTTTTGATGGTCTGCCTCGGGAACACACCCCGCGCCCGGTAAGTTCACTTGGTGTTCACTTGCCGGTCATTTGACAAGGGCGCCGGGCCTGTCAAGCAACCCGGACGCGAATGTGCTCGACGCCGCGTGGATCGGCGTAGAGATTGGCCGAACTGTCGGTCGCGTGGCCCAGCAGTGCCTTGGTGTCGACGCCGCCCTGCTTGAGGTAGAGGCGCTTGGACAGCGAGCGGATCTCGTGGAACGTCGGCGCCCCCTTGCCGTCAGGCATCACGTCCGGGATCTCTGCGATCTTGCGGGCCTCGGTGAAGGCGCGCGACAGCGCATTGACGTGGATCGCCGCGCCCGCCGGCGCATTGCCCCACGGCCGAACGTGGTGCACGAGGAAATGCGAGAGCACACCGGTTCGCGGCTTGACCAGGTCGGAGAGCGACCAGCCGAGCGCGTCAAGGCGTAGCGCGAGCGGGATGTCCACGGGTTGGTTCGTGGCGCGCGTCTTCGTTCGCCAGACGGTCAGGTACTCGTCGGTGACGTGGCTGCGCTCCATCGCGCAGATGGTGCTGCGGTCCTGTCCGGTGACGATGGCCAGACGCATCGCAGCCTGCAGCCACTCGCACACCTCGGGCGCCTTCGCGTAGATCTGCTCGAACAGATCCAGCGTCAGGCGCGAGCGCTGCACGATGACCTGGGGCCGCTCGGTGGCCTCGGCCGGGTTCGAGTCCATCCACCCCTTGGCCATCGCCTTGGCGCACAGCACGCATAGGCGCGAGCGCAATGCCTCGGCGGTGCGGGCCTTGCCTTCGACCAGCGCGGCGTCGATTAGGTCGGAGCAGTCGCGCACGGACAGCCGTGTGCACAGTGTGTCGCCCAGGGCCTCGCGGATGCGCTTGTCCAGCGAGCGCGCGGACTTCGCGCTGTTGGCATTCTCTGGCGCGGGCATGGCGTCGATGACGTCGCCGAAGGTCTTGTCCTCGCCCGTCAGGCGCTCGACGAGCGATGGCGCGGTCTCGGCGACATGGGCATTGGCGGCGAGCGCTTCGTTGCGCGCGTCGGCCAGCGGAACGCGACCGAGCGGGAACGTTCGGCCGTCCGGATGGCGCCAGACGAAGTAGCCCGGCCGCGGCTCGTACAGGCCGCGCGGCCAGTCCTGCTTGCGGCGCGAGCGACGCGCAGCGCTCACGACGCGCTCGCCTTCAGCCGGTCGACCAGGGATAGCCGTGGGGCGTCGACCGCGGCGCTCGTGAGGCGGCGCGCGTTCTCGTCGATGTAGTAGGCCTTGCCCACGAGTTCGGGCATCGGGTGCAGCTCGCCGTCGCGCGCCCAGCGGCGCAGCACCCAGGCGCTGGGCGGCGGGTCGTAGCGGCGCGCGGCCCATTCGGTGAGGGTGATCTTCACGGGTTCTCCCCCTTCTCCGCGCTACCGCGCTCCTGTTGGCCGATGGCGTCCTTCCCCTCCCCAGTAGTCGATGAAGCGCGAGCCGAGTCGATTCGGCGTTGTGCGACTTCGAAGATGTCAACCTGCCAGTTGGGATAGTCAGCGCGGAACAGGGGCAGCGCGCGCTCTGCATCCGCGAGCGTCGGGTAGCGCATGAGGTCTTTCGACTGCGCGGACTTACCCACTCGGCGACGGTTGATCTTGAACCAGCGCACGTCCCATGCCGCATCCTCGCTCCCCGCAGGCTGGGCCAGGGCTTCGATTGCAGCATCGACCGCCGCAGTAGCTTTGACCACCTCGTCTCTATGCTTGACGCTGGAGTGGGCTGCGAGGTGCATGGCTTTGCGGAAGAGGTTCTTTGCTTCGGCAAGCCTTGTTGCTTGGTTGGTCACGTTGATTCCTTTGAAGGGTCAGAGGCCAGGCCGCGCCAGGGAAGATTCTGAGTGCCGCTGATCCAATGCTGGCAATCTGCAATCGCTGGCGTTCGACAGCTCATGTGCCACTTGCTCCCGCTCCAGTAAGCATAGAAGTGGCGACGCCCAAAGTTGCGTTGATACACGCCCTTGCGCGCCGGCTTCACCTCACCATGGAACCATGGTGTCAGCTTGCTCACTTCGTCCCCCCGTCGTCCAGCAGGGCAGCGCCGAGCATCCGGCATGCAGGGCATGCGGCGTCACGGACGAATGGCCCTTCGATTTCGTCGGGGCACAGGCCGTTGAAGACGTGCTTGACCTTGCCTGTTGCGACATCGCGCGCGTCGTCCCGCTCCTTCCTCAGCGCTTCCACCTGCTCAATCCATTGCCCGTTGTCGCTGAGGTATTGCAGGGCTTGCTCTTGGAGCTTGGCGCGAAGCTGTTCGTTCTCCACCCTCAGCCGGTCACGCTCGTCTGCCGCTTCCTGGGCGGGGGCGTAGAGCGGGCCATCGCCATCAGGCGACATGGGCGGCATGTCCGACGTCGGCGCGTCGGAGTTCGACAGCGGGCAGTGCTCGTCGCCGGTGAACGTGCCCTCGCAGCCCTTGGGCATAGGCGAATCGCAGTTCACGCAGTAGCGCACCGCCTCACCCTTTGCTTCGTCCCCACGAGTGCTAGATGCGCTCGGATTCGACGGATCGAGAGGGCATCCGGTGGCCGCGCTATGGAGTGCCATGTGGACGGTTTGCAGGTCAAGCATCGCGCGCTGAATTCCTTCGCGGACTTGCTCTGCACCTTGTCTGCGCTTGATGTTGTCGCACAGCGTCTGCATGGCGCGCTTGAGCACGTACAGCGTGGTTTCGCCATCAGCCAGTCGCATCGCCTCGATGTGGGTGTCAGTGGTCATGCTGCCTCGCGCTTCGTGAACCAGTACGTGACAGCCGGCGTCACCATCAGCGCCGAGTGCTGGGATGTCGCGTCCAGCAGGCCCAGGGCGATGAACTCGGCGCGCGCTTGGAGGTCTTGCGGCGAGCACGGGAAACGCGGGTAGTTCAGCAACCCCACGCGGTAGCCTGTTTCCTCGCCGCCCGTGTAGATGAACGTCGTGGGCTCGATGGTCACGCACAGGCCCTGGCGCAGGCACTCGGCGCGCAGCCAGCGCTTGGCGTCCTCTATGGGGCCGGACAGGTACAGGGTGATGACGCAGGTGGCGTCGTTCATGGTCTTCATGCGGTGTACTCCTTCTGCGCCATCTCGCAAAAGATGCCGCACTGAATCTCGGGTTCGTCTTGGTAGCGGCCGATGCCTGCCGGTAGCTCGTCAAGGAAGATGCGCTCTCCATCCACCTCGACCAGTCGAACGCCAAGGCGGCGAGACTGCTCTGCGCGTCGGTGAAACACGACGGGGAAGTCCGTGCGCACCTTGTTCCAGTAGCCGGCGCCCTTGGATTTGACGCAGCCCTTGCAGTTGTTGTGGTGGTAGTTCAGCAGGTACATCGTCGGCAGCTTGATGCCGGCCCGCTCCACCATCGCGAGTGCATCGCGGTGCTCAAGACCTCGCTCGATCAGTGGCGCCACAGCCTGGATGTTGTTCGCGTCCAAGAATGAATCCCAGCGGGCTTGCTCCTCGGCGCAATAGCCGAAAACGTGCGTGTCGGTCGGGCGTTGAAAGTCTTCTCGGACTTCCTTTTTCAGCAGCATCGTGCAAGGTGCGCCGTGGATGAAGCTCATGCCCTTGCGACGGTCGAACAGCGCTTCGATGCTGCTGCCGTGCTTAGCGCTGGTGAGGTTGACGATCTCCTGGCCGAACCACAATTCGCAGTCACTGGCGAACCGGTCGTTGTCCTCGTGCTCCTCGTCAATGACGCATCGCGCGATGATGAACTCGCGGTCGGAAAATTGAGCCTTCGCCAGCTTCGTAGCGACGGCGGATGCAGCCCCGCACGAGAACCAGGAGACAACGCGGCTCACGACCCCACCCCTTCCTCGCCAGCAGGAGAAGCGGCGATGTCGGCCTCCTGTTGGGGTGTGGGTTGCTGGGTGGCGCGAAGGTCTCGTGCGGCCTGGCGCAGCCCTTCAGCCAGTCCCTTCTGGTACTCGTTCCACGAAGCCGCAGCGGCGACGTCGGCTGCCGACTGCTCCCACAGGTCAGCCAGCGCATCGGCTTGCCCCGCCTGCAGGGCCTGCGCTGTCGCGGATGGGTCGGCCATCGCAACGCACTTGCGCACCAGCGCGATCAGCGCTTTGGCCTCGTCCTCGTACTTCAGCCAGCGGTCGCCCCACGGTTCAGGGATCGGGCCGCCCTCCCACACCAGTTCATTGCAGGATTCCTCGCCGTTCTCTTCGGCGCACAGTTCCCACGCAAGCGGCATCCACTCTTCGGCGCCTTCCCATCCTTGGGCGGCATCAGCCTGCACAGCTGGCGCGGAGGGAGTCGCCACCGGATCAGCGGTGGTGGCGGTGGCGAGGGCGGCGTTCCAGCCCTCAAGCGCATCGCCAGCGCAAGGCGGATCGGAGTCCTCCACGATGCGCCGGGCGTACCATCGGCCGAAAGCCTCGCTCGGCTCTGCGGGCGATGCTGGGGCGGGAGGCTGACCAACCTTGGGATAGGCGCAGTTCTCGTAGGCGAATGACTTGCAGTGCGCTGGCGTCGAGCATTCGTCGCACCGCTCTCGCGCCACCGCCCCTTGCGCCACCTGACCCCCTGCGGGTGCGGGGGATGCGGCGAGCGATTCCCTCAGCAGTTCGCGCACATGCGCCTGGACGATGATTCCTCGGCCCGCCGCTCGTTCGTTCAACGCCTCAACCTCTTGGATCGTGAGTCGGATCGGGGGCAGTTCACGAAGGCCAATCAGCGCGTCAACCTCCACAGCCTTCTCGGCGCTGACAGGGTGGTGCCCGGCCACCTCACCCACCGGGGTGGATGCCAGGGAAGCGAGGTGCCGCTCAAGAACGACGCGCAGTTCGTCAGGCGTGGCCAGCAGCGCGTCCGGCCACTCGTCGGGACTCGTGTAGTCGGGCAGCTCGGAAAGGTCGCGGATGATCGAATCCACCAGCCCCGCCACTTCTCCGGCTGCAGGAGCCTTCGCGACGTGGGCGGCAATTGCTGCGCGCAGGGTATTGGCCGAGTGCATCAGACGCGTCCACTGTGCGTCACCATCGCATTTCCAGCCGATGGACAGGAGGCAGTTCGCGATGTCCGTGGTTTGCTGCTCGGTGAAAGGCAGCTCGGGCTCGATGGCCGCAAGGGTCTTGCCGGTCATGTTTGTTCTCCGGTGGCTTTGAAGTAGGGCAGTTCGTAGACGCTGAACGAGTCCGCATCACGCCCGGCCGGATGGCTCTCCAGCCACGCCTTCTGCTCCGTGCCCCACTGATACCACTCGGCATCGTTGCCAGGGGTGTCTTCGATTTCCTGGGGCGGCACCGGACGCGACTGTCGATGTGACTCGCAGTCGAAGGCGAACGCCTTGGCAGACTCCTCCGAGTCAAAGACCGCGATCGCAGTGCCGCCTTCGTAGTCCCAATTCGCGCTGACAGCGAACAGCTTTGCGCTTGGCGTGTGCTTCGGGTTGGTCTCGGGCTCGATGGCCGCGTGTGTGGTGGTCATGGGGTCAGTCCTTCTTGAGTTCCGAGAATTGGCGCATGTGGGCGTCGGTCATCTCGATGCAGTCATCGCACAGTTGACCGCCCTTTAGTCCGCGTTTCCGATCAGTCGCCGTAATCTCCGAGGCTCGAAGTCCGCAGCGATGGAACATCGAATAGAGCGAGAGGATCACTTCTCGCACGGCCTTGGCTTCTTTCTCAGTCATCATCTCTTCATCCTCAGTAGGTAGTTGCGGGATCAGGCGGGGACTAGCACCGATGGCCGTTGAGCTTGGCGAGTTCGCGCACCGCTTCGCCGGCGATCTCGGAGACGGTCATCTGCCGTGAGGACTGATCGCCGGACAGCGCCGCACGCGTGCGCTCGATGAGGTCGTCCGGGAGGATTCCGGCCGGGAGCTTCCCGGCGTCCCACGCCTGGCGCAGGCGGCTGTCGGTTTCGGAGAGCAGGTCACGCAGCAGCTGCGCTTCGGCGCGCACGGCTCCGAGCTCGCGTTGTGCGGTCGCGGACTGGCGGGCGTAGTAGGACGTGGCGGTTCGGTGGTTCATCTTCATGCCCTCCTGAAAGTCTTGGTGAGGTCGCCGCTCACGCAGTGACCACGCCGGCGGACAGCGTTGGCCAGACGCGCGCGATCGGCGTGGCTGTGTGTGGCCTGCCGCAGCAAACCCGCGGCTAGCGAGAAACTCGGCCGCCGAACTTCGGCGTCGTCAGAGTTTTCTCGGCCGACCATCCACGCTTCAGGCGCAGCGCCAGCACGTTGGCGGACAGGCCCACGATGGGCGCCCAATCGGCAAGGTTGAGAGTCTTGCCATCGTGGGTCAGCCTGACGCAGTGCGAGCGGTTCGCGTTCTGCTGCGCCTTGGTTGCCCAGCGGCAATTGCCCGGCTCGTAGCCAAGCTCGTTCTTGAGCCGGTCGAGCGTCATGGACTTGTCGGGGCAGGGCCCCATGTCCGTGAGGAACGACGCGAAGTCGTGCCACCGTTCGCACACCGTCACGCCGCGCGCGCCGTAGTGCTTGAAGTTGTCCGCGTTGGTGTCGGTGCAGCGCTGCATCATCGACTTCCAACGCGCATAGGTCAGCGTGCCGTGGCCGCCGTGCTTCACGTTCCCGTTGGGGTTGCTCATTGCCATGCTCCAGTTCGGTGTTCGAACTGCCCCCGTCGCCAAACGGGTGGGCAGCACCGGGCGGGTTGGCGAACCGGTGGAGCACCGGCAGAGCCTCGCGGCTCTCCCGCCCGGGCCGCCCATAGAGGGGCATGCACAGGCGTGAAAAAAGCCGCAGCACGGAAACGTGGCGGCTCTTCACCGCTCCAATCAGGTCGCCAAACCCGGTCGCCGAATGTGCGGCGACGGCTGAAGTGTCTCGCCTTCTCGCCCGCGCGTCAATGCTCGCCTTGCTCCTGACCGTCGACGCGTTCGCCAGGGCCATCAGCGCGAGCATGTCCACGCAGTGCTGCATGATCTGGTCGCCCAGAATTCGCTTCACAGTGCGAGGCATCTGCACTTGCACCTTCACCGCCAACGCCAGGAGGCGTCGGCCAGTTCGGTGGATGGGCAATTCGGTATGCAGGGCCATTAGTGGGGCTCAGTTCTAAGGATCGAAGTACCGAAGGTCAGAACCTGCGGACGGCCACGGCCAGGCCTCCGTAGCTCTTGAGGGTGCCGTACTGGGTGCCGTTGCGGAAGTCGCAGCCCCAGGCGTAGGAGGCGTTCTCGTGCTCTTCGCTCGTCCAGTGCCAGTCGTCCGTGAGGTGCGGCTTGCAGTTGGCGAACAGGAGCGCGGCCTCCTGACGAGTCGGCAGTTCCCCGCCGGATTCCTTGGCCCAGGTGCCGGCGTCCGCCCAGGTCATGCGTCCGGTCGGGCGCGCGGGCAGCAGCACCAGATGGTGCTTGGCCGAGCCGTCTTCGTTGAGCACGGCGCCGGCGTAACGTTCGCCGGTGCGCAGCTCCACGTTGACCTCCGGCAGGCTGAGCACGCGCGGGCGGTTCGCTTCGTAGGCGGCGATGCGCGCGCCCAGCGATTCGTAGTCGGCCTTCAAGGCCTCCAGGGTGAGGTCGGACATGGTCTCTCCGTTGTGGGGTGGGGTCAGGGCGACGACTTGAAGGATCGAAGGATCAAGCCGTCAAGGGAATCAAGCGGACGGCCACGGCCAGGCCTTCGTAGCTCTTGTGGACGTTGTACTGGTAGCCGTAGTTGAAGTTGCAGCTCCAGGCGTAGGAGGCGTCGGACTTGCGGCCGGTGTCGGCATCGACCGTGTCGGCCGTCCAGTACCAGTCGGGCTCGAACTGCGCCTTGGCGTTGGCGTAGAGCAGCGCCGCGACCGGCCGCGTGGGCAGGCTGGCGTCGAGGCCTTCAGCCCACGCCTTGGCATCGCTCCATTCCAGGCGATTTCCAGGCTTGTCGGCCAGCAGCGCCACCGCGACGTGCGTGCCGTCCTTCAGGGTGATGACGCCGGCGAAAGTGCCGCCCTCGAACGGCGCGCCGATGGTGAGTGCGGCGACGACCGCGAACTGGATGGCCTTGGTCTTGGTGTCGGTGGTCATTGGTTGCCTTTCAGGCGGGTTGGTGAGAAAGGTGGCGACGCCCTGTGGAGGGCCGGGAAACGCTGCGATGGCTCGGAGGGGAGGACTGAGCCCGCGCGGCGACCGCCGGCCGGGCGCCGCCGAAACTGGTTCAGGTGGCCGACTCGACGCTGCCGTCGACGACCTCGTGGTGGAACTTGTCGCGGACGTTCTTGGCGAAGAACGAGCCGACGCTCGGCGCCTCGTCCATGGCGGCGATGGTGTCCGCGGGGACGTGGAGATAGTGATGCACCTTCTCGCTGCCGTTGAACTTGACCGCGAGGGTCTGACTGGCGGCGTCGTAACCGGTGGCCGCGATGTTGCTGGACTTGACGGGCTTGAGTTCGATCATGTGGGCCTCAGCCTTCGATGGCAGCGACGACTTCGCCGATGCGCTCGACCAGCGCATCGCACAGGGCGATGAACTGCGATTCGCGATAGAGCTTTGAGGCCTTGACCTGCGCGGCCGGCTCGATGCCCAGCAGCGCGAGGCCAGCGGCCGTGACGCTCAGGACGCCGCCGAAGCGGTCGTTGATCGCGGTCAGGTTCAGCGTGGCCGCCTCGTCGGCGACCGGGGCGGGACGGTCGGCGATCGGCACCGGCATCGCCCAGGGCTTGGCTGCGACGTCGTCCATGTCGACGGCGGCAGGCGCGGCGACTGCGGGGATGGACTCGGCGATCTGCGGCATGGCGGACAGCGCGTCGTCGCTGACCTCTTGCGGCGCTTCGGCGTGGTCGTGCGGCGTGGCTTCGTCGGCGGCGGCCTGGGCGATGGCTGCGGCAGCGACTTCCTGGGCGCGAGCGTTGGCCTCGTCCTCGGCCGCCTGACGGTCGATGGCCTCGGCTTGTGCGCGCGCGGCGTCTTCCGCGGCCTTCGCTTCGGCGGCGATCCGGTCGGCCTCGGCCTTCTTGGTGGCGGCGATCTCGGCAAGTTGGCGGTCGAGCTCGGCCTGCTTCTCGGCGAGGATGCGCTGCTGCTCGGCCAGCTCGGCGGCCTTGCGCTCGTTTTCGATGCGCTCGGCCTCGCGGCGGGCGGCTTCGTCCTCGTCGGACTTCGTGCGGTCGAACAGCGCCTGCAGGGCTTCGAGCGTGTCGGCCTTCTGCTGCTCGGCGCCGGCGGCGAACTCTTCCCACGCGGCCGGGTCGATCTCGATGCCTGCCACGCCGTTGATGATCGTCAGGATCTGCGACGACGTGCGGCCCTGGGCCGTGGTGGCGTAGCTGGCCAGTTTCGTGAGGTTGGCACGATGCGCGGCCACCCTGGCGGCTTCCTTGGCCTCGCGCTCGGCCTTCTCGGCGGCGAGTTCGGCCTCGCGGGCCTTGATGGCATCGTCGTACAGCGTCTCGGTCGGGTGCACGATGGCGATGAGCCTGTCAGCCTCGCTCGCGATGACCGCCTTCAGGCCGTTGACCTCGTCCTTGATCGCCTTCTCGGCACGCTGGACGACGAAGCGGCCGTTCTCGCGCATGTCGTGGCGGGCTTCCTTCGCCGCGCTCAGGCCCTTGGGCGTCGAGCAGTCGATCGCGACCTTCTCGTAGCGGGCGACCAGGGTGCGCAGGACCGGCTCCGTGGCCTTGAACTGGGCCAGGACGGCGCCCTTGATGGTCATGACGGCCGCGGCAGGGGCGACAGGCGCCGCCGGCTGGACGGCGACCCCGGGTTGGGTCTGCGCGTCGGTCTCGTAGAGTTGGTCGTACATGGGCTCTCCGTTCTGTCAGAAGAAGTCGGGCAACGCCACGGCAGCCGGGGCGGCGCGCGGAGCAGCGGGGCGGGGTGCGAGGGTGGGCGCCACGGCGCTCAGTTCGCGGTTGATGGCGATGGCAGCCTCGACGGGCTCCGCATCAGTCCATGGCGGCGTGTAGTTCAGGCCGGCGCGCTGGCGCAAGCGCGTCACGCAGTCCTCGACCAGATGGTCGAAGGCAACGAGATCGGCCTCCAGAGCCTCGATGCGGGCTTCGTTGCGCTGGATCGGGATCAGCGTGAAGTCCAAGCCGATGACATCAAGCGCGGGGCAGTAAAGGCCGAAGTCCCACGCCGGCAGGTTCGTGAGCCACATGCCGCCATCGCACTGGTCGATGACCTCGTCGGTACTGCCGAAAAGCAGGATGTCCGAGAGCTTCTCGGGATTCAGGAAGCACTTGTATTCGCAGCCGCGACGCAGCCCGGCGCGGTCGGTGAACCCATCTGCGCTGGCGCCGAACTTCCCATCGCTCGTCTTGATGAAGCCGGCGGTCTCGACGAGGATGTCGCACTTGCGCTCGTGGCGCAGCTTCGCGTAAGGCTCCAGAACGTTGCCGCGCTTGGCCTGCCACACCTCGAATCCGTCATCGACCTCCAGCGGCAAGCCGCTGATGCGCTCGATGGCGAGCTTGAACGCCAAGGCCTTGGCTTTGCCGTTGTAGTCGCCGCGGTTCTTGCCCGTCTTGAGCTTCGCCGACTCGCGCAGCAGGTGGAAGTTGGATGCGGAGATCACGCCAGCCCGCGCCTGAAACCACGGCAAGGTGCGCTGCTCGACATCAATGATGACGATGTCGCTCACGCTGGCACCTTCAGCGAGGTGCGCTTCTCCGCCACCCGCTGCCGCAGTTCGTTGACGCCCTCGATGTTTTGCGTGGCCTCGAGCGAATCGCGGCCGATGCGCCAGAGCGCCAAGCAGTCGGCGTCGGTCTTGGCGGCGTCGAGCTTCGACAGCAGGCCGTCGAGAATCTTCTCGCTGGCGATGGCGACGTTCATGCCGGCCGCGGCGCCATCGTCGTCCTGGTCTTCAGTCGCGAGGCCGAGGATGGCGATCAGCGTGTAGCGCTGCAGGTAGGTGATTGCCGAGCCGAGCGCCTGGATGTTGTTCTTGCCGCCGCTGTCGTCGAGGGGAGCGTCGAGCGTGACGCTCTCAGTGTGGCCGGCCTTGTGGGTCACGCGGCACGTGACGGTCACACGACCGCCCTCGGTGCGAGCCGGCTCCCAGGAGTGGCTGAGGTCATGCATGCCGAGGCGCGGAACGACGACCTTGACGATGTTGCCGAGCGTCGCATGGTCGTACTGCGTACGGATTCCGGACTTGCTGGTGTAGTCGACGTGCTTGTCCTTGCCGATGGTGATCGGCTCGGCGTGGAACGCCGCCATGGCGGTGTGGAACGCCTTGCGGGCCTCGTTGGCTTCCCAGCGCTCTTGCAGTGCCATCAGCCGCTCCAGGCGGTCGAGGTCGGCGCCTTGCTGTACCGCCATGTGAAGCAGCACAGCGGGGCTGGTCTGTACGGCGTCGACGACGGCCGACGACCGTGGTGCGCCGACCTGCCCGTCATGGCGATCGACGAGTTCCAGCGCCGTGACGTCTTGCGCGTCGGCGGTGCGTTGTTGGTTCATGGACATTCCCCTTGGAGTTGAAGATCAGCGGCCGAAAAGGCCCGCGATGAAGGTGCCGATGGCGCGCGCGGCGCGGCCGAACGGGTCGAGCAAGCCGGCCGACTCGGCAGGCATCGGGTGAACGGGATCGTTCATGGAGCAGCCGAACGCGGCGGACATGGAGCGCGGCGCGCGGCCGGTGAGGGCGGACGACGACTGGCGATAGAACTGCATTCGTTTTCCTTTCGGGGCACGGCATTCCGCGTAGAGCGGCGAGACTTCGCTTGCCAGCTCGGTTTCACGCAGCGGACAGCGCCTGCCCTGGTTGCAAGTGCCCGGGACGGCGTGGCAGACGCAGGACGGGCCGGTGTTCACGCGTGACCCCGCGCGCAGGCCTGGACGGCAGCAGCGACGAGCGCCGCGGCCAGGGTGATGAGCCATGCCACGAGAGCCGAGGTGCTGTGGGAGCGCGCGGCCTCGTGGTACGCGGCGCGCTGGGCGGCGGTCGGGGTCACTTGGCCCTCGCCTTCAGCATGGCGTCGGCCCAGGCATACGCGGCATCGCACACGGCTTCTCGGACATCCTCCATCGGAGCCTCATCGGGCACGATGGCGTAACACCGGCCGATGGTCTGCTGCAGTGCCTTCGCAGCGAAGTAGTCGCGTATGGAAAGGCCGTTGAACGCCTCGTCATGCTGAAGGCCGGGAACCGGGAACGCCGGGCCGCCATGGGGGACAGCCTTCGGGTTCACTTGGCGCGCTCCACCATCGCCGCGTCGGCGTACTCGTAGGCCCAGGTCGCCAGCGCTTGCGCGTCAATGGAGTGGGAGCCGGTGCGGGCCATGTAGGCGTTCGTCCACCACGCCGGCGCCGTGGGCGCACGCATGGCGATCTGGTCGCGCACGGTCAGCGTGTCGGCGGCCGAGGCGATGGCATCGCTGGCCGGCGCCGAGGCAGCGGCGGGCGGCGGGGTGCCCTTGCGGGCCTTGGCGTCAGTCACAGGTAGCTCCTTCGCTGTCTGGAAGATGGATGTCGAACCGCTCCGCTTCGGGCCGCGTGGCGCGGGCGGGCAGGGTGATGTGCTGGTCGAGACGCGGCCGGGCGACGCTCGACGCGACGCTGGCCTGCAAGCGGCCCACGGCGAACGCGAGCGACTCGGTCAGCACGGCGATGGCGGCGGCCTCCCGTTTGAGCGGCTCGACGGGATCACCGGCACGCCAGTCGCGCAGCGCGGCGTTGTGCAGCATCCCGACCGACTGCAGGCGAGTTGCGGCATGTACGACATCGGACAGAAGTTGCGGGTTCACTGGGCTCGCTCCTGGGTGGCTGCTTCGCGTAGAGCCTTGCGCGCTGCTTTTGCTGCCTTGGATTGGCATGGCTTCGGCGGCAATTGCCCGATGGACTTGAGATAGGCATAGCGGGCGCGCCGTACCGCCAAATCACGTTCCGGATTGCGTCTTCGCGCTTCCAAAGTGCGGCGCGTCTTGCACGCTCGACACCAAGAAAAATGCGGCTTTCCTTTCGACGGATAGTCGGCGAGCGGCTTAACTTCTGAGCACTGCGGGCAGCGCTTGTGTTCAGGCGGGAGCGTCAGAAACATGTCGCCTGGTAGATGCCCATGCTTGACGTTGCATGTCCCGCAGACGAGACCAAACCGGCCGTCGCGGTAGTGCTGCAAGGTCACCTGATCCGCCCGCTTGTTCTCAACGATCAGCCACGTCATGGTCTTGCCGCAGTCCTGGCAAACCATGCCAGCACGCATCAGAGAATCAGCCATCGCCTCCAGAAGTCGCAAATCAGGAATCGCTTTGGCACGACTGCGGGCGCAATTGCGCATCTGGCGGATGCGATAGTGCATCTCGCAATAGACGATCTGAGAGTGCAAACGCACGCCCGGTGCGGGGCAGCAGCGACATGTCGCGTCAGCCGGAATATCAGCAATTCGCCGGAATCGTTGCGCCGCGTTCATGGCAGATCCCAACCGCAGGCGTAGCCCACGATGAGCCACACGATGACGGCGACCGCGATCACCGCCAGGGCGCGCCACGGGGTCTTGGGATCGGTGCTCATGGCGACACCTCGGCGGACACGTCCATACGCGCGCGGTCAGCGACGTGACGACCTTGGTGGTTCCACAGGTCGAAGGGCGTCGTCATCAGCCAGCGGCGGATGATTTCGCGGCCGACGCGCTCTGCCACGTCGCAGGCCTCGGCGTCACCGAACGGCGCCGGGTTCGCCTGCGCGACGTGCCAGAACTTCGCGAGGGCTTGGTCGGTGTACCCCTCCAGCGCGTCCACGTCGAACGTGATGGTGATGGCGGTCTTGGTCATACCGCGCTCCCGGTGGCCAGCTTGATGCCGCAGAACGGGCAGAACGTTGGCACGATTAACGACGCGGCGATCTTCTTGCGCCAGTCGATCTTGTCGAGGCGGATGATCGGATCGACCGCACCAGTCGTGAAGTTGATGCTAGCGGGCAACTTGGCGTTCTTGGAGACCAGTTGCTCGTCGATGCGCTGAATGCATTCACACATGACGGGCCTCCGGGCACTCGACGACCAGCATGCCTTCCAGCGGTTCCCGATGGCGCAGCGGCAGCAGCGTCTGCGCGTACTCGCCCATGTCGTCCTGGCCCTCGTAGTCGGGCTGAACGCGCGGCGGGTCGAGCAGCGCGGGCGCGAAGTGCGTCGGCGGCGGCAGAACCTTGCCGACCTGAATCGGCGAGAAGTCGCGCAAGCCGGTGTGAGCCGCGCGGCGGTCAGTGCGGGCGGCGTTCATGCGGCCACCTTCGCGCCGCTCGGCGAGGTGAACCACATCGAGGCGAGGTAGGCGACGCCAGCCACCTTGTGCTCGTGCTTCGGCTCCCAGGAGCCCTGGATCGCGCCGAGATGACGCATGGCGGCGTTCACGTCGATGCCATCCTTGGCGACCGGGTAGCACTTCAGGCCGCTGTAGAACCAGTCCGCTTGCCATTTGGCCCATGGGTGGTTCCAGTTCTTGAACTCCGACGGGATCTGCGCGTACGGCGGCAGCAGCGCAGCCATCCTGCCGCCGAACACCAAATCGAGGCCGTCCACGTCGACCGGAGTCTCGAAGCCCTTCATGACGTTTCCCCTTGCAGCTCCGGCGACATGCCGTTTCAGAGCCGATGAGGAAATGTAGCGATTCGCTAGCGCTCGGTCAAGCGAATCGCTAGAAAAAGTTTCGGGCGTGAAAAAGCCCGCGCGCGGCGGGCTCGTTTTAGAAGGTGGTTGTTACTTGTCGGGAGGATCTCCGCCTAGGAAGCCGTGCTTGGCATCTTCCACAAACGCCCATAGCTGAGAACCGCTCTCAACAGGCACGAAGCGCTGACCGGTTGTGCTCATGAGTGAGGCGATTTCGCATGGTTCCTCACATGTGACTAGCGTTACGTCGGGGCCGCCCTGTGTGGTCGCGAACTCGTAGCGGTTGTCGTGATGACCACGATAGTTCACGAGAAGCATCGGCGCGGTTGCGAGTCCAGCGGCCTGGTCGTTTGCGGACAACTCGCGCTTGTAGGCGAATGAGTTGCCAACCTTGGCCGACCAATGCTTCTGGGGCGGCGGGGGTGCAGCGGCGAGTGATGCGGCTTGGCTGGGCTGTGGGGAGTTCTCGACAGTTGGCGCCGACCACAAGACGAGCGCGAACACAGGGATCACGGCGAAGACGATGACGGCACCAATTCGCCCCCAGCGAGGCGTCGCCTGCGACCCCACCAGATCGCGCGCGAAGCGCTGTGGGGTGAGAACTATCGGCTCCCCACAGTTCGGACAGCTCGTTGCCTTGGTGCTGATCTGGTGCCCGCATTCTGGGCAGGGAACAAGGGACACGCTCTCTCCTTCAGTGCGGCCCCTTGCGAGGCTCTAGTTATCCGTGTTGCCGTCAATCATGCCATTCACGACGTGCCGCACTCTCTCGGTAACGGCCAGGGCCTGGATCGGGTCGTCGCGATAGTCACCCGTGAGGCCGATTCGCTGGGGGCGCCGACGTCCTTCCTTGGTGACGTACAGCAAACCCGAGATTTCACCCCGTTCGGCCTTTTCCAGGAGCGCGCGCAGCACGTCCACGGTTGGCTTTGCCTTCCACTCTGCCAGCGTTGTCACCGGTGTCATTCTTTGGTCCCTCCACACTGCCCACTGCATTGGCCTCGTCCGCAGTCAGCGGCGCGGGCCTCGGCGGCGAATGGGCTACACGCGCGTCCGATGACACAACTTGTAATGCATTTGTAGGAAGGTAGGGAAGGGGTTTTCCCCCTGTGCATTCATCCAGCGCCCGGTTGATGGCGTGCTGTATGTATCCGCGTTGATCTAGCGCAAGCGCGTCCCATTTGGAGCGCTCCACTAGCGGAAATGGCCAGTCCTCATCGAACCAGCCGCGCGGAAGAGCAAGTGCCGTTTCGATCTTACGCGCCGCATCGTCGCCTAGGCTGCGGGGTGATCGAGTCCCATCGGCCTTCACCGGCAGCAACACACCCTTGAGGATCTGATCGAGGCTCTCAGGCCCCCTCAAGCCAGCCATCTCAGCTAGGTTGGTGATGTCGTAGGACTTGGTCAGCTCGCGCAGCTTGCGCTTGCGCCGTTCATCGTTCGTTTCCATGCGCGCGGGTTCTATCGGATAGCTAGCGGCTGGGCAAAAGCGAATCGCTTGCGTTGCATCTAGCGAATCGCTATGATGGCGCATGGCTACACCAATTCGACCCCCCGAACGCCAGCAGCTCGCAGAGCAACTGGGTCTGAACGAGCAGTACCTCTACCAGTGTCTTGCCGGCCTCCGCGAGATGGGTGCGAAGGAGGCGGTCCGTGTGGAGAAAGAGACCGGCGGCCGGCTCACGCGCCGCGACGTGTGCACGAAGTCTTGGCGCGATCTGTGGCCCGAACTCGATGCCGCCCACCCGAAGCAAGCCCGCGCCAAGCGCGCAGCGAAGGCGGGCTGAGTCATGCCTCGCGGAATCCGATCTCCATCGCTGATGCCCGGATTCACTGGGCATGAGGGCAAGTTCTGGCTGTACGCACTTGGGCTTTCTGACGGCCGGGTGAAGGTTGGATTTACCGGCCAGCCTCGCGTTCGCCTGCAACAACATCGCGTTCGGTACGAATACGCAATCACCTGGTTCCACCTCGGCCCCCGCTTGGGAAGCAAGGCTTCCGCGCTGGCTGCTGAGTTGGCGTTGTGCGGTGACTTGGCTGACCGATTCGCGCGTGCAAGTGGCCGCGAAACCTTCCATGCCGCGAACAAGGCCTGCGTCATCCGCGCGATGCGCAGCGCGGCAGACGCGCTCCGCTCCTGACCCCTCAACCACTGCGGCCGAGCCGCGATAGGAGACACCATGCGATCCGAAGCCTTCCGCGATGACCTCGCGGCCCGCGCCCCCAGCGCCCCGAATACCTTCAATGACCTGCTCCGTCAGGTCGATCTGAAGATCGCTGCGATGGCGCAGCCGTTCCAGGCGCTTACCGAGCCAGTCCTCAGCCTCGACGGCCAGGAGTTCAGCGCCGCCGAAGTTCGCGAGGCCTTGGCGCTGATTCGCGCGAAGCGGCCGGCGCCGAAGTCCACGCCCGCCGGCCTGCTGGTGCAGCGCGGCTTCGACCATCGGCTCGGAATGTGGAACGGGGAGGGCTGCTGAATGAGTGCGGTCAGCTACTTCGTCTCCGCCGCGTCCTGCCTCGCATTGATGGTCGTGTGCGCGTACCGCGGGCAGATTGTCTGCGCGGCCTTCTGGGGTTTGGCGGCCGGCGTGATGTTGTTCTGGTTCATCCAGCACCGCGACGAGGGCTGACCCATGCGCAACCTCGCATCCACCGTCATCGCAGCCGTGTTCTTCGCCGCGGTCATTGCCGCCATCGTCATCGCCTGCGGCGCGCCGCTGGCCGTGATCGGGAGTTGAGCCATGCAGTGCCATGAAATCTGCGCGGCCTGGGTTGGCGGGGCTATGCAACTCGTCGGCCTTCTTGTTGGGGCTGCGATTGGTTGGCTCCTGCTGCGCCGGAAGGGTTGAGCCATGAGCCGACATCACTTCCCCGCCGGCCGCTGCGCTCTCCGCGCCTTCACCCAGGCCACCGAGGCCTCGTGCGAGGTCGGAGCGTCCACGGTCTTGGCGAGCGTCGCGTACTCCCGCGAGATCGACATGCAAGCGCGCTGGAAGACCAGGCGCACGGCCTCGGCCGGAGTGGGGATCGTGGGTTTCGTCATTCGTCGTCTTGTCGATGTGCCCGGCGCCAACCGCGCCGTTCGTGCGGCCGACTCCCCCGTCAAGGGCGGGGCGGCACGCCGGGCACATCGCCAAGCCTGACCTTTCCTCAACCTCAACTGCGATGGGAGTCGCCCGTGTCAATGGATCTCAGTGTTCAACCAACCGAATGGAAAGTGAAAGCAAGTGCTGGAAAGCACTGGCAATCGCTGCCCTCCGAAGCCCCTCAGCTGGGCCCCGAATCACCTCTCGCGGTCATCGAGATCGCCGTGCTCATGCGCGTGACCTTCAGCGGCGCGCTCAACGAAGCCTCGAAGCACTCGGGCAAGGAGGACTGGCAGATAGCCGACGAGATCCACATCTCGCACGGGTACATGAGCCGCTTCATGCGCGGCGTCGGCCAGCAGTGGGCCCGGCGCCTGGTGGCCTTCATGCGTGCGACGCGCTCTATCGCGCCGCTGCAGTGGATCGCCCACCAGGTCGGCTGCGATCTCGTCATCCGCTCGTCGCGCGAGGCGCGCATCCGCGAGCTCGAGTCCGCGCTGCTGGAAGCCAAGGGGCTGGCATGAGCGCCGAAACGAAGATCGAATGGTGCGACAGCACGTTCAATCCGTGGATCGGCTGCACCCGCGTGTCGCCGGCCTGCGATGACTGCTACGCGGCGCGCAGCACGCCGGCTCGTACGCTGAACGTCCAGTGGGGTACCGGCGCACCGCGTCGTCGCACGAGCGACGCCAACTGGCGTATTCCCGAGCAGTGGGAGCGCAAATCAGCGGAGTTCTTCGCTCAGCAAGGCCGGCGCCGCCGCGTGTTCTGCGCGAGCCTCGCCGACGTGTTCGACAACGAGGTGTCGGACGAATGGCGCGCTGATCTGTTTGACTTGATATGCCAGACGCCGAACCTCGATTGGCTACTTCTGACCAAGCGTATCGGCAACGCCGCCCGCATGATCGAGGACGGCGTTCGTTTCGCGCCGACCATGCGTGCCTGGCCCTGGCACAACGTCTGGCTCGGCGCTACGGTCGTCAATCAGGCCGAGGTCGACCGCGACGTGCCCAAGCTTCTGGCAACGCCCGCCGCACGTCGATTCCTGTCCATCGAGCCGATGCTCGGCCCGATCAGCTTCGAGGGCCTGTTCGCCAACCCTGAACGCATCAACGACGGGACGAATGCGCTGCAGGAGCTGGACTGGATCATCGTCGGGGGCGAGAGCGGCCCGCGCGCCCGTGCGATGCCGGCGGCTTGGGCGCGAGAGCTGCGCGACCAGTGCGAAGCCTGCGAGACGCCCTTCCTTTTCAAACAGTGGGGCGAGTGGGTTCCCTACGAACACAGCGCACAGCCGCCGTTCCTCTGGTCGCAGCACGGCCACGAGATCGACGGGCACGCGCTGCCCGACTTCGAGAGCGAGGACGGCCAGACCCAGCGAGAATGGACCAGCGACTTCGCCGACATGCTGCTCGCGCGTCGCGTCGGAAAGAAGGTCGCCGGCCGGCTGCTGGATGGCGTCGAGCACAACGGCTTTCCGGAGTCGTGCCAGCCATGACAACCCCCGTCCTCCCGCCGCTGCGCTGGCAGCCCATCCCCATCACCCCGTTGCCGGAGGTGCTGGAAGACAACTCCGAGTTCTCGTGGCGCCTGTTCGATGCGGCGGTGAGGGCGGCTGAAAAGTGGGTCGCGCAGCAGCCCGATCCCACGGGGAAGAAGCAGCCATGAAGCGCGACTTTGCCCCGCACCTTTCCGGCCGCATGCTGCCCGGCCTGTTCTCGTGCGACCTCAAGATCGGCCAGCGCGAGCGCTTCCCGGGTGATCCGTGGCCGCACTTCCAGACTTCGCCGCAACTGCACTGGATGCACTCGAGCGCCTGCTTGGGGGACGAACGCGGCTGCACCAACGGCCTGTGCCGATCGAAGCGCCTGCCGTCCGGCTTCCGCGACCCCCAACACCTCGAGCCGAACTCGCAACAGGTTCTGAAGGCAGAGCGCGCCAGCGCCGACGCTACCGCCCGCGAGACCTCGGCCTACCGCAGCCCGGGCGTCGGCCCGATGGGCGTTAGGCAACCCGCCGACGCGGGCCCGCAGGGAGTGCTGTTCGCATGAGCGACTACGACGCCTTCATCCACCGCAAGCTCTCGCGCGTCGCCCCGACCGGCATCGTTGGTGACTTCAAGCTTCCGGTGCACATGTTCCCGCACCAGGCTGCTCTGACTCGATGGGCCCTTAAGCGAGGTCGCTCGGCGATCTTCGCCGACACCGGCATGGGCAAGATGCGTATGGAGCTCGTGTGGGCGGACATGGTCCACCGCCACACGGGCCGGCCGGTGATGATGCACACGCCGCTCGCAGTCGCTGCTCAGCTCGCCGGCGAGGCCGCGGCCATCGGCATCGAGACGAAGGTCTGCCGGGAGACTTCCGACCTCATCGGCGGCATCAACATCGCCAACTATGAACGGCTGCATAAGTTTGACCCGTCGATCTTCGGTGGTGTGGTGTTGGACGAGTCCGGCTGCATCAAACACCACGACACCAAGACTTTTCGCGCTCTGACCGACGCCTACGCGGACACGCCGTTCAAACTGCCGGCGACGGCCACTCCCGCGCCGAACGACTGGACTGAGCTCGGAACTCACGCCGAATTCCTGGGCATCTGCACCCGCGCCGAGATGCTTGCGGAGTTCTTCACGCACGACGGCGGCGAGACGAGCGTCTGGCGCCTCAAGGGCCACGCGCGCGAGATCTTCTGGCGCTGGGTTGCGTCTTGGGGTGCCATGATTCGGAAGCCATCGAATCTTGGGTTTGATGACGGCGCGTATAACCTGCCGCCGCTGCACCTCCATGAGCACCTCGTCGAATACGAGATGCCGCTCAACGGCATGCTGTTCGCCACCGAGGCACAGAGCCTGAGCGAGCGCCGCGAGGCGCGCAAGGCGTCAATGGAAGACCGGGTGCGCGAGTGCGCCGCGATGGTCAATGCTGACACCGAGCCGTGGGTCGTCTGGTGTGACCTGAACGCAGAGGGCGATGCGCTCACCAAGGCCATTGACGGCGCGGTGCAAATCAGCGGCGCGGACGAGATCGACGTGAAGGAGAAGCGCCTCGGTGACTTTGCCGCAGGCCGCACCCGTGTACTCGTCAGCAAGCCCTCGATCTGCGGATGGGGCCTCAACTGGCAGCACGCCGCTCGCATGGCCTTCGTCGGCGTGACGGACAGCTACGAGGCGTACTACCAGGCGGTACGCCGCTGCTGGCGATTCGGCCAGAAGCGAGATGTTCACGTACACATTTTCGCCAGCAAGGCCGAAGGCGCCATCGTCGCGAACCTCAAGCGCAAGGAGCGCGAGGCGGGCGAGATGGCGGACCAACTCAGCGCCGAGACGCAGGCTGCCGTGATGGCTGAAGTCCGCGGCATGGAGCGCGCCACCAACTCCCACAACGCGGGCCGGCGCGTCGCCGTCCCTTCATTCCTGGAAACCGCATGAACTGCATCGACCAAGTCGTCACCGACCGGTACACGGCCATTCACGGAGATTGCGTCGAGGCCATCAAAGGCCTGCCCGATCACGCGATCGGCTACAGCATCTTCAGCCCGCCGTTCTCGAGCCTGTACACGTACTCCAACAGCCCGCGCGATATGGGAAACGCGCGCACGGACGCGGAGTTTTTCGAGCACTTCGAGTACCTGATCGCGGAGTTGCGGCGTGTGATGAAGCCCGGCCGCGAGGTCTCGTTCCATTGCATGGACTTGCCCGCGAGCAAGGAGCGCGACGGATATATCGGCCTGAAGGACTTCCCGGGCGATCTGCTGCGCGCCTTCGAGCGCCATGGCTTCATCTTCCACAGCAAGGCGACGATCTGGAAAGACCCGGTGACGGCGATGCAGCGCACCAAGGCCATCGGCCTGTTGCACAAGTCGATCCGCGAGAACGGTGCCATGTCGCGGATGGGCATTCCCGACTACCTCATCACCGTGCGCGCGCCGGGCGAATCCGAGCGCATCACGCACACCGTCGACGAGTTCCCCGTCGACCTGTGGCAGCGCATCGCCAGCCCGGTGTGGATGGACATCAACCCGTCCGACACGTTGCAGTACCGCAGCGCGCGCGAGCATGACGACGAGCGCCACATCGCGCCCCTTCAGCTGGACGTGATCCGCCGTGGTGTGCTGCTCTGGTCGAACCCTGGCGACGTCGTTCTGTCGCCGTTCATGGGCATTGGTAGCGAAGGCTACGTCGCCCTCGAAATGGGTCGCAAGTTCGTCGGAACCGAGCTGAAGAAGAGCTATTTCGATCAAGCCGTCAAAAACCTCGCAGCCTCGTCCATGCACCAGGCTGCCGACATGTTCGCTGACGCCGACCAACCCGCCTGACTACAGCGAGGCCCACCATGCCCATGCACATCACCTCCTCAATGCTCGATCCCTTCGAAGCGCGCGCACTCATCCAAGCCGCCGAATTCGGCAGCATCGAAACCATCGACGAGATCACGGATCGTCTTGCGGAGCAGGGCGTGTGCCGGCCCCGTTCTGACGACAGCCGGATGGGCGAGTGGCTCGCGATGCGCCAGCCGTCCAAGACCGCCGCGGCCGTGGCCCACGTTGCCGCCGACGTCGTCGCCACCTCCATCGGCTCGCAGATCGCTCAGCAGCTGCGCGGCGTGTTCGCAGGAGCTGCGCAATGACGACGACGTACCAACCCTACCCGGGCACGCTCGCAGCGCGCG
>Ga0207674_10000742_pt1 | contig 42731 bp, 33 predicted proteins | sample KBSCornC72_FD_184303 | JGI IMG/M metagenome (GOLD analysis project Ga0207674, IMG submission 184303) | Corn rhizosphere microbial communities from Kellogg Biological Station, Michigan, USA - KBS Corn C7-2 (SPAdes) (version 2) | ecosystem: Host-associated > Plants > Roots > Rhizosphere > Soil ... | reverse complement strand
GCGGTCGAGCCTAAGGCCGGCGAAGCGGCGGGCGACGACGGCCATACGCATGAGACCAATTGCCTCAACTGCGGCACCAGGCTGGCGGGCGATTTCTGCCACGCCTGCGGCCAGCATGCCCACGTTCACCGCACGCTGACCGCCTTCTTCCACGACTTCCTCCACGGCGTGCTCCATTTCGAGGGCAAGATCTGGCGCACGCTGCCGCTGCTGGCGTGGAAGCCGGGCGACCTCACCCGGCGCTATATCGATGGCCAGCGCGCCAGCTTCATCTCGCCCGTCGCTTTGTTCCTGTTCTGCGTGTTCCTGATGTTCGCGGCGGTCAGCCTGATGGGCAGCTTCGGCAGCATGCCGGCGGAAGCGAAGCAGGACCTTTCGACCGAGCTCAGCGCCGACCGCGCCAGGCTCGCCGTGCTCGAGAAGCAGCGCGCCGGCCTCAGCGGCAAGGCGGCAGAGAAGGTCGACGACCAGATCGGCGAGCTCAAGGGCGAGATGAAGATCAAGCAGGCGGTGCAGCGCGGCGAGATCAGCCCGAGCGCGTTCGAGGTCGACCCGTCAGGCCTCGCCCCGTCGTTAGAGGACGCGGTCAAGAAGGCGCAGAAGAACCCCGAGCTGGTTGCGTACAAGCTCAAGACCAACGCCTACAAGTTCAGCTGGCTGATCATCCCGCTGTCGGTGCCGTTCGTGTGGCTGCTGTTCCCGTTCTCCCGCCGCTTCCGCATCTACGACCACACGATCTTCGTCACTTATTCGCTGTGCTTCATGACCTTGCTGGTGGTCGCGGGAGTGATCCTGCAGGCGATCGGCGCGCAGTCGATCGGCAGCCTGCTGTGGCTGATCCCGCCGTTCCACATGTACCGCCAGTTGAAGGGCGCCTACGGCCTCACCGGCTGGGGCGCCGGCTGGCGCGCGGCCGTCCTGACGATGTTCGCGATGATCGTGATCAGCCTGTTCGCCGCGCTGCTCGTCGGGGTCGGGCTGTTCGAATGACTTAGGCGCCGCTCCGGCGCTCAACCTCGTCCAGGAATGCATCGATCGCAGCCACCGCTTCCGGCTCGGTGAGGTCGGGGGCGTGGCCGACGCCGGCGACCAGCGCCGACTTCATCGTTGGCGCGGCGGCGTGCATCTTTGCGAGCGTGTCCGCCGACAGCAGGTCGCTCTTGGCGCCGCGGATCACGAGCAGGGGCTTCTGGGCCAGCGCGGCGAACAGCGGCCACATGTCGACCTGGGGGGTCGGGCCGGCGGTGTTGAACGGCTGCGCGATCGCCTGGTCGTAGTCGAACACGATCTCGCCATTATCCTCGCGGCAATTGCGCTTCGCCATCCGCACCCAGTCGTCGTGGGTGTAATTCTCGAACGCCTGGGTGTTACGGGCGATGGTCTCGGCCGCTTCGTCCCAGCTGTTGAACCGGGTCCCGCTGCCGACATAGGATTTGATGCGATCGACGCCGCTGTCGTCGATGTCCGGTCCGATGTCGTTGAGGATCGCCGCGGCGATGCGCTGCGGCGCGAGCGCGGCGATGGCCATGGTGACGAGCCCACCGAGCGAGGTGCCGACGAAGATCGCCTGCTCGACGCTCAGCTGGTCGAGCAGCTCGATCACGTCGAAGGCGTAGGTCGGCGGGATGTAGCGCGCCGGGACCGGGTCGTATTCGCTCAGGCCGCGGCCGCGGAACTCGAGCACCAGGACGCGGAAGCGCGGTGCGTAGCGCTCGGCCAGCTCGGCGAAGTCGCGCGCGTTGCGGGTCAGGCCGGGCAGGCACAACAGCGGCGGCTTGGCGGCGTCGCCGGGATAGTCGCGATAGTGGAGCTTGAGGCCGTCGCGGACGGTGAAATAGCGGTCCGCATAATGCGGCCAGAGCGCTTCGCTCATTCGGCCAGGCCCCTGCGCAGCAGCCGGCTGGTCACCTCGGCGACGCGCTTCGCGTCGGCGCTCGACCACACCTCGAACTTCAATCCGAGGAACACGTTCGCGCCCATCAGTGCCCAGGCGAGGATGTCGAGGTCCGGGTCGGTGAGGTCGGACGCGATCTCGCCCTGCTTGCGCGCGGCCTTGAGGCGCGCGGCGATGCGCGTCGCGGTCGTCTCATAATGTTCGCGATAGGCGTCGGGCTCGACGAACTCGGCCTCGTCGATGATGCGGTAGACGTCGCGGTGCTTGCGCGCGAACAGCAGAAAGGATTCGAGCGCCCGGCGCTCGCCGTCGATCGCGTCGGTCGCATCCTTGAAGGCCGGCGCGACATGGTCGCGGACCTGGGCCGACATGTCGCGCACCAGCGCCTGGAACACGGCCTCCTTCGAATCGAAGTAAGTATAGAAAGTGCCGAGCGCGACGCCGGCGCGCTGGGTGATGGCGACGATCGAGCTCTCGGAAAAACCGCGCTCGCCGAATTCTTCCTGGGCGGCATCGAGGATCTTGCGCAACGTGCGTTCGCCGCGCGCGGTGCGCGGCGCCTTGCCGTCGCTCGCCGGGCTGATCTGCACGCCTTCGTCCACGGTTTCCCCCATCCCGTCGCGATAGCTGTGTAGCGCGAAGATTCGCAAGTTGAAAGCCGGTTCAACTTTCATTATGACGATTCCCTGACGGCAGGCAGAATGAGGGTTCGCCTGTCAGGGGGAGATTCAAACATGCGTATTCACGCTCGCGCCGCCTTGCTCGGAAGCATTGCCGCAGCGGCCTTCGTCGCGACTCCGGCAGCCGCCCAGGACGCGACCCAACCGCCGGCGCCGCCGGCCAATGCCCAGACCCAGGATCAGGCCTCGACCGCGAGCGACCAGGAAATCGTCGTCACCGCGCGGCGCCGCAGCGAGCTGCTGCTCGACGTGCCGGTCGCGGTCACGGCCTATTCGGGCGAGCAGTTGAACCGCCAGGGCGCGCTCGACATCACCGATATCGCGGACACCACGCCGAACGTGAACCTCGAGACGTCGCGCGGCACCAATACGACGCTCACCGCCTTCATCCGCGGCGTCGGCCAGCAGGACCCGGTCGCCGGCTTCGAGCAGGGCGTCGGCCTCTATCTCGACGACGTCTATCTGAACCGGCCGCAGGCGGCGCTGCTCGACATCTACGACGTCGAGCGCGTCGAGATCCTGCGCGGGCCGCAGGGCACGCTCTACGGCCGCAACACGATCGGCGGCGCGATCAAATATGTGACCCGGCGGATTCCGACCGACGGCACGCATGTCAGCGTTCGCGCCAACGGCGGGACCGACCGGCAAGCCGACGTGATCGCCAGCATCTCGTCACCCGTCGCGGACTGGCTGCGCTTCGGCGCCGCCTTCGCCCGGCTGTCCCGCGAGGGGTTCGGCGAGAATCTCACGAACGGGCTCGAGAATTACAACAAGGACACCTGGGCGGGGCGGGCGACGATCGAGTTTCAGCCGGCGCACAATGTCTTCTTCCGGCTGTCGGGCGATGCCACCGCCGACAACGCCAACCCGCGCGGCGGTCATCGCCTGCTCCCGAACCTGTGCACCGCCGCGGCCTGCAACACGGCCTTCCCGGTGCTCAACGATAAGTTCGACAGCCAGGGCGGGCTCAACGACCCGCACCAGCGGGTGCGCGCCTGGGGCGTCGCGGCGCACGGCGAAATCGGGCTCACCGACTGGCTCACCTTCAAGTCGATCACCGCCTATCGCCGGGACAAGACCGCAACTCCGATCGACTTCGACGCCTTGCCGTTCGTCGACGTCGACGTGCCGGCGAGATACAGGAACCACCAGTTCAGCCAGGAATTCCAGCTCGTTGCCGACAAGGGCCCGCTGCAGGGCGTGGCCGGCTTCTATTATCTGGACGCCAACGCGTTCGACGTGTTCGACGTCCGCCTCTACACCAGCAACGCCCTCCTGCCGGGGCTGACCGCGGCGACGCGCGGCGACGTCGACACCAAGACCTGGGCAGTGTTCGGCGATTTCACCTATGACATCACGCCCCAGATCAGCGTGTCCCTGGGCGGGCGCTACACCAACGACAAGCGCCATGCCCGCGTGTTCCGGCAGAATCTCATCCTCGGCGGCTCGCCGGAGCTCGGCGGATCTCCGCCGTTCGACCAGACCGGAACACCCTTCCCGAACCCCGTCGCGTCGGTGACCTCGAACTTCGACGGACGGCGCAAGGACACCGCGTTCACGCCGCGCGCGTCGATCAGCTTCAAGCCGAACAAGAACCACAATCTCTACATCAGCTACTCGAAGGGCTTCAAAGGCGGCGGCTTCGACCCGCGCGGCCAGACGACGTCGACGCCGCGCTCCAACCCGGCCGTGCCGCCCACCGCTCAGGAGATCTACGACTTCATGGCGTTCGATCCGGAAAAGGTCGACAGCTACGAAGCAGGGTGGAAGGCCGCGCTGTTCGACCGCCGGCTGCAGTTCGCGGCGGCGATATTCGACGCCGAATATAAGGACGTCCAGGTGCCCGGTTCGGCCGGCGGGTTCACCGCCGGCGGTGTTCCGACCTTCATCGGAATCACCAGCAATGCGGGCAAGGCCCGCTTCCGCGGCGTCGAGCTCGAGACCAACTGGCGCATGGCCAACGACCTCGCGACGAGCGGCGACCGCCTGACCTGGGCGGGGACGCTCGGCTATCTCGACGCCAAGTACGTCCACTTCATCACGACCGTGAACCGCGACATCAACGGCGTACCGATCCCGGCGACCGAGGTCGACGTCGCCAAGTTCCGCAAGATCCAGAACACGCCGAAATGGACGCTCAGCGGCTCGGTCGACTACGACACTCCGGCGTTCGGCGGGCGGCTCGATCTCAACACCACCCTGTCGTACCGCAGCAAGAGCCAGCAGTTCGAGCTGCGCTCGCCCGGCCTCGACCAGAAGGGCTTCGCGCTGTGGGACGCGAACCTCATCTGGCGCTCGGCCAGCCGGCGGTTCGAGGTGGGCTTGCACGGCAAGAATTTGGCGGACAAGAAGTATGTCGTGTCCGGCTACAACTTCATTCTGCAGAACCCGTGGACCGGCGACTTCATCACCGCGGCCGGAGTCCCGATCACGTCGCCGACGCAGGCGGTTCCGACGCTTGGCCGGACCGGCGTGCTCACCGCCTTCTACGGCGCGCCGCGCCAGGTGTGGTTGTCGCTCGGGGTCAACTTCTGAGCGGGGCGGCGGAGCAGCATGGACGGGGTGCCGGCACCCTTGTCCTGCTGCTGCTGCTGCTCGCCTACATCCTCAATTTCCTCGACCGCCAGATCCTCGGCATCCTTGGGCCGGCGATCAAGGCCGACCTCCACCTCACCGATACCCAGTTCGGCGCGATCGGCGGTCTCGCCTTCGCGCTGCTTTATTCGGCGCTCGGGATCCCGCTCGCTTTCCTGGCCGATCGCACCAGCCGAAGCGGCGTGGTCTCCGCTTCGCTTGCCGTTTGGAGTGGCTTCACCGCGCTGTGCGGCGCCGCGACTGGCTATTGGCAGCTGTTCCTTTATCGCCTCGGCGTCGGGGTCGGCGAAGCCGGGGGAGTGGCGCCATCCTATGCCCTGATCGCCGATTACTTCCCGCCCGAACGGCGCGCTCGGGCGCTTGCGATCTTCTCGCTCGGCGTTCCGATCGGCCTCGGGGGCGGGGCGTATATCGGCGCGCACCTGGCGAACTGGTTCGGGTGGCGAACCGCGTTCGTCGTCATGGGGGTCATCGGGATCGTCCTCGCCCCAATTCTGAAATATCTTGTCCGGGATTTGCCGCGGCAGGCCCCGGCCGCGTCCGCTGAATCGCTGTGGAAGGCGTTTCCGACCGTCGCTCGCAAGCCGACCTTCTGGCTGATGGCGTTCGCCGCCTCGATGAGCTCGCTGTGCGGCTATGGGCTGGCGTTGTGGACCCCGTCGGTGATGGTCCGCAGTTTCGGCCTCGACATCGTGTCGGCGGGAAATTTCCTCGCGTCGCTGCTGTTGATCGGGGGGTGCGCGGGAGTCTTCGCCGGCGGCTGGCTGGCGGACCGGCTCGGCCAGGCCGATCGCAGCTGGTATGCGAGACTCCCGGCGATCGCCTGGCTGATCACCGCGCCCACCTTCGCGCTTGGGCTGATGGCGCCGAACCTGTGGGCCGCCTGGGCGCTGCTGCTGATCCCGAATGGGCTCAACATCCTGTGGCTGGGACCGGTCGTGACCGCCGTCCAGCATCTCGTCCCGCAGCGGATGCGTTCGACGGCGTCGGGGAGCTTCCTGTTCATCAACAATCTGATCGGGATCGGCATCGGGCCGCTGCTGATGGGCGGCATTTCCGACGCTTTGAAGAAGACCTACGGCGCCGAATCCCTGCGCTACGCGGCCGTCGGCTGCACCGCCTTTTACCTTGTCGCAGCCCTCCTCATGCTATTCGCCATCAAGCGGCTGCGCGACGACTGGGTCGAGGACCAGTCTTGACTTTCCACCCCCTATCCGCTTGAGGGCGGGCGTCCGGCGGGCCCAAGGCTCGCCGATGCTATTTGGGGTTTGCGCGCTGCCCCGATCGAGCGCGTGGCCGGAGCTACCTCACACGGGCTCCCGACGAACGGAGACGACCCATGCGCCATCGTGTTGGCCATCGTAAATTGCAGCGCACCTCGAGCCACCGCGCGGCCCTGTTCCGCAACATGGCGGCCGCGCTCATCAAGCACGAGCAGATCACCACCACGACCGCCAAGGCGAAGGAGCTTCGCCCCTACGTCGAGAAGCTGGTCACGCTGGCCAAGCGCGGCGGCCTGTCGAACCGCCGCCTCGCCCAGTCGCGGCTGATGGACGATGCGCAGCTGGCCAAGCTGTTCGACGTCATCGGCCCGCGCTACGCCGACCGCAGCGGCGGCTATTGCCGGATCGTCAAGGCCGGCATCCGCGCGTCGGACGCCGCGCCGATCGCGGTGATCGAGTTCGTCGACCGCGACGAGAGCGCCAAGGGCCAGGATTCGGGCCCGGTGATGAGCGAGGACGAGCTCGAAACGGCCTGAAACGGCCCGCACTCGACTGTCCCAAATTGACACAGCGCTGTAAATTTTTCTGCGCTTGCTAATTGGTTAACTCCCGTTAACGTCGCGCGCTTGGCTCGGGGGGCAATCGAGTCGCGCAGGCGTATCTCCTAGCTTCCCATGAAATTGGGTGCCGTACGTGAACGCGTCGGCAAGCAGGGGGGTGCGTTGTCATGTCTCAGATCGAAGTTGATCGCGGCGGTTTCCAGTCCTTCTTCGGCTACGTTTCGGACGACGCGGGGGAGACCTTCAGCCAGACCTTCACCGCCACCGGCAACGCCATCACCCACCTGACCTTCCCGGTCGATCTCGACACGTCGAGCACCGCGACGATGCGGGTGCTGATCGCCGATGTGACCGGCGGCGCGATCGGCGCGATCCTCTACGATTCCGGCACCATCTCGATCGCTCCGGTCCCGGGCGAGTCCCTGTCTTACGGCGGCGGCCCGTTCCGCGACATCAACCTCGACATGAACGTGGCGACGATCCCGGGGCATCAGTATGTGATCCTGTTCGACGGACTGCCCGACGCCGACGGGTCGGACCGGATCGTGCTCGGCTGGAACCCGGACAGCACCTATGCCGGCGGCTCCGCCGGCTATTGGTTCGCCGACCCATCGGTCGGCCTGTCGTTCGCCAGCAACAACGCGCTCCAGGGCGACTACGCCTTCACCATGACCTTCGCCGACGCGAACGTCATCAACGGCACGCCGGGCGACGATCGCGGCGACACCGCGCTGATCGGCACCAACGGCGACGACATCATCAACGGCTTCGCCGGCAACGACGAATTGTTCGGGCTGGGCGGCAACGACGTCCTCAACGGGGACGAAGGTCACGATGCGCTGCGCGGCGCCGCCGGCAACGACACGTTGAACGGCGGCGACGGCGACGATTTTCTCAACGGCGGGATCGGCGACGATGTGGTCAACGGCGGCGCCGGCTTCGACCGCGCGACCTTTGCCAGCGGCGCGGTTGCCGGGGTGACGGTCGATCTCAACCTGCAGGGCGTTGCGCAGAATACCGGGCAGGGCATGGACACGCTGACCGGCATCGAACATGTGTCCGGAACCGCCTTCGACGACACGCTGACCGGCGACGGCGGCGACAATTGGATCTGGGGCCAGGGCGGCAACGACGTCCTCACCGGCAACGGCGGCAACGACCTGATCCAGGCCGGCGCGCCCGGCAATCTGACCGCCGACGGCGGCAGCGGCACCGACACTTTGTCGGTCAACGACAATGGCGCCGGCAGCCCGGGAGTCACGGTCTCGCTGGCCCTCCAGGGCGGGGCGCAGGCGACCGGCATCGGCAGCTACACGCTGAGCGGGTTCGAGAATCTCTCGGGGTCAAGCGGCAACGATACGCTGACCGGGGACGGCGGCACCAACGTCCTCGCCGGCGACCAGGGCGATGACCTGCTGAGCGGCGGCGGCGGGGACGACACGCTGTACGGCGACGGCCAGTTTGGGGTCGATACCCACGGCACCGGCGGCTCCGGTCCGATCACGACTCTGGCCGACGGCGCGACCGCCGATCCGACCTTCGTCGACGGCAACGACACGCTCGACGGCGGCGCCGGCAACGACATCCTGAACGGCGGCGGCGGCAACGACACCGCGAGCTTCGCGTCGTCGACCGAAGCGGTCTTCGCCAGCCTTAACAACAGCGGCAACGGTTCGGCCGAGAATTTCTCGGAGACTGAGTTCGACCAGCTGATCAGCATCGAGAATCTGACCGGATCAGCCTTCAACGACCAGTTGATCGGCAACATCTTCGACAACGTGCTGTCCGGCGGCGACGGCGACGATTTCCTCTTTGGCCGCGGCGGCAACGACACCTTGCTCGGCGGCAACGGCGACGACTTCTTCCGCAACGGAGTGGGCGATGATGTCGTCTCCGGCGGAGCCGGGTTCGACCGCATGAGCAGCTACGGCTCGGGCCTGGCCACCGGGGTTCACGTCGACCTCAATCTTCAGGGCGTCGCCCAGGACACCGGCCACGGCATGGACACGCTGACCGGGATCGAAGCGCTGTCCGGCACCGATTTCGACGACACGCTGATCGGCGACGACAACAACAATTGGCTGCTCGCGGCCGACGGCAACGACACGCTGATCGGCAACGGCGGCAACGATCTGCTCGACGACCTCGACGGCGAGCTCGGAGCAGCCAGCGGCAACCACATCTTCGACGGCGGCAGCGGCATCGACACGGTCGGGTTCAGCGGCATGCAGCTCGACCCTGACGGAGTCACGGTTTCGCTCGCGCTGCAGGGCGGCGGGCAGGACAGCGGCCACGGCATCCTGACCATCTCGAACGTCGAGAATCTGTCCGGCTCGATGCACGACGACGTGCTGACCGGCGACGGCAATGCCAACACCTTGTCCGGCCACGCCGGCAGCGATTCGCTGGTCGGCGGCGACGGCGACGACAGCCTCTACGGCGACGGCGCGCTGGTCGCCGACACGCGCCCGACCGGCGGATCCGGTCCGATCACCTTCTTCAGCGACGTCACCGCGTTCGACCCCTCGCTGGTCGACGGCAACGACACGCTCGAAGGTGGCGCCGGCAACGACACGCTCGACGGCGGCGGCGGCAGCGACACCGCGAGCTACGAGCACAATGGCGGGCCCGTCGACATCGAACTGCAGTTCGGTGTCGCCGACGAATATGCCGCAGACGGGGTGACCTACCTCAGCAGCGACACGCTGGTCAGCATCGAGAACGTGATCGGTTCAGCGTTCGACGACGTGCTGGTCGGAAACGACAGCGACAATGCGCTCGACGGACGCGATGGCAATGACTTCGTCCAGGGGCTCGGCGGCAACGATACGCTCCACGGCGGTGCGGGCAATGACACCCTCTTCGGCGACCGCGGCGACGCGTTCATCGGATTGAGCGGCAATGACGTCATCTATGGCGAAGGCGGGAATGACGTTCTGCGCGGCGGGCTCGGCGACGACCAGCTCTACGGCGGCGACAATAACGACCTCATGCGCGGCAATGGCGGCGTCGACTCGTTCGACGGTGGGGCCGACGACGGCGAAGGTTTCAACGGCATCGGCGACCGGGTCAGCTTCTTCGAGGTGCGCGCCACTCAGGGCGCCGTCGCCGATCTGCGGACCGGAATCATCTCCAACGACGGCTACGGCAACGTCGAGACGATGGTGAACATCGAATCGCTCGGCGGCGACACCGCCTTTGCGGACACCTTCTATGGCAATGACGCGCGCAACTTCCTGTTCGCGGACCTCGGCGACAGCGCTTACGGGTTCGGCGGGAACGATGTGTTTCAGATCGCTTCGGCCGCGGCCATCGTCGACGGCGGCGATGGGGTCGACCAGCTCAACCTGGTCTCCAGCGGCGGCTGGCTCACTCCGGACACGAACGCCGACGGGCTCGCCGAGTCTGTCGGTGCGGCGAGCGAAGGCTGGTTCGTCAACCTGCTCGGCGGCTTCGTGATCGACGGTTACGGTAATTTCGGCAACGTCACCGGCATCGAGAACGTCAGCGGTAGCGAGCTCGCCGACAACATCCGGGGCGACAACAACGACAACGTCCTGAGTGGTCTTGGCGGTGACGACACCCTCGTCGGCAACGGCGGCAACGACATCCTTGACGGCGGCGACGGGGACGACCTGATCCGCGGCGACCAGCTGACCTACACCGGCGGGCCGTTCGGAAACGACACGCTGATCGGCGGCGGCGGCAACGACCTGATGCGTGGAAGCGCCGGCGTCGATTCTTACGACGGCGGCTCGGACTCGGGCGGCGAGGGCATCTACGGCGGCATCGGCGACCGGATCAGTTTCTACGAGGTCGCAGCCACGTCCGGCGTGGTCGCGGACCTTCGCACCGGAATCATCTCGAACGACGGCTTCGGCAATGTCGAGACCATGGTCGGCATCGAATCGCTCGGTGGCGATACCGCGTTCATCGATACCTTCTACGGCAATGACGGGCGCAACACGCTGCTCGGCGGCCGCGGCGATCAGCTTTACGGTTTCGGAGGCGACGACCAATTCTCACTGGCAGCCGCAGCCGGCATCGTCGACGGGGGCGATGGAATCGACGTGCTTCGGGTCAACTCGGCCGGCGGTTGGTTGTCGCCGGACACGAACGCCGACGGGCTCGCCGAAACGATCGCCGCGGCGTCGAACGGTTGGACGATCAATCTTGCCGCGGGCAGCCTGGTGGACGGTTATGGGAACAGCGGTACCATCACCGGGGTCGAGAATGTCGACGGCAGCGAGCTCGACGACACGCTGATCGGCGACGACAATGCCAATGTCCTCAACGGACTCGACGGCAACGACACGCTCGAGGGCCGCGGCGGCGACGACACGCTCGACGGCGGCAGCGGCACCGACACGGTGAGCTATGTGAGCTCGGCGACCGGGGTCGAGGTCGACCTCGGCGCCGGCCTCGCGTTCGAATATGCCCCGGACGGGATCACTATCGTCAGCACGGACACGCTGGCGAACATCGAAAATGCGACCGGCTCGGCGTTTGCGGACGCGCTCTCCGGAAGCGGCGGCGACAATGTCCTCCAAGGCCTCGGCGGGGATGACCTCATCCTTGGCGGCCAGGGCGACGACCAGATCGACGGTGGCGCCGGCTTCGACACTGCTGCCTACTTCGGCGCGTCCGGCGCGGTCACCGTCAACCTCGCGACGGGCACGTCGTCGGGCGCCGACGGCAACGACAGCCTGACGGGAATCGAAGCGCTCAGCGGGTCGAACTTCGACGACACGCTGATCGGCGATGACGGCGCGAACTCACTGACCGGCCGCACCGGCAACGACACGTTGATCGGCGGCGGCGGCGACGACTTCCTGCGCGGCGGCGCCGGCAACGACGTCATGGACGGCGGCTCGGGCTTCGACCGGGTCAGCCACTACGGCACCAACATCACGCACGGCGTGACGGTCGACCTGCGCATCGTCGGCGCCCAGGACACCGGCCACGGCCTCGACACCTATATCGGCATCGAGGCGCTGTCCGGGTCGCGCTACGACGACACGCTGATCGGCGACGACAACAACAACTGGCTGATCGCCGCTGACGGCACGGACACGCTGGTCGGCAACGGCGGCAACGACCTGCTGACGGTGGCCGACGGCGAGCTCGCACCGGCCAGCGGCAACCACAATCTCGACGGCGGCGCCGGCAGCGACACGGTGGACGTGAGCTGGATCGCCCTCGGCGTCGACGGCGTCACGCTCTCCCTCGCGCTCCAGGGCGGGGCCCAGGACAGCGGCCACGGCATGCTGACCCTGAACAATATCGAGAATCTGTCAGGCACTTTCTTCAGCGACGTGCTGACCGGCGACGGCAACGCCAACACTCTGTCCGGCAACGCCGGTTCGGACGTCCTTTCGGGCGGCGCGGGTGACGATGCCTTGTACGGCGACGGAGCGATGGTTGCCGATACGCGCAATGGCAACGGCGGCTCCGGCCCGATCACCTTTTTCGCCGACGTGACGGCCTTCGACCCATCACTCGTCGACGGCAACGACACGCTCGAAGGCGGGGCGGGCAACGACACCCTGAACGGCGGCGGCGGGAGCGACACCGCGAGCTATGAGCATAACGCAGGTCGTGTCGAGGCCTTCCTCGGCAATTCGGGCTTCGGCGGCGCGGACGAATATGCCGCGGACGGAGTGACCCTGCTCAGCAGCGACTTCCTGCAAAGCATCGAGAACCTGACCGGCTCGGCGTTCGACGACATCCTTTCGGGCAACAACGGTGCCAACATCCTCCTCGGGCTTGGCGGCAACGACAACCTCCTCGGCCTTCAGGGGAACGACACCCTCGACGGTGGCGACGGCAACGACACGCTGCGTGGCGACAATGGCCTGGCAGTCGGCAACGACACCTTGCTCGGCGGCAATGGCAACGACTTCCTGAACGGCGGCAACGGCAACGACACCATTGACGGCGGCGCCGGCTACGACCGCGCCACGTTCTTCACCGCAGCGCTGGCCGGAGTGCATGTCGATCTCAACCTGCAGGGCGTCGCGCAGGACACTGGGCAGGGGATGGACACCCTGCTCAACATCGAGAATGTCTCGGGCACGGCCTACGGCGACACGCTGATCGGCGACAATAACAACAACTGGCTGTGGGGTTCGCCCTCGACCGACGGAGTCAATCCGCCGACGGGTTCGAACAACGACACGCTCGACGGCGGGGGCGGCAACGATTTGCTGACCGTCGGCACGGGCAACCATTCGCTGACCGGTGGGACCGGCATCGACACGGTCTCGTTCACCGAGAACGGCGGCATCCCCGACCCGAGCGTCACCGTTTCGCTCGCGCTGCAGGGCGCAGCGCAGGCGACCGGGGCTGGCAACTGGACGCTCAATGGCATCGAGAACCTGTCGGGCGGCACCAACAACGACAGCCTCACCGGCGACGGCAACGACAACGTGCTGGCCGGCGACCAGGGCAATGACACGCTGGTCGGCGGCGGCGGCAACGACACGCTGTATGGTGACGGCCGGATTGGGATCGATTATGCCGGCGGTCCCGGCACCTCCGGGCCGATCGCGACCTTCGCGGACGGCGCGACCGCCGACCCCACCTTCGTCGATGGCAACGACACGCTCGAGGGCGGGCTCGGCAACGACACGCTGAACGGCGGCGGCGGGAGCGATACTGCCAGCTATGCGCACGCCAGCGGCGACGTTCAGGCGACCATCGGCGCGGGCGGCAGCGGCGGGTCGTCGGGTGCCGACGGCAACGATACGTTCGTGTCGATCGAGAACCTCACGGGCGGGGCGTTCAACGACCAGCTGGTCGGCAACGGCCAGGCCAACGTCCTCAGCGGCGGCGACGGCCATGACCTGCTGCGCGGCGGCGGCGGCAACGATACGCTGCTCGGCGGAAACGGCGACGATTTCCTCAACGGCGGCTTCGGCGACGACACGATCGACGGCGGCGCCGGCTGGGACCGCGCGACCTTCGCGACCGGCGCGGTGGCGGGGGTCACGGTCGACCTCACGCTTCAGGGCATCGCCCAGAATACCGGCCAGGGCATGGATACACTGATCAACATCGAAAACGTGTCCGGGACCAGCTTCAACGACACGTTGACCGGCGACGGCGGCGACAACTGGATCTGGGGGCAGGGCGGCAACGACGTGCTGACCGGCAACGGCGGCAACGACCTCATCCAGGCCGGAGCGCCGGGCAACCTCACCGCGAGCGGCGGGACCGGCACCGATACGCTGTCGGTCAGCAACAATGACGCCAGCGGCGCCGGCGTGACCGTCTCTCTCGCGCTCCAGGGCGCAGGCCAGGCGACCGGGATCGGCACCTACACCCTTACCGGCTTCGAAAACCTGTCGGGATCCTCGGGCAACGACACGCTGACCGGCGATGGCGGCAGCAACGTCCTTGCCGGCGACCAGGGCGACGACACGCTGGTCGGCGGCGCCGGCAACGACACGCTCTATGGTGACGGCCAGATCGGGACCGACGGCCACGGCCTCGGCCTGTCGGGACCGATCACGACGATTCCCGACGTGGCCTCGCTCGGCGGCGTCAGCGGCAACGACACGCTCGAAGGCGGTCTCGGCAACGATACGCTGAACGGCGGCGGCGGCACGGACACGGCGAGCTACGCCAATGCCAGCGGAAGCGTGACCGTCGACCTCACGGCCGGCACCGCAACGGGCGCCGACGGCAATGACACACTGACCTCGATCGAGAACGTGACCGGTTCGGCCTTCAACGACCAGCTGACCGGCAGCTCGGCGGCCAACGTGCTCAACGGCGGGGCCGGCAACGACACGCTGAACGGCAGGGCCGGAAACGACACGCTGGTCGGCGGCACCGGCACCGACACGGCGACCTACGCCAACGCCAGCGGCGGAGTGACCGTCAGCCTCGTCGCCGGCACGGCAAGCGGGGCGGACGGCAACGACACGCTGGCGACGATCGAGAATGTGACCGGCTCGGCCTTCGCCGACACGATCACCGGCGACGGCAATGTCAACGTCCTCACCGGCGGCGACGGCGACGATACGCTGAACGGCAGGGCCGGCAACGACACGCTGATCGGCGGCAACGGCGTCGATACGGCAAGCTATGCCGATGCGAGCGGCGCGGTGAACGTCAATCTCAGCACCGGCTCGGCGACCGGCGCCGACGGCAGCGATTCGCTGTCGACCATCGAGAACGTCACCGGATCGGCCTTCGCCGACACCCTTCGCGGCGATGACAACGCCAACGTGCTGAAGGGCGGCGACGGCAGCGACGCGATCCTCGGCGGCCGCGGCGACGACACGATCTACGGCGGCCACGGCAACGACACGCTGAGCGGCAACCAGGGCAACGACCGGTACGTGATCGAAACCGGCAGCGGCACCGACCATGTCACCGACTTTGCTCCCGGCGGCGACAAGGTTGTCTTCTCCGGAATCGCCGGGGTCGACGACATCACCGATCTGACCATCACCAAGGTCGGCAGCAACACGGTCATCACCTGGGGTACGGCGGATTCGCTGACGCTCGACGGCATCAGGCCGAACCAGCTCAATGCCAGCGACTTCCAATTCGCCGCCGCGGCTTCCTTCGCCGCCGCGGCAGCTCCGCTGAACGCCAAGGACGGTTCGGTCGGGCCCAGCGCCGAATCGGGGAGCGCGCTGCACGACCAGCTGTTCGATGTCTCGCGGATCGCGCCGGCCGCGACGGCGCTGCATGGGCTCGACCAGGTTGCCAGCACGTTCAGCGCCGACCTCGGGGCGATCGCGCAGTCGGCCGAGGGCGCGACGGCCAACTCGGCGGTCATCCACTTCGAGTTCAGCCCGGACCTCGGCATCTCCGGGTCGGATCCTGCGCTGGTCCATCACGACGCCGGGGCGACCATCATCTGATCGCCGTTCGGCGAACGACTGTTTGAGAATGAACGGACGTCGGTTCTAAGCCGGCGTCCCTTCTCACTGCACTTGCGAATTGTTTAACCGCCGTTAGTAGCCCGAGACGAGTCTCAGGGGCGCCGCCCAGTCACGTGGCCGTCTTGAGCTTCGGCTACCCCTGAGTACGCAGCCGGCGCCTTCGCCGGCCAACAGGGGACATAGCAATGCCAACGATCAACGGGACTCCCGGCGACGACGCCGGCGCTACGGCGCTGGTCGGAACCAACGGCGACGACACCATCAACGGTTTTGCCGGCAACGACGAGCTGTTCGGGCTCGACGGCGCCGACACCCTGAACGGCGGCGACGACAACGATACGCTCGACGGCGGGGCAGGCGACGACACGCTGAACGGCGACGCGGGGATCGATACCGCAAGCTTCGCCTCATCGACCGAAGGCGTGTTCGCGGGCCTCGGCAACAGCGGTAATGGCTCTGCCGAGAATGCGTCGGGCACCGAGTTCGACTTCCTCACCAGCATCGAGAATCTGACCGGCTCGGCGTTCAACGATTCGCTCAACGGCAACGACAGCAATAACGTCCTCATCGGCGGCGACGGACACGACAATCTGTTCGGCCGCGGCGGCGACGACACAATGATCGGCGGCACCGGCGACGATTTCCTGCGCGGCAGCGCCGGCGCCGATACGCTCGACGGCGGCGACGGCTGGGATCGCGTATCCTCGTTCGTGGTGGCGCCGATCGGCGGCATCACCTTCAACCTGAACATCCAGGGCGTTGCCCAGGATACCGGGCAGGGCATGGATACGCTGATCGGCATCGAGCATGCCTCGGGTACGGTGCTCAACGACACGCTGATCGGCAACAGCGGCGACAACTGGTTGTGGGACGGCGCCGACGGCGACCCGGCGGTCGCGGCCAGCGGCGACGACACGATCAGCGCCGGCGCCGGCAATGACGTGGTCGAGGTCGGCAACGGCAACGACACACTCGACGGCGGCACCGGCGTCGACACCTGGTCGCTGCTCGGCGGAACGACGGAGATTTCGGCGGCCGGCGTGACCGTAAGCCTCGCGCTCCAGGGCGCGGCCCAAAACACCGAGCAAGGGATGATGACCGCGACCGGGTTCGAGAATCTCTCGGGCTCGATTTACGACGACAATTTGACTGGCGACGGCAGCGACAATGTCATCGCCGGCGATCTCGGGAATGACGTCCTGTTGGGCGGCGGCGGCAACGACACGCTCTACGGCGACGGCCGCATCCAGATCGACTTCCACGGCACCGGCGGCTCGGGCCCGATCACCACGTTCAGCCAGACCGACGACCTGGATCGGGACGGCGACGGCACTCCGGACTTCGTGTCCGGCGACGACACGCTCGACGGAGGCGCCGGCGACGACATCATGAACGGCGGCGCCGGGATCGACACGGCCAGCTTCGCGTCCTGGACCGAGGGGGTCACCGCCGGATTGGGCCCGACGGGCAACGGCTTTGCCAGCAATGACGCCGGAACTGAGAACGACACGCTGATCAGCATCGAGAACCTCAGCGGGTCGGCGTTCAGCGACAATCTCCTGGGCAACGACTCCGACAACGTCCTGACCGGCGGCGACGGGGGCGATGCGTTGTTCGGCCGCGGCGGCGCCGACACGCTGATCGGCGACAACGGCAACGACTTTCTGCGCGGGTCGGACGGCGCCGACATCCTCGACGGCGGCGCCGGGTTCGATCGCGTGTCGTCGTTCGTCCCGACCCCGGTGGTGGGGATCCACTTCGACCTCAATATCCAGGGCGTCGCCCAGGACACCGGTCAGGGGATGGATACGCTGATCGGGATCGAGCACGCCTCGGGCACCACGCTCAACGATACGCTGACCGGCAATTCCGGCGACAACTGGCTGTGGGACGGCTCGGACGGTGTCGCCGGAGGCAGCACCGGCGACGACACGATCGTCGGCGGCGGCGGCAACGACCTGATCGAAACCGGCGGCGGCGACGACAACCTGCAGGGGGGCACCGGCACCGACACGCTGTCGTTCCTCGGCGGCCATGTCGAAATTTCGTCCGCCGGCGTGACCTACAGCCTCGCGCTGCAGGGCGCCGCCCAAGCGACTGAGCAGGGGTCGATGACCACCACCGGGTTCGAGAATGTCTCGGGCTCGCTGTTCGACGACGTGCTGACCGGCAACAGCGGGGCCAACATCCTGCTCGGCGACCTCGGCAGCGACACGCTGTCGGGCGGCGACGGCAACGACACGCTCTATGGCGACGGCCGGCTGTGGGTCGACATCACCGGCACCGTCGGCGGCTCGGGACCGATCACTTTGTTCGGCCAGCAGGCCGACGAGCCCGGGATCAACCCCGGCGATCCCGACTTCACCTCGGGCAACGACACGCTGCTCGGCGGCAAGGGCAACGACACGCTCTACGGCGGCCGCGGCGACGACGTCCTGACTGGTAACCAGAACGACGATCGGTTCATCATCGAGACGAACAGCGGCGACGACCGTATCACCGACTTCGGCCACACCGACCGGATCGTGTTTTCCGGAGTCGCCGGAGTCGACGATTTCAGCGACCTCACGCTGACCAAGGTCGGGAGCAACACGGTCATCACCTGGGGGACGACGGATTCGCTGACGGTCGAGGGCTACAAGCCCAACCAGCTGCACGCGAGCGACTTCGAGTTCACCGCCTCGGCGTCCTCTGTCGCGGCCGCGCAGCTGGTCTCGAAGGAGTCGCTCAATCCCCCGAGCTTCGACCATAATCTGTCGTTCGGCGGCGAGGGGTTCGAGCATGGCGCTGTGCACTTCGCGCTGCCCGACATCGTCTAGCCGGTTCGTTCGTCGAACAAGTGCTTGAGAAGGAACGGACGTCGCTGCTAGCCAGTGGCGTCCGGTTCTTCTTGGGTGGGGAAAAATGCGTCGGAGCCTGCTTGGTGTTGCCCTTCTTTCGTCGGCCGTTGCCATGATCCCGCTCGACGCCGGCCGCGCGGCCCAGCCGGCCGCTTCGGCGGCAGCGATCGCTTATCCGCCGACCAAGCGCGTCGACCTCGTCGAAACCGAGTTCGGGACGCCGGTCGCGGATCCCTATCGCTGGCTCGAGAATGACGTGCGCAACGACCCGCAGGTGCGCGCCTGGGTCGATGCCCAGAACGGCGTCACCAACGCCTTCCTGGCCAGGCTTCCCGGCCGCGCAGCGCTTGAGAAGCGGATCACCGAGCTCTACGATTACGAGCGGTTCGCCGCGCCCGAGAAGAAGGGCGGGCATTACTTCTACACCCACAACACCGGGCTGCAGAACCAGGCGGTGCTGTTCGTCCGCGACTCAGCCGACGGCGCGGGACGGGTGCTGATCGATCCCAATCCGTGGTCGAAGGACGGCGCCACCGCGCTCGCCGAATGGGAGCCGAACGAGCAGGGGACGAAGCTGCTCTACGCGATCCAGGACGGCGGCACCGACTGGCGCACGCTGAAGGTGCGCAATGTCGCGACCGGCAAGGACCTCGCCGACGAGGTCAAATGGGTGAAATTCTCCAACTTGAGCTGGGCGAAGGACGGCAGCGGCTTTTATTATTCGCGCTTCCCCGCGCCCAAGAGCGATGCCACCTACCAGTCGCTCAACGAGCACCAGAACATCTACTTCCACAAGCTCGGCACCAAGCAGGCCGCGGACCGGCTGGTCTTTTCGACGCCGAAGCGGCCCGACCTCAACAACAGCGGCCAGGTCAGCGACGACGGACGCTGGCTGATCGTCTACTCGTCGAGCGGCACCGACAGCCGCTTCGAGATCAATCTCGTCGACCTCAAGAACCCGAAGGCGAAGCCGCGCGTGCTGATCCCCGGGTTCGACAACAATTGGGGCTATATCGGAAACCGCGGCTCGACCTTCTATTTCGTCACCGACAAGGGCGCGCCGCGGCAGAAGATCGTCAGCCTCAACGTCGCCGCGGCCAAGCCCGTGCCGCGCACGATCGTCGCCGAGGACGCGGCGACGCTGGACAGCGTCAGCCTGGTCGGCGGCAAGCTCATCGCTAACTATCTCGCCGACGCCAAGACGGAGGTTCGGGTCCACACCCTCACCGGCGCGCTGGTGCGCAAGGTCGAGCTGCCCGGGATCGGCACGGCCGCCGGATTCAACGGCCGGTTCGAGGATCCCGAGACCTTCTTCGCCTTCACCAGCTTCAACCGCCCGACGACCGTCTACCGCTATGACGCCGCGACCGGGCAGGCGAGCGTGTGGGCGGCGCCGAAGCTCAAGTTCAATCCCGACGATTATGCGGTCGAGCAGCGCTTCTACGCGTCGAAGGACGGCACCCGCGTGCCGATGTTCGTGATCCGCAAGAAGACGGTGACCGGTCCCGCCCCGACCCTGCTCTATGGCTACGGCGGGTTCGACATTTCGCTCACCCCGGCATTCTCGGCGACGCGGCTGGCGTGGCTCGAGAAGGGCGGGGTCTATGCCGTCGCCAACCTCCGCGGCGGCGGCGAATATGGCAAGAGCTGGCACGATGCCGGGCGGCTGACGCACAAGCAGAACGTGTTCGACGACTTCATCGCCGCTGGCGAGTATCTGAAAGGGCAGGGGATCACCGCGCCGCACGGCCTGGCGATCAACGGCGGATCGAACGGCGGGCTGCTGATCGGCGCGGTGGTCAACCAGCGCCCCGACCTGTTCGACGCGGCCAGCCCGGCGGTCGGGGTGATGGACATGCTGCGCTTCGACCGCTTCACCGCCGGCCGCTACTGGGTCGACGATTACGGTTATCCCAAGAAGGAAGCCGACTTCAAAACGCTGCTGGCCTATTCGCCCTACCACAACCTCAAGCCCGGCGTGCATTATCCGCCGCTGCTGGCGACCACGGCCGACACCGACGATCGCGTCGTCCCCGGCCACAGCTTCAAATATATTTCGGAGCTGCAGGCGGCCGACCCCAACGGCGCCCCGCACCTGATCCGGATCGAGACCCGCGCCGGCCACGGCTCGGGCAAGCCGACCGCCAAGATCATCGAGGAAGCGGCCGACGTCTACGCCTTCCTGGCATATTTCACCGGCCTGGATCTCGGTAGCTAAGGGCTTGAGCCCGCGCGGCTTTCCTTAACCTTCCTGAACGAACGGCCCGGTTTCGGTTCAGCCATCGTGCAGCCCCATAACGATAATGCGACGGTAATGGGCCGCCGTGCGTTTGCACATTGGTCCGCGTTTTCGAGGAGAGGGGCCATGTCGGCTTTGAAGTTCATGATTGCGGGCGGCGTCGCCGCGGCCGCGCTGATGAGTGCGGCGCCCGCCGCCGCGCAATATTATCCAGGCTACGGTGGCTACGGTGGCGGCAACGTCATCGGCCAGGTGCTGAATCAGGTGCTCGGCGGCGGCTATGGCGGTTATGGCGGCTATGGCGGCTACAACCAGTATGGCTATGGCTACAACCAGCAGGCGGTGGTCAACCAGTGCGCGGCTGCGGTCCAGCAGCGCCTGAGCGGCGGCTACGGCGGCTATGGCGGTTACGGTGCGTATGGCGGCGGCTATGCCCCGTACGGCTACAACAACGGCTACAACGGCTACGCTAATGGCCGGGTGCTGGGGATCAGCCGGGTCGAGCCGCGCTCGGGCGGCGGACTGACCGTTCGCGGCGTCGCCTCGAGCGGCATGTATGCCGGCTATGGCTACGGCAGCGGCTACAACGGCCAGGGCCAGGTCGACCTGACGTGGAAGTGCAAGGTCGGTTCGAGCGGTCGCATCAGCGACATCGACATCGATCGCGTCAACCTGTCCAACAATTATAACTACGGGTACGGCACCAACGGCTACTCGCCGTACGACTACAGCCAGTACGGCTATCGTCGCTACTAGATCCTAGTCGCGACCAGACGAACACGGAGCGCGGGCGCCTCGGCGTCCGCGCTTTTTTCGCGCCTTGACTCGACTCAGCGTTAGTGACAGATATTTCTGTCATGACAGAAATTAATGACAATCCGGAACCGCTGCCCGCCGCGGTGACGCGGTTCGTGCTGCACTGGGGCGACCTCGGCAGCCAGTGGGGGGTCAACCGCTCGGTCGCGCAGATCCATGCGCTCCTCTACCTCTCGGAAACGCCGCTGACGGCCGAGACGATCGCCGACCAGCTCGGCCTGGCCCGGTCCAACGTCTCCAACTCGATCAAGGAATTGCTGGGCTGGGGGCTGATCCACCGCGTGCCGGTGCTCGGCGACCGCCGCGACCATTTCGCGGCGGAAATCGACATCTGGGAGATCGTCACCCGCATCGCGCGCGGCCGCAAGGCGCGCGAGGTCGACCCGGCCGAGGCTGCCTTGCGCGCCTGCACCGCGGAGGCCGAGCGCGACCCGGACATTTCGCCGGTCGCCAAGCAGCGGCTGAAGGCCATGCTCGAGTTCGTCATGACCATGTCGCGCTGGCACGACGAGATGCTCCAGGTGCCCAAGTCGACGCTCATGACCCTGATCAAGATGGGCACCAAGGTCACCCGGTTCCTGGGGCGGAAGTCCGCCGCCTGAAGGGATCGAAGAAGGGGGCGAGTGATGAGTGCAACCCTGCTCCAGCTGCCGCAGCGACCGGCGCCGAAGGACGCGACCCTCCACGACCTTCGCTTTCGGGCGCTGCTCGGAAGCGACGCCTGGGACGCGCTTCCGCCCGAAGTGCAGCGCCGCTTTTCAAAGCGGCTGAGCGGGGCGCAGGTCGCGCTCTATCGCGGGATGGTCGTCGACATGCGCGTGTCGCGCCTCGGGCGGTTGCTCACCCAGCTGTGCCGGCTGTTCGGCGCGCCGCTGCCGCTCAATCCGGCGGCCGGCGGCGGGGCCCTGGTCAGTGTCAGCGAGGACCGCGCCGGCGGCGGCCAGTGCTGGACCCGGATCTACGCGCGGGTCGATCGCTTCCCGCAGGTCATCCACAGCGCCAAGCGCTTCGCCGGCCCGACCGGCCTCGAGGAATATCTCGGCCGCGGCCTGGGGATGGCGCTCCGGGTCGAGGCGCTCGACGACGGGATCGCCTTCGTCAGCGACCATTATTTCCTTGAGCTCGGACGGTTGCGCCTGCGCCTGCCGCGACTGCTCGCGCCGGGCGTCGCCCGGGTCACCCACCGCCAGGTCGCCGGGTCGAGCTTCCTGTTCGGGCTTGAGCTGACTCATCCGCTCGCCGGCACACTGGTCCGTCAGGAGATTCTGTTCGACGATGTCGACTGAGCCGCCCCTCAAGGTCCTGATCGTCGGCGCAAGCGGCGTGTTCGGGTCGCGGCTGGCGCGGCTGGCGGCGGGCGAGCGCGGGGTGCGCCTGACCCTCGGCGGGCGCCGCCGCGAACCGCTCGAGGAACTCGCCGCGCGCCTCGGATGCGGTGTCCAGGCGCTCGACCGCGACCGGGCGACGGCGCGTGAGCTTGCCGCCTTCGATCTGGTGATCGACTGCGCCGGACCGTTCCAGGATTCGCGCACGAACCTTATCGAGCAATGCGTCGCGGCGGGGGTCGATTATGTCGACCTCGCCGACGGCCGCGAGTTCGTCCGCTCGATCGAGCGGTTCGATCGGGCGGCGCACCAGGCCGGCACGGCCGTCATCGCCGGCGCGAGCTCGATCCCGGCGTTGTCGCATGCGGTGCTCGACACGCTGACCAGCGGCTGGCGACGGATCGATTCGATCCGCATCGGCATCTTCCCGGGCAACCGCGCGCCGCGCGGCCGCTCGGTCGTCGAGGCGATCCTGTCGTACGTCGGCAAGCCGGTTGGGCTGTTCCACGACGGCGAGTGGGGCGAACGCCCCGGCTGGGCCCTGGACGGCCGCGTCGATTGCGGACCGGCCGGAAAGCGGTGGGCAAGCGTCTGCGACACGCCCGAACAGGATTTGCTGGTCCGCCGCTACCGGCCGACCCGGTCCGCCCAGTTCGTCGCCGGACTCGAGTTGCCCGTGCTCCACCTCGGCCTGTGGCTGCTGTCCTTCCCGGTTCGATGGGGTTGGATGTCGTCGCTCCGGCCGTGGTCGGGAGCATTGTTGTGGATCGCCCAGCGGCTGCGTCCGTTCGGCAGCGACCGCGGCGGAATGATCGTCGAGGCGGAGGGGCTGGGCGCCGACGGCCAGACGGCGTCGGCGAAATGGACGCTCGACGCGACCACCAACCTCGGCCCGCTGGTCCCGGTCATTCCCGCGCTGGCGCTGATCCGCCGCCGCCGCAACGGGTGGACGCCGGAGCCGGGCGCGTACCCATGCTCCGGCATCCTGACGCTTGGCGAGATCGAAGCCGTGCTCGACGAGCTCGGCATTGCCCATTCGTCGGAGCCGACGCGGCGGGCCCTGCGCGCCGCAGCTTAGGCGTTGGCCGCGAGGCTCTGCGCGAATTCCTCGAGCTGGCCGGCGACCGTTCCCCAGCCCTCGTTGAAGCCCATCTTCTCGTGCTTCTCGCGATCCGCTTCATTGGCGTGAAGCGCGACGGCCCGGTAGGCGGTCCTGCCGTCGCCGGCGTCGGCGAAGGTCACGACCGCCGTCATCGGAAAGCTCTCGCAGCCTTCCGCCGCCATTTCCGCGGGGCGATAATTCGGGCCGAGCGCGCTGGTCCACGCCAGCTTCCGGCCCTCGACCACTTCGAGCACGCAGCCGGCATTGCCGTGGCCGGTGTCGAAGCCATCGGGACCCTGCATGCGAATGCGGAAGATCCCGCCGGGCTGAAGGTCGAGCTCGCATTCCGTGATCTGATAGGGCCGCGGGGCGAACCACTGCTTCAGATGCTCGGCGTCGGTGTAGGCCTTCCACACCAGGTCGATCGGCGCGTCGATGGTGCGCTCCAGAACCAAATCAAGCTTGTCGGTCACGTGTCAGTCTCCTTCAGGTTCATCACATATTCTTCGAACCGGTCGTGGCGGATCTCCCACTCGGACCGGCGGTCGGTCAGCCATTGCTCGGCCGAGGCCAGCACCCCGGGCTGCAGCCGGCAGGTGCGGACGCGGCCTTTCTTTTCGCTCCGAATCAGTCCGCTTGTTTCGAGTGCCTGGAGGTGCTGGAGCACCGCCGGAAGGCTCATCGTCAGCGGCCCCGCCAGCTCGCTGACCGTGGCCGGTCCGCGGGCAAGCCGGGCGAGCATCCCGCGCCGGGCCGGGTCCGCAAGGGCTTGGAACGCGCGATCGAGCCGGGGTGAATCGTTAAGCACACACTTAACTATCGAGTCGCGCCGCAGCTGTCAAGACACTTAAGCAAGCGCTTAACTTTACTCTTGTGCGCGGCCTCCCTATCGGCCCGCCATGACGGTCCAACCCACCGAAACCATCCTCATCATCGACTTCGGCAGCCAGGTCACTCAGCTGATCGCCCGGCGCATCCGCGAGGCCGGGGTCTATTCCGAAATCGTGCCGTTCAATGCCGCCGGCGAGGCGTTCGAGCGGATGCGGCCCAAGGGCGTGATCTTCTCGGGCGGCCCGTCGTCGGTGATGTGGGACGACGCGCCGAGCGCCCCGCAAGTCGTGTTCGACAGCGGCGTCCCGCTGCTCGGCATCTGCTACGGCCAGCAGACGCTGCACCAGCAATTGGGCGGCAAGGTCGTCGCGTCCGACCAGAAGGAATTCGGCCGCGCCTATATCGACATCCTCGCGCCCTCGGCTTTGTTCGACGGGCTGTGGAGCGTCGGCGAGAAACATCAGGTGTGGATGAGCCACGGCGACCGCGTCGAGACGCTCGCGCCGGGCTTCGCGGTGGTCGCGGCGTCGGAAGGCGCGCCGTTCGCGATCGCTACCGACGAAGCGGCCAAGCGCTACACCGTGATGTTCCATCCCGAGGTCGTGCACACGCCCGACGGCGGCAAGCTGCTCGCCAATTTCGTCCGCCATGTGTGCGGCTGCGCCGGCGACTGGACCATGGCCAGCTTCCGCGAAGCGAAAATCGCCGACATCCGCGCGCAGGTCGGCGGCGGGCGTGTGATCTGCGGTCTGTCGGGCGGCGTCGACAGCGCGGTCGCGGCGGTGCTGATCCACGAGGCGATCGGCGAGCAGCTGACCTGCGTGTTCGTCGACCACGGCCTGATGCGGCAGGGCGAGGCCGAGCAGGTCGTCGCGCTGTTCCGCAACAGCTACAACATCCCGCTGGTCCACGTCGACGCCAGCGCCGGGTTCCTCGCCGGGCTGGAGGGAGTCACCGACCCCGAAGCCAAGCGCAAGTTCATCGGCGCGGAGTTCATCAGCGTGTTCGAGGCCGAGGCCGAGAAGCTCGGCGGCGCCGATTTCCTCGCCCAGGGCACGCTCTATCCCGACGTGATCGAGAGCGTCAGCTTCACCGGCGGGCCGTCGGTGACGATCAAGAGCCACCACAATGTCGGCGGCCTGCCCGAGCGCATGAACATGCAGCTGGTCGAGCCGCTGCGCGAGCTGTTCAAGGACGAAGTGCGCGCGCTCGGGCGCGAGCTCGGCCTGCCGCAAGCGTTCGTTCAGCGGCATCCGTTCCCGGGGCCCGGCCTGGCCATCCGCATCCCCGGCGAGGTCACGCGCGACAAATGCGACATCCTGCGCAAGGCCGACGCCGTCTATCTCGAGGAGATCCGCAACGCCGGCCTGTACGATGCGATCTGGCAGGCATTCGCGGTGCTGCTGCCGGTGCGCACGGTCGGGGTGATGGGCGACTATCGCACTTATGACTATGTCTGCGCGCTGCGCGCGGTGACCAGCGTCGACGGCATGACCGCCGACGCCTTTCACTTCGACGGCGCCTTCTTAAGCCGCGTCGCGACCCGCATCGTCAACGAAGTCCAGGGCATCAACCGCGTCGTCTACGATTACACGTCGAAGCCGCCCGGCACGATCGAGTGGGAATAGAAACGCGCGTTTAACCGGTAACTCCGCGTTTACCGCCGGATTGACTCGGCGGCGGCGCTTGCGCTGTTCAATGCAACCACATCGGATTCGGGGATTCAAGGGTGCGAATGATCAGGAATGTCATCGTTGCCGCGTTCGGCGCGGCGCTGCTCGCCGGGTGCGCGACGACGCCGACCGTGGTCCGCGCTCCGCCGCCGGCTCCGACGCCGGTCGTGCAGGAGCTGCCCTATCGCTGGAGCCAGGGCAATGCGCCGCAGGCCCACAAAGACGCGGTCGCGCTGTTCGGGCCGCTCTATCTCAAGCCGGGCCAATACCGTTGGGTCGCGGACGTGCCCGCGACCGGCGACACCAAGGTCGTGATCGATACGCTGACCCAGCTGTTCTACGTCTATCGCGACGACCGGCTGATCGGGGTCGCCACCATTTCCAGCGGCAAGAAGGGGCGCGAAACCCCGCTCGGCTTCTGGGAGGTCCGGCTGAAGAAGCTGAAGGGCTACAGCCGCAAGTACGACAATGCGCCGATGCCCTTCATGCAGATGTACGATCCGATGGGCATCGCCTTCCACGCCGGCCCCAACCCCGGCTATCCGGCGAGCCATGGCTGCGTGCGCCTGCCGCTCAAGTTCGCGGAGCGGCTCTACGGCCTGACCCAGGTCGGGACCAAGGTGATCATCGAGGGCTGAACCGGCGTAGCCGCGCGCTCGGCGGCCGCGCCGGGCGCTGGCAGGGCGCTGCCGAATGATGGTAAGATTGTCCCGCTCGGTCCGAACTCTTTCGGGCTACCGCGTGAAACCGATCCACCGAAACGCTGCGACCATCGTCCTGGGCTTCCTGGCCGCGGCGATCCTGCCGGCAAGGCCGGCGGGTCGCGCCGCCAGCCCGGCGCTCAGCCCGTTCGCGCAGGGCATCCTGGATGTGCACAACCGGGAACGCGCGAGGCTCGGCTCCCCGCTGCTCCGCTGGAACCCGACGCTGGAGGCCGACGCTACCGCTTATGCCCGGCAGCTGGCGAGCACGGGCGCGCTCGCGCATGCGTCGCGCGCCGGCCGCACCGGCGAGCGCGAGAACCTGTCGATGGGCATGCGCGGCTGGACGGCGCCGCAAATGATGCAGAACTGGATCGAGGAGAAGCGCAACTTCATCCCCGGGATCTTCCCGGACATCAGCCGGACCGGGCAATGGAGCGATGTCTCGCATTATTCGCAGATGGTCTGGTCGACCACGACCAGCATCGGCTGCGGCCAGGCGACCGGCGCGCAGTGGGAGTATCTGGTGTGCCGCTACTCGCCGGCCGGGAACATCGACGGAAGCCCGGTGCTGGTCAGGCCGTGCGGTCCCAAACGGGCGAGCGCCGGGCTCGGGTCAGGCGTGCGGGCCGCGGCCCTGGCTACTCGACCGCTCTGCTCTCGGGGCTGACCAGCGCTTTCACGTGAACGCTCTTGATGTTGGTGAATTCGCGGATCCCGAACTCGGAGCACTCGCGGCCGTAGCCCGAGTGCTTGACCCCGCCGAACGGCATGCGCGAGTCCGAGCGGACGTTCTCGTTGACGAAGCTTAGCCCCGCCTCGAGCTCGTCGGCCGCGATCCGGCGGCCGCGGGCGAGGTCGCCGGTCAGCACGCCCGAGCCGAGCCCGAACTCGCTGGCATTGGCGATCCGGATCGCATCCTGCTCGTCCTCGGCGGCGATGATCGCGGCGACCGGCCCGAACAGTTCCTCGTCATGCGCCGGCTGCCCGGGCAGCACGTTCGTCAGGACCGTCGCCGGATACCACGCGCCGGGCCGGTCCGGGACCTTGCCGCCGAGCAGCAGACGCGCGCCCTGGCGCACGCTGTCGCTGACCTGGCGATGGATCTCGTCGCGCGCCTTGACGCTCTGCATCGGGCCGAGCCTGGTGCCCTCGCGCCGCGGATCGCCCATTTCATAGGGGCGCATCGCGGCGACCAGCGCGCTCTCGAACTGCTCGAGCACCTGGCGGACGACGATGAAGCGCTTGCCGGCGATGCAGCTCTGGCCGCCGTTGACCATGCGCGCCGCCGCGGCGACCTTGCCGGCCGCCTCGATATCCGCGTCTTCGAGCACGACATAGGCATCCGAGCCGCCGAGCTCGAGCACGCATTTCTTGAGTACCGACCCCGCCGCGGTCGCGACGCTGCGGCCCGCGGCCACGCTTCCGGTCAGCGTGACCGCAGCGACATTGTCGTCCCGGATCAGCGCTTCGACGTCGCTGCTCGGCAACAGCAGCGTGCGGAACAGGTCGCGCGGCACTCCGGCGTCGTGCAGCACCTGCTCGATCGCCAGCGCCGAGCCGGGCACGTTGCTGGCATGTTTCAGCAGCGCACCGTTGCCCGCCATCAGCGCCGGGGCGGCGAAGCGGAAGACCTGCCAGAAGGGGAAGTTCCACGGCATCACGGCGAAGATGACGCCGAGCGGGTTGAAGGTGACGAACGCCTCGGTGCCGCCAATGTCGCGCGGCTCTTTGGCGAGATAGGCCGCGGCGTGATCGGCGAACCAGTCGCAGTTGAAAGCGCATTTCTCGATCTCGGCCCGGCCGTCGTCGAGGGTCTTGCCCATCTCGTCGGTCATTAGCCGGGCGAGCTCGTCCTTGCGCTCGCGCAGGATCGCCGCGGCGCGATGGATCACGCCCGACCGCTCGGCGAACGATGTCCGTCGCCAGTCGAGGAATGCCTGCCGGGCGGCGGCGGCGGCGGCGTGCGCCTCGTCGATGCTGTGCTCGTCGTAAGCGCGCCCGGGCGCTTCGGTGGCCGGGTCGATGGTCTGGAGCCGCCGGGCTTCGCGCTCGCCGGCCGGCCGGACATCGGTCGTTTCAAGCTGGTCGGTCATCCCGCCGTCTCCTCATCGCCACAGGTTGGTGCGCGCCAGGTCAATGACCTCGTCGGTCCGGCCGTTGAGCACCGCCTTCACCATGAACAGGCCGAAGCCCTTGGCCATCTCGGCCGTGACCTTGGGTGGCATCGCCAGCTCCTGCCGGTTCACCACCGCGTCGACCACCACCGGCCCGTCATGGGCCAGCGCCTCGCGGACGCCGCGCTCGACGTCGGCGGGATGCTCGATCCGGATGCCGCGAATGCCGGCGCCCTCGGCCATGGTCGCGAAGTTCGGGTTGTCGAGGCTCACTGCGAAATCGAGGAAGCCGGTCGATTTCTGTTCGAGCTCGACGAAGCCCAGCGAGCCGTTGTTGAAGACGACGATCTTCACCGGAAGCTTCAGCTGGGCGAGGCTCAGCAGATCCCCCATCAGCATGGCGAAGCCGCCGTCGCCGGACAGCGCGACGACCTGGCGTCCGGGGTATGCGGCCTGGGCGCCGATCGCCTGCGCCAGGGCGTTGGCCATCGACCCGTGATTGAACGAGCCGAGCAGGCGGCGGCGGCCGTTCATCTTCAAATAGCGCGCGGCCCACACCGTGGGCAGGCCGACGTCGCAGCTGAAAATCGCGTCATCGCTGGCAAGATCGCTGATCGCCTTGGCGACCTGCTGGGGATGAATCGGCTTGCGCCCGCTGGCCGCCGCGAGCTCGTCGAGCGATTCGCGCGCCGTGCGGTAATGGTCGAGCGCGCGCTCGAGATGGGCGCCGTCCGACTTGGCGGTCAGCAGCGGCAGCAGCGCATCGACGGTCGCGCCAACGTCGCCGGTCAGGCCGAGCGCGATCGGCGCCTTGCGCCCGAGATTCTCGGGCCGGATGTCGACCTGCGCGATGCGCGCCTTCTTCGGATAGAATTGCCGGTACGGGAAGTTGGTCCCGAGCAGCAGCAAAGCGTCGCAATCCTCCATCGCGAAATAGCCCGAGGAGAAGCCGATCAGCCCGGTCATGCCGACGTCGAACGGATTGTCCCATTCGACAAGTTCCTTGCCGCGCATGGTGTGGACGATCGGCGACTTGAGCGCGACGGCGAGCTTCAGCAGCTGATCCTGCGCGCCCGCGCAGCCGGCGCCGCACAGCAAGGTGACCCGCTTCGAATCGTTGAGGAGCGCGGCGAGCTTGCGGACGTCGCCTGGGCCGGGCGCAACGTGCGGCGGATTTGGAACGAGCGCGATCTCCGCCGCGCCGGCCGCCGCTTCGGCGGGTTGGAGCGCGACGTCGCCCGGGATCACCACCACCGACACGCCGCTCTTGCCGACCGCTTCGCGGATCGCGATCTCGACCACCCGCGGCATTTGCGTCGGGTGCGACACCAGCTCGCAATAATGGCTGCACTCGGCGAACAGGCTCTGCGGGTGGGTCTCCTGGAAATAGCCGCTGCCGATCTCGGCCGAGGGAATGTGCGCGGCGATCGCCAGCACCGGAACGCGCGAGCGATGGCAGTCGAACAAGCCGTTGATGAGGTGCAGATTGCCCGGGCCGCAGCTCCCGGCGCAGACGGCGAGACCGCCGGTCAAATGCGCTTCGGCCCCGGCCGCGAACGCCGCCACCTCCTCGTGGCGGACATGGATCCAGTCGATGGTCTTTGAGCGGCGGATCGAGTCGGTCAGCGCATTCAAACTGTCGCCGGCAATGCCGTAGACCCGTCGGACCCCCGCTGCCTGCAGCGTGGCGATGAACTGGTCGGCGACGGTCTGCGCCATGCGTGCTCCTTATGCCGGCAACGACTCGGCCTGGCCGCGCTATACTCTCCGGCCCGCCCGCTCCTAAGAACGCGCGGGGGAGATTTCGTTTTCGCCGCGCCGGGGTGCCCCGAACGGCAGCCGGAGGACCGCGATCAGCCCCGGGCCATTGTCCTCGAGCGTCAGTTCACCGCCGTGGAGATGAGCGATCGCCCGGGCCAGCGCCAGGCCCAGCCCGGCGCCTTCCTGCGAGCGGCTCGAATCGAGCCGGCCGAAGCGCCGCAAGGCTTCCTCCCTTCGCTCAGCCGGAATGCCCGGGCCATGGTCGGCCACGGCGATCGACAGCTGCCGTCCGTCCTCGCCGACGGTGACGTCGATCGCCTCTCCGGCCGCGCCGTAGCGGATCGCATTCTCGACCAAATTGCTGACCGCCTGGGCGATCAGCTGGCGGTGACCGAACAGCTCGATCGGATGCTCGGGCCGCCGGAAGCGGAGCGCAGCCCCGGCTTCCTCCGCCACCGGCTCGTACATTTCGCTAAGTTCGGCGCCGAGCGCGCCGACGTCGAACCCGCTGAACTGGCTGCGGCTGGTGAGGGCCTCGGAGCGGCTGATCTCGAGCACGGTCGTGAGGATGCGCATCAGCGAATCCGCCTGGCGGACGACGCTCGCGAGCTGCTGGTCGCGCTCGGCCGGATCGGCCGTCTCCGCCGCGGAATGCGCGGCCGAGCGCAGGCGGCTGACCGGCGAGCGCAAGTCGTGCGCCAGCGAATCGGTCACCATCCGCAATTCGTCCATCAGCCCGGTGATCCGGTCGAGCATCTCGTTGATCTGCTGGCTCAAGCGATCGAACGGATCGCCGCCGCTCGACAGCGGGATGCGCCGCGTCAGGTCGCGCGCGGAGATGCGGTCGGTGACCGCGACGATCCGCCCGATCCGGCGGCCGACGAACTGGGCGAGGATCACGCCGCACACCAGGCCGAGGGCGATGGCGACGACGAGGGCGATGAGCAGCGAGCGCTCGAGCGTCTCGCGCAGCGCCAGCCCGTAGCCGACGATCCGGCCGCTGATCAGCCACTCGCCGCGCGGCAGGCGGTGGGCGACGATCGCCGCCTCGCGCTGCGCGGTCTGGTGATCGATTCGGATCAGGGCCGTCTGATAGCCTTCGCGAAGGGCGCCCTTGGCCCGCGGCAGTGCGGCGAGGTTGCCGACGACCTGGCGTCCGCCGGAGTCGAACAGGCCGGCGGCGGTCTGCTGGTCGCCATAAGTGACGGTGTCCTCGATCCCGTCGGTCAGTGCCGGCATCCCGCCCGTGCGATAGACATCGGCGAGCACGATGCCCTGCTCGATCACCTGGCGGCGCTGCTCGGACACCGCTTCGTCGTGGGTCCGCCACTGGATGAAGCCGAGCACGATCAGGTTTGAAACGAGCCCGAGCAGGCCGGCGAGAAGCGCGATCCGTACGGTGGTCGGCAAAGCCCTAGGCGGCCAGCATGTAGCCCGCGCCGCGAACCGTGTGCAGCAGCGGCCGTTCGAAGCCGTCCTCGAGCTTGCGTCGCAGCCGGCTGACGTGGACGTCGATGACGTTAGTGCCGGGGTCGAAGTGATAGTCCCACACCTGCTCGAGGAGCATGGTGCGGGTGACGACGCGGCCTTCGTTGCGGGCGAAATATTCGAGCAGCAGATATTCGCGCGGCTTCAATTCGATCTTCTTGCCGCCGCGTCGGACCGTCCGCGACAGCGGATCGATCTCGAGGTCGCCGACCGCGATGCGATGCTCGGCCGGGTCGACCCGGGCCTCGCGCCGCCGCAGCAGCGCGTTCACGCGGGCCAGCAGCTCGGCGAACGAGAAGGGCTTGACCAGATAGTCGTCGGACCCGGATTCGAGGCCTTCGATCCGGTCGCCGACCGAGGCCAGAGCGGACAGGACGAGCACCGGCGTGTCGATCTGCGCGGCGCGCAGCGCCTTCAGCACCGAAATCCCGTCGAGCACCGGCAGCATGCGGTCGAGGATGATGAGGTCGAAGCTGCCGTCGGTGGCGCGGAACAGGCCGTCCTGGCCGTTCGGCGCCTGCTCGACGCTATGCCCCTCCTGCCCCAGGCCTTTCGAAAGATAGGCTGCGGTCTCGGGGTCGTCCTCGACGAGAAGGATCTTGCGGCCCATGGCGTCTCCGGCTGCGGCTCTTACGTCCAAAGTCGAACGTGCATCAATGGCTGGACCGCGCGGTGCGTAGGGGAGGGAGTCTTGGGAACGCCGCACCGCGCGGGAGCCTTTCGATCGTGATCCCTCCCGCGGTCCCGCCCGGCGCGACGGGGGAACGATCGCGCGCCGGGCGGTCTGGGGAGAGCTTGGGACTAGCTCGACTTCTTGGTCGCGCTCGGAGCGGCCTTGTTGGCCTTGGCGGCGGCCTTGGCCGACTTCTTGGCGGCCTTGGCCTGGGCCTTGGTCGGCTTGGCGGCGTTGGACGTAGTCGTGGTGCTCGCCGGCTTGGTGACGGCCATCGCCGGGGCGGCGATGAGGCCGAGGGCGGCGAACGAAGCAATGAGGCGTTTCATGGTTTCGAACTCTCCTTGTTCGCGGGATTGCGATCCCGCAGGCCTGGCGAACTAGTCGGCCACGCCTCTCCGCCCGCTTTCGTAAGAATTAAGAGATGTTCATGCGCTGCCCGGCTTTGCGGACGGCCGCCGCGTCGCTAGTGCGGAACCCAGGATGATCGCACAAAAGACCCGCTATGCCCTGCGTTCGCTGTTGTTCCTGGCGGAGGAACAGGGCGGCGCCCCCGTCCAGCTGGCGCGGATCGCGGAAACCCAGCGCGTGCCGCCCAAATATCTCGAGCTGATCATGCTCGACCTGAAAAAGGCCGGGCTGGTCAAGAGCGCCCGCGGTCCCAAGGGCGGCTATCGCCTCGCCCGCGACGCGGACCAGATTTCGTTCGGCGAGGTCGTGCGGACGATGGAGGGGCCGATCGCGCTCGTGTCGTGCGCGAGCGTCAATTATTACGCGCCGTGCGGCGATTGCCACGACGAAGCGACGTGCGCGATCCGCCGCGCCTTCGCCATCCTGCGCGACCAGAGCACGGCGGTGCTCGATTCGATCTCGCTGGCCGAAGGCGCCGGCTGGGAGCAGCGACTCGGCAACGGCTAGCCGGCAGAGCCGCTGACGGCGGTGGAATCAGGGCCGAGCGGGGGGCAATCGCTCGGCCCCTAAACCCCTGGCGGGGCTTTCCCTTAGTCGTTCTTCGGTCTTGCCTTTGGTTTCGTTTGAGCGCCGGGCGTCGCCTCGGTCGCGCCCTCTGCCGCCGGCGAAACCTGAGCCGGCTTGGCCTTCTTGGCCTTCGTTGTGGGCGTCGCCGCTGCTGACTCGGCATCAGCTGAGTTGGCCGAAGGGGTGGCCGGAGTTGCCGGGTCTGCCGGCGTCGCGGCGGTGCCGGTGGATGGATCGGCCGGCGTGGCGGGGGTGGCGGGGGTCGCCGGAGTCGCCGGTTGCTGGGCCGCGAAGCCGGGGGCGCCGATCGCCAGCGCTGCGCCGGCAAGCGTCAGGTGCACGATTCTCATGGTCGTTCCTCTCCATTGATCTGGGGAAGCAATGGAAACGTCCGAACTAGCCGCTTGCCCGGTTAATACGCGCCGTTGTCGGCGGGCTGTGGTTGCCACGGGGCTGGTTGCGGCACTCCCGCGCCGCTAAAGGGCCGGCGCATGTCGACTTTCACCATCGATACCTCGACCAGCCGGGCGACGCCGTCGCCGGTGCCGGGCAAGCGCATGACCGTGCCGTCGATCCGCGGCCGCAAGGCGCCGGATGCGGACGGCTTCAAGACCGAGCAGCCGGTGGTGATGCTGACCGCCTACACGATGCGCATGGCGCAGCTGCTCGACCCGCACTGCGACATGCTGCTGGTCGGCGACAGCCTCGGCCAGGTCATCTACGGCCTGCCGTCGACCATCCCCGTCACCATGGAGATGATGTGCGCCCATGGCGCGGCCGTGGTGCGCGGCAGCTGGCACGCCCTGGTCGCAGTCGACATGCCGTTCGGCAGCTACGAGGGCTCGCCCGAGCAGGCCTTCGCCTCGGCCGCGCGGCTCATGAAGGAGACCGGGTGCGCCGCAGTGAAGCTCGAGGGCGGCGAGGCGATGGCGCCGACCATCGAATTCCTGACCCACCGCGGGATCCCGGTGATCGGGCATGTCGGGCTCACTCCGCAGGCGGTCAACGTGCTCGGCGGCTACGGCGCGCGCGGCAAGAGCGCCGACGAGGCGCAGAAGATCGTCGCCGACGCCACCGCGGTGGCCGAGGCCGGCGCCTTCTGCATCGTGGTCGAAGGGGTGATGGAGGAGATCGCGACCAGGGTCGCGCGCTCGGTCGCGCCGCCGATCATCGGCATCGGCGCCTCGGCCGAGTGCGACGGCCAGGTGCTGGTGATCGACGACATGCTCGGCATGTTCGAGCGCACGCCGCGGTTCGTGAAACGCTACGCCGACCTCGCCGCCGAAATCGCCGAGGCGGCGGCAGCTTACGCCGCCGAAGTCCGCGATCGCCGCTTTCCGACGCCGGACCAAACCTACCGGCCGAAGTCCTAAACACGCTTTGCGTTTCCGGCGGTTGCCGCTAGACGAGCGCCGCCAGCTTCCGTTCATCATGGGTGGGGAAGGGAGCGACCGGCATGAGGATCCCTTAAGCGAACGGACTGAGGAACGTCTTTGGCGCAACCCCCGGACATTAGCGAAACCTTCGTTCGCGAGGTCGACGAGAACCTGCGCCGCGACGAGCTGCGGGACATTTCCAAGAAGTATGCCGGCTGGCTGATCGCCGCGGTCCTGCTGTTCCTCGTGGCGAGCGGCGGCTTCCTCTATTGGCAGGATTATCAGAAGAAGCAGTCGGAAAAAGCGGTCGAGCAGCTCGCCCAGATCTACACCGACATTTCGAAGGGCAAGATCGATACCGCGCCGAAGCGGCTCGACGCCTTGACCGACGAGCATGCCAAGGCGGTCCGGGCCTCGGCCGAGTTCGGTCGCGCCGCCGTCGCGATCGCGCAGAACGACACCAAGCTGGCGACCGCCAAATTCCGCGCCCTCGCCGGCGACACCAGCCTGCCCAAGCCGTTTCGCGACCTCGCCCTGATCCGCCAGACCGAGCTCGAGTTCGACAGCCTCAAGCCCGAGGAAGTCATCACCCGGATGCAGCCGCTCGCCGCCAAGCCCGGCACGCCCTGGTTCGGCAGCGCCGCCGAGCTGACCGGGATGGCGCTGATCAAGCAGGGCCAGACCGCCAGGGCCGGCCAGCTGTTCGCCCAGATCGCCCACGACAAGCAGGCGCCGGATTCGCTTCGCGGCCGCGCCGTGCAGATTGCCAGCACGCTCGGCGTCGACGCCAGCGACGCGCTGCCGCAGCCCGCTCAATAGGATCGACGATGACCAAATCCCTGAAATTCCGAATCGCCTTGCTGATGGCCGCGACCGTCGCGGTCAGCGGCTGCAGCCTGCTCAAGCGCGGCGGCCGGCCCAAGACGCCGGTGATCGGCGAGCGCATTCCGGTCCTCACCAATGAGGGCGACGTGCAGACCGATCCGGCGATGTCGGCGATCCCGATGACCCTGCCGGCGGCGGTCGCCAACACCAGCTGGACCCAGTCCGGCGGCGCGGCCTCCAAGTCGGTCGGCCATCTCGCCCTCGGCCGGGCGCTGACCCGCGTGTTCACCGTCGCCGCCGGCCGCGGCAGCAGCCTCACCGCACGGCTCGCGTCGGCGCCGGTGGCGGCCGACGGCCGCGTCTATACGATCGACACGCTCGGCGCCGTCCGCGCGTTCGACGGCCGGACCGGGGCCCGCCTGTGGGAGAGCCAGACTCCGAACGACCGCGGCAATGAGGCGTCGCTCTACGGCGGCGGCATCGCCTACGACAACGGCTACATCTACGCGACCAACGGGCTCGGCTACGTCGCCGCGCTTGACGTCCGCACCGGCGGCATCGTGTGGAAGGTTCGCCCGGGCGGCCCGCTGCGCGGCGCCCCGACCATCGCCAACGGCGCCATCTACGTGATGAGCAACGACAACCAGATCTACTCGCTCAAGGAAACGGACGGCTCGACCAACTGGTCGCAGGCCGCCGCGCTGGAAATCGCCGGGGTGTTCGGGTCGGCCTCGCCCGCGGCGGGACAGGGCACGGTCGTCGCCGGCTTCTCGTCGGGCGAGCTCAACGCCTATCGCTACGAGAACGGGCGGATGGTGTGGCAGGACGCGCTCCAGCGGACCAGCATCCGCACCAGCGTCTCGTCGCTGTCGGACATCGATGCCGACCCGGTGATCGACAACGGCCAGGTGATCGCGATCGGGCAGGGCGGCCGCATGGTCGCGCTCGAGCTGAACTCCGGGCAGCGGCTGTGGGAGCTCAACATCGCCGGAATCTCCACCCCGTGGGTGGCCGGCGACTGGATCTACGTCGTCACCGACGACGCCAAGCTGCTGTGCGTCTATCGCCAGAACGGCCACATCCGCTGGATCAACCAGCTCCCGCAGTTCGAGCATCCCAGGGGCAAGAAGGGCGAGATCGACTATGTCGGGCCGGTCCTCGCCGGCGACCGGCTGATCGTCGCCGGTTCGAACGGCACGCTGATCAACATCGATCCGACGACCGGCTCGTTCCAGAGCCAGACCAATGCCGGCGCCGGGGTCACCCAGACGCCGATCGTCGCCAATTCGACGCTCTACGTCTACGACGACGCCGGTCGCCTGACGGCGTATCGGTAAGGAGGGTTCCTCCCCATCGCGAGGCGATGGGGAGGGGAACCATCGAACGCAGATTCGATGGTGGAGGGGTAGAAGGCGCCGCGCCAGTTACCCCTCCACCAGCTTCGCTGGTTCCCCTCCCCACGAGCCTTCGGCTCGCAGGGAGGAACGCGATGCGCTAACGCCCCGACCATGATCCCCACCGTCGCGATCGTCGGCCGGCCCAACGTCGGCAAATCGACGCTGTTCAACCGCCTCGTCGGCAAGCGCCTGGCGCTGGTCGACGACCGGCCCGGCGTGACCCGCGACCGGCGCGAGGGCGAGGCGCTCCTGCTCGGTCTCGACTTCCGGGTGATCGACACGGCGGGGTTCGAGGACGAGGACCCGCAGACGCTGCCGGGACGCATGCGGGCCCAGACCGAGGCCGCGGTCCGCGAGGCCGATGCCGCCCTGTTCCTGGTCGATGCCCGCGACGGCCTGACTCCGCTCGACGAGGAGATCGGGCGCTGGCTGCGGGCCGAAAGCACGCCGGTGATCGTCGTCGCCAACAAGGCGGAAGGTCGCGCCGCGGAAAGCGGGATTTTCGAAGCGTTCCGGCTCGGCCTCGGCGAGCCGGTGGCGCTCAGCGCCGAGCACGGCGAGGGCCTCGCCGATTTGTTCGAAGCGCTTCGCCCGCATGTCGAGCACGAGCATTTCGAGGACGAAGGCGAGGAGGGCGAGCGCCACGAGCCGCTCAAGCTCGCCGTCGTCGGCCGGCCCAATGCCGGCAAGTCGACCCTGGTCAACCGGATGATCGGCGAGGAGCGGATGATCACCGGTCCCGAGGCCGGGATCACCCGCGATTCGATCAGCCTTGACTGGCAATGGGACGGGCGCCCCGTGCGCCTGGTCGACACCGCGGGCCTGCGCAAGCGGGCCAAGGTCGAGGACAAGCTCGAGCGCCTGTCCGCCGCCGACACCAAGCGCGCGATCGATTTTTCGGAAGTCGTCGTGCTGCTGCTCGACGCGACGCGCGGCCTCGAAGCCCAGGACCTCCGCATCGCGGCCCAGGTCATTGAGGAAGGGCGCGGGCTCATCATCGCGGTCAATAAATGGGATGTCGCCGAGAATGCGTCGGCCCTGTTCAACGGGATCAAGGCTGCGCTCGACGAGGGCCTCGCGCAACTGCGCGACGTGCCGCTGCTCACCGTTTCGGCCAGGACCGGCAAGGGCATCGACACGATCCTCAAGGTCGCATTCGAACTGCGCGAGGCGTGGGGCAGGCGCGTCCCGACCGGCGAGCTCAATCGCTGGTTTGAGGCGGCCATCGAGGCCAACCCGCCGCCCGCACCCAAGGGCAAGCGCATCAAGCTGCGCTACATCACCCAGGTAAAATCGCGCCCGCCGAGCTTCGTCATCTTCGGCAACCGGACCGACGAGCTGCCCGAAAGCTATCGGCGCTACCTGCTCAACGCGCTGCGCCGCGACCTCAAGCTCGGCGCGGTGCCGCTGCGGCTCGAGCTGCGCGGCCGCGGCAATCCCTTCGACCGGCAAAAGTCTTAAGGCCCGCTAAGCCAAATTTTACCCTTTTCCGGCTAGCACAGTCGCTTGTGGGACCATGCCCGAGGTGATCGGGAGCGAGGGAAGAGCATTGAGCGACGAGAAGCCGGACATCGTCGACTGGGCGCTATTCGAGAAGAATCGCACCGAGCTTGGCCCGGGGTTCATCCGGATCATCAGCTATTTCCGCGAGGACGGCGCCAAATCTCTGGCGCAGATCGAGCAGGCGATGCGCGAGGAGAATGCGACCGCGCTGGTCCTGCCCGCGCACACCATCAAGGGCGAGGCGCGGCAGCTCGGCGCGGAGCCGCTCGCGGTGGTGGCGGAGCTGATCGAGAAGACCGCGCGCCTGTGCATCGAGACCCACCGTTTCCCCGACGAGCTGGTGCCCGAGGTGGTCCAGCTGCGGAAACTGTTCAGCGAGACTGTCGACCTGTTCGACAAGGCGACCAACCCGGTCCTGACCCGCGGCCAGCCCGGCCCGGCCGGCTTCGGCCGCAAGGTCGGCAACCAGGGGTTCGGGCGGATCTGACGGCACGGTCGTCACCCTGAACTCGGTTCAGGGTCCATTGCGGGGACCTCCGCGACCGTCATCGAAATGGATACTGAACCAAGTTCAGCATGACGGCTGGTGCTAATCCTCGGTGGGTTCCGACTGCAGCTGGACGTAATTCTGCAGCCCCATCCGCTTGATCATCTCGAACTGGGTCTCGAGCGTGTCGACGTGGCGCTCCTCATTTTCGAGGATGTCGGAGAAGAGGTCGCGGCTGACATAGTCCTTGACCTTCTCGCAGTGGGCGATCGCGCCCTTGAGCTGTTTCAGCGCTTCCAGCTCCAGCTCCATGTCGCCCTTCAATATCTCCTCGACATTCTCGCCGATGTGCAGCCGGCCGAGCGCCTGGAAGTTGGGCAGGCCGTCGAGGAACAGGATCCGCTCGGACAGCCGGTCGGCATGCTTCATCTCGTCGATCGATTCGGCTTTCTCGAACTCGGCGAGCTTCTTGACGCCCCAATTGTCGAGCAGCCGGTAGTGCAGCCAATATTGGTTGATGGCCGTCAGTTCGTTCTTGAGCGCTTCGTTCAACAGCTCGAGAACCCTGGGATCCCCCTTCATGCCGGCCTCCGTCGCGTCGGGACTAGCGCCTTACTCCCCGCGCGGGCTTGTGGGAAGCGGAAATTTTGGCGGAAAACTGCGGAAAATATGCGAGTGAGAGTCAGTCGCAATCAGGCGACGATGCGCAGGTTCGGGCGCTTGCCCTGTTCCTCGTCGATGATCTCCTGCGCATAATCGAGGCAGCAGCCGCACTGCAGCTCGCAATCATAGGTCGCGTAGGCCGCCTCGGGCGTGCGCGAGCCCTTGCGCGCGGCTTCGCGCACTTCCTTTTCGGTGATGGCATTGCAGACGCAGACGATCATGTCCGCACTATAGCGCTATTGCGACGCGTTCGCAACTATCAGTCGACCGCTCCGAACAGCGGCAGCACGACGTTCGGCACGAAGTCGACCAGGAAGTGCCCGAACATGTTCGCGGTGAGATTGCGCTTCCACAGATAAAAGCCGGTCAGCACGGCTCCAAGGATCAGTGCCAGGAAGATGCCAGCGAGACCCTGACGGTAGTGGAAGGCGGCGAACAGGACCAATGTGGTGGCGGCGGCGATCCATTTGCTGCCGGTCAGCGACTGCAGGCGCTCCAGCGCATAGCCGCGGTACAGCACTTCTTCCGAAATCCCGGCCCGGACGACAGCCAGCAGCGTCACCGGCAACGCCCGCGAGATCGATTGGCCCTCGCCGTAATGGATTCCAAGCGCGGCAAAGGCGCCGAGACAGCCGACGAGGATCGCGAAGCACGTCACGGCGAGCCCGAGGCCCCAGGCTAATGATCGCCAGATTGCCGCTGTCCGCAAGCCGATCGAGGACAGCGGCAGCTTCTCGCCCCTGACCACAAGCCAGACCAGCCCGCCGGTCAGCGCCAGGATGACGATCTCCCGCACCAGGACCACTGTCGCTGCGGTCGGATCGGGAGTGAGCATCCGGCTGGCGGTGGTGACGAGCGGAATGCCGAAGAGGCTGATGCAAAGGCCAGCGATCGTCCAGCCGCGCGCAGAATCCCTGGTCATGCGGCGACGTTACAGCAGCGGAACGAAAACGGGAACGCGATTGCTTAGGCGGTGGCGACTCCGCCGATGTGGGCCGGCCGCAGCGTTCGTGCGGTGATCAGCGCGAACGGGATTCCGACCAGGACGATGTGCGCGAACAGCTGGGTCGCGATCGAAATCGGCTTGGGCGGCAAGGGCGCCGCGAAGCGCACCGGCACCACGATCCAGTTCATGATGACGTAGGTGACGAGACCGTAGCCGACGCCCGCCAGCCAGGGGCGGTCAACGAGCGCCGGCCAGCGGCGGGCTGCGAGCACGAAGGCGGCGGCCATCATCGCCATCAAGGAGAAATGGACGACCAGGCCGAGCGCCGCGCCGGCAGCGCCCCATTCGCTCGCCTGGGGGAAGGGCCCCGAGGCGACGAAGCGCAGCATCTTGGGAATGTCGCCCTTGCCGATCGTCATGGTGAGGATCATCGCGAACAGGATGTCGAGCGTGCCGGATACGGCGGTGGCGAGAGCGATGGGGCGAAGCATGGCTGTTTCCTCCCCGGCGCGCGTCAGGCCGGTCCAGCGGGCTGCGGGCGAACGTCGCGATTCTGCCGCCGAACGACCAGCTTCAGGCCCGACCAGGTGGCGTCGACCGCGCACACCTTCACGTCGACCAGGCCCATCGGCAGGCAGATTTCGCGGATCACGTCCTCGGTGATGTCGGTCGGAACCTTCGACGCTTTCTTCGGCCAGCTGACCCAGACCACCCCCGCCAGAGCGAGCCGCGGCATCAGCTGGTGGAGCTTGGCCGCGAGCGCGCCGCGCGCGGTGACGAAGATGTGCGCGGCGTCGATCGGCGGTTCCGGTGCGTCGAGGAGCTCCAACTGCAAACCGTGGGTCGCAATCTCGTCGCGCACGCTGTCCGGCATCTCGTCCCACCACACGCGCGCGTGCGTGGCCATCATCGCCGGCAGCCGTTCGCCGAACGACGCCCAGATGCGCTCGAGCGCGGCCTCGTCGCGCGGCCCGACCCAGAACTGGTCGAGCAGGATGGCGATCATCTCCAGCCGCTGCGGGTCCGACGCCGGCGTGAAGTCGTCGATCGCCTTGATCGCGCCGATGTCGCGGTCGGCGATCGCCTGTGAGATGCTCGCGTTGGCCTGCGGCGCCTCGGCGGTGGGTTCGCGCGCGAC
>Ga0207674_10000741_pt1 | contig 42733 bp, 33 predicted proteins | sample KBSCornC72_FD_184303 | JGI IMG/M metagenome (GOLD analysis project Ga0207674, IMG submission 184303) | Corn rhizosphere microbial communities from Kellogg Biological Station, Michigan, USA - KBS Corn C7-2 (SPAdes) (version 2) | ecosystem: Host-associated > Plants > Roots > Rhizosphere > Soil ... | reverse complement strand
AGCCAAGGAATCTGGCTAAATCCGTCACCGTGGAATAGGGTTCCAATTGTTCTTTGATCCCAATTATTCAGGCCAGCGCGTTGTAACCCATCGAGCCAAATGTTCGCTTCGTGTCTTCCAGTCCGCAGGCGTCCAATTTTTGTTTTCACTCGCAAATTGACGTGCAGCTTTGAAACTTGAATCCTCGCTGTAGACTTTACGTTTTACTGAATATGGTCCATTTCCCAATCCCTGATTCATAGGCTTACTTAGAGGTAGTAGGTTAGCGAGACAATCCTTCATTCGAGTATGTTCCTCGTCATTAAAAAACTGCCTCCAATCATCCGTAATAGTATCCGGCAATACATGCTCCACCCAAGGTTCAATATTCGGTTGATCTCCTCCCAGGCTTCGATTGAATTCTCTGAGCACAAAAGAGGTGATGGACGAGCCGTAAAATGGTCTAGTAGCAGTGCACTCTTCAACGTCTTCGGTTGAGGGCCACACTACGGTTTTCTTCTCTCTAACTTTCTTTCTTACCTTGTCTGCAGTCGGCTGCCTGTCGCAATCTTCCCAAAGCCGTTTAAAAACGGCATGCAAGCCAGTTGGCTCATGGCCGCATACGGCTCTACGAACAAGAAAGGACTCAATAACATCTAGGATTGCCAGCCCATCTTCGCGGGCGACTGTGCCCTCCTGCACAGCATTAAGAAGTTGCATCAAGAAAGGATAGGTCGAGGTCGGTGAGATTTCAGACAAGCGGGTTACTGATAAAGACAACTCTTGATCAAGATTCTGTCGATTGGTGCTGTAAAGCAAATCCAGAAAAGCATCTTGGAACGTTGCTAAATCGTTGATGATAGCAGCAGGTTCCTTAATTTCTTGCCATTCTTTTCTGAGGTATGCGTAAACTTCTGATTTCTTTAAATTGGGATTTTTGATGAGGCCGAATGGGAAGAAATAGTCATCGAACGACGAAATCTCAGTCTGTTGGAATTTCTCATAGAATGGTTGCCAAAATTGCTGATCAAGACTCTCTACCACATCTGGATTTTCATCCGCGACCCTTGAAAAGATCTCGTTTCTAACAAGATCGCCAGTCGTCATTGGTTCTTGCCTAGAGTTGAGACTGTCAAAAATCTTCGGCCCATTGATCGGATCAAACACATCGATCTGCACCACCGATATCTGCTCCAGGAGAGCGCTATAAATGTCGCGTAGTCGATCAACAGATTCGAGTTTTGCCTGATTTGAGAGAAAGCGAAGAGCTGCTTTATAGTTATTCCACAATCGTCCTCTATCGCTTCCGACCGCCGGAAGAGGCTTAAACTTGAAGGAAGATAGTTTGCCCACGAGGGTTTGATCAGCGGTCAAATCGTCAAGCACGCGATTCAACTGTTTCCTATCATCTTTGCTCGATTGCAGTTTGGCATTTGTAATCAAGCTGGTGTGTCTATTGATCACAAGATACTTAAGGAATAGCCCGGCAGCTTCATCGTAATGATCGTATTTGCATAGAGTTTTTACGATGGCGCATAAGTAGAGATAGAGAGTGGTGAGCCGCTGTTGACCGTCGATGACTTCATAAACAATGGGATCAGAAGGATTGCTAGGACGACCATGGATAATTACCGCTCCCAAGAAGTGATTATCATTTGAGCCGTCGACCAGATTCAGGATGTCTCTTTCCAGTTGCTGTAATCTTTCTGGTTTCCACTTATAGGGCCTTTGAAAGTATGGGATGGTAAATACGAGATCTCCAGAAAGCAAAAGCGCGAGGCTCGTCTCGTCTGCACTGTTCGTTAACTTTTGTCTCTTCGCCATTTCTTATATAGGCCTCAACTAATTGGATTTGATAGATCAAATACTGGCAGATTCATAGTACCAAGGCCGGGTGGCCCACCCCTCCTACTCCCAACCCACCCACAAAACCTCGGGTGCCCCATCCTTCGCGCCTTTGCGAAGGGTGGGATGTAAACTGCTCGCACCACCATGCCAACCCGGCCTAAGACGCTATCAGCAGACTCAGAACTTCCACTTCATCACCTTCAGTTGCTACCTTCGACGACCCTTCCTCGAAGATGACGCCGCAAAAGACATCGTCCAACAAATCCTCGAACAGACCCGTCAACAACAAAAGCTCTGCATTGCGGCCTACGTCCTTATGCCGGAGCACATCCATCTCCTCACCGACGAACCCGCCCTCGGAACTCTCGCCACCTTTCTCCAGATCTTCAAGCAACTGACTTCCCGACAACTCAAATCACCCGGTCAGAAACAGTTCTGGCAGCGTCGCTACTACGACTTCAACGTCCACTTTGAGGAGAAGCGCGTCGAAAAGGTCCGCTACATTCACCGCAACCCGGTCAAATGCGGACTTGTTCTCCGGCCAATACCCTTCGCTGCACGGCGTAAGCCAGACAGCCGGAGCCGCGAAAGGTTCATTTGATCCGGACATGTTCTAGCTCGACCCGAATACCATGCCGACGCTCAGAGAATACTTCCGTGCGAGTGGCTACCGCACGTACTACAAGGGCAAGTGGCACTTTTCGCATTCCGACATTGTGATGGACGGCACTCACGAACCCATCGATAGTTCAACCGATGCAGGAACGCCCATTCCGGACGCAGGCTCACGAAATCCACTTTCCCTGCCATAAGACCTACCTGTCCATACAACTTAAGCGGTGTCTGCAAGGCTAGATGCACCTTAATTGCCTGTGCTAGTCTGGCATCCGGTTACGATCCTCTAAATAATCATCTCTTGCATTACCAGCTATTTCCTGTCCTCGTTCTGCCGGTGCTATTGGCAGCTACAGACCGTGGATAGGAAAGATTCCTGTTTTAGGACTTCTCTGCCATGCGTTCTGTATATTGCCCCTCCCCGTCTTTTCTTCTAAGGAATTTTTCCTTCGACAAACAACAAGCCTCAGAAGCAGCATCGTGGTGGAATGCGCTGGCTATGATGGCAAACGTCGTCGTCCTGGCCCTCATCGCGGGAATGTGTTTTGCCGGTGCCCCACTGGCAGCGCAGACGGCGCGCGCTGGCGGTACTCTCCCGATTGGCAGCGGATTCAGCTCTCCCAATGGCGTAGCTGTAGATGGGAGCGGGAATGTCTTTGTCGCAAGCCAGGGCAACAACGCAGTGTATGAGATCGTTGCCGTCGATGGCGTGGTCTCGCCCAGTTCGACGGTGAAGACCATTGGCAGCGGATTCAGCTCTCCCAATGGCGTTGCCGTGGATGGGAGCGGGAATGTCTTTGTCGCAGACACTGGCAGCAGTGCGGTGAAGCAGATTGTTGCGGTCGGAGGCGTAGTTTCGTCCAGTTCGACGGTCAATACGATCGGCAGCGGATTCAATCAACCCCAGGGCGTTGCTGTAGACAGTAGCGGCAACGTCTTTGTTGCAGACTCTGGCAACGGTATGGTGAAGGAGATTGTTGCGGTCGGAGGCGTGGTTTCATCCGGCTCGGCCGTCAATATGATTGGCAGCGGCTTCAATCAGCCTACGGATGTGGCCGTGGACGCGATTGGTAACGTCTTCGTCGCAGACTATAACAACAGTGCGGTGTATGAGGTCATCGCTGTCGGCGGTGTAGTCTCGTCCAGCTCGACGGTGAATACGATCGGCAGCGGCTTCAACGGACCTAACGGACTGACGGTGGACGCGAGCGGCAACGTCTTTGTCGCGGACTATGGCAATAATGCGGTGAAGGAGATTGTTGCGGTCGGCGGCGTGGTCTCGTCTGGTTCTACGGTGAATACTCTGGGCAGCGGCTTTAGCGGCCCCACGGGTGTAGCGGTGGATGGGCGCGGCAACGTCTTTGTCGCAGATCAGGGAAATAGCGCGATGAAAGAGATCGTAACCGGCGCGCGCAGGCTCCCGACGACTGCGGCCGGCAGTACGAGCGCCTCTCTCTCCATTCCTTTCACCTTCGATACTGGCGGCAGCATCGGTGCTCCGCTGGTGCTGACGCAGGGCGCGGCGGGGCTGGACTTTGCGGATGCAGGCACGGGAAGCTGCACGACGAATGGGACTGCCCATGCCTATGCAGCAGGCGACACCTGCATGGTAGATGTGGAATTTACACCGGAATTTTCAGGGCAACGAAGCGGCGCGGTGGTGTTGCAGGATGGAAGCGGGAATGCCATCGCAACAGGGTATATCTACGGGACGGGATTGGGGCCGCAAATAGCATTCTCGCCGGAGACACAGACGGTGGTTCCCAGTACCGGGGTGACGACGCCATCCGGTATAACAGTCGATAGCGGCGGGAATGTCTATCTTGTCGATTCGGTTGGCAGTCAAATTACGAAGGTGCCATGGACGGGAAGCAGCTATGGCACACCGACGACGGTCGGCAGCGGGTTGAACAATCCCAGTGGCTTGGCTGTGGACGGAGGCGGCAATCTTTATATCCCGGATATGCGGAATAACCGGGTAGTGAAATTGCCTTGGACGGGCAGCGGCTATGGTACACAGACGACTGTAGGCAGCGGACTTGCTTTCCCCCGCGCGGTAACGGTGGATGCAAGCGGGAACGTCTACATTGCCGACTCTGGGAATTGGCGAGTGGTGAAAGTGCCGTGGACAGGCAGCGGCTATGGTGCGCAGACAATCGTGGCGAGCGGAGGGGATTATCCTTTGGGCGTTGCCGTGGATGCAGACGAAAATGTCTATGTCGCTTATCGCAATTCCAACCAGGTGGTGAAGATACCGTGGACAGGCAGCAGTTATGGCGTGCAGACGGCGTTGGGAACGGGGTGGAACGTTCCTTGTGGACTGGCAGTTGACGGACGGGGAAATGTTTATGTAGCTGATCAGGGCAATAACCGGATCGTCGAGATTCCCTGGACGGGTAGCGGCTATGGTTCACAAACAATCGTAGGCAACGGATTGGCTCAGCCTGTCGGAGTCGCGGCGGATGGGAGTGGAAATGTCTATATCGCGGACACCGACAACAATCGCGCACTCAAGGTGGATTCAGCAGATGCGCCGTCGCTGACCTTTGCGAATACCGCGACGGGGAGCACCAGCAGCGACAGCCCGCGGACAGTGACGGTATCGAACATTGGCAATGCCGACCTCAGTATTCTGGTTCCTGCGGCAGGTATGAATCCGAGCATTGCGACCGGGTTCACTCTGGGCAACAGCGGGACCTGCCCGCAACTGAGTACCTCTTCGAGCGTTGCGACGCTGGCGCGGGGAAGCTCCTGCACGATGCTGGTGAGCTTCAGTCCGGCGACCGTCGGAAGCAATAGCGGATCGTTGGTATTGACGGACGATGCGCTGAACGCCAGCCCCAGCACGACGCAGACGATTGCATTGAGCGGCACGGCAACGGCTCCGGGACCAGCGACGCACTTCAGCATCACTGGTCCTAATCCGGCTCCTTTCTATACGGCTTTCAGTATCACTATTAGGGCGTTGGATGCCAGCAACAATGTGGCTACGGGATACAACGGGACTGTAACTACCACCAGTTCCGATCCGGGCTATGTCAGTCCTGGACCCGTCACGCTGACCAACGGCGTGGCCACGGCGTCGGTTGCCCTTAAAACGGCGGGGACGGACACGGTTACGGCGACGGACACGACCGATTCTTCGCTGACTGGGGCGGGATCCTTCACTGTATATGCGGGGCCTGCTACTGGTCTCGGCGCGGCTGTTCCTGCGACGGCGACTGCGGGTGCGCCGATATCGCTCACGATCAACGCACGTGATTTCTATGGAAATTTAGCGACGAGTTACACCGGCACGGTGCATTTCACCAGCTCCGACAGCCATGCAGCGCTGCCTGCGGATTACACCTTTACCGGGGGTGACAACGGCACGCATACGTTCAGCGTCACGTTGAAGACGCCTGGCAGCCAGACGATTACGGCAACGGACGCGGTCAATAGCCTGAGCGCGACGTCGGGTGGAATTACGGTGACCGCGCCGAACTTTGTCGTGACGACAACGGGAGATGGAATTTCTCCTGCCATTACTCTGACTAATACGTTGAGTTCCTATAACGGCGGCGGAGAAATCGATGGATTTGCATTTACAGCGACAAAGACCGAGTCAGTGACCTCCCTGGGTATCTTTGCCGGTCCCTCTCTCACCTTGCCGGCAGGGAGTTTTGCCGTCGGTTTGTGGACGAGTTCCGGGACGCTGCTCGCATCCGCTTCCGTCACGTCGGCTGATACCGCAATCGGCTCGTTCTACTACCATTCGATCACCCCGGTTACCTTGACCGCCGGCCAAAGTTATGTCGTTGGCGCTCAAATGGGCAGTGGAGTACTGACGTACTATGGGGGCGCCTACACGATGGCCAGCGGTATCCAGTATCAAGGTAGCCGCTGGCTCTCTTCAGCTAGCCTCACTATGCCGACAGAGTACGATGGGGCTGGCAGCGATCCGGGATATATAGGCGCAAGCTTCTTGGTTGGCACCGGAGGCTCGGGCGGAGCGTCGGACTGCACTGCGCAGACGACACCGGGGATCGGCACGGATGCATCGTGCTCTCTGCGCGATGCGCTTCTGGCGGCGGCGAGCGCTGGAGCGGGCAACATCACCTTCGATGCCACGGCATTCGCAACAGCGAAGACGATTGGACTGGGTAGCGACACCTTAACTCTTCCTTCCAACACTACGGTGCAAGGCCCCACGACGGGCAGCGGAGCAACGCTGGCCAACCTGGTCACGGTGAGCGGCGGCGGTACAGCATCCGTCTTCACGGTGAACTCCAGCGTGACGAATGCAGAGCTTGCGAATCTGACCATCACCGGTGGCAACTCCGGCTCCGGCGGTGGTGGCATCTACAACGGTGGCGCGCTGACGGTGAGCGACAGCACTATCATCGGAAATAAGACCAGCAACGGCGGTGGTGGAGGCATTCTCAACACGGCTACGCTGACATTGAAGAACAGCAGCGTTACCGGCAATACGGTTCCGGCCAACGGGGGCGGCCTTTTCAGCACCGGTCCGCTAACACTGATCAACAGCACGGTCTCCGGCAATACGGCGCCTTCCAACGGCGGCGGTATCTATAACAACGGCGGGACACTGGTCGTGTCCGGCAGCACGGTCTCCGGTAATAGCGCCGCCGGCGGCAGTGGCGGCGGCATCCTGGACGCTGCCGGTGCACTTGCGATCACCAACAGCATCGTGGCGGGGAATAGTGCGTCGATCAGCGCCGATATCTCTGGAACCTATACGGACAACGGCGGCAATATGGCAAGCGCCGACAACAGCGGCACATCGGCCATCGCAATCAATCTGTCTCCTCTCGGCAACTACGGCGGGCCTGTGCAGACGATGCTGCCGCTGCCCGGCAGCCCGGCGATCTGCGCGGGACTCACAGCCAATATTCCAGGCGGCATCACAACGGATGAGCGCGGCTTGGCGCGGACGACGACTTATGGCTCGACACCGTGTGCCGATGCGGGCGCAGCGCAATCAAACTACGCAATCAGCTTCGCCGCACAGCCGTCGAATGTACTGCAGAATGCAACGATGAGCCCTGCGCCGACAGTGGCGCTTACTGAGAGCAGTACACCCTTCACGGCATCGTCCGTGTCGATTCCTCTGTCGTTGACGGGCACAGGCGCATTGAGCGGCGCGTCGGCTTCGACAAGCGGCGGCGTGGCGACGTACTCCGCATTGAAGGTGAATACGGCAGGAACGGGCGACAAGCTGGTTGCGAATCTTGTGCTGAACAGCGTGACGAACACATCTGTTTCTGCGACGAGCAGCGGCTTCAACGTAGCGGGCCTGGTAACGCAGTTGGCGTTTGGTACGTCACCTGCCTCCACAATCACTGCCGGCGGGAATGCAGGTTCCGCAGTGACGGTGAAGGAAGAGGCAAGTGACAACTCGCTGGTCACAACGGGCACGGACCCGATCACACTAACCGTGGCCGGGCCGGGCAGTTACTCGAAGTCCTACACGTCCACTGCGGTAAGTGGAGTGGCGACCTTCAACCTCGCTGGCGATGCTCTGACGACGGTAGGCAGTTATGACTACACGGCATCGCTGACAGGCGTGACAAGCGCAACTGCCTCGGCTACGGTGTCAGCCTCCGCTGCCAATGCGATCTCGGTGGTATCGGGATCGTCTCAGAGTGCTGTGATTGGCGCGGTGTTTTCAAGCCCACTGGTCGTGAAGGTGGTGGATTCTTACAGCAATCCTGTCTCGGGCGCGACGGTGACCTTTGTTGCTCCGTCGATAGGTGCGGGCGCAACGTTCTCGGCGACTGCTGTAACCGCCGCCGACGGGACAGCCAGTGCTACTGCAACCGCGAATGGGACGGCGAGTTCGACGGCCTATACAGTAACGGCGGGTGTTGCCGGGGGAGCGACGCCAGCAAGCTTCACGCTGACGAATACAAAGGCTTCGACGACCGCGACAGTGACGCCGTCCGCGTCGAGCATCGTCTACGGACAGCCAGTGACGATCAACGCTGCACTGACGCCCGGCAGTATTGCAGGCTCCGTGCCATCGGGCAGTGTGACCTTCTACGACGGTGCGACGGCGCTTGCTCCGAACAGCGCGCTTGCCGGCGCTGCCGCGAGTTACACGGTTAGCGTTCCTTCGGTGGGCAGCCATACGTATGGCGCGCAGTATGCGGGAGACACGAACTTCTCGCAAAGTTCGTTGACCTCTGCAACATCGGCCGTGGTGATTGGCAAAGCGTCTTCGACGCTAACGCCTTCGGCGACGAGTGAAACCCTTACCTATAACGTGAGTAGAACGATCCTGGTGAATATGGCGGGGCAGTTCTCAGGAGCGGGAATCGCGCAGCCGACAGGAACCATCACTTACACCATTGGGAGCGGCACGTCACAGTCGGCGGTAATCGCAAGCGGATCTGCAACGCTGACGATCCCTACGTCGCAGGCCTCGGGTACATACGCAATCGCACTAAACTACGCTGGCGATGGGAACTACAATGCTGCAACAGGCTCAGTCTCATTGATGGTGAATCAACAGGCGACAACGATCACGCTAGCTTCGAGTGCGACAACGATCACGCTTGGGCAGCCGGTAACCTTTGTTGCTACGGTGGCTCCTGCAGCGGGCGGATCGCCGAGCGGTACAGTGAGCTTCTACGATGGTGCTACGTTGCTGGCGACCTCAACTATCTCCGGTGGCATTGCAACGTACTCGACCTCTACGCTTGCTCCAGGCGTCACGCATGTCATCTCTGCGAGATTCAGCGGAGATGCAAACTACCTTGGCGCAAATGCAGTGTCGAATGTAAGCGTGACGGTAGCCCCGCTGGACTTCACCCTGACCGGGACCGGGATAACGCACCAAACGGTGATGCCGGGCCAAGCGGTAAACTTCACATACCAGATCACGCCGCTGTATGGAACGTATCCGGATACGGTGAGGTTTACGGTGGCTGGCCTTCCTCCGGGCGCAACGTACTCGCTGTCGGGCAATGATCTTGCAACCAATGTGGGCCTACAGACGATCACGCTGACAATACGGGCAGCGGCAGCAACAGCGCAGAACGATGCAAATAAATTGCCGCCCTGGTCGCTTGCTCTGTTGTTCCTGCCGCTAGTCGGAGCCGGGCGTCTGCGACGTTCTTCGCAGAGGTTGGGCAAGACGCTTCTGGTTGCGGCCTTCCTTGTGCTGAGCGGAACGGTGTTGCTTGGACTCGGTGGATGCGGTAGCGGGAATGGATTTCTAGCACAGCAACCGAAAGATTACCTCGTTACCGTAACCGCAACCAGTGGCACGATGGTTCATACGTCCACTGTCACACTCAATCTGCAATAAGCCCGAAAGAAGATGAGAATGCGCAGAACGATCCTCACCCTGCTCCTTGCAGGAACTGTTATGACAACCCTGAGCCTGCCTGGCCAGAGCGCCCGCACATCCTCGCAGGAAGTAGACGTGGCACTCACTTATGGTGCGCTACGCAACGACTTGGTGGGGGGCAGCAGTTTCTGGCAGCAAGGCGGCAGCTTAGAACTTTCGGCTGAGGCCTATCACGGGCTCGGTGTAGCGATGAGCATCTCCGGCGCGCGTGTCAGCAATATACAAGGGAGGGGAGTAAACCTGACCACAATTACCGATGTCTTCGGACCGCGCTATACCTGGACCACCCGACGCAAAAAGATCGCTCTCTTTGGGCAGGGTTTGATCGGTGAAGCGCATGGAATTGACAGCGTCTTCCCATCACCACAAGGAACAACAACATCGTTCAATAGCTTTGCGCTTCAAGTTGGTAGTGGTGTTGATCTGCGCCTATCCAGGCACTTTGCCATACGTCCTTTTCAGGCGGATTGGCTTCGCACTCAATTTCCGAATGCTTCAACTAACGTGCAGAACGACTTCCGGCTTGGTGCTGGTGTTGTTTTTCGACTTCAAAGATGAGGACTTTATATCGAATGCCACGTATTGCCGAGCATGGCAGTCTTGGCCACCTCTATTTGTTTTAGAGAATTGGGACGGATTTCATGTGCTCTGTGAGCTGATGCCGTGTAGTCCGCTCTAGCGGTAGCTGCTTCTCGATGGTAGGCCAGAGGGGCATCATCTTGTCCACCGTTTCGCTGGCCGTATCGAGGACCAGTCTGCTCGGCACCTGCGGTGCGGTAAAAGGGTTGTTTTAAAGCGTTTGTTGTCAATGTCGAACCTTTGCTTAGCTCTGTGGTCCGAATTCTGAGGGGACCCTCTATATAGACCGGTGTCCAATGACTCCTTGATGAGCGCATTGCCATGACATGGAGTGACCGTGTCAACTCCACATCTTCGCAGAAGTTGATTCCACTCGATGCGGAGAGTTGCTGTAGGGTCGCCGACGTACGGGTCGAGTACGGAAAGGCCGCTGAGGTCATTACCTCTGTTGCTGAATCGGAGTGCGCCAGTTTGATTGTGATAGGGCTTCGCGCCCACGTTCTTGGAGATCACGCCCCCTGGTCCACCGTTGCGCAAGTAACCGCGAAGTCAAAGCCGCCGTACTTGGCGTCCGAGGCCATTACGCTTGACTTGAATTTCTGTATTGCAAGATCAGTTTGTTTTGTGTTCGGGTGAAAGGGTAGCGGAAAGGCGCAGGCCGAGCAGTCCGAAGAGAAACAGAATCGCGATAAGGGTAGCGCGAGGATAGAAGCTGGGAGTGCGATAGGCTTCGACGGCCAGAATGAGGGTGGCGAGAGTGAGCAGGGTAAGGGAGATGGCGCGGTGAAAGCGCTGCATACCGTACTGCAGGCTCTCTACGCTCTTGCGCTCGATGGTGCGGCCGTTGTTGGAGTCGGTGCAGGCAGCCTTGCTGGGACAACTGTTGCAGATGTCGGCTGGGGCGCGATAGGTGACAGTCTTTTTGACCGCATCCGAAAAGACCGGGAAGAGATGCTGGTCACGGGGGCACTCCCAGATGTCACGGTCAGCATGATAGGTGAAGCCGACGGTGCTGATGGTAGCGGAGCGTCGATGGGCGTGGCCGGCCACCAACTCCAGGAGAAGCGCGATGAAGGCAAGGAAGAGCGCGTATCCCAAGTAGAGGATGAATTCGATGGAAACGCCATGCATGGCTTCAGCGCTCCTCAGTTTGGGTGGCGACCTCGGAGAAGAGGATATCCTGCGGTCCTTGGATCGAGCTGCCTTTCTGCATATAGCGAACGCCGAGCGCGGCAAGGTAAAGCACAGGCAAGGTGCCCCCTAGGATAAAGACGATGTCGCCGGGCATGCGCATCCATTCGAGCACGGCATTGGTGTGGCTACCAATGTAATTCAAGGTGCGGGCGTCGTAATAGCTGACGCTGATGGAGTGGTAAAGCTGGAGCACACCAAGAGGAAACAGGGTGGCGAAAACCATCCAGGCAAGACCTAGGTTGAGCGACCAGAAGCTGATGCGGGCGGCTTTATCGGACCAGTGCTTCTCCGGGATGATGTAGCGCAGACAAAAGAGAGCCAGGCCGACCGAGAGCATCCCGTAGACACCCATCATCGAGGCATGAGCGTGGTTTGCGGTGAGGGCCGTACCGATCTCGTAGTAAGAGACGATTGGCAGGTTGATGAGGAAGCCAAAGACTCCCGCGCCAAGGAAGTTCCAGAAGCCGACGGAGGCGAGGAACATGACGGCCCAGTAGTGTGGAAACGGAGTCGAAGACTTCGACTCCTGTGCGATACCAAGTTGCAGGAAGCTCCAGGCTTCAAGCGTGAGGATGGTTAGAGGGATGACTTCGGCTGCGGAGAAGAAGGCCCCGAGTGCCATGTGCATCGCCGGCACGCCGGAGAAGTAAACGTGGTGCATAGTGCCAACGATACCGCCAGCCGAGTAGAGAACGACGTCGAGATAGATCATCCGTAGCGCCGTGCGTTCGTGGACAACGCCGAGCAAGACGAAGATGTAGGCGACGAGGACCGTGGTAAAGAGTTCAAGGAAGTCCTCGACCCAGAGGTGGACGACCCAGAAGCGCCAGAAATCGGTGGTGGTGAAGTGGTCTCCCGGGTTAGCCAGCAGGCCGACAGCATAAAAGGCAGGGATCGACAGCGCGGAGAAAAAGAAAAGCCAAGGCAGATTACCGGCAGATTCGGAACGGAGACGGCCGCGAAGTCCACGATAGAGGATGGCAACCCAGAAGAAGAGTCCGACGATGAGGAGGATCTGCCACAGGCGCCCGAGATCGAGATACTCGAAGCCCTGATCGCCGAGCCAACTGCTGATGGTGCGCCCCTGCATTCCAGCGAATTCTCCGAAAAGACTGCCGACGACCACGATGACGAGCGCACCGAGCAAGGCATAGGCAAGCGATTTTTGGCCCCGTGGCTCGTGCCCGGTGATCATCGGAACCAGGAAGATGCCCGCGGCAAGGTACGAGGTGGAAACCCAGAAGATGGAGAGTTGGAGGTGCCAGGTGCGAACGATGTTATAGGGGAGCCAGCGGCCGAGGTCGAGGCCGAAGAAGGTCTGCAGGTCGGCGCGATAGTGTTCGGACGCTCCTCCAAGCATGGTCTGGACAAGGAACAGCGCAGCCATGACGAAGAAGAACCACGCGCAGGCGTTTTGCGCGGGCGTAAGGACGACGTCGTCAGGGGAGCGGAACGACATGCTTTGCTGCTCGCGCCCATGCCAGCCCATCATGTTCCATCGGCCAAACATGGCCAGGAGCAGGCCCGTCCCGCCAAGCAGGGCGGCGAGCGAAAGCATGCTCCATACAATTGAGTCTGCCGTGGCGTGGTTGTTGACCAGCGGTTCAGGCGGCCAGTTGTTAGTGTAGGAGTAGTCGTGGCCAGGTCGTGTGGCGGCGGCAGCCCATGCCGTCCAACTGAAGAAAGCGGTAAGCTGTCGAATCTGTTCCGGGTCGCGGATAACGCTGGGCCGAAGGCCAAATTTAGTAGTGGGTTCGCCGAAGAACGAGGCGTAGTAGGCGCGATTCTGCTCGAAAGCCTGTACCTGGGCGTTGGTGTAGACGAGTATGCCGCTGGACTTGTCGTAGCGATTGGCCTTGAAGTCGTCGATGGTCTTGCCGCGCGCGATGTCGGAGTTGCTGCCGCCGTACGCTTCAATACTCGACAGCGCAGCGCGGTGGAGATACTCGGCGGTGAAGTCGGGGCCAAGATACGCTCCGTGTCCGAAGACAGAGCCGTATTCCATCAGGCCGTTTCTCAGGAAGACGCTTTGACCGGTCATGACGTCGGCGCGCGTAAAGAGGACGGCGCCGGTCTCGCTTTTCACGACTTCGGGAATGGGCGGCTCGTCGTTATAGGTGTAGTAGGTGAGTACGCCCATAATGAAGAAGCCGATGATGAGGACGATGGCCGCGGCTTGAATCCAGCCGTTGGAGATCATCAGCGGCCGTTTTTCGTTGAGCTGCATTCATTAACTCCCATTGTCTGACCAGATATTTTCATGCGACTTAGCAGTCGGGGTAAATATACGCCGACTCTTATTTCCAGAGAAAGAAATATGAAATCAGTGACCATTTAGCCTTATATTTACTCAAATCTTTAGAGGCTGTTATGAACTAGTGCGGAAGTACACAATCATGCATGCGGTTCTTGCAACCTTTCTTCGGATACACCTTATAACAAAGATTCCCCTCGAAATGACTGATACGTTGTCCGAAAATTATGGAGGACGTCTCCGCGGTGTTCCACACAGCCGCAGTACTTGCGATACTGCCCCTGCTGCGTGGAAGAAGATCGCCTCAACCACGGTGAGGCTTATTGGCGTCGGTTTCATCTATCTTGTTCCGGAAAACGGTCCCAGCCGGCTCTTTCGCTTTGTTCTCGTGACACCTTAGCGCGCCTCAACGTCCGGCAGTCTTCAATCCCACGCGGTCTTGTGCCTAACCAGCCACCAGCACGGAGGAACGCTCTCCTGCGGAAACACCGATCGGCTGCAGGTCTCCGGAGTGGACCCCAGAACGTCGTACTCCACCTTCTTGCCCTTCAGCGGAGTTGCCAGCAGATGCATGACCGTCACCGTTCCAAAGGCGGTTCCATGCTTCACTCTCAGTTGCAATACAGCAAAGTCCCCCAGGTAGAGCAGCGTCACCGCTCCGGCCAGCCCCAACGCCACTCGCAGCATCCAGCGCTTCATCTGCCCGCTCCCTTCACTATTCTGCGCCTCTCCGCGCAAGGCGATTAGAGAACCTTCCTCATCGGCTCTCCGGCTCAAGCCTCTGCATCTTTAAGTGTCCGACAGATATGGCGGTGCTAGCCCTTAGCAATGGAGCAAAAGACCAGCTTTTAAGTCGAACTCGCTTTAGCGGCTCGAAACTAAAACTATTCGATGGCAAAGACGGCGTGCACCGTGGCAGTTTTCTCAATCTGGCGGGGATTGATGGCCAGTGGCTGAACCTTCTCCGCCGCGGGTGCGGCCATGGCGCGCATCATCATGGGGCGAACAGGACTGGCCTGTACCTCGTTGCTGGCATAGAGCAGCGCCCCGAGTTTGGCGTTGAGGCTCTGCGCCATCTGTTCGGCCTGGGTGCGGGCGCGCTGGAGGGCCTTGGCCGCGGCTTCAGCCTCGGGAGCGTTCTCGTCCTTGAAGCTCCAGTCGATCTGGCCGCTCTGGTTGGCTCCGGCCTTGACAGCCAGATCGAGCACCTTTGCGGCATCGTTGGCATTGGTGCGGACGGTCCAGCTCTGCGTGACCTGGAACTTGCGCTGGGCCTTCTCGGCGTCGGTAAGTTTTTCCACCTGATAGGGCTGCACCGGCGCTACGGCCTGGTTCTCGCTCTCGATGGACGCGGACGGGACGCCGGCAGTGTTAAGAGTCTTGACGATGGCGTTCGAGAGCCGGGAGCCGTTGGCATAGGCGACGTCGCTGCTCGGGCCGTAGGTGATGAAGCCGATGTGGACGGTCGCGGTGTCGGCCATAGCCGTGACCTTGTCGGTGGCGGTGACGGAGATCGTCCGGTTCTCTTTGCTGACCTGGATCGTCTGTGCTGAAGCTGCGATGGTAGCGGCGCAAACTGCGATGGCGGTAAGTTGGAGGATCTTCATTCTTCGTCTCCTGTCGTGCCGATAAGATCGGACATGGTGGGCTTGTGCTTCGGCTTGGCTGCGAGCTTCTGCTTGGGATCGGGGAGGACGCGCTCGGGCGGCGGGGTTCCGACGCGTGCCCGCGCGTTAGCCTTGACGGCCTTGACCTTCGAAAAAACCTGCTTCTTCGGCTTACTCATCACGATACCTGCGGGCTGCAAGCCCCACACCGATTATGCAATACTCTGTTCCGAAGGGCAGCATGACGGACGGCGCAGCGAAGTTCCCGTCCCCATACCCCCGAATGAGGTGCCCGATGGAAGAGCGAGATTTTTTCGATGAGCGTCCGGAACAGCGAACGCATGTGATGACCTGCCCGCACTGCGGCCAGCAGGGCGAGTATGAGCTGAGCTGGCTGGTGCGGCGCAAGAAATCCCAGTTGCCTCGCGGCGCCGACGACCGCGACCGGGCACGCTTCGCCAAGGCGCAAAGCTACATGGTGCGGCGTGACGACATGGTGGGATGCAAGAATGTCCGCTGCCGAAAGCGGTTCGACGTGGCCGGAATCCAGTCGGTCGCCTTTATTTAGCGCAGGGTTGCCAGTTTCGAACCGGGCGGGCATTTCGCAAATGAATATAGATTCATTTATGCTGGTCTGCGTGAATGGAACTGTGTTTCGGCCTCTCCGGCCTCCGTCCGCACGATGCTGTGATTTAATGGAGGGGTACCTGTTGCCCGGCGGGGCGGCAGAATTGCGAACCGGAACCACACGCAGGAGACAACGACACCGATGGCTAACATGCTGATCCCCGTAGAAGAACGGAACCTGACGCCCGAACAGGTCGAACTGCTGGACAGGCGGCGTCGCCGCGGACAGCTTTTTCTGACGCTCTGCGTGCAGTGCTTGATCGTGGCATCGCTGGTGACTTTATGGGCGGGTCAGGACTGGACTCTGTCTCCGGGCTGGATGCATCCGATGGTGTATTGGGACGCTCTGATGTTCGTAGCAGCCTTGGTCTTTGGTATCGCGGGCGTTCGCCTGCGTCGTGGGACGACCGAGTTCATCAGCTACTAACGGCTGAACGACTGCCTGATCCACCTGCGGAGACTGTGACGGATGCGAGCGGCGCTGAAAGAAGCGCTCTCTCGCGGATGGGTTCGGATGGTTGCTCTGGTATGCGCAGCAACGGTGGGTGCCCGTATTGCAGGCGCAGTTCTCTCTTCCGAGATACATTTTTCTGCGACACTGGCCGAGCCGGGGAAGTTCTCCCGGCTTGAAGTCGCTCTGCTGCTGATTGGCGCTGGGATTTCGATCGCGCTGTTCTTCCGGCGGTTTGGGCCGATTCTCTGCATCATCTTCCGCTCTAAGAAAGATAAAGATTTTTCGCTCCATCCCATCGGGCGAAGAATGTGGGACTTCTTCTGGGAGGTGCTTTGCCAGGGGAAGGTGATCCGGCAGCGTCCGTTGCCGGGGCTGGCCCACGCCTTTGTCTTCTGGGGATTTCTGGCGTTCGCGCTGGTCAGCCTGAACCATCTCGCGAACCCGTTCGGACTAGCCTTCCTCAGACCTGCGAGCTACGTTGGCAATTTCTATTTCCTCTTTGCCGCGATCTGGGCTCTGTTGGTAGCAGTTTCGATTACTGCCCTGTTTGTCCGGCGATTTTTGGCGCGGCCTATCTGGCTGGGCGAGAAGCTCTCCTACGAATCGGGAGTGATTGCGTTTCTGATCTTCCTGTTGATGGTGAGCTACCTCGGTGCGTTTTTTGTCGGGGATGGCGGGGCCGCGGTCAAGGCGCTGTGGTGGATGCATACGCTGACGCTGCTGGTATTTCTGCCGCTGATTCCGCATACCAAACACCTGCATCTGGTATTGAGCCCGCTTACGGTTTTTTTGAAACGAGACGGCTTCTCGAAGATTCCTCCGCTGAGCAGCGACGAAGACTTTGGATTGATTGCTGGCAAGGACGTTACCCAGTTGATCTCGCTCCAGGTCTATAGCTGCGTCGAGTGCGGACGCTGCACGGAGCATTGTCCAGCCTCGAATACCGGGAAGGTGCTGAACCCGAAGGAGATTGTCCTTGGGGTGCAGAGTTATCTGAATCAATCAGGCCCGGCCTCCGATGCTCCGCTGTTGACCGAAGCGCTGGTGGAATCGCGCGACAATCCTCCGGCGAGGTACATGAGTATGGAGGCGGCGTTCGAGTGCACGACCTGCGGCAGTTGCGAGTACCAGTGCCCGGTCGGGATTCAGCATCTGCCCATCATCATCGGACTGCGGCGCGGAGCGACCAACACCGGCGCGTGGGAAGACACTCACGGAACCAAGCTCTTTCTGGCGCTCGAAAAACAGGGCAATGCGTTGGGGCTGAGCGCCATGGAACGGGACAAATTTATTCAGAAGCAGGGCTTTCCCATCTTCGATGGCACGCAGGAGTATTGCCTGTGGCTGGGGTGCATGGGCGGATACGATCCGAAGGGCCGCGAGATTGTTGCTGACTTTGCGCGGGTGATGCGATATCTCGGGACGAGCTTCGGCGTGTTGAAGAAAGAGAAGTGTACCGGCGACCCGGCGCGTCGGCTGGGAAACGACCTGGCGTTTCAGACCATGGCAGAGTCCGGGCTGAAGTCGTTCGAAGCGACGAAGGTGCAGAAGATCGTCTCCATCTGCCCGCATTGTGTGCGAACGATCTCGAATGACTGGCGCGAGTATGGGATCGCTCCGGAGATCGAGCACCACAGCGAATTCATGGCGCGGCACAAGGATCGCTTGCCGCAGCAGAACTCCGGCGAGAGCATCGTCTACCATGACCCCTGCTATCTCGGGCGGTATCGCGATGTGTACGAGGAGCCGCGAGAGATTGTCGCGAGGGCGGGCGAGTTGGTAGAGGCTCCGCGCTCACACGAGCGCAGCTTCTGTTGCGGAGCTGGCGGCGGCCTGGCCTTTCTCGGCGAAGAGACGGGAGAGCGCGTAAGCCATGTTCGCGCGGCCGAGCTTGTGGCAACAGGTGCGAAGATTGTGGGTACCGCCTGCCCGTTCTGCAATACGATGTTCCGCGATGCACTTTCGTCGATGGGCGATGCGCCGCCGCAGTTGCTCGATATTGCACAATTAACGGCGCGAGCGTTGCCTACAATGCAGAAGACGGGAGAGCGATGAAGATACTTGTGGCGATCAAGCAGGTACCGGAGCGGGATGCGCAGATCGGAATCACTGCCAGCGGCAGATGGATCGACCAGAGCGATCTGAACTACACCATCAACGAGCCGGACGCATATGCGCTGGAAGAGGCATTGCAGTTGAAGGAGAAGAACGGCGGCGAGGTCGTCGTGATGTGCGCCGGGCCGGAGCGGGTGGGGAGCACTCTGCGCGAGGCGCTGGCCAAGGGTGCGGACCGCGCAATCCATATTGAGGCGAATGATCTGGGCGAGCGCGACACGCTGGGTGTGGCACAGGTGCTTGCAGAGATAGCGAAGGATGAAGCTCCGGATCTTATACTCACCGGACTGCAGTCGGACGACCTCGGCCTGGGCCAGACCGGCGTGGTGCTGGCGGAGCTGTTGGGCATTCCGCACGCGACCCTCATCATGCATGTAGAGAAGACAGTCACCGGACTGCGCGTCAAACGCGAACTCGAAGACGGCTGGTTTCAACACGTGGAGATGCCGCTGCCCGCGCTGCTGACGATTCAATCGGGCGGCAACAAGCTGCGCTATGCCACGCTGATGGGTATCAAGAAGGCAAAGACGAAAGAGACGAAGACGTTGCAGGCCGCAGCTGCGGTCAGTCCTTCGATTGCGCTGGAGCGCGTGTATCTGCCGGAGAAGCAGAAGGAGACCGAGATGTTAACCGGAACGCCTGCCGAAGTCGCAGCCAAGCTGGTGGAGAAGTTGAAGTTTGAAGTGAGGGTACTATGAGCGGCGTTCTGGTCGTGATGGAGCAGCGCGGCGGTGCGTGGAACCGCATGAGCTTTGAGGCTCTGGCGGCGGGACAGCAATTGGCGGCGAAGCTGGGCATAGAGTGTTCGGCGGCGGTGATCGGCGAAAGTGTCAAGACGCTTGTCACGGAACTCGCAGGCAAGAAGCTGGCAAAGGTATTCGCGGTGCAACATGGGTTGCTGAAGGACTACACGTCGGATGGATATGTAGTCGCGTTGGAGTCCTTACTTAAACAGACAGGGCCGGTCTATGTGGTTCTGCCGCATACCTACCAGGTGCGCGACTTTGCGCCTGCATTGGCGACGCGCTTCCGGCAATCGTTGATCAGCGATGTTATCGCGATGCATGACGGTCCGGTCTTCGTGCGCCAGTTATTGCAGGGAAAGCTGAACGCCGACTACAAACAGGCCGACGCCGGCCCATGCTTTGTATCTGTGCAGGCAGGAACATTCCGGGCCGAAGACGTCGAGGAAGGCGCAGCCACCGTTGAAAACTTCACGCCGCAACTTGAGGCAAGCCAGATTCGCAGCAAGCCGGGGCAGTTGTTTCGCGAAGTAGCACATACGGTCGATCTCAGCGCTGCGTCCGTCATCGTATCTGTCGGACGCGGCATCGGGGAGCAGGAAAACATCGGCATCGTCGAAGAGCTGGCCGCTGCGCTGGGTGCAGAACTGGCCGCGTCGCGTCCCATCTGCGACAACGGCTGGCTGCCAATGGAGCGGCAGGTCGGCAGTTCCGGCCAGACGGTCGCGCCCAAACTCTATCTTGCCGTCGGCATCTCGGGGGCCATTCAGCATCTCGTCGGCATGAAGGGGTCAAAGACGGTCATCGCGATCAACAAGGACGAGCATGCACCCATCTTCGAGGTCGCGGACTACGGTGTGGTGGGAGATTTGTTTGAGGTGGTTCCGTCTCTGACGAAGGCGCTGCTTGCGGCAAAAGGATAGGGTCGATCCTGCACACAAACGATTCGAAACCGGCTATGCGAAAACGGGGAGACGACTATACTGAGGGTGTCTTGTTCCATGCTTCCTCCCCAGGAGAGCATCTAACAGGTCGCTTGCAAGGATCGAGTACGTTGCTTGCAGACGCAGTCAATGGATGATCCGATGTCCTATACGACGATTAACGATGCCGCTACCCTGGTTGTGGAGCGGACTGACGATGACCGGGATAGCACTGCCCAGCAGGCTCCAGGCAGGCTGCGGGACAAATTTGGCCGGGCTATCACCGATCTTCGCGTCTCCGTGACCGACCGCTGTAACTTCAAATGCGTCTACTGCCGTACGGGCAACGAGGGTGCGCAGTACGCCGAACTCCCCATCGCCGATTATCTCCGAATAGCGCGGCGATTCGTCTCGCTTGGAGTGGAAAAGATCCGGCTGACCGGGGGCGAGCCGCTGCTGCGGTCCGGACTGCTGGAGATGGTCAGCGAGCTGGCAAAGATACGCACCGTTTATCGAGCGGATGGCACGGAGATCCTCCATGGAGCGCAGGGGCGGCCGCTGGATATCGCACTGACCACTAACGGCCATCTGCTGGAAGGTTTGGCACAACCTCTGAAGGACGCCGGGCTGAACCGCATCACCGTCAGCATGGATGCCGTCGATGCCGCAACCTTCGCGAAGATCACGCGAGTGCCGCGCAGCTTCGATCGGGTGCTGACCGGCATTCGCCGGGCAAAGGCCGTGGGGTTGGGACCGGTGAAGGTCAATTGCGTTCTGCTGCGCGGATTCAACGACGGCCAGATCGAGCAGTTTGCCGAGTTCTCTCGGCGCGAGGGCGTCATCGTGCGATTCATTGAATTTATGCCGCTTGAAGAAGACCGCAGCTGGAAGCCGGAGACAGTGATCCGCATGGATGAGGTCGTCGACCGGCTGAACGCCTACCGCCCGCTGGTAGAACTAGCCCCGAATAGCGCAAGTGAAACAGCAAGGCGCTTTACCTTCGATGATGGAGTAGGCGAGATCGGGATCATCGCTCCGGTGTCGCGGCCCTTCTGCGGGCAGTGCAGCCGGGTCCGGCTGACATCGGACGGAAAGATCCGGACCTGTCTCTTTTCGCAGAGCGATCACGATCTTTATGGAGAGATGCTGCGTGGGGGAACCGATGAGGAACTCGATGCGTATATCCGGAATGTAGTCATGCGAAAAGAGGCGCGTCATCACATCGGAGAGCCCGGTTTTCAAAAGCCTTCGCGCAATATGGTCCATATTGGCGGATGATGGCAATTCTCGATAGGATGGTCCCCTCCAGTATTCCTGCAAGGTACTTCCAATAGAAATATTCCTGGTCAGTAATGCGCTCTCTTGAGGGTTCACGTAGTGAGAGACAAGCGGAAGTTTGAAGTCATCGAAAGCCGGCAGATGGATCACCTTCGGGTGTTCCACGATGTAGCTCGCTCCCTGACGACGAGTCTGGAACTGGAGGAGATTCTTGGCGCCATCATGAACAAGATGGCGCAATTCTTCGGGCCGGAACGATGGTCGATGATGATGGTGGACGAGGCATCGAACGAGCTGTACTACGTGATCGCGGTGGGCGAAAACGCGGAGAGCCTGAAGGGGTTGCGCGTGCCCATGGGCGAGGGCGTCGCCGGTTGGGTAGCGGCGACGGGCAATCCGCTGATCGTGCCCGATGTCGCGCTCGATCCACAGTGGTCCAAGTTCGCTGCCGCTCATCCCGAGCTGGGAATTCAATCCATCGCCTGCATCCCGGTACGCGCCGCCGACAAGACGCTGGGCGTCATCCAGTTGCTCAACAGCAAGCTTGATCTGATGTCGGAATATTCGATCTCCTTTCTGCGCATCCTGTGCGACTATGCGGCAATCGCGATCCAGAACGCGAAGTCGGTCACGCTGATCCAGGAGTTGACCATCACCGACGACGTGACCGGATTGTTCAACGCGCGGCACCTGTACACCATGCTGGATGAGCAGGTGGCGACGGGAAGGGTCTTCAGCCTGATGTTCATGGACCTCGACCGCTTCAAATCGGTAAACGATACCCACGGCCATCTGATAGGAAGTCGTCTGCTGGCCGAAGTCGGCAGCCTGCTGAAACGTTCCACCGGGCCATCCAACGCCGCCTTCCGTTATGGAGGCGACGAGTTCGTGGCGCTATTTCCTGGCCTGAATAAGGACGCGGGAGTAGCGGCCACCATGACCGTATTCCGGGATATGCAATCTGCTCGCTTCCTCGAAGGAGCGGGGATGTCGCTGCAACTCTCCGGCAGCTTTGGGCTGGCGACCTATCCGGAGGACGGAAACACCGTGCCGCTCATCCTGCGGTCAGCGGACACGATGATGTATGAGGCGAAGACGACGCGCAACAATATCGCGGTGGCAGGCAAGGGCCTGTTGATGGAACGTGTCGCGCTGGCCGGGGTACGCGACGAACGCTAAACATTCCGCGAAAATATCTGTCTTTCCCTGTTAAGCACAATACGGAGTCTCTCCACTGCGCTGCGCTCCGGTCGAGATGACGCACGTCATGGTAGATCGAGGTTGGGTGCGTTGATGGCGGGAGGTGACGTATTCCTTCGCGGAACATTCAATACATCAGTCGGGCCTGCGGCGTTCCAGCACAAGAGGCCGTTTTGGCTCGGGCTTGATGACATCACGGTTCTCGGGAGCGACGGGATGGACGCCGAAGTCCCAGACGCTGAGATTGATCACCTTGTCGGAGATGACCTCCATCAGCGCGTACTCGCCGAAGTCGAGCGGCTGGAGCGGAGTGAGCTTCATCCAGTGGCCGCCGGGCAGCACCTCGGAGGTCGTTTCGACGACATCTTCCTGCGGCTGAGCGCCGCCAAGCAAGCCGATGCGGATGCTGGCGATGTTGCGCACGCCGGTGCGGACATCGGCGCGGACGATGACGTATCGGCTACTGGCTGAGCCGGTGCTGGGATCGGACTTGATGGCACTCGATGCACCGTGGGTGTCGACGGTCAGCGGCGAGCCCCCGGCAGGCGCGACGCTGTCGTCGCCGATGCGGATATAGAAGACAGGCGAAGCGACGTGGAGTTGCACGTAGGACTTCTCCCCTTTGAGCTGCGCGATCTGATGCGGGCTGGAGAGAGGATTGATGACGGCGCGAAGAATATTGTGGGCGGTGTTGCGATTGAGGTCGCTGTCGGATTGGCCGAGCGGGACAAGCTCGGGCGCGCCGTGAAAGGTGTCGAGGGCAAGAACGCTGTTTTGTGCCGGGAGACGAAGGTCCTTGGCGACCTCCGGGGTGAGCGAGGCGCGGTCGGCCTCCTCTTTGAGCAGTTCCGGGTCGATAGCGGGCGCTCCGGCATCATCGGGATTGGCGCTGGCCTGCGCCGGGTCGTGCTGCTTCTCCCAGCGGTGGGTCGCATCGAAGTCGACGAGCGCCACTGGAACCTCTTCTTCCGCGCCGTCGCGCTCGGCGCTGATGTAATGCACCAGGTTGCCGACAATGCGATAGCTCATGACGACCTGGTAGCTGCCGTCCTTGAGGAAGAGGCGGGTGCGGCGCGGGGCATTGGAGGAGTCTGCCGCGGGTAGAGACTTCTGCGTTCCCTGAACGGCATAGACAGGCTGCGCCATAGATAAAAGCTGCGCCACGAATAAGATCAGCACTGCCTCGGGGATAAGCCGGATTGGGGAAAACTTTATGGACATATGCTTCGTCTTAGTCATAATGCTGATTTTGACAGTTTAGTACTACACCTTTAGACGCACCTGAGCGCCGGGAATTGCTGCCTGCATTAGCTTGCGGCACCCCGGATGTGCTACACAGGTAAAAGCGCGGAAGATCGATGCAGAGTTATCTACAACGCGGGAAGAGCGCGCCGCAGCCGGCAATCTGGCTGCGGATGATCGCGGCGTTCTGCATTGTGATGGTCACCTTCATGAGCGCGGCGCAGTCCTGCCACACTCATGCGGAGGCGTCTTCTCTCCGGCAGGGTTCGCAGCATCACCAGCCTGCTCCCGAGGACCATTGCCCCGTCTGCGTGGCGATGCACTCGGCAATTCCGGCGACAGCGCAGGGATCGCAGGCGACGATCATCGATGTTGCCCAATACCTGGTTCCCCCTCCGGCAGTAGAAGGGCACGGAACAATTCGCGCGTTTGACCTGCAGACCAGACCTCCTCCAGTTGCATAGCGGGTTTTCCTGTGCGGCCAACCTTCCAAGGTGAAGGCGAGCCGTGATTCCACCTATGCAACATAATTTGGTCCGCTTGAAGGCTTCACCGGCCGTCGGTTGACCTGGGAGCTTTGGATGTTTTCTCTTCGCACATTTTTTCAAGGAATGATCGCATCGCTCACGCTGGTTCTAATAGTGGGCAGTACCCCTCTACGTGCCGCCCCCATGCAGTCGGCGACTACCGGAAGCCTGAGTGGATCGCTGACCGACTCAACCGGCGCGGCCATTGCCGGCGCCACGGTAACCCTGTCCAAGCCGTCAGGCGATGTAGAGCAGACGACGACCAGCGACCCGAGTGGGCACTATATCTTTACCAACGTTCCCGGCCACGCCTACCGGATCCGCGCATCGGCCAAGGGATTCGCTACAACGACTCAGAGCATTACGATCCGCGCGGGCATGCCGCAGACAGCCGACCTGACGCTTGCGGTCGGCGGGGTGACTGACGTGGTCAACGTGGATACCAATACATCAGACCAGATAGAGCCTGATCCGAGTTCGCATACCGACATCGATCAGCAGATGATTGCGCGGATGCCCCTGCCGCAGAGTTCGAGCGGACTCAGCACGCTGATCACACTGGCCAGCCCAGGCGTTTCGGCAGACTCGAACGGCATGTTCCATCCGCTCGGCGAACACTCGGACACGACTTACTCGATCGACGGCCAGCCAGTGAGCGACCAGCAGAGCAAGACGTATTCCAACCAGTTGGACATGAGCGCGATCGCGTCGGTCCAGGTGCTGGACGGGGTGATTCCGCCGGAGTACGGCGACAAGGCCAGCCTGGTGGCGAAGACGACAACCAAGTCCGGCCTGAATAGCAACGGGCTGCACGGCACACTGACTGCGGGCTATGGCAGCTTCGGATCGCCTTCCCTCGGCGTAACTCTGGCGGCGGGGAGCAAGAATTACGGCGATTTTTTCGCTGTCAACGGATTGCGAAGTGGACGCTATCTCGATGCGCCGGAGTTCGTGACGCTTCATGATCGCGGCAATGCGGAGAGCTTCTTTAATCGCGCAGACTGGCAGCCTCGAACCTCCGACAGCCTGCAATTAAATCTCTCTGCCGCCCGAAGCTGGTTTCAGCAGCCGAACCAGTTCGACCAGCCGAATCAAGACCAGCGGCAGCAGAACAAGAGCTTTAATGTGTCTCCCATGTGGACGCACATCATCAACGATCACACGGTTTTGAACATGAATACCTATGTGCGGCAGGACCGTGTGGCCTACTATCCCAGCAATGACCCGTTCGACGACAGCCCCGCAACTCTGAGCCAAGGCAGGCGGCTCACCAATGCCGGCATCAAGGCCGACCTCAGCTATGTCCACGGGATTCATAACTTCAAGGGCGGCGTGAATTTCTATCACACGTTTTTGTCGGAGGAGTTCGCCACCGGGCTGACGGACGCGGGCTACAACTCCCCGTGCGTGGATGAGAGCGGCGTGCCGGTTGGCGATCCCTCACTGCGCAATCCCGCGCAATGCGGCCCTGCGGGTTACGCGGTCAACGAGGGCTACCTGCCCGGCCTGGCGAAGTACGACCTGACGCGCGGCGGCACGCAGTTCCAGTTCCGCGGGCGCACCGACATCAAGCAGGAGGCCGCGTATCTCGAAGACAACATCACGTGGCGCAGTTGGAACTTCCTGATCGGCGGTCGCGCGGATAACTACAACGGCCTCAGCTCGCGATCCATGCTTCAGCCTCGGATCGGCATCACCTATACCAATCGACCAACTTCGACGGTGCTGAAGGTGGGATACAGCAAGCTCTTTCCAACGCCGTACAACGAGAACCTGATCCTCTCCAGTTCAACAGGAAGCGGCGGACTCGCTACGAGCGGCGGCGCGTTCGGCGAGACGGCACTGAAGCCCGGCAAGCGGAACCAGTTCAATGTAGGGATTGAGCAGGCCATCGGACGATATGCCGTGCTGAGCGCGGACTATTTCTGGAAGTACACGGATCGCGACTTCGACTTCGACGTGCTGTTCAATACGCCTCTGACTTTTCCGATCCAATGGAAGAAGTCGAAGATCGACGGCTTCTCCGCGCGCCTGACCTTGCCGCACCAGCACGGCTTTGACGCCTATGTTGCCCTGGGGCACACACGTGCACGATTCTTCGGGCCTGAGACCGGAGGCATCCTCTTCAACTCACCTTTGGAGACGGGAGCGTTCCGCATCGACCACGACCAGGCGTTCGAGCAGACGACCCATGTGCAATACCAGCCGAAGGTCACCTGGCCATGGGCGGCGCTGACGTGGCGCTTCGACTCGGGCGCGGTTGCCGGCGCCGTGCCGGACTATCAGACGGCCCTGGGATTCACGCCTGACCAGCAGGCACAGATACAGCTTTACTGCGGAACCCAGGTCGCCACGGTGAACCAGCCGATCCGAAGCTGCAACAGTCCGCGTCAGGGAGCGAATCTGGTTACGATCCCCGCGCCGGGAACCTTCGACCCGGACAGGAATCCACCGCGCGTGGCGGGAAGAAACCTGCTGGATGCGTCACTTGGCTGGGACAACGTGCTGCACCGTATTGCGCCCAATGACCATGTAAAGACTGACCTGACGCTGACGGCTACCAACCTGACGAACAAGGTTGCTTTGTACAACTTCCTTTCGACCTTCAGCGGCACGCATTTCGTTTCGCCCCGGGCGTTGAGCGCACAGGTGACGTTCAACTTTTAGCTGCTCAAATAAAAAGATGGGCGTCGACATAACATCTGTCGATGCCCATCTTTGTTGCGGCAGTGTTACTGCGCTGCGAGTTGAATGCACTCTTCAAGCACATCGAGCGCAATATCCGCCTCCTCCTGCGTGAGGATGAGCGGCGGCGACAGCCGAATGCTGGTCTCGCCGCAGCCGAGAAAGAGCAGGCCGCGTTCGAAGGCAAGCTCGACGATGCGATCGCGCATGGGACCGGCCGGCGTGCGGGACTTTTGATCCTTGACGATCTCGATGCCGATCATCAGGCCGCGTCCGCGGACTTCGCCCACCGTGGGATACTTCGCGACCCAGCCCGACATGCGTTCGAGCATCTTCGCGCCGACGGTAGCGGCGTTCCGCATCCCTTCGCGCTCGATGATGTCCATCGTTGCCAGCGCGGCTGCGATGCAGACCGGATTGCCGCCGAAGGTGCTGGCATGCGAGCCGGGTACCCAGTCCATTACTTCGGCTCTGGTCATGCAGATGCCCAAAGGCATACCGGACGCGATGCCCTTGGCGATGCACACCATGTCGGGCTGCACGCCGGAGTGCTCGATCGACCACCACTTCCCTGTCCGGCCTGCGCCCGCCTGCACCTCATCGACGATCAGTAGGATGCCGTGACGGTCGCAGATACGGCGAATCTCCTGCAGGAAGTTGGTCGGTGCAACGACATATCCTCCCTCGCCCTGAATTGGTTCGAGGATAATGGCGGCAACCTCTTCCGGAGGAAGGATTGTCTTGAACAGCTTCTCTTCGATGTACCGTGCACAGCCCAGCGCGAACGCCTCCTGTTCCTCGGGGCCACCGGTGCAGCCGCGATACGCATAGGGATAGCTGACGTGATGGACGCCAGGAACGAAGGGAGCGAAGCGGCGCTTCTGCTGCGGCTTCGATCCGGTCAGCGAGAGCGCTCCCATGGTGCGTCCGTGGAAGCCGCCGAAGAAGCTGATGATGTTCTGCCGCCCGGTATGGTAGCGGGCCAGCTTCATAGCGCACTCGACCGCCTCGGCGCCGGAGTTGCCGTAGTAGAAGCGGTGGGGTCCGGGCATCGGAGCGACCGCGCTCAGACGATCGGCCAGCCGGGTCATGTGATCATAGTAGAAATCGGTGCCCGACATGTGAATCAGCTCGGCGGCCTGATCCTGAATCGCCTTGACCACCTCGGGATGACAGTGTCCCGTCGAGTTGACGGCAATTCCGGCGGCGAAGTCGAGGAACTCGTTACCGTCCGTATCTTCCACACGAATGCCTCGGCCGCGTTTGGCGACCATGGGATAGCTGCGCGTGTAACTGGGCGAGATCAAGCGATCGTCATCGGCGATGCTCTGCTTCGCCAGCGGGCCGGGAAGGGCCGTCTTCAACTTCGGGCCGAATTTAGCATAGGTCTCTTCGCTAACGGAGCGAGTCTGCTTCATGGTCTCTGTGGCGGTGCTCATTGGAATTCTCCTTGGGGGTGGCAGCGTAGGTGGTTGGCCGTTCCGGCTCGTCCGCGGGTGGGTGGGACAAGCACCTGCAAGGGTGCAGGAAGGAAGGGCAGCGCTGGAGCGGGGACTTCGCCGGCTGCGGGAAGGTAAAGCTAATCGCCGGCGAAGAGACTAGGTCGCGCACCGCTGGGAAGCAGGCGGAGGTACTTGCGCGGCATCGTAATCTCGATGCGCGTCGCGCTCACGGTGATCGTTTGCGTTTCCATGGGAGACCTTTGCTTATAAGTATAGCTCCGCCCGCAATTCTTCGGCCACGCCGCTAAGATAGGAAGGTGTCCACTTCCAGCACACAGGCTTCCGGGGGCGGCGCGCGCATTTTGATTGCGTTCGCCTGCGTCTACCTCTTCTGGGGCGGAACCTTTCTGGCCATGCGCTATGGGCTGGAGGTACTGCCCCCGTTCATGATCGTGAGCATTCGCTTCCTCGCCGCCGGAGGAATCCTGCTTGCCGTCTGCGCGATTCGCGGCGTGAAGATGCGGCCCAGCAAACGCGAGTTTGGGATCCTTGCGATCATCGGGGTCCTGATGCTCGGCTGTGGCAATACCGCTGTCCTCTGGTCGGAGCAGTATCTTTCTACCGGCCTCGCGTCTCTGCTCGTTGCCAGCATCCCGATCTTCGCCGCACTGATCGAGGTCATTCTTCCCCACGGTGAAGGCCTGCCCGCACGCGGCTGGACTGGAGCGGCCATCGGCTTCATCGGAATCGCGTTTCTGGTCTCGCCGGGCTTCCACAACGGCCTGCACGGCGACCCGCGGCAGATGATAGCCATTGCGGTGATTCTTACGGGATCGCTCCTCTGGACGGTCGGCTCGGTGATCTCGCGCCGGACGACGATTCACATCAGCGGCTTCGCCTCCGCCGGCTGGCAGATGCTCCTGGGTGGACTCTTCACTACAGTCATTATGCTGACAACGGGCGGTTATCGCGGCGCGCACTGGGGGTTGGAAGCCTGGGCATCGATACTCTACCTTGTCACCTTCGGCTCCCTGGTCGGCTACACGGCCTATATCTACCTGCTCAACAATGTTGCCGTTTCCAAGGTCACTACCTACGCATACATCAACCCCATCGTTGCCGTCATCCTCGGAGCCATCTTCCTCAGTGAGCGCTTCGTCCTCGCGGAGTACGTGGGAATGTTCTCCATCCTGCTGGCTGTCTTCCTGGTCACCAGCTCGAAGTTGAAGACAGGGGCACCCACCGCGGAGGTAGAGGACGTCGCGATCGGCGGAAATGCCTGAAATGAAGATGGCACAGGCTCCCGCCCGGTCATAAACTGTTGTTCAGTAAAATCTTCCATTCGTTTACTCATCCCATAAGGAGCAAGGGCCATGGACCTGCTTTGGAAGTACTTTGCCCTTGGATTCAGCGCGCTGCTTCCGGTCGTCAACCCGCTCGGATCGGCCCTGGTCTTTCTCGGCCTGGTGGGCGTGGTGCCGCCGAAGGTCTATCGCTCGCTGGCGCGCCGAATCGCCATTAACGCCATCCTCTTTCTCGCCATCATTGAGCTGGTTGGTTCCGCAATTCTCAGCTTTTTCGGCATCTCGCTGCCAATCGTCCAGGTGTCGGGAGGCCTGGTGCTGGCGGCGATGGGCTGGTCCCTTCTAAACCAGAAGGACCCGCAGGATCAAGTCGATCAGGCCCGCGCCGAGGCGCAGAACGAGGCAGTCGCCAACACCCGCAGTCTGGAGCAGGGAGCCTTCTATCCGCTTACCTTCCCGGTCACCATTGGCCCCGGCTGCATCGTAGTCATGCTGACGCTGAGCGCCCACGCCTCCAAAAGAACCCTCAGCGATAATGCACTCTCGCACGCCGGGCTGCTGCTGGCCGTCATTGTGCTCAGCGCGCTCATCTATGTCAGCTACGCCTACGCGCCGCAGATCACGAGCCGCATCTCTCCCTCGACCGCTCACGGCATCCTCCGGGTCGTCGCGTTCATCCTGCTGTGCATCGGCGTTCAGATCGCCTGGAACGGCGCGAACACGCTGCTCTCAACCGTGCTTCGAAACGGATAGCTCCGACGCAGTGATTCAGAAAACCTCGGCATCCGTATCTCCCGCCGCCAGAACTTCACGAATCCCCCCATCCCGGCGCAGCAGGAACGTAGTCAACCCGAACTCATCTGTCCGGTAGAGCCGCGTATGGGCGGCCGCAATCCGGTCGATCACCGCTTCCTTCGGATGCCCGAAGGTATTGCCCTTGCCCACGGAGATCACCGCGTCGCGCGGCACCGTCTCGGCAAAGAATCGAGGGGTCGTCGAACTATTGCTGCCGTGATGCCCCACCTTCAGCAGAGTCACCGGCTTCAGCCTTCCATCCGCCACCATCGCCTGCTCGCTGGGAGCCTCCGCATCTCCTTCGAGCAGCGCCGAGGCCTTGCCATACTGCAACCGCAGCACCAGAGAATCATCATTCTCCGGCGTACCGTCATTTCTGTAGTTCGCCTCCGGAGCCAGCATGGAGACCTCCGTACCACCCCACTCGATATCCTCCCCGGCGTGAAAGTGCCGTACTACGACGCCAAGCTTCTTCGCCTCCGCCAGCAAAGCCCGGTAAGCCTCTGAATCGGGATCGATGCCCACCCAAAGCTCCCGCGGGAGAAAGTCGCGCATGATGGCTGGCATCCCGCCCATGTGGTCGCTGTGCGCATGACTCAGCGCGATCACGTCCAACCGCCGAATCCGTCGTGACCAGAGATAGGGCGCGACCACCTCCTCCCCCACATCGAAGCCGCTGGCCACCGCCGCGGCCTCGGACGGTCCGCCCACCGGCCCGCCCGCATCCACCAGCATGGTCTTCCCCTCGGGGCTTACCACCAGGAGCGAATCTCCCTGCCCCACGTCGATGGCAGTCACTTCCATCGCTCCCGGCGAAATCAACGGGGGTTCGGGCCAAAGCACGATTGCCGCGATCAGCGGCAACATTGCCACCACGACCCACGCCCATCCCCGCGAACGCCGCACCGCCCAGCAGCAGAAGAACCACGCTGCCACCGCCAGCAGAGCCACCCACCAGACCGGCCCTGGAACCCGAAGATCCGCCGCGCTCATCTGGCTCACACGGCCAATCACACCGGTAATCCCATGCAGCAAGCCCGCCGTCGCCGCGCCCGGAATCAGCGCCAACCACGGGCTCGCCAGCGAGGCACAAAACGTCACCACGGCGACCGGAGCCAACACCGCGACCAGCGGTACGCTCAACATATTCGCGGGCAGCGCAAACACAGTCGCACGATGAAAATAGATGGCCATCGGCAGCACCATCACCGATTCCACCACGATGCCAATCAGCGCCAGTTCCAAGGTCCAAAGTCCCCACCGCGCCGCAAATGCCGGAACACCTCGCGCCCATCGCCCCAACAGATCGGCGAAGGCCTCGCCCCATAGACGCAGCATGACGCGAAACTGCGCCACCGACGGCTGCAACCGTACATCCAGCCACTCGTCCCAGAGACGCCGCGTCGCCCTCGCATAATCTCCCGGTCCCCGCTCCCATAGCGGAACGGCAATCCCGCCAATGGCAACGATGGCCAGAAACGTCATCTGGAAGCTCGCTTCAAACAGGCTCCCAGGCGACCACACCAGCACCCCCAGCGCCGCTGCTCCCAGTGCGTTCAGCACGTTCCGGTCTCGCGATAACAGTCGGGCAATGAGAAAGATTACGACCATCCACAGAGCCCGCTGCACCGGAACCCCGAACCCGGTCAGCAGCGCGTAGCCCGCCGTCAGAGCAATGGTCAGCAGCGTGGCCAGCCATTCTCGCAATCGCAGCCGCCGAGCCATCCAGAAAATCAGCCCCGCCAGCAGCGCCACATGCATTCCCGAGACGACAAACAGATGAAACGATCCTGTCCGCTCGAATCCCAGCCGCAGCGCCCGGTTCAAGCCCATGCGGTCGCCGAAGAGCATGGCGTTCAGCATCCCGGCATCGTCCGCGCTCAGGCGCAGAGCAGGCGGCATCCGCCGGTTCGCGCTCGACTGCACATACCCCGAAAGTCTGCCCGCAGCCCAGCTCTGCGCCGCGAACACCCTGCACTGCAAGCTCCGCGCGCCCTCACCCAGCAGCGCCACTTTGCTGGCCTTGACCGTCGCGTGAACACCCAACCCCTGCGCCAGCAGGTAGTCCCCATACTGCCAGGCTCCGGGATCGCGATATCGCTCGGGCACCTTCAATCGCATCGGAGCCTCGAGCACGTCTCCGCACTTCAACGCAGACAGCGCCGTTTCATCTTCCAGCACTGTGACCCGAACCCCGCCCTGCACCGGAATCATGCGCGAGATATCGGGAGTCAGGTACTCGACCGCCTCCACCTGCAAGTCCACCGAGACCGCATCCGCGGCGTCCGGCTCCTTCTCCATCCACCACGCAGGATCATTGTCGCGATCGGCAGCTTTCGCCCGAGGCGGCAGCTCCCGCACCCGAACGACGCCGCCCCGGACCTGCCTGCTCAGCCCGTCCGCGTAGCTCCGCAAGGCTGTCTGCGGCAGGGGAAACGGCTGCACCTCGGCGCACCACATTCCCGCCACCATCCAGATTGCGGCCACCGGCAGGACCGCAACCCGAAGCGACCATCGAAGCGCCACCAGTGCCAGCGCCACGAGCCCGGCCAGAGCAATCAGCAGCACCACCGCCGGCTGGCGGTTCCGTGCCATGGCCTCGCCCAACGCAAACCACACTGCCGCAGCGAGCAGGGGAGCCCGGCCAAACCGCAGCCGCTCGACCCCGGTCGCCGCCCACAGCTCCGGATTCGGTTCCTCGCGCGCTTTGTCAGCTTGTGAAGCTCTGCTCACTGACCGCATTGACCGTCCAATTCACTGCGTCAAGATCGCCGCAACACCACGACCGTCTCCTGGTGAAACGTCTGCGGAAACAGATCGACAAGATGTAACTCGCTGATTCTGTAGCCGAAGTCTACCATCGCCTTCAAATCCCGCCCCAGCGTGACCGGATCGCAGGAGACATAGACCATCTCCCGCGCCTGCACACGCCCCAGCAGCGCGCAGACCTCCGCACCGACACCAGCCCGAGGCGGGTCCATCACCACCAGTTGGGGCCGCTCCCGCTGCACGACGGCGCCGCGCAGAAACTCTACCGTTGTGGCCGACACGGCACGCCTGCCGGTGCCTTTGAAGGTCTTCATCAGATCGTCCGCTGCGGCTTCCACTGCGACGACCTCGTCAAACCTCGCCTTCAATGCTCGCGAAAACAGGCCCACTCCCGCATAGAGATCCCAAGCCAGGGTTCCCTGGCGATCCGCGGCCACCAACTGCACCAACTCATCTACCAGGAAGCGGTTTACCTGAAAGAATCCACCGCGGCTCACCCAATACTTTTCTCCAGCCGCCCGATAACTTAGCCCCTCGGCTCCCCACGCCGCGATGGCCCGCGGCCTTTCCACCCGGCGCGGACCCTCTGCCCGCAGCATCATCGCGCCGGCCCCAGTCAGTTCCGGCAATAGTGCGCGCAGCTGCTCGCAAAAGAGGTCGAATCCCGCCACCTGCCGCTGCCGCACAAACACCGTCATCTGCAACGCGCTCTCATCCCGCGTCGTAAAGAACTCAACCTCAGTCGCGGTTCTTATCCATCGCGCGGCCTCTGAGTTCTCAGCCAGCTTCAACAGCGCCGTAGCGGCGCGCCACAGCAGCGGCGCTGCAATCGGGCATTCGGTCACGGGAAGAAAATCGTTCGATCTGCGCCGAAGATATCCCACGCGCAGCTTGCCCTCCACCTCCACTACGCGCAGCCGTATGCGATTGCGATAGCCCCACGGCTCGCCTGCATGAACATGGATCTCCGGCAACTCCGCCAGTCCGACCCGCTCCAGCGTCTCCTGCAAGACGCCCGCTTTCAAATCGAGTTGCGCCTCATAAGTCGCATTTTGAAGATGGCAGCCGCCGCACTCTCCGAAGTGCGCGCACCCCGGCTTCACCCGGTCGCTTGACGCCTCCAGAACCTGCACCAGCTCCGCGTCCGCGAGCCCACCCTTGTTCTCCGCGAGCCGAGCCTCGACCAACTCTCCCGGCAACGTTAACGGAACAAACACGGCTCTTCCCGCGCTCTCGCCCTCGGCCTGATGAGCCAGCCCCATTCCGCCATAAACTATCTTTTCAATTCGTAACTTCATTAGTTACTTTCATTGCCGGTGCCGCAGTGCCTTATTCATGGCTCATATAAAAGAGGCTCAGCCGCGGCAGCTTACGAGCCTCCAGCAATCGCTTCTGCAAAAATTGCTGCTGCACCTGCTTGATCTGCACCGCCTGCATCTTTCCCTTGTACGGGGCGAGTTCCCGCGCAGCCTGCTCCCGTAGCCCCACCAACTCTGCTTCGGGAGCAGCCGTCAGCAAAGCCGCGAACAGTTTCTCCTCGAGCACCGTCAGCGTACGGTCGAGTTCTTCGAGCGACATCACCGGCTCGGCAGCCAGTCCCAAAGCCAGTGACCGCAACCGCGCCGCAACTTCCGTCGCGACAACGTCTGCCGGAGCGCCAAGCTTTGCCGCTTCCACCGCTGCCGCATTTGCCTCCAGATACCGTCCTACCCGCTCGGCCTCAAATCCGCTCTCAGCCGCCGCGCTCTCTGTCGTTGATGCTCCAATCGCCGCCTCGCGCGCCTGTTCCACGGCCTCCATCACGCTCTGCGCGCACCATGCCAGCCCATTGACCTTGCGCACTCTGCCCACGGAGCGCAGTGCCTTCGCGTCATGCTTGTCAAAGGCATTGTCGATGCCGCGCAGCACGACCTCCAGCGGAATGCCTGCCTCGCGCCACGTCTCGATCAGCGCCCAATCGAGCGTAGACAGCATCAGCAGCGATCCGCGCCGCTGCTGAAACCGCTCCTCGATCTCCGTAAAATAATTGAAGTAATTCTGCATCTACGACTGGCTATTCTGGGACTGACTGCTCTGGGGCTGTATGTTCTCAACCGCCAACGTTCCTCGTTTTTTGTGCCGGTCGAGATTGCGCTCATAGACGATGCGCAGGCCGGTCAGGGTCAGCATCTCATCGACCGCGCCGATATACTTCGACCCTTCGGCGATCAACTGGGCCAGGCCGCCGGTCGCCACCGTCTTCGTCTCCGGCCCCATCTCAGCGATCATCCGCTCCAGGATGCCGTCCACCAAGCCGATATAGCCGTAATACAGGCCGATCTGAATGTTGTCGACCGTGCCCGTTCCTATTACCTTTACCGGCTTCTTCACATTGATCCGCGGCAGCCGCGCCGCCCGCGAAAACAACGCATCGGCCGAGATACCCAGCCCCGGAGCGATCGCGCCGCCCAGAAACTCGCCCTTCTTCGAGATCACGTCGAAGGTCGTCGCCGTACCCATGTCCACCACGATCGTCGGCCCGCCAAAGCGCTCGAAGGCGGCGACACAGTTCACAATCCGGTCGGCTCCCACCTCCGTCGGATTATCGGTCAGCACCGGCAGCCCCGTCCGCACGCCCGGCTCAATGAACACCGGTTTCACCCGAAAATAGATCTCGCAGACCTGCCGCAACGTCGAGTCCAGCGGTGGCACCACCGACGAGACCGCGATTCCGTCCACCACGCCTATCTCCAGCCCTCTCAACCCGAACAGGCTCCGCAGCAATATGCCGAACTCATCGACGGTCTGCTTCGCCGGAGTCGTAATCCTCCAGTTGGCGACCAACTCCGTAGCAGGGACACTTGCATCCGCCAGCCGGTACAGCCCGAGCACCGTATTCGTATTGCCGACATCCATCACCAAGAGCATCGTCTCGCCTCGCTACCGTTCCCGAACCCCGCCGGAGAGCACCGTGTGCATCACGCCATCGTCCCCGTTCACAAGCAGAAATCCACGCTCATCGAGCCCTGCCGTCTCGCCAGTATAGCCGCCTGCTTCGTCCACGCTCACCTGCTTGCCCAGCACCCAGCTTGAAGCCTCTGCGAACCTCGCCAGCAAGCCGCCCGCGCTGGTCTCGCCGCGATATTCCCGTACCAGCGACGCAATCTCCTCGTCAAGCGATCGCAGCAGCGCGGCCAGCAGCGCCCCTCGTGGAATCTCGCTGCCGCTCTCCATGCGCAGCGATGTAGCCAACGCTGTAAGCTCCACCGGGAATGCAGCATGGTTCACATTAACTCCTACGCCGATCACCGCATACCGCAGCATCGCTCTGTCGTCATCCCGGGCAGGTGCCACGGCAGTCTCCACCAGGATTCCTCCGCACTTGCGGCCGTACAGCAGCAGATCGTTGGGCCAGCGTATATCCGCCGCCATCCCCGTTACCTCGGCAATTGCCGCACGCGCCGCCAGCCCCGTGGCCAGCGACAGCCATAGCGCCATCGTCATCGGCAGCGCCGGAGCGATCAACGCGCTGACATACAGACCGTCGCCGGCCGCCGAGTGCCAGCCGTGGCCGCCGCGTCCGCGTCCCGCCGTCTGCTCATCCGCAACCCATACACCGGTCCGTGCCCCCGACTGTGCCGCCTCCAGCGCCAGAGCGTTTGTCGATCCCACGGAAGCGAGGTGCAACACCCGCCCGGCAAACGCTGTCCCGGCGATCCCCGCCTCGACCGCCGCTACATCAAACACGCTGCTCTCAGTAGACATCCGCTGTAATCTTCATGCTCAGGTCCACGGCCACAGCCGAATGCGTCAGCGCGCCCACCGAGATAAAATCCACACCGGCCAGGGCGTAGTCCCGCACCGTCTTCAGATTCATATTGCCTGAAGCTTCAATAGGGACTCCCGGGAGCGCCGCACGAATCTGCTTGACCGCCTTCTTCACCACCGCAGGCTTCATATTGTCGAGCAGGATTGACTCCGCGCCTCCGGCGATGGCCTGCTCCAGTTCGGCTTGGCTGCGAACCTCCACCTGCACGATCTGGCCGGCCTTCCGGCCCTTCAGGGCGCGTTCCAGCGTCGCCGGCAGACCGCCGCCCAGCGAGATGTGGTTGTTCTTGATCAGGATGCCATCCTGCAAGTCGAGCCGGTGATTCACGCCGCCCCCGCAACTGACGGCATATTTGTCCAGTGCCCGCAGCCCCGGAATCGTCTTGCGCGTGTCCAGAATCTTCGCCTTGGTCCCCGCGATAGCCTTCACAAACTCGTTAGTCAATGTCGCGATGCCGCTCATTCGCTGCATCAGGTTCAGGGTGACGCGCTCGCACGAGAGAATCGCCGAAGCATTGTGACGGATGACCGCCAGCGACTGCCCCTTCTTCACCCGAACGCCATCGAAGATCTCCGGATGGCTCACCACCTGAAACCGTCCCAGCGGCGCGCCGGACGCAGCCGACATCTTCGAGAAGATATCGAGGATCACCGGGATGCACCCCAGCCCCGACACCACGCAGTCCTCCCGTGCAATAATCGTGCCCGAAGCCCGCAAACCCTTGTCGATGGTCAACGCCGTCGTCACATCATTGGCAACTTTATCTTCGGCCAGCGCTGCCTCTAGAATCGTCCTAATCCGCTTGCTCTTCCAATCCATGCTGTAATCCTAAACCTGTAGCCCCTATTTCCCTGTCAGCACACCGAGTGACCCCAACCATGCTCATGCCGCTCAGCCGCCAACTCGCCTATCTCTTCCTTCTCGCCATCCCCATCGCATGCACCTCCTGGACCATCACCCACGAAGAGCTCTTTCGCGAGCCCCGCGACTGGTGCAAGGGTAAAAGCGAAAACTGCCGCCCCATCCTCGTACGGAAATTCTTCTACCTCTTCACCTGCGAGTATTGCTTCAGCCACTACATCGCGGCATTCTTTCTTCTGATCACCCAGTTCCAAATGCTCTACGCGGGCTGGCGCGGCTATCTGATCGCGTGGTTTGCGCTGGTCTGGATTGCCAACATCTATATGAGCCTGTTCAACCGCATCCGGCTCGACATCAAGCATGAGAATGTAGCCATCGCTACCGACCAGATCATCAAGGAAAAGGTCGAAACCCAGCCATAAAACCTTCTAGAGCTTTGTTTCTACCTGCATCTCTGTGTACGCATTGCGGCTGCTCGCGATTACCGCAATGTTTCACGCTGTTCTAATACCTTCTGCAACGCGTCTTCGAGTGAACCCTTGAAAATGAGTATCTTAATCTCATAAAGTGCATGCGCACCATGGGGGAGGCGCACTTGCGGATCAACGTGCTGACAGGTGAGTTCTGGATTGCTCCAGACATTGCCCGGATCGCGCGAAAAACTTGCTGCGACCCATGCACGATCGTTAGAAAGCGTCGCAATCATCGGCACATCCACCGGGCGCGACTTGTAGCGGTAGGTAATGCCGTCTCCCGGATGTTGCACACGTTCTGCCGGGACGGATGCGGTATAGGAAGCAAGATAGCGAACCGGAAACCAATCCTTCAGCGGCATGGTGAGCCGCTCCGGAGTTTCGGACCCCAAGAGATCAAAACCATCTTTGTGGTGAACGTATGTCCGCTCGAGTCGCGGGTCATAAAAAACCGTGTGAAAGCGCGGATCGGTGACGGCTGTAACCATGTCATAGTCGGTTGCAGAGTGATTCCAAAACTCATAGCGAAAAAGAATGCCATCGTCCATGAGCGTCGCACGCGCCACGAAATGAATCTCCCCGAAGTCCTGCGCGTACTCCAATGCGTTGCCTACCCTCTTCCACTCGGGTGCATTGCCTTGCGGCCCAGGACGGAAGATGTAGAGATGCTTTGCTTCGATCTCCCCATGCGCGCGTACGGTTACATGTTCTGGAAGGAGAATTTTGAAGTTGCGATCGTTGACCGGCCCATCAGGCACTGCGACACTGAGCGCGGGGTTCCGATCTTCAGCATCCACGGTCATTCCCAAGCCTGCAGCATTGCGGATTTCCGGCAACTGCGCATGCAGGAAGATAACGGGAAAAAGTATAACGATCAGAAGGATGTAATGAGGGGATGACCTGCGACAGCGAGAGCGGTTTAGGGGACGTTTCTCTTGTGAAAGGTTCATATTCAATCCCTTCCCCTGGATCTCAAGTTTGATCGACAGTTTCGCGGACAGACTCGAAACCCCTCATCCGCATCTTGCCCGATCCTACTACGCGACCGGCAATCCCTCCAGAGCAGCCCGTGCCTTTTCATAGAGCATCTTCGTCTCGGCCGCCTGCTTCTTCAGACCCTCGACGATGTGCGCCGGAGCCTTCGCAATAAATGCCTCATTGCCCAACTGCCGCTCTGACGCGGTTAATCCCTTCTCCAGCTTGGCAAGGTCTTTCGTCAGCCGCTCGCGCTCCGCCGCAACGTCAATCTGCCGTTCATAGACCACGGCCACGTCGAAGCCCGAAGTACTTCTCGCATTGCTGCCGGTAAGCGGCTCGGCAGCAAACTCAACCGAGGCCACCCTTGCCAGCCGCGCCAGCATATCCGCATTCGCATCGGCCAGCGCCAGCACGCGATTCTCCGCATGGAGCACAATCGGCGTAGCCTCTTTCTCGGGAACGCCCATCTCCTTACGCAGGCCGCGCACCGTCACGATCAACTCCTGTAATGTCGTCATCGCCGCTACCGAAGCCGCATCCGAAGGAAAGTCTCCTGCCTGCGGATACCGCGTCAGCGCGATCGACTTCGCCGGAGCCTTGCCTTCGTAGAGCGCATGCCACAGCTCCTCCGTCAGGAACGGCATAAACGGACTCAGCAGCCGCAGAGCCGCCTCAAACACGCTCACCAGCGAAGCCAGCGAAATCGCCGTCGCCGAATTCTTCTCCGAGCCTTCGCCGAATTCCAGCCGCAGCTTCACCAGTTCGAGATACCAGTCGCAGAACTCACCCCAGAAGAACTGGTACACCGCAGCCGCGGCCTCATCGAACCGATAGTCGGCCAGGGCACGGTCGACTTCCGCACTCACCGCGCTCAGCCGTCCGAAGATCCACCGTGTCTCCAGAGGAGTCTCCAGCGGCAACTCTGCAACCTTACCGCCAGCCGCGAACATCGACATACTGTAGCCGGCCTCTTTGGCCCGCTCCACCTGCATGAACAGGAACCGCGCCGCGTTCCAGATCTTGTTTGCAAATGCGCGGTAGCCGTCGGTGCGCTCTTCGCTAAAGGCAATATCCGTCCCCGGACTCGCCATGCTCGCGAGCGTAAATCGCACCGCGTCCGTGCCGTACTTTTTGACGACCTCGATCGGGTCAATGACATTGCCCTTGGTCTTCGACATCTTCTGCCGGTCGGCGTCGCGAACCAGCGCATGGATGTAGACCTCGCGAAACGGCACCGCGTCCTTCAACTCGCGTTTGCTGCCATCCGGCATCGGCACGTCGAGCATGAAGTGGCAGCCGAGCATAATCATTCGCGCCACCCAGAAGAACAAAATATCGAAGCCCGTCACCAGCAGTCCGGTCGGATAGAACGCTGCGAGATCGGGTGTCTTCTCCGGCCAGCCGAAGACGGTAAAAGGAAGCAGCCCTGAGGAGAACCATGTATCCAGAACGTCCGTCTCCTGAACGATCTCCTTCGACTGACAATGCTGGCAGACCTCCGGAGCATCCCGCGCGACCGTAATCTTAGCGCACGCCGAGCAATGCCATGCCGGAATCCGATGCCCCCACCAAAGCTGCCGCGAGATGCACCAGTCATGGATGTTCTTCATCCACTCGTCATAGGTCTTGCGGTACTGGTCGGGCGTGAACCGGATGTATCCCTTGTCCACCGCCTCGATGGCCTTATCCGCCAAGGGCTGAATCTTCACGAACCACTGCTGCGAGAGCCGCGGTTCAATCACGACGCCGCTGCGCTGGCTGACTCCGATGGCCAGCGTATGGTCCTTGATATCGACCAGCAGGTCCAGCTCCTTCAGATCTTCGACGATCTTCGTCCGCGCCGAGTACCGATCCAGCCCGTGATACGGCGAGCCGGGCAGCAGCACATGCGCCGTCTCATCGAGAATCGTCAAATTTGGGAGATCATGCCGCTGCCCGATGGCAAAGTCGTTTGGATCGTGCGCCGGAGTCACCTTCACCGCACCGGTGCCGAACTCCAGCTTGGCCCAGTCATCGGCCAGGATCGGAATCTCGCGGTCCGCGCCGCCGTTCACGCCGCTCAGCGGAAGCCGGACCAGCTTGCCCTGCGCTGCAAGGTAGCGTTCATCGGCAGGATTCACCGCGACCGCCGTATCTCCCAACATCGTCTCAGGCCGCGTCGTTGCCACCACGATGGAGCCCGAACCGTCGGCGAAGGGGTAGCGGATGTGATAGATCTTCCCGGCCCGCTCTTCGTGCTCTACCTCGAGGTCGCTTACCGCTGTCTGAATCGCCGGGTCCCAGTTGACGATGTAGGCTCCGCGATAGATCAGCCCCTGCTCGTGCAGGCGAACGAACGCCTCCTTCACGGCGACGCTGAGACGGTCGTCCATGGTGAAGTACTCGCGGCCCCAGTCGACGCTGGCGCCCAGCCGCTTCATCTGGTCGAGGATGGCTCCGCCATAGACGCCCTTCCACTCCCACACCCGCTCGACAAAAGCGGACCGTCCCAACTCCTTCCGTTTCTTTCCCTCGGAGGCGAGCTGGCGCTCCACCATCATCTGCGTGGCGATCCCGGCGTGGTCCGTTCCCGGAACCCACATCGCCACCTCGCCCGACATCCGGTGCCACCGCGTCAGGATGTCCATCTCCGTCTGGTTGAGCATGTGGCCCATGTGCAACCGGCCCGTCACATTAGGCGGCGGCAGCAGCATGGTGAACTTCTTGACGCCCTCCTGCGTACCCTTAGCAGTGGCGACATCAAACAGGCGCTCGCGCACCCAATATTCCGCCCAGCGCTCTTCAATCACGGACGGGTCATATGCTTTCGGCAGTTCGTGGCTCATGTCCCTTAAGCCTAGCATCCACAGGGCTCGGCGCATTTCGCGAATATTCCCGGATCACGCGCCGGCCCTGCGCCGTACACTACCCCCACGAGGTCATTTTCATGCCCAGATCACTCCTCGCCCTCGCCCTTCTTCTTCTCGTCATTACTCCTGCTGCTCTTGCCGACCAGGACCGCGCCAGCTTCGGCAGCGACATCACCGTCTCCGAGGGTGAGACTGCCGGCGACATCGCCTGCGCCTTCTGCTCCGTCCAC
>Ga0207674_10000740_pt1 | contig 42740 bp, 37 predicted proteins | sample KBSCornC72_FD_184303 | JGI IMG/M metagenome (GOLD analysis project Ga0207674, IMG submission 184303) | Corn rhizosphere microbial communities from Kellogg Biological Station, Michigan, USA - KBS Corn C7-2 (SPAdes) (version 2) | ecosystem: Host-associated > Plants > Roots > Rhizosphere > Soil ... | reverse complement strand
GCCATTGATGAAGCTCGTCGAGGTGGTTCGCACCATCACGACGGGCGAGAACACATTCGAGCGGTCGCTCGAATTCGTCAGGCGAATTGGCAAGCAGCCAATCGTCGCGCGGGATCAGTCGGGCTTCATCGTGAACCGGCTGCTCATCCCGTACATGCTCGACGCGATTCGCGCGCTCGAGAACGGAGTCGGCAGTATCACGGACATCGATGCCGGCCTGCAGCTCGGCGCTGGGTATCCCATGGGCCCGTTCACGCTGCTGGACTTCGTCGGTCTCGACACCGTGCAGCGCGTCGCCGAGGTCATGTTCGATGAGTACCGGGAGCAGCGGTTCGCCCCTCCCCCGCTGCTGCGCCGACTCGTGCTCGCCGGGCACCTCGGCCGGAAGTCGGGCCGCGGATTTTACGATCACTCGGTCGACCCGCCCGCCCCCAGCCGCCTCGCGTGACACAGCAGTCGCACGCTGGGCAGGCGAGACATATTCCGCTCCGGTCGGCGCCCGATTGGCACGTTAGGAGTCTGACCCCATACGGATCGATCTGTCCCCGCTAGCCGGGTCCAGGGCGTAGCGTTAACGTCAGGTGATGGCGCCGACGTCATCCACGTCCTTCAGCGCGGAGGATACGGCATGAACAAGCGAGACAAGCTCGAGCCCCTGGCCGATGGGTGGGTTGCGTTCCACACCGAATCGGGCGACCGGTGGAAGCACAAGGACGTCACCGAAAACGGCGCGGCTGGGACCACTGTCCACTATCGCTCATTCGTGAGCGACAAGGGCGAACAGAAGCGCTACAACTTCGCTCCGAAGGACGCTCGCGATTCGACCGTGTGGGACCTCCGCGAGCAGCTGCGCCGCTCTGAGTCGGTCACCGCCGGCGCCGGCGCGAGGTGAGTCGAGGCGCCGCCGGATTGCTCGGACCCGTTCGTCGCGCGCTGCACCAGCTCCGGCTGCGCCTTTTCCCAGTCCGTGACCCGTGGCAGCGCCTCCCCTACGAGGCGCCGCTCGACGTCTACGGCGACGGCGCACGCCACGGCTTCGATTGGGTGTTCGAGGGCGACAGCACGATCGCCGTCTCGAGCCTCGACGACATTCTCGACTGGCTCGGAGCCTGTCAGTACGAAACCGACGCGAACCTCTTTCGCGAAGCGGACTACTGGCAGCATCCCCACACGTTCGAGCAGCTGCGGCGCGGCGACTGCGAGGACTTCGCGCTCTGGGCGTGGCGGAAGCTCGTCGAGCTGGACATTGACGCCGATCTCGTCATCGGGCGGCGGGTCCCGCCGGGATCGGAGAACAGCCGCCACGCGTGGATCCTGTTCCGTGATGGCGGGGATGAATTCGTGTTCGAGCCCATCGTCCGAGATCGTGGGAACGCCGTCCGACGCCTCACAGCGGTGCGATCCGAGTACATCCCGGAATTTGGTGTCGCGCGCGACCGCAGGCGGTTCCTGTTCGCCGGGTACGCGTACTTCCTCCAGAACCGACATCTCGGGAAGGTTGCCTCGTCGACGGGCGATCGCGTCGAGTCTCGCGGAGCGGCCTGAACGCCCCTCCGACGGCCGGGCCCGCTGCGGACCTTCCCGCCCGTCCGCGACGTATGACGGGTAGCCCAACCGAGCGACCTCGCTTATTGTGCTGTCCCGACAGGTACGTCCGCGCGCCCACCTGCCACACGCGCCGGTGCGTACAGGTTTTCTACTCCACGGAGGACCGATGATCTCCCGCCGCGAATGGCTGCGCATCACCGCCAGCGGTCTCGCCCTTGGCTCCGCGAGCGCCTCGCGCTTGCTCGCGCTCGCGCCGGCAAAGGAAGCGACCGTATACAAGGACGCGAATTGCGGCTGCTGCAAGAAGTGGGTGGAGCACATGGAGAAAAACGGGTGGACCGTCACCGCTCACGATGTCCCAGACGTGGGCGTGTACAAGAAGAAGTACGGTGTCCCCGGCAACTTGGCCTCCTGCCACACCTCGATCGTGACGAGCGGCTACGTCGTCGAGGGCCACGTGCCCGCTGACCTGATCGACAAGCTCGTCGCAGCACACCCATCGGACGTGATAGGGTTGGCCGTGCCGGGGATGGTTGTTGGGTCGCCGGGTATGGAAGGTGGACAGGCGGACAAGTACGACGTCATTGCGTTCAGCAAGGGCGGAAAGACAAAGGTCTTCGCAAGCCGATAAATCCGCGCTGACCCCGTTTTCGCTGAGTCGTCCTGTCATCGATGCAGTCGCCCCTCCTTACCGCCGCTCTCGTCGCAGCATCGCTCATCGCTCTACCGGAGCTTGGTGCGGCGCAGTCGCTTCGCGGCTCACACGCCAGCGTGAGTCTCATGTACCGCCGCGCCGTGCGTGGTGGACTGGACTTCTACGAAACGACGACCGACGTGAAACGCGCCGTCGTGCGTGGTGAGCTCGTCAGGCTGAATGGCAACGCGCATTACCGACTCGCCAACATCGGCATGCCGTACGTGCGCCCCGAGACGAAGGCATTCGTGCTCGATCTGGCTGCCGACTATCATCGCGCGTGCGGGGCGCCGCTCGTGATCACGAGTGCCACCAGGCCGATCTCGCGCAGGCTCGCGAACTCCTCGGAGCTCTCGGTGCATCCGACGGGGATGGCGGTCGATCTCCGAAAGCCGGCAGGCCGATGTCGCACGTGGCTGCGGCGCGCGCTGCTCGCCGCCGAGCGCCGCGGCGCGATCGACGCGACGGAGGAACGCCATCCGCCGCACTTTCACGTGGCAGTGCTGCCGCCGCGGTACGAAAAGGTTGCGTCGGCGCGAAGCAAGTCGGCCTCGTCTGAACGGAGCCGCGGCGGGCGCTGACCTCCCCGCTCATCCTCCTGCACGGCGCGCTCGGAGACGCCACGCAGCTCGCGCCGCTTGCCGAGCGGTTGGGGCACGACCGGCGCACGATGATCGTCGAGCTCGAGGGGCACGGCGCAACGCCGCTGCGCGACCGACCATTGCGGATCGAGTCATTCGCTGACGCGGTGCTCGCGGCGATGGATGGCGCGAACGTCGGCCCGGCGGATGTGTTCGGCTATAGCATGGGTGGATACATCGCGCTGTATCTCGCGGCAACATCACCCGACCGTGTCCAACGCGTCGCGACGCTCGCAACCAAGCTCGCCTGGACGCCGCAGGTCGCGGCGCGCGAGTGCGCGCTGCTCGACCCCGCAGCGATTCGGGCCAAGGTGCCGAAGTTCGCGGCGGCGCTCGAGGCTCGGCACACTGGCGCGGGTTGGGAGGCGCTGCTCACGAGTACAGCGGACCTCCTTCGAGAGCTCGGGGCGCGACCGCTGATTACCGACGACGTGTTGGCGTCGATCCGCCATCCGGCGCGCATCGCCGTGGGGGATCGCGACGCGACGGTCACGATCGACGAGTGCGTCGCGGCGGTGCGACGAATACCGAATGGGGAGCTCGAAGTACTTCCACGAACGCCTCACCCATTCGAGAAGGCACCGATCGAGCGAATCGCGTACTCGCTCGCGGAGTTCTTCGGCGCCTAGCGTAGCGCGTTTCGCGATAGCTGCTCATGCGCGTGACAGATGCCGGCCCAACTGGATCGTGGCGGCGTACGGGAGCATCTTGAGGGTCTTGGATTCACGCCCACAGGAGTGCTCATGACTTCCACGGCCCAGGCTTCCAGCGATCTCGCCTTCCCGACGGGAAGATTTCAGCGGCCTGCCAAGCTCGATCCCGAGGCCCGAGCGAAGGCGATCGAGATTGTCGCCGCCACGCCGGCCCGACTGCGTGAGGCGGTGCGTGGCCTCACCGACGAGCAGCTCGAGACGCCCTATCGACCGGGAGGATGGACCGTTAGGCAGGTCGTCCACCATGTGCCCGACAGCCACCTCAACGCGTACTGTCGGTTCAAGCTCGCCCTCACCGAGGACGAGCCGACGATCAAGCCGTACGAGGAAGCCCTCTGGGCGCTGCTTCCCGATGTGAAGGCGGTGCCGATCGAAACGTCGCTCGTGCTGCTCGACGCCGTCCACGAGCGCTGGGTCGCGATCCTGCGGGGAATGAAACCATCCGACTTCGACCGGATGCTCGTTCACCCCGAGTCCGGCCGCCAGAGCCTCGACCAGGTGCTGGCGCTCTACGCGTGGCACGGGCCACACCATACGGCCCACGTGACGCGGCTGCGCGAGCGTATGGGGTGGTAACCGGATGACGCCAACCTCTCCGGCTTCGCAGGCCGCCGTGCCTAACGCTCCGGTCGAACGGAAGCTTTGGTTCTCGCGGCGATTCACCTTCGACCTCGAGCCGTGGGCGTTCCCGAACCTCGTGGAGCGTCTTCGCGGCACGCCGGCGCGGCTCGAGGATCGGCTGCGAGGGCTCAGCAGTGCCGTGCTCACCACGCAAATCGACGGCAAGTGGTCGATTCAGGAGAACGCGGGCCACCTGCTCGACCTGGAACCGCTCTGGGCTGCGCGGCTCGACGACTTCGAACGGGCGGCGGAGCGATTGGCCGCGGCTGACCTTCAAAACCAGCGAACGTTCGAAGCAAACCACAACGCATCGAATCTGTCGGATCTGCTGGCCGCATTTCGCCGCGAGCGCGAGTCGATCGTGAAACGACTCGAGCGCTACGACGAAGGCCTCATCGTGCGAACGTCACTACACCCTCGGCTCGAGCAGCCGATGCGGGTGATCGACCACGCGCTGTTCGTGGCCGAGCACGATGATCACCATCTGGCGACCATCACTTCGCTCCTGCGCACGCTCGCTACGCGCTGACGCGCGCGTCAGCGGACCCGGTCAGATCGAGATCGATCCGTTACTGACGGCTCGCTCGCTTCAGCACGGTGGAGTCGACGACGAACGAGAACGGTTGCTGCACGAGCTGCCTCACGCGGCGGCCCTGAAGCATCGCCGGCGCGTAGGCCCAGTCGGGTAGCGCCCGCTGCACCGCCTCCGTGAACTTCGGGTTCGTTGACGAGATCACGCCGAACGTGTCGAGCTCCACATGACCGAGCGTGTCCACCACGAACTCGGCGAGAACCTGTCCCGGCACGCCGGTGAACAGCAGCGCCTCGGGGTACTGCGGCTGTGGTCTCGACAGGCTGTCACCCCGGGCCGGGATATCGACCTGGTCCGGCGTGTACACCTTGAGCGACGCCACCATCTCGGCGAGCTGCGTGGCGGTGACGGCCTTCTTCCGCTTCTTCTGGCGCCGCTCGCCTTCGCGCGACCACACGACGATCACACCACACGAGCCAAGGCCCCGCGCTCCCATGAACTGCGGCGGGATCTGCGAGACACCGCTGTACACCTCGATCCCCTCGACGGACTGTGGGGAGAGGAAGTCGAGGTCGAACTCGGCCGTCGGGAGCGGCGCCCCATCGAGCCACACGAGCGGCCAGCATCCTCCCCCGTTTCCGCGGAATCGAATGGCGTTCCGGATCGTGCGCGTCGACGTGATCTGCACACCCGGCAGTCGACGGAAGACGTCTGTGAGCTGCGCAGGATTGTCGCGCTCGAGCCTGTCGCGTGAGACGAAATGGCCAATGCCAAGGTCGCGCCGCTGGTAGAATCCGGCCATGCGGCCCGTGTAGTTCGTGCCGCCTTTTACCACGATCGGTGCGAGCACCTGAGCAATCGGCGAGAGAGTCACGATGCTCGCGGCCGGCACTCGCTGATCGACGATCACATCCAAGCGGGCCGGCTTGAACCCGAGACGGCGAATGAACAGAGTCGCAGGACCACCACGAACGGCGGTGAAGCGGATCTCACCGCGGTCATCGGTCACGCCACGGACTGCTGTGCCGTCAACAGTCAGCTCGGCACCAGAGATCGATCGGCCGAGTGAATCGCGGACGCTGACGGAGATGGTGCCCGGAGGAAGTTGATCCTGAGCCCGGGCACGGTTGGGCATCGCCGCCACCGAGGCAGCGACGAGTAGAGCGCCAAGAGAGCGAAGCATATACAACACGTTGGCCTCCAGAGCGCGACGAGGCGTGCGGTACTTTTATAGTACTGGCGGTGCATACGCCGCGCGAGTGACGTCGCTTCGTCCAGTGTCCCGCGGGGACACGTCGCGTCGGGGCGGGACGAACCGTTGAGATGGCACGGGCCGGCTGGCCCGCGTGAAACCGGGGCGCTACTATGTCCGTAACGGATATATCCCTCGCGGACCTATGCACCAGCCCCGATGCGCCCCAGAGAACCCCGCCCAGCCGACTTTCTGCCGCTGACCCCCGCCGTTCTCCATATCCTGCTCGCGCTCGCCGATGGCGAGCAGCATGGCTACGCTATCGCGCAGGCAGTCGAGGCCCTCACGGACGGCACGGTGAGGATGGGGCCAGGGACGTTATACGGTTCCATCGGCCGGATGGTCGCCGGCGGTCTGATCGAGGAGTCCACTCGGTCACGTGGCCGAGGCGGCGATGACGAACGACGCCGATTCTACCGGATGACGGCGCTTGGCCGGCGGGTGCTCGAGTCCGAAACCGAACGCCTCGCGAGGGTGGTCTCGCTCGCCCGAGCGAAAAACGTTCTCCGTCGCCCGGAGCCCGCCTGATGCGTGCGGTCGAACACGTCTTCGAGATCATCCTGCGGCTCTACCCGAAAGAATTTCGGCGGCAGTATGGCGACGAGATGCGCGCATTCGTGCACGCGCGCCTCGGCGAGCCGCGTTATGCGACCCCGTGGGGTGCTTTCGCCTTCGTCTGGCACGTCTTCGTGGATGGCGTTGGGGGCGCCGTTCGCGAGCACCTGTTTGCTCGTACGCCGGCCGCACGTGTGAGCGGCGCGCCAAGCCACGAAGCGCCGATCCCCCACAACGAACCGCCCGAGGAGCTCATGGCCACACTCGTCTCTGATGCCCGGTACGCTGTGCGCACGCTGCGTCGCCGTCCGGCGTTCACGATCGTCTCGGCCATCACGTTGGCGTTAGGCATCGGAGCCACGTCGGCCATCTTCGGCGTCATCGACTCGATGCTGTTTCGCCCGCTCCGCTACCCTGCTCCGGAGCAGATCGTGGTCGTGAGCATGACGCGTGGCGGTTCGCTGCGAGAGGCCCCCGCCTACCCGGATTTCGTCGACTGGCGCGAGCAATCGCGCTCGTTTCAATCGCTGGGGGTGTCTCGCTCGCAAAGCCTGAACCTCACCGGCCGCGAAACGCCCGAGCGGCTGAGCGGCAACTTCGTCTCGGCCAGCCTCCTGACACTGCTCGGCGCCGAACCGCTCGCGGGGCGACTATTCGCTCATGACGAAACCGAGGTGGGGACCGCGTCTCCTGTCGCGGTAATCAGTGAAGGCCTGTGGCGACGGCGATTCGGGGCGGATCCGGCGATCGTGGGCAGCTCGATTGTCCTGAACGCACAGCCCTTCACCGTGATCGGGATCGTTCCGTCGACGTTCGCGTTCTTCAGTGGCACCGAGGTCTACCTGCCCATCACCTACTACCCGAACAATGCGGGGCTCACGCGAAAAGACCACAGCATGTTCGTGGTGGGACGACTGCGCCCTGGAGTCACGTTGGCAGCTGCGGACGCGGAGATGCGCACGATTGGAGCGCGACTGGCAGAGCAATTCCCGACCGAGAACGCCGGGAGTGGCGCGCACGTGGAGAGTCTGCACACGCTCCTGGTTGGCGACGTTCGCGCGCCGCTGTACATCGTGATGGGTGCGGTGACGCTGCTCCTGTGCATCGCCTGTGCGAACGTCGCAAACCTGCAGCTCTCGCACGCCGTCGCTCGGCGACGAGAGATGTCGGTCCGGTCTGCGTTAGGCGCCGGGCGATGGCGTCTGGCCCGTCAGCTGCTTACCGAGAGCGTCATCCTCTCGGCGCTCGGCGGGCTGCTGGGCGTGGCCGTCGCGTACGGCGGCGTCGCGCTGTTGATCAAGATCCTTCCGATCGACCTCACGTTCTTCAGTCCGATTCGCGTCGACGGGCGAGTGATGGCGTTCGCCGCGCTCGTATCCATCGTGACCGGGATCGTGTTCGGCCTCGTGCCTGCGCTCCACGCATCGCGCACGAACCTCAAGGACGCCTTGTCGACGCGCACTGGCGGTCTCGCCGCGCGAGTCGGGAGGGTCGAGCTGCGTGGCGTGTTCGTGGTCGCCCAGCTCGCGCTCTCGATAGTGCTCCTGGTCGGCGCCGGTTTGTTGACGCGCACACTCGTCAAGCTCCAGCAGGTCGACCTGGGGTTCGACACGTCAAACCTGCTCACGTTGGAGTTCAGGCTGCCCGCGACGAAGTACACGCAGCCCGAGCAGATTTCCAACTTCTTCACGCGGGCCATCGGCGAAATCCGGTCCGTGCCAGGGGTCCGGAACGCAGCGCTCGTTAGGGCCGTGCCCCTGAGTGGCAACTCCGACGCCCGAGCGTACGCCGTGGCCGGCGCGCCGGAGCCGGAGAAGGGCCAGGCGCCTGTCCTGCAGCTCAACACCGTCAGCCCTGGCTACTTCCAAACGATCGGCCTCGCACTCGTGACCGGACGCGACGTCACCGACCATGATGACGCCCACGCACCCCCCGTCGTCGTGGTGAACGAGACGTTCGCGCGCCGAGAATGGCCAAGCGTATCGGCGATTGGACAGCGCATCCGGTTCGTCGACAGCGATCGCTGGCTCACCGTGGTTGGCGTCGCGCGCGATGCGAAGCACTTCGGGCCCGCGGATCAACCAACGCCGCAGGCGTACATCCCGTACATGCAGATGCCGCAGATCTTCACGAGCGTGGTGGTGCGCGCGAATCGCGACGCGATCGCACTCGGTCCGCTCGTGCGAGAGGCGATCTGGCGGGTCGATCGCGACCAGCCGGTTTGGAAGATCCGGACAATGGATTCGCTCGTGGCCAATACGCTCGGGTCGAAGCGGGTGCTGCTCGCGCTCGTCGGTGTGTTCGCCAGCGTCGCGCTGCTGCTCGCCGGCGTCGGGATCTTCGGCGTGATGTCGTTCGCGGTCACTCAGCGCACACACGAGGTAGGGGTGCGAATGGCGCTCGGTGCGAGCGGTGGCGAGGTGCTCCGACTGATCGTGGGCCAGGGGCTGCGGCTCACGATCGTCGCGCTGCTGCTCGGGCTGGCGTCGGCCGCAGGCGCGATGCGACTCATGGCAAGCCAGTTATTTGGCGTGACGCCGTCGGACCCGGTGACGTTCGCGACTGTCCCCATCGTGCTCTCCGCAGTGGCGGCCCTGGCGTGCTATCTTCCTGCGCGTCGAGCCAGCCGCCTCGACCCGCTGACGGCGCTCAGGCGTGAGTAGCACCTGGCATCTCATGGTCAAGGAGGACGTTGACGCGATTCATCGTTGCCCTGCTCTGCGTTGTCGTCGCCGGGATCGCGTCAGCTCAACAGCCTGCTCCACCGGTATCGACTTCGAGCGAGCACCATAGCCTCGACATCGCGATCAACCACGTTGGCATTAGCATCGGCAATTCCCGTCGGCTGACGGGAATCCGGCTCAACTGGCGCGACGAGGGCGTGGAGTACGTCAACGGGATCAACTTCACGCTCTGGGCGCCTGGGCAGAACCCGAAAGCGTCGGTGAACGGCCTGGCGGTCGGCGTGGTCGCGCCCGGGGCCGCGCGCCTGAATGGCATCGTGCTTGGCGCGCTCGCGATTCGGGCGGAGCAGCGCCTAACGGGTATCGGGCTCGCCCCGCTCGCGGTGCTGTCGCACGGGTCCGTCGGTGGCGTGAACGTGGGGGGCCTCGCGGTCGTCGCCGACAGCAACATCGCGGGGATCTCCGCCGGAGCGTTGGCGGTGATGTCGCGAAACGCTATGACCGGCGTCGGCGTGGCTGGCGCGTCGGTGATCGCGTCTGGCGGACTGCGCGGGGCCGCGATCGGTGGACTCGCGACGGTGGTTCAACGCCAGGCTACCGGTGTCGCCGTGGGCGGACTGGCTGTCGTGACGGAAGGACCGCTCACAGGCGTGGCGCTATCGGCGTTGGGCGTGGCAACGCGCGGCAACATGACCGGGCTGAGCGTCGGCGGGCTTGTCTCGTTCGCATCGGGACGGGCGCGTGGCGTACACGTTGGCGGGCTCGCGGTTGTTGGCGAGGGCGGGGTGAGCGGAATCACCGCCGGCGGTCTCGCGGTGTTGTCGTCAGCACGGGTCCATGGCATTACGGCGTCGGCAGGTGCAGTGATGGCCAACGACGAGATCAAGGGCATCACGGTGGGCGGTCTCGGCGTGGTGGCGGACGGCGAGGTTGGATGGGTGACGCTCACGGCCGGTACGCTTGTGGCGCGAGGAAATGCGTCCGGTCTCTTGATGGGGCTCTATCGCGTGAAGAGCCCGGAGGTGACCGGGCTTTCGCTCTCGGCCGTGCAAATGCGCTCGATCTGGCTCCGAGGCATCTCGGTGGCGGGCTACAACTACGTGGCGCAGCAGCGCGGGCTGACGATCGGTCTCTACAACGACGCTCGTGTTCTCAAGGGCATCCAGCTCGGCTTGATCAACCGGGCGCGCAACAATTCTTCGGGACTGCGCTGGTTGCCGCTCGTCAACGCGCATTTCTAATCGCGGTGCGGGCGAGCGCGCCGGATGATAAGATCACGGGCGCTGGATATCATCAGCCAACAATCGAGCTCGCTGTCCCGATACCCGACCCTGTTCATGCTGCCTAGCCGTCACGCCGCGGTGGCGCTCGCGGTCTCTTCTCTCCTGCTTGGCGCTGCCGCCTGCATTCAACAGCCACTCAAGCTGACGACTGACGACTCCCCGGTCGTTCTCTCGCATCAGTCGATCACCGCGCCGAATCCGGGCCAGCCCGGGACGTATCCGGTTCGGACGCTCGTGTATGGCAGCGGGACCGACAAACGCCGCGCCACGTTCCGCGACTCCGTGACGCTCAAGACCAAAACGGTCGACGGATCCGCAATGGTCTCTGCACCTCCGGAGATCGCGAAGGATCGATCGAAGTACTGGGGATTCGACTTCAAGAAGCTCCCGATCAACGGGCGCGTGTGGTACCCACAGGGCGACGGGCCATTTCCGCTCGTGCTGATCGTGCACGGCAACCACAACATGAAGGACTTCTCGGACCCGGGGTACGGCTACCTTGGTCAGCACCTCGCGTCGCGCGGGTTCATTCTCGCGTCGGTGGACGAGAACTTCATCAACGGGAACCTGCGCGGCGAGAATGACGGGCGCGGCTGGCTCCTGCTCGAGCATCTGCGACGCTGGCGCGCGTGGAACGATTCGTTAGGCAGCCCGTTCTACCACAAGGTCGACATGGGCAACATCGCGCTCATGGGTCATTCGCGCGGTGGCGAAGCGGTGGCCGTGGCGGCCGCATTCAACCGGCTGTCGCACTATCCCGACGACGCGACGATCAAGTTCGACTACAACTTCGACATCAAGTCGATCGTGGCGATCGCGCCGGTGGACGGGCAGTATCAGCCGGCCGGCAAACCGACGCCCGTGGAGAACGTGAACTACCTGGTGTTCCACGGTTCCCACGACGGCGACGTGTCCGCGTTCTCCGGGCTGCGACAGTATCAGCGCATCAAGTTCACCGACGGCCGTCCGTGGTTCAAATCAGCCGTGTACGTCTATCGCGCGAACCATGGGCAGTGGAATACCGTCTGGGGCAACAAGGACAACGGGCCGCGTAGTGGTCGCTGGCTCGCGCTCGATGCGCTGATCTCGCCCGAGGAACAGCGGCAGTTCGGCCGCGTGTACATCGGCGGATTTCTCGAGGCGACGCTCAAGGGAAAGAAGGAATACCTCCCGATGTTCCGCGACCATCGCACGATCGGTCAGTGGCTGCCGAAGACGATGTACATCACGCGCTTCTCCGAATCGAGCTATCGCGCGCTCGCCGGCTTTGATGAAGACGTCGACGTGACGACTGGGTCGGTTCCAGGCGTGATGATCTCGGGCGACAGCCTTTCGGGGTGGAAGGAAGCGCCGATCCCGATTCGCTCGCGGAACAGTGACCTCGGAACGAACGCGGTGTGGTTAGGCTGGAACAACAAGCCGGTGGGGAAGGACACGACCAAGCCGCGCGCGCCGGCGAGCTACTCCATCACGATCAGCGATTCGCTGCGCGCGGCCTGGAACGTTGGCGAGGGCTCGTCGGTGGTGCTCTCGCTGGCGCCGACGCCGGCCACGCCGGGACCGCGCAAGACCGACCGCGACACGACCAAAAAGGCCGACTCGTCAGGCACGAAGGAGAAACCCTCGGGGAAGGTTGCATCGAACAAGAAGAAGCCCGACGACAAGAAGGCCGCGCCGGACACGACGCCGGTGGACCTCACGGTGGAGGTGGTCGATGCGGCTGGCGGGACGTTGCGCGTCCCACTCAGCCAGTTCGGCAAGCCACGGCGGCCGCTCGAGATCACGGTGTATCGGAGGAAGGGCCGGGACAAGACTGTGTTCCCGAACCCCTACGAGCTCGTGCTCCAGACGTATGTGATGCCGCTCAAGGAGTTCCCGCGCGGCACGAGCGGCTTCGACGCGTCACGAGTGAAGACGATCCGCCTGGTGTTCGATCGCACGCGAGTCGGCGAGGTAGTGGTGGACGACGTCGGCTTCTCGGCCATCGATCCGGCATATCTGGCGAATCGTTAGCGTTCGATCGATGCGTTGCCAAACGAGCTCACCGAATCCGAATGCCGATGCGGTGACCGCTCCCTTCACCTTGATATGGTTCGAAGCCGTAGTCGATCGAGACGCGATCGAAGGTGAAGCTGGCACCGAGCGTGATCGGCGCTTCTCCGTTCTTCTCGGGGAGTCGTGCGCCCACGCGGCCCGCGAAGGTCACGCCGTCGATCGGCACGTAGCCGAGCTCGACGCCACCCGCGGGCGATACGCGTCCGCCGCGGCGCACTGAGACCGCACCGCTCGCCGCCAGGTCGAGCGGGCCGACCGGCACGCCGGCCGCGGCTGCACCGATGGTTCCGCGCGTCGGGAGCGCCGCCGACGTACCGAGCATCTTCGGACTCGCACCGAGGTTCTGGACCGTCGCGCCGACCGTCACCGGGCCAATCTCCTTTGCCGCCCCGACGTCGGTCAACCACACGCCATCGCGCCCGTCCGACACCCGGTCCTGCGCGAGCTTCTGGGTCAGTCCCCAGCGAATGCCCTTGAACGCCATCTCGAGCGCGGCCGCGGCAACGAGGCTCGACGCCGGGAACGGACCGTCGGCCAGGAGCTGCTCCCCGTTAGGCGCCGCGTCGGGGTACGCCGGACCGAGCGACCGGTAGTCCAGCATCTGCGCGCCAAGTCCGAAGCCGAACTTCCCGAAGACGAACGTGCTCGCGACGGCGCCGGCGGTCGAGACGGACCCGAAGCGTTCCGCCGATATCGCGACGCCGGGTCGCACGCCGAGCTGCGCCGGATTGTAGAACACCGCCTCGGGCTCACGAACGCCGACGTAGGCGTCACCGAACCCGATCGCACGTGTGCTGGCGGGAAGTTGTAGTACGATCGGACCAAAGCCCGCGGCCTGTGCCCGCGCCACGACAGGGGTGAGGCAGAGGGAAGCGACAACGATACTTCGTGCACGCATCGCGAAGGACGGGACAATGTGACAGGCACTCAGCCGCGCATTCGACGAGCGCGCCAGAATTACGGGTGCGCGAAGCTAGCGGAGCGGGTCATGATTCGCGAGCGCTCTTCCGTCTCCACGCTGCGAGATACAACGTTGCGCGGCCAATCTCCTTCCTGAGGCGACGCCCCCGTGACCCTCCCGTCACCGCCGTACGACATCGCCGCCTGGCGCGCTCGAATCCCGATCCTCGAGCACGCGATCCCGATGAATAACTGCTCGCAGGCGCCGCAGAGCGACGCGACGCAGGCAGCGGTGGACGCGTACCTCCGATCATGGGCTCGCGAAGGCATGGACTGGGACGCCTGGATGGCGGAGGTGGAACGCGCGCGACAGTCGTTCGCGCGCCTGATCAACGCAGACATGGACGAGGTTGCGGTCACGAGCTCCGTGTCGCAGGCCGCAAGTGCGCTCGCGAGCGCTCTGTCGTTCGACGGCAACCGGCGACGTGTGCTGGCCAGCGCCGCGGAGTTCCCGACGGTCGGACATGTGTGGCTCGCGCAAGCGCCCCGTGGCGCGGAGGTCGGATGGGTGCCGCTCTCCGATCGCGGGACAATCGACACGAGCGACTACGCCACGCGCATCGACGAGCGGACTCGTGTCGTGTCCGCGTGCCACGCGTACTTCGTCAACGGGTTCAAGCACGATGTGGCGGCCATCGCGCGCCTGGCACATGCGCGGGGTGCGCTCCTGTTCGTGGACGCGTACCAAACGCTCGGCACCGAGCCCATCGACGTCAAAGCGCTCGACGTCGATGCGCTCGCCGGCGGCACGCTGAAGTACCTTATGGCATCGGCTGGCATTGCGTTCCTCTACGTCCGGCGAGCCCTCGCAGAGCAGCTTCGCCCGACCGTGACGGGGTGGTTTGGACGCGCACACCCGTTCGCGTTCGATGCGACGGCGCTCGATTGGGCCCCGGGCGCCCGGCGTTTCGATTCCGGCACGCCGCCGATCATCAACGCGTACATCGCGCGCGCTGGGCTCGAGATCATTCACCAGGTCGGCCCGGCCAACATCGCTGACTGGACGCGCGTGCTGTCGGATCGGCTCGTGACCGGGGGCAGGGCGCGCGGGCTCACGCTCTACGGCACGCCTAACGCGCAAAGCAAGTCGCCCACCACGGCCTTCTGGGTAGGCAGCGATTCCGACACGGTGGAGCGCCGGATGCGCGCACGCGGCGTGATTCCGTCCGCCCGCGGCAGTGTCATTCGGCTGTCACCCCACTTCTATTCCACGATCCAGGATGTCGATCACGCGCTCGATACGCTTGCTGCGGTGCTGCATGACAGCCCGGTCAGCGAATGAGTGATCCGACACCGACCGCCATCACCGCGACCGCCGACCCGAAGCGCGAGACGTTCGCCTCGCGGTTCGGCGCCGTCATCACCATGGTCGGCTTCGCGCTGGGCCTCGGGAACGTCTGGCGGTTCCCCTACATGGTCGGGCGATTCGGCGGCGCGGCGTTCGTGCTCTTCTACGTGCTCGTGGTGCTGGTCATCGGCGTCCCGGGCCTCATGGCGGAGACGGCGTTAGGCCGGTACACTCGGCGCGGCACGGTTGGCGCGTTCGAGCGCGCGGGGTTGCCAGCCGGCAAGGCGGTCGGCTGGTTCTTCTTCGCGATCGTCGTCGCGGCGACCGGCTACTACATCAACGTCATCGGGTGGGTCGTGTATTACGCGCTTGGCGAGGTGGCACGGGCGACCGGTTCCGCGCTCGATGTATCTGCCGTGCTCCCTCCCGACGCGGGGTTCTCCGGGAAGTCGGTGCTCCTGCAGATGGGCTGTACCGCAGCCGTGATTCTCTCCTGCGTCGTGGTCCTCGTCAGGGGGCTGCGGAAGGGCATTGAGCGCGCCGCCCGCATCGTCATCCCGCTCCTCTGCCTCATCCTCGTGGTGCTCATCTGGCGGGCGATGACGCTGCCTAACGCGCGCGCCGGCGTGGAGTGGTACATCCTCAAATTCCAGGCGGCAGATCTCACGCCGCGCGTGATGATGGCGGCGATCGGCCATGCGGTCTTCTCGCTGTCGCTGGGCGGCACGTTCATGGTGGTCTACGGCTCCTACCTGACCGACAAGGACAATCTCACGGCGAATGCCTGGTGGACCACGTTCGGCGATACGATTTCCGGGCTGCTCGCCGGGTTCGCGATCTTCCCCGCGGTCTTCGCGCTCGGCCTCGCACCGAACAGCGGTCCCGGGCTCATCTTCGCGACGCTGCCGAAGGTGTTCGCGGCGATTCCCGCGGGCTGGCTGTTCGGCTTGCTGTTCTTCGTCGGACTGTTCGGTGCCGGCTATCTGTCGGGCATCGCAGCGTTCGAGGTGCTGGTCGCGGCCCTGACCGACAACACGCGGCTGAAGCGAACAGCGGTCGTGTGGCTGCTCGCCGGCGTTGCGTTCCTCATTGCCATCCCGCCCATGATCAACAACGAGGTCTTCATCCCGTGGGACCTCACGTTTGGTTCGGGGATGCAGACGCTTGGCGCGTTGGTCGCGGCAGTGACCGTCGGGTGGGCGATGAATCGAGGCGAGGCGATTCGAGCGCTATCGGAAGGGGCCCCACGTCCGGTGCCGAACTGGCTGTATCTCTGGATCCGATGGGTGATCCCTGGAGCGCTGCTCGCCGTCGGCATCTGGTGGCTCGTCACAGATGTCCTTCACCTCACCGGGAGCGTGTAGACACCTCGCTCTCGGCGCCGTGTCGCCGTAGCTTCGATCGCGCCGTTCGATCTTTCGTCGCCTCCGCCTGCCGCCAGTCGCCCGTCTGTGCCAGTCTCCGTCAACCACTCGCGCCTGATTTACGACGCGCTCAAGGAGTGCGGCGTGGGCCTCGTCTCAGCGCTGCCCGAGACGTGGCTCGTCCATCTGATCCGGATGGCGGAAGATGACCCGGAGATGATCCTGGTCCGACTCGCCAAGGAGGAAGAGGGCGTTGGCATCTCGGCCGGTGCGCATCTCGCCGGGACGAAGTCGGCGATGCTGATGCAGAACCATGGTTTTCTCGCGTCGGTGAACGGCATCGTGTCGTGCGCGCAGCTCTATCGCATACCGTTGCTGATGCTGATCAGCCATCGCGGCGAGTTTGGCGAGCGGGATCCGTGGCAGACGGAAGGAGGCGGGGTGACCGAGCACGTGCTGCAGGCGTTGCGTATTCCGTTCGCGTATCTCGACGCGCCAGGTCACGTGGGGCATCGGATCCGGAAGGCACTGACGTTGGCCTATTCGTCGAACAAGCCCGTCGCATTGCTGCTATGTCGCGATCTCATGTGGGAAGATGAGGGACATCGGGACTAGGGACTGGGGACTCGGCAGGGATGCCTCTCTCCACGTGGAGGCTTCCTCGCCAATATTGGCCCCCGGCCGAGTCCCCAGTCCCGATGTCCCCAGTCCCTAGTTCTATGCTGCGGATAGACGCTCTCCGGTCCGTCTACGACCGCCTCACCGATCGCGTCGTCATCACGATCATGGGTGCGGTGGCGGCCGAGCTGCAGGCCATTGGGCATCGCCCGAATCAGTTCTACCTGCAGCATGCCATGGGACTCGCCTCGTCGATGGGGCTCGGCGTCGCGCTCACGCGTCCGGAGCTTTCGGTCGTCGTGTTCGACGGCGACGGTTCCGTGCTCATGAACCTGGGTGGCCTAACGACGCTCGCGCGGTACCGGCCGCGCAATCTCGTCCACGTAGTGTTCGACAACGAGAGTCTGCTGTCCGTTGGTGGTTTCCCGACCGCCACGTCCACGGGGAGCGATATCACAGCCATGGCGGCAGCCGCCGGCATCCCGCGCGCGGTCACCGTCCGAACGGTCGATGACTTCGTCTCCGCGTTCGACGAGGCCATTGCCGCGCACGAGCTCACGACGATCGTCGCGAAGGTCGACGCCAAGGGTCCGGCGGGCTTCGTCACTGACCTCGCGTTGCTGGAGAACCGATTCGAATTCCAGCGCTGGCTGAAGAAAGCCGGCGCGCGTACCACGCACCCCGCATCCTGATGTCCACGATCCTCCAGCAACTCGTCTCCGAGCTCGACGCCGGTCGCCTGCGCGTCATCGACCTCACGCAGCCGCTCGGGCCTGACACGCCGGTCATTGGCCTGCCGCCGATCTTCGCGCCGTCTCCCGGTGTGACGATCGATGTCATCTCGAAGTACGACGACAAGGGGCCGGCGTGGTACTGGAATACGATCCACATGGGGGAGCACACCGGCACGCACTTCGACGCGCCGGTGCACTGGATCACCGGGAAGGATCTGCCTAACAATGCGTGCGATACGATCGAGCCCCGCCGGTTCGTTGGACCGGCGTGCGTCATCGACATCACGCGTGAGGTGGAAGCGAACCCGGACTATCTGCTGACACCGCAGGATCTCGAGCGGTGGGAGAAGGCCAATGGCCGCGTGCCGAAGAACGCATGGGTGCTGCTTCGAACCGGGTGGAGCAAGCGGAAGACGGCGAAGGAGTTCGTGAACGTCGGCGACGACGGCCCGCACGCACCGGGCTTCCATCAGGACACGTCGCGGATTCTTGCGCACGACCGTGACGTCCTTGGCGTCGGCGTGGAGACGATCGGTACGGACGCGGGGCAGGCAGGCCGCTTCGACCCACCGTTCCCGAACCATGCGACGATGCATGGGGCTGGCAAGTTCGGCCTGGCCAGCCTCTGCAACCTCGAACAGCTTCCACCAGTGGGGGCCGTTGTGATCGCCGCACCGCTCAAGCTGGTGCACGGAAGCGGGAGTCCGCTGCGGGTGATCGCGATCGCACCGTGAGCGATCTGGCGCCAGGCGGTGGAGTGCCTAACGAAGCAGGAGACGACATGATTACCACGGAGACCGAGCTGGACCTCAAACAGTTCGTCGAGGGCGGCGACGGGATTTCCATCATCCGCAGCGGCGGGAGTGTCCGCGGTTGGAACGGCATTCGTTACCGTGCTGGCCTGTCGGCAAAGAACGTCGGCGCGACGAAGCTCTCGATGAACGTCGCCACCATCCCGCCGGGCGGTGTGGCGTACGCGCACATCCACGTCGACTTCGAGGTGATGCTCTACATCCTCCAGGGTCACGTGCGCCACGAGTACGGCCCGGGGCTCAAGAAGGTGATCGAGAATCAGGCCGGCGATTTCATCTTCATCGAGCCCGGCGTCCCGCACGAGGTGTTCAACATGAGCGACGTGGAGCCGGTCGTGGCGGTCGTCGCGAGGTCGGACGCCTCGGAGTGGGAGAACATCGTTCCCTACGACCGCAAGACAGAGTAGTGGAGTAGCGCGGACCTCAGGCCCTGATCCCGCGAAGTCCCTTGAACTCTAGCGAGCCAGCAGGGCCTCCATCTCCTCGCGCGTCGCCACGCGCGTCTTGACCTCGCTCGCGATCCCGGCGACCAGCTCGCCCAGCCGCGCGTTCACATCCTCGAACCCGCGGATCGATTGGGTATCGAGTTGACCCAGCACCGTCACGGCATCCAGCAGGCGCTGCACTGCCGTGTCGCGGGCCCGCTCGCACTCCGCCAGACTGTCGTTCCAGGCCGAGTCGCCGTCATCGCGGCTCCGCTCACGGTCGAACTGCGCCAGGCTTTCGTCGAGTGACGCGACGTCCCGTGCCGATGCGCACGCGAGCGCGAGGAGATCATCGACGGTCAAGGCGATGCCTGACGAGTCCTGTCGCAGCGCGAGCGCGCGGTGCACCGACTGTCCGCGCCGGACGACGTCCGCCAGCAGCGACCGCGCCACGCCGGCTGGGAGCGCGGCGAACGTCTCGGCAATCCGCGTGCGGGTCGGCTCCGAGAGCGCGGACGCCTGCCTCGAGATGCTCAGTGCCGGCCGCCGAAGGCCCAGCACGCCGCCGCCAACAAGCAATAGCGCGAAAGGGACAGCCGCGGCGGCGATCAGCGGATCCGCGACCGCGCCCGCGACCATCCCGGCGATGACGACGAGGCCAACAACGAACAGGAACCCTGCCGGGAGCGCACGCCAGAGCTCACGTTCCCTGACGACTCGCGCGCGGATCCCGCGCGCCGCGAGAATCTCCACGACGTGGCGCTCCGATTCCGCCGGCACGCGCATCAGGGGCTTGTCGCCGCTCGTCACCGCGGCGAGGGTCTCCGCCTGAACCTCGGGGCCGAGCAGTTCCGCTGCCGCGTCGAGCAGCCTGTCGCGCTCCACCGGCGAGCGCGGTCCGGAGAGGAACACGAGCGCCTCCGCCTGCGGCTGGGCGCTGGAGCAGGCCGGGCACACCGTCGTGCCTAACACGTCCGCCGCGCCGCAGATCACGCATTGGTCCCGCGTGAGCGATACGAGACCGGCGCCAGCCCTCGCGTCGCGGCTCGTGAGTGCGTCCGCGAGCGCGGTCGGCGTGGGGTAGCGGTCCGCGGGATCGGCGCACGTGGCCCGGGCGATCACGTGGCCAAGCCACAACGGGACGTTCGCGTCGAACGCGATCGGAGAATACCCCGTCGCGGACGGCGGCAGCGGCAGGTGGGGCGACGGCCGGTCGGGGAGACGTCCGGCCGCGGCGTGAAAGAGCGTCATGCCTAACGCGAATACGTCGGACCGGGCGTCACCGCGCCGCCCCTCGGCGGTCTCGGGCGCCATGTACGCCAGCGTCCCCACGATGGCCCCGGTTCGCGTAATGGTGGCGTCACCCTCCATCCTCGCCGACCCGAAGTCCGTCAGCCGGGCGCGCCCGTCGCGGTCGAGGAGGATGTTCTTCGGCTTGACGTCCCGATGGAGGATCCCGTGCCGGTGCGCCGCCGCCAGCGCGGCTGCGACCTCGCTGCCAACCCGCACGACGTCATCCGGCGGAAGCGCGCCCGATCGGCGGACGCGGCGGTCGAGGTCTTCTCCGTCCACCAGCTCCATGATGACGGCGCCGTACGGTCCGTCTTCGGCGAAATCGTAGACCGCAACGATGTTCGGGTGTGCGAGACGACGAACCGCGTTCACCTCCCGACGCATGCGCTCGCGGGTTTGGTTCGCCGTCGCCGGCGACGGGACCAGCAGCTTCAGCGCAACGTCGTGCCCCACCTGTGTGTCTCGAGCCGCGTAGACGACCGACACACCGCCCCGACCCAACTCGCGGGCGATCCGATACCGACCCGCGAACAGCGATCCGTCCGCGAGATACCCGCCCCCAATCACGGTCGCGGCGGATTCTCGCGCTCGACCTGGCGCGGCGTCCCGTCCGGAGAGCTCGACCGCTGGGCATCTATCTCCCTGAGCGCTTTCTCGGCGTTCTCGTGGAAATAGTCGGCGACGGTGTACATCTGGAGAAACGCCTGCAGGTGCTTCTCGGCCAGCAACCGCTGGCCGAGTGAATACTCGGACATGCCGGCGTGATAGAGCGCCATGTAGTTGTTAGGCCAATACTCGAGGACCAGCTCCATCATCGGGCCGGAGGCGCGGTCGTCGCCCGCGTCGGCCACCGGATGTGCCACCGCGAACAGAACGTTCGCCGCGGCGGCGCGTTCGCCCGGGACTATTCCCTCGATAATCTGGCGCGCGCGGTCGATCTTCCCCGCCAACGCGAAACAGGCCGCGGCATACCCCGCGCCCTCGCTCGTGGCCGGTGGCGGTGAATAGCGTTCGCGGACGTCGACCTCGACCTGGTTGCAGTACGGCTTCATGGCCGCGAACCACTGCGCGCCCGACGTAGTCGCGCCCGCGGGCGGTGGCGGAGCGACCGCGACGACCGTGTCGACCGTTCGAATCCGCAGTCCGCTGCTGTTCAGGACCTTCCGTGCCACGATCGCACCACAGAGGGCGATGTAGGCGAACGCCGCAAAATAGAGGAAGCGATTCATGACCGTTCACACCGTGCGCTTTCAGCTATCTATTAGACGCGCAGCATGGTCCAATGTGCACATGGCGCGCGTTGGGCGGCGTGACCTGCTCCACACTACGTTCCGTTCGTCCCAAAGGCGAGGCTCAAGTGAAGGTAGTGGTCGTCGGCGGAGGCCCGGCCGGGCTGTATTTCGCCCTCCTCATGAAGAAGGCAAACACGGCGCACGAGATCACGGTGATCGAGCGCAACTCGGCCGACGACACGTTTGGCTGGGGCGTCGTGTTCTCCGACCAGACGATGGAGAACTTTCGCCAGGCCGACCCGGAGACCTACCAGGACATCACCGATCACTTTGCGCATTGGGACGACATCGACGTCCATGTGAAGGGCGTGACGATCACGTCGGGGGGTCACGGCTTCAGCGGGATCGCCCGTCGGACGCTACTTCAGATTCTCGCGGGGCGCGCCACCGACCTCGGCGTCAACCTACGCTTTCGGACCGAGCTCCCGAGCAACGGCAACACCGCTGGTGTGGGGATCGGTGAGTATGACCTGCTCGTTGCGGCCGATGGTGTGAACAGCGCGATCCGGAAACGATACGCCGAGCACTTTCGCCCGGAGGTCGACACCCGTCACGCGAAGTACATCTGGCTCGGGACCCAGCGTCTCTTCGACGCGTTCACGTTTGCATTCGTGGAGAACGAATGCGGCGTCTTCCAGGCCCATGCCTACCGCTTCGATGAGCGCCAGTCGGCGTTCATCGTGGAGTGTGACGAGCGATCGTGGCGAGCGGCCGGCTTCGACCGCATGAACACGGACGAGTCGATCGCCGCGTGCGAGCGACTGTTCGCCGAGTGGCTGGACGGTCATGCCCTGCTCACGAACATGCGGCATCTGCGAGGGTCTCAGTGGCTCAGTTTCCCGATCGTGCGCAATGCGGCCTGGCATTTCGGCAACGTCGTGCTCGTCGGCGACGCCGCCCACACGGCGCACTTCTCGATCGGTTCGGGAACGAAGCTCGCGATGGAGGATGCCATCGCCCTTGCTCGTGGGCTCAACGAGCCCTGGCCGGAGCCTAACGAGGCAACCGGCGTGCTCGCCAGCTCGCTCTCGCGCGCCCTGCAGCGCTACCAGGATGAGCGGAGCACCGAAGCCCTGCGACTGCAGAACGCCGCGCGCAACTCGATGGAATGGTTCGAGAACGTGCGGCGCTACATCCACCTCCCGCCGGAGCAGTTCGCCTACAGCCTGCTCACGCGGAGCCAGCGAGTAAGCCATGAAAACCTGCGGCTACGCGACCGCGGGTATCTCGAGGGGGTGGAACGCTGGTTTGCGAGTCGGGAATCGGGAATCGGGAATCGGGAATCGAAACTGCCGGGAGACGGGAGACGGGACGCGGGAGACGCAAGCCCCTGGGGAGGCACATCGCCGACTGAGGAAAGAGCCGTCCCGAGGTCTCCGATTCCCGATTCCCGATTCCCGATTCCCGAGACGACGCCGGCGCCGCCTCCCATGTTTACGCCCTACCGCCTCCGGTCGCTCACACTCCCAAACCGCGTCGTCGTTTCGCCGATGGACGTCTACAGCGCCACGGACGGCGTGCCTAACGACTTCCACCTGGTTCACCTCGGGGCCCGGGCCATGGGCGGTGCGGGACTCGTCTATACCGAGATGGCCTGCGTGTCGCCGGAGGGACGCATCAGCCTCGGCTGCACCGGCATGTACGCGCGCGAGCACGTTGACGGGTGGAAGCGCATCGTGGACTTCGTGCACGAGCGCACGCCCGCAGCGATCTGTCTCCAGCTCGGACACTCCGGGCGCAAGGGATCGACGAAGGCAAGCCTCGAAGGGAGCGACATTCCGATGGACGAAGGCAACTGGGAAGTGATCGGTCCGTCGGGGCTTGCGCATCGGCCCACCATGCAGGTGCCGCGAGTCATGTCACGCGCAGATATGGAGACTGTGCGCGATCAGTTCGCGCGGTCGACTGCGATGGCAATCGAGAGCGGGTTCGACATGCTCGAGCTGCACTGCGCCCACGGGTATCTACTGTCGAGCTTCATCACGCCGCTGGCTAATCAGAGGACGGATGACTACGGCGGCTCCCTCGACAACCGCCTCAGATTCCCCCTCGAGGTCTTCACCGCCATGCGGGCCGTCTGGCCAAGCGAACGGCCGATGTCCGTGCGCATTTCGGCCACGGATTGGGCGGAGGGCGGCGTGACGGGCGAGGACGCCGTGCACATTGCGCGGGCGTTCATCGACGCCGGTGCCGACATCATTCACGTCTCGACCGGCCAGACGTCGCCTAACGCGAAACCGGTGTACGGGCGCATGTGGCAAACGCCATTCAGCGACCGGATCCGGAACGAGGCCCACATCCCGACGATCGCGGTCGGCGCAGTGACCGAGGCGGACCAGGTCAACTCGATCATCGCGGCGGGACGTGCGGACCTGGTGGCGCTTGCTCGGCCGCACCTGAGTGACCCGGCGTGGACCCTTCACGCCGCGGCGGAGCTGGGCTACACCGATCAGTGGTGGCCCTGGCAATACCGGTCCGGGAAGCAGCAGCTCGAGCGGCTCATCGAACGGCGGAAAGGCGCGAGCTAGTGGGCCGTACCGGTCCAGACAACGATTGCGCCGCACCCAGTCATCGTCTGATACTCTGCCGGGACGGAGGTCGGTCGAGCATAGACCTCGACCGCCCGAACCTGGTTGACCCACACGAGCGAGTTGACCGGAAACGTCGCGTCGTTCATCTGCCGAACGCCGTCGATCACGAGATTCGGCCGGCACATCCCCGCGCCACCCGGGCCACCTCGCATCAGCACATCGTCTCCACCCCACTGGCTCGGCACCACGTAGACACCGGGAAGAGCGCGAAGCAGATCGGTCAGGACGATCGGCTTGCGCCGTTCGATGTCCGTCTCGTCGAAGAAATGGCCAAACCCCATTCGCTTCCGGCGTTCGTAGTCCGCGAGTCCGCGCGTGAAGATGCGCTGGGAAGTCACTCTGATCGTGTCGAGCATGATGCCGAGATTCGTGAGCTCGACCTCCGCGGCGCCCGCGATGCCGGAAACGATGTCCACCGGTTGCCGCGCAGGAACGAATCCCAGGGAGCGAGCCTCCAACGTGTGCGTGCCCGCGGGCAGGTTGCCGAGGGCGAACTCGCCTTTCTCGTTCGTGACCGTTTCAACACCCGTGCCCCACACTGTCACGGTCGCGTCCGTGATCGGCCGCCCGGTCGCGCCAATAACGCGCCCGCGAACGCGACCCGAGCCGTGTAACAGTGCGACCGACGGTACCGAGTCGGATGTCGAGACCGACGTCCGCACGAGCGGCGCAACGAAGACGTCGCGATGATACAGCCCGCTCGACGGCAATGTGATCTCGAACGCCCCACTGCTGTCACTCCCGCTGGCGCCCTGTACGAGAAGCGGCGTGGCCAGCGGGACGCCACACGCCGCGGCCAGTCCGCTGGGGCCGGTCGCGGCTTCGATCGCCGAAACCTCGCGAGCGATCGATTTCTTCTGGATGACGAGATCGACCCACTTGATGACCAGTTTCGCGTCTGGCCTCGGCATCGAGTTGTCAGCCCCGCGAACGTAACCCAGGAAGAGCCCTGTCGAGTCGCTCAAGGCTTTGCTACCGCATAACGAGAGCGCGATCGTCCGAGCCGATGGAATCGCGAGACCCATGTGCATCGGCGGTCCGGCGCGAACCTCCAGACGGAACGCCGGTGGCACCAGACCGAGCGCGTCGAGACTCGCGTGGAAGAACCCAATCAGGTACGTCCCGCTTGGGACTGCGGTGAACTCGAACGTCCCGTTTGAATCCGTCTCGTAGGTTCTGACCCAGGACGTTCCCGATGCGGCGGCGATCTGCACGGTCGCCTCGGCAAGCGGCCGCATGTTGAGGCTGTCGAAGACGACACCGCGAATGACCGTTTCCGCGGTCATCGCTACCTGGGCCTCGCCGGCAACCGGGAAAGCGAGAAGCAGCGCTGGAAGCAGGAGTCCGGCTCGCATCAGGTTCGCTCGTAATGGTGAGGCTACCGCCTGGTTATTTCAGTCCACACGACGATGGCACCGCACCCCGACACGCTCTGAAACTCCGCCGGAACCTTTAGCGGGTTGGTGTACACCTCCACTGCTCGAAGCTCGTTGGCCCAAACGAGCGTGTTGAGCGGGAAGGTCGGGTCGTTGATCTGACGACTGCCGTCGATGACCAGATCCGGCCGGCAGTTTCCTGGGCTCATTACCGGCTCGACGCCGCCCCATATGGTCGGCACGACGCGAATCCCCGGAATCCCACGAACCAGATCGGTGAGCAGCGTCGGTTTGCGCTGCTCGATGTCCTTCTCATCGAAGAAACGCCCGCCACCCATCCGCCTTCGGCGCTCGAAGTCACCGGAGAACGGCGACGGGTAGACTCGCTGCGCGAACACTTTCATCGTGTCCAGGGTGATGGCGAGATTCGCAAGCTCGACCTCCGCGGCGCTCGGGGTGCCGCGCACAATGTCCACTGGTTGCCGTGAAGGTGCGAATCCCACTGCGCGAGCTTCGAGCGTGTGGGTGCCTTCAGGCAAGTTGCCGAGCGTGAACTCACCGTCCGCGCTCGTAACCGTCTCGACGCCCGTGCCCCATACCGTAACGTGTGCGCCGTGAACCGGCCGACCCGTTATGCCGTTCACATGCCCGCGAACGCGACCAATGCCGCGCAACAGCGCAACCGGTGGCGTTGAGTCGGATGTCGAGACCGACGTTCGTGTCAGCGGCGCGACGAAGATGTCACGATGGTAGATCCGGGTACGAGTCAGCGTGATCTCGAATGCGCCGCTGCTGTCCCCCGCGCTGGCACCCTGAATCTGGATCGTCGTGGCCAGCGGCAACCCACAAACCGCGGCAAAACCGTCGGGCCCACTCGAGGCTTTTGTCGTGCGAACCTCGCGAGTGATCGAATGCTTCCGGATGACGATTTCTGCCCATCGGAGGACGAGTTTCCCCTCGGGCACCGGCCGCGAGTTGCTCGCCCAGCGAACGTGTCCCATGAAGAGGCCCGTCGAGTCGCTTGTGCCATTGCGACCGCATAACGAGCGCGCGATGGTCCGAGCCGATGGAATCGCGAGCGGCATGTTAATCGGCGGGCCGGCGCGGACATCCAGACGGAACGTGGGCGGCGGGAGCCCGAGTGAGTCCAGCTCGACATGGAAGAACCCGATCAGGTACGTCCCGTTCGGAACGTCGGTGAGCTCGAACGTGCCCGTGGAATCCGTCGTGTAGCTCTTGATCCAGGCCGCACCGGTCGCGGAGGCTATTTGCACGTTCGCGTTGCCGAGCGGCCGCATCTTGAGGCTGTCGAATACGACCCCACGGATGACCGTTTGGCGGGTCGTTACCGTCTGAGCCTCGCGAGCAACAGGGACAGCGAGAAGAAGCGCTGGAAGCAGGAATGCCGCCCGCATCACCGCTCACCTCGTGGCATGCCACCTTGGGTCCAACCCTACGCCGCGGCCGCTCTGATGGCTAGACTCTTACACGCCACCACGCGGGGCTCCCGCGTCATCGCAGGCCGTAGTCACCATCATACCCTCAATGTCCCCAATCGGCATCGACGTCACCACCATTCGCCCGCGTCACTTTCGCTGGGACCTCGCCGGTCGCGTCGCCATCATCACGCTGAACCGGCCCGAGCGAAAGAACCCGCTCACGTTCGACTCGTATGGTGAGCTCACCGAGACGTTTCGCACCCTCTCCTATGTGACGGACGTGCGCGCGGTAATCGTCACCGGCGCGGGCGAAAACTTCTCGTCGGGCGGTGACGTGCACGAGATCATCGGCCCTCTGGTCGAGATGAAGGAATCGGGAAGAACAGGAGACATCCTGGCGTTCACCCGCATGACGGGCGACCTCGTGAGAGCTATGCGTCACTGCCCCCAGCCCATCGTCGCCGCGATCGACGGCGTGTGCGCCGGCGCAGGCGCGGCTATCGCGCTCGCGAGCGATGTGCGAATCGGGACGCCGCGCAGCAAGGTTGGCTTCCTCTTCTCCCGCGTCGGACTGAGCGGGGCCGACATGGGCGCATGCGCCCTGCTGCCGCGCGTCATCGGCCACGGACGAGCCGCCGAGCTCCTGTACACAGGACGCTTCATGACCGCGGTCGAGGCGGAGCGATGGGGATTCTACAATCACGTCGCAGAGCCGGCGGACCTCATGGAACAAGCCGCAGCGCTGGCGCAATCCCTCGCCGAGGGGCCAACGTTCGCGCACGCGATGACGAAGAAGGCACTCCACCAGGAGTGGAACATGGGAATCGACGAGGCAATCGAAGCCGAGGCGCAGACGCAGGCGCTGTGCATGCAGACCGAAGACTTCGTCCGCGCCTACCGCGCGTTCGTGAACCGGTCGTCTCCGGCGTTCACGGGCGAGTAGTGCCGCGTCACGCATCGTCGCTCGCTCACCTCGCGTGGCCGTTCTTCACGGACGCACACCGCGAGTTCGCTCGTGAGCTGGCCGATTGGGCGGACAGAGAGATTTCGCCATTGGTGCAGCATGAGCCGGAAGACGTCGACGGCACGTTCCGCGAGATCGTTCAGCGGTTAGGCAAGGCCGGTTGGTTGAAGTACGCCGTGCCCGAGCCATTCGGGCTCGCGCCGGCACGACTCGACGTCCGGACGCTGTGCCTCGTTCGCGAGACGCTTGGACAGCTCCACGGCATGGCCGACTTCGCATTCGGGATGCAGGGCCTCGGGTCCGGGCCGATCTCACAATTCGGGAGCGAAGCACTCAAGCGTCGATATCTGCCGCGCGTCGCGTCAGGCGACGCCATCGCTGCCTTCGCGATCTCAGAGGCCGCCGCCGGAAGCGACGTGTCATCGATGCGGACGTCGGCGAGGCGCGACGGACCGGATCTCGTGATCAATGGTCGCAAGACCTGGATCTCCAACGCAGGCATCGCCGAGTTCTACGTCGTTTTCGCGCGCCTCGAGGGTGAAGAGCGAAGCTTCGTCGCGGTGGTCGTGGATGCGGACAATCCCGGACTTCGCGTGAGTGAGCGCATCCTCGTCAATGCGCCACACCCGCTCGGCACACTCGACCTGACGGACTGTCGCGTTCCCGCGACGTCGATCGTGGGTGAGCCCGGCAAGGGGATGCGCGTGGCACTCGGCACGCTCGACATCTTTCGGTCGACCGTGGGCGCCGCCTCGCTGGGGTTCGCGCGCCGCGCGCTCGCGGAGGCGACGGCGCACGCCCTTGCGCGCGAAGCGTTCGGGAAACACCTCGCGGATTTTCAGCTCACGCAGGCGAAGTTGGCAGACATGGCGATGGCAGTGGACGCGAGTGCTCTGCTCGTGTACCGCGCGGCATGGACGCGGGACGCCGGTGCTGAGCGGGTGACTCGCGAGGCCGCGATGGCCAAGCTGTTCGCCACGGAGACGGCACAGCGCGTGATCGACGACGCCGTTCAACTGTTCGGCGGCCGGGGCGTTGTGGTGGGCGAGACGGTGGAGCGCCTCTACCGCGAGATCCGCGCGTTGCGCATCTACGAGGGGACGAGCGAGATCCAGAAGCTCGTGATCGCGGGTCAAATCATCGCAGAAGCCGAAGAACAACTAAGGTGAGAAACCGATGACCGAAAACCAACGACCCAAAACCTACGACTCACGACTCGCGCTGACATCTCGCGATGTCTTGGCGTGTCATGCGTTGTGGGTAACGGGTCATTCGTTATCGGTCATCGGTCTTGACAATCCTGACTGGTGCGCACGTGACCACGCCTAACGCGCCAACTGGGAAGTCCGCCCACGTGGACACGTTCTGCCGCGAGCACCTCCCGCCGACGGCGCTCTGGCCGCGCATGGATTACGGCTCGCTGCCCGAGCTGGCCTACCCGGGCCAGCTGAACTGCGCGACCGAGCTGCTCGATCGCATGGTCGACGCCGGACACGGCGACCGGTCCGTGTTCCTGTTTCCCGGCGGGCGCTGGACCTATCGCGATCTGCTCGAGATGTCGAACCGGATCGCGCACGTCCTCGTCGAGGACCTGGGAGTCGTGCCCGGGAACCGTGTTCTGCTTCGCGGGCCGAACTCGCCGATGATGGTCGCGTGCTGGTTTGCCATCGTGAAGATCGGGGCGGTCGTGGTGTGTACAATGCCACTCCTGCGCGTGCGCGAGATGTCGTACATCGCGGACAAGGCCGCGATCACGCTCGCGTTATGCGACACGAGGTTCGCCGCCGAGTGCGAGACCGCCATGAAGCAGACCGCAGCTGGCACGCCGCGGCCTGGAGGTCGGACGGTACACTTCGCGTCCAACGAGCCGGGCTCGCTCGAAGCCATGATGGTCGGGAAGCCGGCCACGTTCGAGAATTGCGACACGGCCGCGGACGATACGGTGCTGATCGCGTTCACGTCGGGCACGACCGGCAACGCGAAGGGGACGATGCACTTCCACCGCGACGTGCTGGCGATCTGCGACTGCTTTCCGCGCTCGATCGCCGGCATCTCGCCAGACGACATCTGCGTCGGGTCCCCTCCATTCGCGTTCACGTTCGGGTTGGGCGGCCTCGTACTGTTTCCGATGCGCGTCGGGGCCGCGTCGCTCCTGCTCGAGCAGGCCGCCCCACCGCTGCTCATCAAGGGCATCCAGGAGCATCGGCCGACCTTCTGCTGGACGTCACCGACGGCGTATCGGGCGATGCTCGGCATGCTCGGCTCGCACGACGTCTCGTCGCTCACGAAGTGCGTGTCGGCCGGAGAGCATCTGCCCCGCGCCACGTTCGAGGCGTGGGAGAACGCCACGGGCATCCGCATCATCGACGGGATCGGCGCCACCGAGATGCTTCACATCTTCATCTCGGCGAGCGGCGATGACATCCGAGCCGGGTCGACAGGGCGCGTGGTCCCCGGATACGAAGCGCGTTGCGTGGACGCGATCGGCCAGGAGGTCCCGCGCGGCGAGATCGGCCGGCTTGCGGTTCGCGGTCCCACCGGCTGCCGGTACCTCGCGGACATCGATCGCCAGCGTGGCTACGTCGAGGATGGCTGGAACATCACCGGCGACTCATTCCGCGAAGATGACGACGGCTACTTTTGGTACGTGGCGCGCACCGATGACATGATCATCACCGGCGGGCACAACGTGTCCGGCGCCGAGGTCGAGAACGTTCTTCTGGAGCACAAGGCGGTGCAGGAGTGCGGAGTCGTCGCCGCGCCCGACGAGGAGCGCGGCCATGTCGTCAAGGCATTCATCGTCGTTCGTCAGGGATTCACGCCGGGCCCCGAGCTCGCGCGGGAGCTGCAGGACTTCGTGAAGGCCGAGATCGCGCCGTACAAATACCCACGGCGCATCGAGTTCGTGGCAAAGCTGCCGAGGACGGACACGGGGAAGCTCCAGCGGTTCCGGTTGCGGGAACAGGAAACCACCTGAATGGCCACCGAGGTTCGTCCCTCGAATTGGCCACTCGGCGCCGGCTACTCTCACGGGTTTTCCGCTGAAGGCCGTGCCGTCTTCGTCGCCGGCCAGATCGGCTGGGACCCGATCACGCAGACGATCGTGCCCGGCGGAATGCCCGCTCAGGTGCGCCAGGCGCTCGCGAATATCGTTGCGGTCCTCGAGGCCGCTGGCGCAGCGGCCGGCCATCTCGTCAGGCTTACGTGGTTCATCACCGATCGCGAGGCGTACGCCCGGGACCGCCAGGCAATCGGCGCCGCGTACCGGGAAGTCATCGGCCGTCATTTTCCGCCGATGTCAGTGATCGTTGTCGCCGGGCTACTGGAACCCGGCGCAATGGTCGAGATCGAAGCAACTGCCGTCATCCCATCGGACACCAGAGTCAACTCAACCGGCGCGTGAGCGCCGCCATTCTGAATCATGCGCATCACTCTCGGACTTGCCCTCGTTGTCGCGTCCGCCGGCTCCCTTTGGGCTCAGGGTCGCGGCGCGTCCCCAGCCATGCCTAACGCCTCGCCGACGGCTGCTCCGTCAGCGAAGCGGGCCCTCCGCCCAACAGACATCTTCCGCGTTCGTGACGTTCGGGACCCGCAGATTTCTCCCGACGGCAAGTGGGTCGCGTACACAGTCACCATTGCCGACTCCGCTCGCGACAAGAACGACACGGACGTCTGGATGGCAAGCTGGGATGGAAAGGAGAACATCCGCATCACGTCCTCGAAGGACGGCGAGTCCAGCCCGCGCTGGAGCCCCGACGGCCGATATCTGTCGTTCGTCTCGTCCCGCGACAATGGCAAAGGTGGTCAGGTGTGGCTGCTGGACCGTCGTGGCGGCGAGGCGACGCGTCTCACCGAGATCAAGGGCGGCGTGTCGGGCTACGAGTGGTCGCCCGACGGCACGCGGCTCGTGCTCGTGGTGGCCGACCCGGAGGATGAGGCCGGCGGCGACTCGACCAAAGCCAAGACAGCGAAGCCGATCGTCCTCGATCGCTATCACTTCAAGCAGGACATTCAGGGCTACCTCGGCAACCAGCGAAGTCACCTGTACCTGTTCGACGTGGCGACGAAGACGCTCGACACGCTCACGTCCGGCAAGTACGACGAGAGCAACCCATCGTGGTCGCCCGACGGGAAGACGATCGCGTTCGTGAGCGACCGGTCGCCGGATCCCGACAAGAGCATCAACACCGACATCTACCTGATCGACGCGCGGAAGGGCGCCCAGATGCGGCGCCTAACGACGTTCGTGGGTGACGACAACAACAGCGGCAGCAAGCTCGCCTGGAGCCCCGACGGCAAATCCATCGCCTACGTGCGCGGCGCGGCCACGACGATGTCGATCTACGACCAGTACCGCGTGGCGGTCATCCCGGTTGCCGGTGGAGAACCGCGCCTCCTCACGGAGGCGCTCGACCGTCCGGTGACGTCTCCGAGCTGGACGGCCGACGGCACGTCCCTGCTCTTCATCGTCACCGACGACCGGACGCAGTACGTCGCGCGCATGAAGGCGGCCGGCGGTGCCGTCGAGAAGCTCACAACGGGCCCACGCGTGGTCCAGTCGCTCGCGTTAGGCCCGGCGGGCAAGATCGCCGTGCTCGCGTCCACGGCCACCGAGATGCCCGAAGTGCATGCGCTCGAGAACGGGACGCTCCGGGTCCTCACGCACCAGAACGACGCGTGGCTTGGGGAGATTCAGTTGGGCACGACCGAAGGGATCGAGTTCAAGACGCCGGATGGCGCGGACGTGCATGCGGTGGTGACGCGCCCCGCCGGCTCGTCGGGCAAGATGCCCACCCTGCTCCGCATTCACGGCGGACCCACCGGCCAGGACCAGTATTCGTTCAACTTCGAGCGCGAGCTGTTCGCGGCGAACGGATACGTCGTGGTCTCGCCGAACTACCGCGGCAGCAACGGCCGGGGCGAGAAGTTCATGAACGCCATCTCGGGCGACTGGGGGAACAAGGAAGTGGTCGACGTTCTCGCCGCCACGGACTATGTCGTCCAGAAGGGGATCGCCGATCCGGACCGGCTCGGGATCGGGGGCTGGAGCTACGGGGGCATCACCACGGACTACACGATCGCGACGACACCGCGGTTCAAAGTCGCGATCAGTGGCGCCGGGAGCGCCCTGCAGACGGCCATGTACGGCGTCGACCAGTACATCCTGCAGTACGAGACGGAGCTTGGCCCGCCCTGGAAGAACCCGGATGCGTGGATGAAGGTCTCGTACCCCTTCTACCACGCCGACCGAATCAAGACGCCGACCCTGTTCATGGTGGGGGAGAAGGACTTCAACGTCCCCGCGATCGGCAGCGAACAGATGTATCAGGCCCTCAAATCCCTGGGGGTCGACACCCAGTTGATCATCTATCCCAACTCGTTCCATGGCATCACTCTGCCGAGCTATCGGATGGATCGACTGGACCGGTATCTGAAGTGGTACGACCGGTATCTGAAGCCGGTGGCGCAGTAAAGCAGGCGGCAGGCGGCAGGCGACGAGCGACAGGCGACGGCCCGACGGAGGCCTGTCATCCCGAGCCGACAGGCGAGGGATCGCGATTGTCACGGTAGAGGGATAGCCCTCGCTCGGGATGACAAACGGGGGGTAGATAGGAGCAGCCCGCAGCAAGCGGCAGTGGCCCGCAGCACTCGGCTACCAGCCCAGCAGCGGCTAGCGGCCAGCGGCTTCTTGCTGCTGGCCGCTTTGCGTACGAACCCGTAGCTTGGCCGGTAGAGGCTCCGATTTCGTCTCCTCTCACGTCGAGGGTGCCGAGCATGGCCAGGACCGAAAGCCAACGCCCAGAAAACGGCCGGAAGCTCGCCCCTCCGGCGCCAGCCGCCCGCCCCGCCGACCTGCCCCCCGCGCCGCCTAACGACGTGGCGCCGGAAAGCCTCGACAAGGTGAGGGACATCCTCTTCGGCGGGCAGATGCGCGCCGTCGAGTCGCGCCTGCAGGGACTCGAAGAGCGCCTCATGCGCGAGCAGGCCGTCATACGCTCCGACTTCGACAAGCGCCTCGCCGACCTCGACGCCAGCGCCAAGCGCGACGCCCAGACGCTCGGCGACCGGCTCAACGCTGAACGCACCAAGCGCACCGAAGAGCTCAAGGCGCTGTCGGCCGAGATCAAGGAAATCCTGCGTTCTCTCGAGAAGCGCCACGTGAAGCTGGAAGAGCTGTCCGGCCTCGCCGACGCCGAGATTCGCGACCAGATCCTCCAGCAGTCTCGCGCCATCGGGGCGGAGATCGAGCGCCTGTCGCAGCGCGTCTCGACTGACCTCAACCGCGAGGTGGCCTCGCTTCGCAACGACAAGACCGACGTGTCCGCAATCGTCGGCGTGTTCTCGGACATGGCAACGCGGCTCGCCGGTGAGTCGCGCCCGCAGCCCAAGCCTTCGCGGAGCTGACCGTGCCGGACGACGGCGCGCCGCTGACCGAAAGCGCCGGCGGGACCAGAGACGTCGCGGAGGTGAGCGTTCACGAGCTCACCGAGCTCCGCGACCTGTTGTTCGGCGCGGAGCGTCGGCAGCTCGACGAGCTCCGCCGCCGCCTCGACACCGCGGAGCTCACGCCCGAAGAGCTCGCGGAGAAGCTTCCGCAGGCGATCGTCCAGCGCTCGGCCCGCGACCGACAGCTCGGGATCGCGCTCGCGCCGACCGTCGAGAACGCGATTCGCGAGTCCGTGCGACGAAACCCTCGCGAGATGGCCACCGCGATCTTCCCGGTGCTCGGCCCCGCGATCCGGAAGGCGATCGCCGAGACGATGTCGGGGCTGGTCAACACGATCAACCGCGCGATCGAGCACAGCCTCTCTCCGCAGGGCATCCGGTGGCGCATCGAGTCGTGGCGCACGGGGGTCCCGTTCGCCCAGATCGTGATGCGGCATGCGCTCGTCTACCGCGTGGAGCAGGTGCTGCTCGTGCACGCGGAAACCGGCCTGCTGCTCGCGCACGTTCCCGATGGCTCGTTAGGCGACGCCGACCTCGTGTCCAGCATGCTGACGGCGATCGGCGACTTCGTCAACGACTCGTTCGAGCCGAAGAAGACCGGCGAGCTGCGCGCGTTCGCTGCCGGGGATCTCACCGTGCTGGTCGAGACGGGACCGCGAGCCAATATCGCGGCTGTCGTGCGTGGCACGCCGCCCGACTCGCTGCCCGCGAAACTGCAGTCCACGATCGAGACGATTCACCTGGAGTGGTGCGATCCGCTCACCGCGTTCAACGGCGACGCCGCGGCGTTTACGACCACGCGCCCGCTGCTGGAGGACTGCGTGGAGACGGTGCTCGCCACCGACACGCGCGCAAAATCCGCCGGGCTACGTCGCTTCGCGTGGGTCATCCCCGTTCTCCTATTGCTCGCCGGCGGCCTTGCGTGGCGAACTGCGCGCGCGAATCGGCAGTGGTCGGCGGCGCTCGCGCGTCTGGACACCGAGCCCGGGATCGCGGTCATCCGCAGCGAGCGCTCTGACGGCAAATGGCGAATTACCGGCATGCGTGATCCACTCGCCGTGAATCCATCCGTGCTCATGGCGAGTCGCGGTGTCGATACGAACGAGGTCGTTGCCCACTGGGAGCCGTACGTGTCCACCGAGCCCGCCCTGTTGCTCGCACGCGCTCGGCACGTGCTTGCACCGCCGGGCGGCATCACGCTCTCGCTCAAGGGCGACACGCTGGTCGCCAGCGGTCGCGCGCCGGCGTTCTGGATCATTCGCGCCGACGGGCTGGCACCGGCGCTCGCGGGCGTTGGAGCAGTGGACCTCTCGCATGTAACGCCCGGCCTTCCGGCCATTATGGAACCAATCGCGGCGGAGATCGAGAGCCAGCGAACTCTGTTCGCCGCCGGATCGGACGCACTGGATCAGCGCGCGGTGAGCTCGATCGCGACCGTTGCGGCAAAGCTCCGGGAGCTCGTCAAAGCGGCCGACGCGAATCGCTACGACCTCACGATACAGGTCGTGGGGCGCGCCGATCCCACGGGCACCGAGAAGGACAACCTGGCGCTGAGCCGTCGGCGAGCCGCTGTGGTTCGGGATCGGCTCGTTTCGCTCGGCATCAACGCGAGTCGGCTGAGCATCGATGCGAGCGGCAGCGGCGATCCCATTCCCGCCGACGCTTCCGCGGAGCGGGCTCGCCTCAATCGAAGCGCATCGTTCACCATTCGAGCACAACCGTCCCTGAACGCCAACGTCGCGGAGCGTCAGCGATGATACAGAAGAAGGTGTGCATGGTGGGCGTGTTCGCGACGGGAAAGACCAGTCTCGTCCAGCGGTTCGTTCATTCGCTCTTCTCGACCAAGTATCACAGCACGGTGGGCGTGAAGATCGACCGGAAGCAGGTCCAGGTCGGCACCGAGCAAGTGAACCTGCTGTTGTGGGACATCGAGGGTCGCACGGCGGATCAGGAGATTCCGGAGAGCTATCTGAAGGGCGCACACGCCGTTTTCTACGTCGCCGATGGCACGCGACGCGAGACGATCGACCAGCTGTTCAGTCTCCGCGACCACGTTCGCTCCGCCGCCGGTGACGTGCCGTCCATCGTCGCGCTCAACAAGCACGACCTGAAGGATCAGTGGATCGTTACGCCCGCCGATACGGCGAAGCTCATCACCGGCGGCTTCCACGCGCTGACCACGAGCGCGAAGAGCGGCGAGGGCGTCGAAGACGCGTTTCGCTGGCTCGCCACGGCCACGCTGACCGCTCCGCCGACTCCGACAGTCCAGCCTCCGGTCCGTCATGGAAACTGAGACGCTTCCGCCTCGCATGGCGCGAGTCGACACATACGGGCTCTCGCACGCGGGAAAGGTCAGGACCGTGAACGAGGACCACTTCGCGATCATGACGCTGCAGAAGGCCGTGCATCTTCGCGCGACGAATCTGCAGGACACGACGCTGCTCGATCGGCTTCGGAAGCCGCAGGTCGACATCTTCGTCGTTGCCGACGGCGTCGGCGGCGGCGTCGGAGGAAAGATCGCAAGTGGCGTCGCTGTGAAGGCAGTCGTCGAGTATCTCGCCGAAGCCGTCGGGTGCGTGCAGGACTTCGACGTCGATCGCGAGAACGCGTTCCTCGAGAATCTTTCGCAGGCGGTCGAGCGCGGACATCACCGGCTCAAGGAGATGTTCCAGACTCAGGGCGGCCCCGCAACGACCCTGACGATGGTGACGGTCGTGTGGCCGCGCGCGTACGTGATCCACCTCGGTGACAGCCGCGGCTACTTCCTCCGGCGCGGCACGCTCAGGCAATTCACTCGCGACCAGACGATGGGCAACTATCTCGTCGACATTGGCGCGGTGACGGAGCAGCATGCGGAGAAGGCCGGCCTCTACAACGTTTTGTCGAGCGCCGTTGGTGGGGACTTCGTGCCCACCGTTGGCGTCGTGGACCTCGCCGACGGCGACGCGCTGCTTCTGTGCACCGATGGTCTCACGAAGCACGTGAGCGACGAGCGCATCGCCCAGATTCTGGGCTCACTCAACGCCGAAGGCGCGGTGCATTCGCTGATCGATGCGGCGCTGGACGGCGGCGGAACGGACAACGTTACGGTGGTGGTGGCGAAAACTGAGTAGCCGGGGACGGGGGACGGACCCCTTCCCCGGCCTATCGCAAATATTTCCTTACAAACTCCTCCATCTTCGCCAGATCCAGCGACGCGTCCTTACACGGGCCGTTCGGCAGCTGCATCGTGAGCCCAAGCACCGGTAGCCGACCCGCGACGTCGTGGAGACCGCTCACCATGTCCCGCTCGCACGCCACGGCGACCACAGCTTTCGGACGACGCTCGCGGATCGCCTGACGCGCGTACGCACCGCGCGTCGCGACGAACGTCGCGACATCGTAGCGCTTCGCGATGTCCATCACGCCATCCAGCGCGGTGCGAGACAGGCAGCGCGGGATGAGGATCAGCATTTCGTTCGCACGCACGCGCCACTCGCGCGCCCACGCGAGACGGTTGTAGACCGCGATCGCTGCGTTGTCGGTCCAGTCACGCTGCACGCCGAACATCTCACCCACTCGCGACGCCAACCGCAGCGTCTTGAGCAGGAGACCACGTTCGGCGAATCGCCCCGGCAAGAGCGCGCGGTTCGTCGCGTACGAAGCACCAATGAGCGCGAGCCAGGTGAAACCCGCGAGAGCGAGACCCGCGTCGGTCAGGTAGAGCGCTCGCGGCAACCACTCTGCGAGCTGTGCGAGTCGCGGCGCGAGGAGAAAGATTCCTGCCGCGCTTGCGACGACGATCGCGGTCAGTCCGACCGCCGTAAAGAGAAAGAACTTTCCTGGCGTGGTCCGGAAGTCTCCACCGTTCGCGAGCGGCTGCCCGTTCCACTCATCCCATTCGTGGCCGAGTCGTCGGTCGGTCTCGATCTTTACGAGGAGACCCCCATGGCGCGATGGCGAAGCCAGTGACGCGATCTCGTCCGCTGGCGGGGTCGACGCAGGTGAATCCGCGATGTTCGGCATAATGAAGGAATGACGACCGCAGGGCACTCGTGTCAACGACGGCGCTTGTCGCGGAGCACCTGCGCTGACATCGTCCGCAGAATGCGGAGCACGATTCGATGACGAAGGAACTCGCTGCACCGGGCCACCCGTTCCGCGGGGTTTTTCGCGACGACGTCGCGGCCAGAGCGGTATACGCCGAGGCCGCCGGCATCGGTCGCGTTATGCCGCAAGCGGTGGCCGTGCCCGAGACCGCTGACGACGTTGTCGCACTCGTGCACTGGGCGCGTGAGTCGAACGCTGTCCTGATCCCTCGCGCGTCCGGCAGCAGCATGCCCGGTGGCGCCATCGGGCGTGGCATCATCGTCGACCTCAGCCGGCTGGATGCCATCGGCGCTCCCAACATCGCCACGCGGCGCATCGCCGTCGGCCCGGGCGCGATTCGCAATCGCGTCGATGCGCGCGCCCGCACCGTTGGCCTTCGCTTTCCCGTGGATCCATCCAGTGGTGCGTTCTGCAGCATCGGCGGGATGGTGTCGACGAACGCCGCCGGCGCTCGCACGCTGCGGTTCGGCTCGACTCGGCGTTGGGTACACTCGGTCGATTGTGTCTTCGCCGACGGCGCGCGCGAGACGATCGCTCGCGGGGGCGTCGCGCCGCGAGTGGCCGCAGTCGATCGCCTCCTGAGCGACGTCGCGCCAGCAATCCGGGCTGCGCGTTCGTCGGTCGGCGCGCCGCAGCTTCGGAAGAACTCGTCAGGCTACGCGCTGGCGGAGTACGCGGAATCGGGCGAGGTGCTGGATCTGATCGTCGGCAGCGAGGGAACGCTGTGCCTCATCGTGGGTGTGGAGCTCGACCTGGCGGAGCTTCCCGGCGCGACAGCGAGCTTGCTCGCCAGCTACGCGTCACTCGACGCAGCGGTGATGGGAGCTGGCGAGACACAGCGACGCGATGCGAGCGCCTGCGAGCTGCTCGACAGGACCTTCCTCGATGTGGCAGCGCGAGCGTCGCCACTCCCGATTCCGCCCAACACCGAGGCGGTGCTCCTGATCGAGCTGGAAGCAGCGGATGCAGCGGCCGCTGCAACGAGCGCGCGCCAACTCGCCGCGGAGCTCGAGCGTGGTGGCGCGACCGCGGTCACCATTGGACTCAGTCACGAGGAAGAAGAACGTCTGTGGGAGCTTCGCCACGCGGCGAGTCCCATCCTCTCACGCCTCGATCCGGCGCTCAAGTCGATGCAGTTCATCGAGGACGGCGTCGTTCCGCCGACTCGGCTCGCGGACTACGTCCGCGGCGTGCGGTCAGCGCTCACGTCGCACGACACGTCGGGCGTGATCTTCGGGCATGCGGGTGACGCCCACGTACATGTGAACCCGCTCGTAGACGTGAGTCGCAATGGCTGGCGAGCACGTGTCGAAGCAATTCTCTCCGACGTGGTGGACCTCACCGCGACGCTCGGCGGTTCGCTCTCCGGTGAGCACGGCGACGGTGCGCTGCGTGCTCCCCTCCTGGATCGAACGACCAGCGCCACGTCGCGCGAGCTCGCTCGGCGCGTGAAAGACGCGTTCGACCCGACCGGTCTCCTGAATCCGGGCGTGAAGGTCGCGCTGCCGCATCAGCGCGCGATCGGCGACATCAAATACGACCCGGAGCTCCCGCCACTGCCGCCCGCGTCGGCGCGCGTGCTCGCACGCGTGGAGCGTGAGCGCGCCTATGCGGAGTTTCGTCTCGACATGCTGGAGCGCGAGGAACGAGGCGAATAGTTTTCGCGCGACGCAACGCCTCGGTTCCCTGTTCCCCGTTCCCGGTTCCCCCTTTGATTTATCTCGAGCCCAGACTGACCGTCCTATCGCGCCCGGCTTTCGCCCAGCCCGCGCACCTTCCCGTGAACTGGCTCGGCGAGAGCACTGATGGCGAGCGCCTCGCGGAGTTCGCCGGACGACTTTGTTACATGAGTCAGCGCAACCCGGCGAACCGCTCGACGCGCGACTACCTCGAGAACATCAAGAAGCAGGGACACGGCAGCGTGCTGGAGCACGTGAACTATTCCGTGCTGGTCGAAGGCGTGAGTCGGTCGCTGACGCACGAGCTGGTGCGTCATCGTGCTGGCTGGGCGTACAGCCAGCTCAGTCAGCGGTACGTCGACGAGTCGGTTGCCGACTTCGTGATGCCGCCGGCGGTCATCGGCGACGAGGCGCTCGAGCGCGCGTGGCGTGAGCAGGTCGAGAGCGCGCAAAAGACGTACGTCACACTCGTGGACGAGCTGATGCAGCGGTATGGGTGGGTGGCCGACAAGGTGCATCGCCGGAAGATGGCGCGTGAGGCGGCGCGCGCGGTGCTCCCGAATGCGACGGAGACGAAGATCGTCGCGACTGGAAACGTGCGCGCGTGGCGGACGATGCTGGAGCTGCGATCGAGCGAGGGCGCGGAGCTGGAGATTCGTCGCTTCGCGATCATGGCGCTGCGCCTCATGCAGTCCGAAGCGCCGGCGATCTTCTCGGACTTCGAGATCTACGTTGCCGACGATCGGAAGGAGGCGGCGAGGATCGGCTACCATAAGGTCTAGGGAATCAGGAATCGGGAATCGTAGAACCCTCGGGAGGTCCCTCTCAGAGCGAGAGGCATCCCGAGGGTTTTCGATTCCCGATTCCCTATTCCCGATTCCCTAGCTCTCGCAGCATCGCTGCGAATCGTGGGGCGTCGCCGCCCAGCGGCTCGAAGAATTCCTGATCCGCGCGCTCGACGAGATGGATGAGCTGACGCGCGAGGCGGCGGCCCGCCGCGGTGGGGCGCAGCGCGTAGGCGCGAGAGTCGCGCGGATGATCGGTCCGACGCACGAGCTTCTTTCGCTCGAGCGCGCGGAGCACTTGCGACGTCGTCATCGCATCGGTGCGGGCGTGGCGCGCGAGCATGACCTGCGTCACAGGCTCGCCCTGCTCCGCAAGCGACGTGACGCTGGCGAGGAGCATGACCTGCAGGTGCGAGAGGCCGGCATCACGGAGCGCTCGGCGCTGTCCGCGCTGCCAGCGGTTCATCGCCTGCCACAGGAGCACGCCGGGACTTGCAACGGGTGAGGCGAATTGTGGCGGTAGGCGTTTCGGCATCAGGCTGCTTTCTCGCGTAGGAAGTACGCTTATCATAAGCGCGCATACTACGCGCGCAAGTCGTAAAAAAGACAAAAAGTCATTGCGCGACAAAATCACGGTTCTTATCATTCGCCCGTCGCGCACGCATGGCATCGGTCTTGCCGCCGCAGACGTGCGAACGGCTCCTCTCGCACAACTCGACTCGTTGTCCGCCGGAGTGTGGATGCCGCGAATCGGATTCGCCTACAATCAGAAGCCTGAGTCGCCCACGACCCAGCGTCCCGACGACGAAGCGGTACGCGGCGACGACGAACCTCCCAGTAGTCGCCGGGACGCCCTCGCGTCCCGGAACTCCGATGCACCGGCGTCGACCGAAATCGCGCACTCGGTCACCGTCGGGGGAAGTTTCGCCACCCCCGCACATTCCGCGGGATCCAACGGCACTCGCTCGCACACCTCCGCGTCGAACGGACATCACCCCAACGGCGCCGCGTCGAACGGTCACCGATCGAGCACTGGCGCGACGAACGGAGCGCAGTCGAACTCTCCGGCAGCGGCCGACGACGAGTTCGCTGAGTGGGACAGCGCCGACACCATCGACGCCGTCGCGAACGCCCTCTCCGCACTCGGCGAAGTGATCCGGCTCGAGGCAAACGCCGACTTTCCGCAGAACCTCCGCGACTCGCGCGTCGACATCGTCTTCAACATCGCCGAAGGTCTCCACGGCGTGAACCGCGAGGCACACGTCCCAGCGATCTGCGAGTTCTACGGCATCCCGTACTCCGCGAGCGATCCGTTCACGCTCTCGTTGTGCCTGGACAAGGCGAAAACGAAAGAGATGCTCGCGTATCACGGAGTGCCGACCGCCCGCTTCGCGGTCGTTCGAGGGACTGGGGACTGGGGACTGGGGACTCGGCAGAGAAAATTCTCTCGCGACGGTGCCTCACGCTCCAACGGAAACGTCCCGGCCGAGTCCCTAGTCCCCAGTCCCGAGTCCCCTCTTTTTGTTAAGCCCATCCACGAAGGATCGTCCAAAGGAATAACCGAAGCGAACTACTGCGAAACACCGGAGCAGCTCCGCGCACAGGTCGAGTTCCTCCTCGAGCACTACCAGCAGCCCGTGCTCATCGAGGAGTATCTCCCCGGTGCCGAGTTCACCTGCGCAGTGCTGGGCAACGGCGACGAAGCACGCGTGCTTCCAATCGTCGGCATGAACTTCGAAGCGCTCCCGCACGGCGCGCTTCCCGTCTACGGCTTCGAGGCGAAGTGGATCTGGGACCGCCCCGAAAAGCCGCTCGAGATTTTCGAATGTCCCGCGCGGATCACTGAGGAGTTGCGGCGCACGATCGAAGACGTCGTGCTCCGCGCCTACCGCGTGCTTGGCTGTCGCGACTGGTCGCGGATCGACGTCCGACTGGACGCGTCAGGCAAGCCGAACGTGGTCGAGGTCAATCCCCTTCCCGGGATTCTCCCCAACCCCGCGGACAAT
>Ga0207674_10000739_pt1 | contig 42774 bp, 28 predicted proteins | sample KBSCornC72_FD_184303 | JGI IMG/M metagenome (GOLD analysis project Ga0207674, IMG submission 184303) | Corn rhizosphere microbial communities from Kellogg Biological Station, Michigan, USA - KBS Corn C7-2 (SPAdes) (version 2) | ecosystem: Host-associated > Plants > Roots > Rhizosphere > Soil ... | reverse complement strand
GTGCAGCGTTAGGCATCGCCATCCAGTACGCCCTGCCGCTCACCGTCCGGGACTTCCTCCCGGTGGACGTCACAGTGTCGCTCGCGCCTAAGGCGATCCTCGTCGGACTCGCCTTGGGCGTCTGGGTCGCGATGGTCTTCGCGCTGCGGCCGCTGCTCGCGCTCCGGAACGTCTCGCCGCTGCAAGCCCTGAGGCGTGACTTGGGCAGCGCGCCACTGACGGCCGGGCTGCGCGACTGGCCACGCGTGCTGGTGAATGCCGCACTCGCGGCGAGTGTCGTCGGCCTCGCCGCGTGGCGTTCGCCGACGCTCAAGACCGCGCTCTGGATGAGCGTGGGCATCGCCGCGGTTCTGGTCGTGTTGCTGCTCAGCGCGATCGTACTGTCCGGCATCGCGCGGCGTGCGCTCCGTGCTGGATGGCCGTACGTGGTGCGGCAAGGCATCGCGAACCTGTACCGACCGGCGAACCAGACACGCGCCGTCGTGCTCTCGCTCGGATTCGGTGCGTTCCTCATCACGACGCTGTATCTCGTGCAGGCGAATCTCCTGCGCCAATTCGACCTCACGACGTCCGCGGCGCGCGGCAACCTGCTGTTCTTCGACGTGCAGGACGACCAGGACGCCGGCGTCGCGTCGATCGTCAAGAATGCCGGGTTTGCCGTGGTCCAGTCGACGCCGATCGTCACGATGCGGATCAAGTCGGTAGCCGGCCGCACCATCTCGGAGATTCTGACGGACACGACGCGGCGCGGCGGCGCGTGGGCTCTCCGTCGCGAATACCGCTCGACGTATCGCGATTCGCTTCAGAGCTCGGAGCGGATCGTCGCGGGACGCTGGTTCGGCAAGACGCCAGCGCGTGACAGCCAGCCGGCCGCGGAGGTCTCGCTCGAGCAGGACGTCGCGAAGGAGCTCCGCGTGAAGATCGGTGACGTGGTGGTCTGGGACGTTCAAGGCGTCGAGGTCCCCAGTCGCGTCACGAGCCTCCGCGACGTTGAGTGGGCGCGTTTCGAGCCGAACTTCTTCGCGGTGTTCTCCCCGGGCGCGCTCGAGAACGCGCCGAAACAGTTCGTGCTGCTCACGAACGTCTCCGACGGCGTGAGTGCGGTGCGCGTTCAGCGCTCGGTCGTCCAGCGGTACCCGAACGTGTCGGCGATCGATCTCTCGGTGATCCGCAAGACGATCAGCGAGATCGTGGACCGCGTGTCGATGGCGATCCGGTTCCTTGCCGTATTCAGCCTCGCGATGGGAATCCCGGTGCTCTTCAGCGCCGTGGCTGCGACACGCCGCGAGCGGGTGCGCGAGGGCGTCCTGCTCAAGACCCTCGGTGCCACCCAAGGCCAGATCCGCCGGATCCTGTTCGCCGAGTATGCCCTGCTTGGCGTGTTGGGGAGCCTAACGGGAATGGTCCTGTCGTTTGGCGGCGCGTGGGGCCTGCTCAAGTACGTCTTTCATCGCCCGTTCTCGCCGGCGACCGTTCCCGCGGTATTGATCGCCGCCGCGATGGTACTGGTGACGGTGTCGATCGGCGTGCTGAGCGGGCGGGACGTGTTCAGGACGACGCCGATGGCGGCGCTCAGGGAAGCGTGAGCCAGCTCCGGGAAGCGTCAGCAAGAGCGTCGGCGACAGCGCCAACGGTCGGCATCTCCGTCGCAACCCTCGCATCTATTTGCCTCGAGATGGGTAGCGGCAAGACCTAACGCGGATTAACAACGATTACGCCGATGGGCGCGGATTTGCTCCGCTCGCAGTGATGGCTCCGACGGCACGTCCGGTCTCTCATCTTTTCGTTTGTGACGACCTCGGGAAGCCAATGCGTCCCGAGGTCTTTCCATTCTCAATTCCGGCTCGTGGTGGGCGTAGGTGTTGTTGCCGGCGAACGATCCGGCGTATCGGCTCGATCCGGAAGCATCCGAACACCTATTCGTCTGTGGGGCCAGCCCTCTCAGCTCCGACATCTACGACAAAGGGTGTTCGGAAGCATCGGGATCGGGCGATCAGCCGGATCGCTCCCGGTCGCGTCCACTGTTGGTCGCGCTACGAGCCGGGATTCTTGTTCAACGGCCTCGCGACGCAGACGCGTCCCGAGGCCGTTGGACTTCGAGAATAGCGCAAGCCTAACGACTTCCGGCTCGTTCGATCACTGCACGCGAACGATGTACACGCGCGCGCCGTCGAACCCGACGTTTCCGCCACCAGGATCGAGCATCCGGAACGTCGAGAGCGGCGAGCCGGTCGGGCGCGGCGCCAGCCAGTAAACCCCGGAGCCTGACTGCGCCGTCGTCGTGGTGGACACGCCCGGTGCTGGCGTCGGCAGCGGATACGTTCCGCTCTGACGAGCGCCCGAGATCGCGTCACGCATGTTCCAGCTCACATACGAGTACCGCGCGTCGAGATTGGGAATGCCGAGGTTGTCCGCGTAGTTCGCAATCAGCCAGCCACCGATGATCTGGTCGAACGACACGCCGGCGTGCTGAACGAAGTTCGTGACGCCCGTCTTCGGGCCAGCGACGACGCCGCGGAAGAACGCGCGAGCGTTCCCGGGAGCGAATTGATCCGCCGTGTACCGAAGCAGGGCCCAGGCCGCACCGCGCGGCGCGAGGTCCCGATCCGCTCGCGAGCTGATGGGCGATGACGTGTCGGGGCGCGCGAGCCAGGTCGAGAATCGCGCGAGGTTCTGCTGGAAGTAGGCGTTGTAGTCGTCGGCGTTCGCCTTCACATCGGCGGACGTCAGACTCTGGAAGTCGCCAAAGCCGCGCGCCGCGCGTCCAACGGCTTCCTCCGCGAAGTGCGAGAGCCCCTCGTTCAACCAGTCCACCTCGAAGTCGGTGACGGCCGGGTTGAACTGCCGGAGGCCCTGGTTGATCATGTGCTGGAACTCATGCGCGATCGTGCCGCGGGTCGCCTGCCTAACGAGCGCCGTACTGCGGGCGTCGCCGAACTCGCCACTCGGATCGGCCGCGAGCAGATAGAAGATCTCCTGCTCGTTGGTCTGGGGGCACGTCATGTTCGCCTGCTGGTAGTCCGCCGTCGTGAACAGATCCCCGCCCCAGAAGAATCCACCGATGTAGCTGGGCGAGTTCCGCGGCGTGAACTTGTTGACCTCGGGTGTATACAGGATCGTGATCCGGCCATCCTTGTTGATGTCTGTCGGTGAGCCGAACCACGCCGTGTCGGTCTTGTACGTGAGGTCGTCGAACTCCGCGGCGATGGCCGTGAAGTCCGCGGCGGTAAATCCGTTTGTGGACGCGTTGACGTCCTGCACGATCTGCGACTTCTTCCCGACCGCCTTCACCACCGCCCGCACCGTCGCGTAGTTGGTGCAGAGATTCGAGGCCAACACGTCCGGCACGCGGTAGGTGATCGTGTCGCCGAGACCGACGGCCGCGGCAAAGGACGGGGACACGCTCACGTTCGCGCTCGCGGCCGCCCGCTGGGCCGCGGCTCGCGTCACGCCACGCGACGACATGGCGCGCAGGATCTGACTCTCCGCCCCGCGAATTCGGTTCTCGACCGCGTCGCGCTGCCCGACCGACTGTGCAACGAGGCGCATCTCGGCCGAGACGTCGGCGGCCGCGATCCGGCCCGCCGGCGATATCGACGCAATCGTGCCGGGGAGGAACGACACCGCGAACGCCTGTTCGTCATCGGACACCGAGTTCGCGTTCGCGGTGATGAACAGCAACTGGCTATTGTCGGTCGCCGCCGCAATCGTTATGCACGATACGGCGGTCGGTCCGCTCTGAATCGAAACCTGCCCCACAGTCATCGAGAGGGGATTCTGGCAGCGGTCGACGTCCACCACGAGCGGGAAGGTTCCCGTCGCCTTGTCGGCCGACGCCTTGATCTCTACGGACCCGGGCGCCACCGCGGTGATCACACCGTTTTGGTCCACGGTCGCGACGGCGGCGCTGCTCGTGCTCCACGTCGGCGTCCTGCCGCTGATGCTATCTCCCTTGGAGTTCAGGAGGCGCGCGGTTGCGGTCATTGTCGTACCGACCTGCATCGTCGGTGACGGGGCCGCAACGACGATCGCCGTGACGGTCGTCGGCGAAGGGCCGGTTGGTCCGTCACTGCTACATGCGGCGAGGGCTACGGACACCACGGCCAACGCGAGAACTCTCTTCATGAGCACGCTCCCCGAGCGCGAAAGTGCAGCGCCCGAGGGCAGGCACTGCGAAATCATTTCGGATTGGTAAAACAAGAGCGGAAGGCGTGCTCGTTGACACCGCCTCCCGCGAACGACCCGCAGAAGTCTACGGGCTCTGCCTCACGAGACCAACCGCAATCAGCCCTGCATGACCACCATCACACGGCGAGCCCGCTGCGACGGCGGTCACATCCGTTGGCGCCGCAACGCTCGACCTTTACCCTGCGGCGCGCCTTTGGTTCACCGGAACGTGTAGGCTGCGCCGATACGAAAGGTTGTCGCGTCAGCTGGCACCGAATACAACTCGCCTGTCACTGCAGTCGCTCCGCCCACTCGGTACCACCCACCAGCGCCCACCGCGAATCGTGTCAGGTCGACGTTGATCTTGGTATCGTCGTACGCGGCATCCAGGTACTGAAACCCTACCTGAAAGCGCGGCCGCAACCACGTCACCCCGGTTGACGCGTATGCCCCCCAACGGTCACCGGCCGACTGCTTCGCCAACCCCACCTCTCCGCCGAACATGTTCGGCTTGTAGGTGTCGTTGGATTTGGATGTCCCGTAGCAGGCGGCGCTCGGATCGTCCGTTTGCAGCGCGTCTTCCGGACAAGTGATCGAGCCTTCCACTTTGCCGAACGTCCCGTGTGCGCGGAGCAGCATGGACAGGGTTCCATGCTCGGCGTCCCCGGACAGGCGGTGCGGCCACGACAATGCAACGCTGCCGAGGTTCGGCTTTGCGTCAGCGACTTTGATAGGCGGGAGATAACTCCCCTCGAGCAGGAGGCCTCCCGGTAAGCCGATCGTTACGCGGGGCCGCGGAAAGACCGGCGAGAGATTCGTGTTCTCTGTCTTCTTGACGGTGTAACACGCCTCGGGCTGTTGCATCTCCTTGCTCGGCGACGGCACGTAGGACGCCTCGAAACCGACTCGCACGTTCCAGGGCGCGAGCCCCTCGACGATGCCGCCGGGCGAAAACGCGATGGGCGTCGCAAAGAACGCCAGCAGCTTTGCTTCGTTGCTGTTCTTCGGCGGTGTGCACGTGTAATTGAGCTGGGCGCGTGCAACCGAACCACTGAAGAACAGTCCGGAAACCATCGCGAGAATTCGAGCGGCGCTTGTCGGGCCGCGGATCGTGAATGGGGCTCGCATGAGAATATTTTGAGGATTTTCGTAGGATAATGACGGGTCATCCACTCGCCACCCGACTTGCGTCGAACGGGCAGTGTGGGGCCTGATATCAAAAACGCAACGAGTCCTCGGCGAGAGGACGTTTTCCGTCGGCGGTCGCCTGCCGCGGGCGCCTGCCGCCTGCTGGCTGGGGCCAAGCGACCGCGGCCGTAGCGGGCTACTAGCCTAACGCCTGATCGAGATCGGCGATGAGGTCGTCGCGGTGCTCGAGCCCGATCGACAGCCGAAGCAGGTTGTCGGGGGTGCCGCTTCCGGGCGCCTCCACCGAGGCGCGGTGCTCCACGAGGCTCTCGGGGCCACCGAGACTCGTCGCACGCGTGAAGACCTTCACGCGACTCTTCATACGGAGGGATGCCTCACGGCCACCGCGGACCTGCACCGAAACCATCCCGCCGAACGCCGACATCTGGCGCGCCGCGATGGCGTGCCCCGGGTGTGATGCCAGTCCGGGATAGTGCACCGCTTCGATTTTCGGGTGGGAGGCCAGGAACTCCGCGACTGCCGTGGCGTTCGCGGTGTGCGCTCGCATTCGATGCGGCAGCGTCTTGATGCCGCGAACGACGAGCCAGCAGTCGAACGGCGCGGCGACCGCGCCACCCGCGGTCTGCACCGTTTTGACGCGCTGGAAGAATTCGTCGTCCTCGCGGGTGACCAGCGCCCCTCCCGTCACGTCGCCATGCCCACCGAGGTACTTCGTCGTGGAGTGCATGACGAGGTCGGCGCCGAGCACGAGTGGGCGCTGCCCGACCGGCGTCGCCCATGTGTTGTCCACTGCGCAGCGCGCGCCGGCGTCGTGCGCGATCGCCGCGATCCGTTCGATGTCAGCCACTGCAAGCAGCGGATTCGACGGGGACTCGACCCACACGAGCCGGGTCGTGGGTCGCAGCGCGGGAACGACGTTGTCGGCGTCCTGCATGTCGACGCTGGTCATCGTTAGGCCCCAGCGCGCGAACACCTGATCGAGCAGCTTTCGCGTTCCGTAGTAGACCGACGTCGGGAGAATGACGTGGTCGCCCGGCGCGAGCGACTGAAAGACCGCCATCGTCGCGGCCATCCCGGCGGAGAACGCGGCCGCGGCACGACCGCCCTCGAGGGCAGCGAGAACGCGCTCGAGCGCGGCGCGATTCGGCGTGGCGTCGCGCGCGTACAGATAGCCGTGCGGCAGCGATCCGTCAGGCTCGCGCTCGAACGTCGTGGAGAGATAGATCGGCTCAGCGACCGCACCAGTCGCGGCATCGGCGCCGTGCGCGCCGTGGACCGCGAGAGTCTCCACGTGCAACTGACCGGGAATAGGCGGGAGCCCGCCGGAGGCGGGCAGATGGGAATCGGGAGTCGAACCAGCTGGTACGGTGGTCATTGACGACTCCTCGGTTCCGGACGACCGCCTGGCTTCCATTCCAGCTTCGTTGGCGTATCGGCCAGCAGACGCGCGGTCCGCACGGCGACATCGACCAGCCGCGTCATGTGCGCGAAATCGATGTGGGCCACGTCGTCGCTCGGCTCGTGATAGTCGTTATGCATGTTGTACGACGACAGCGTGTGCGCCACGATGCCACGCTCCGCGAAGGCAATGTTGTCGCTCCGCATGAAGAACTGCTGGTCGAGGCGCTTGTCGGCGACGATCGGCAGGCCCGCTTTCGTGAAGAGGTCGCCCATCGTAGACCGCTCGAAGCCCGTGAGCCAGCCGCGACCCGGTCCACCGGCGAGCGAGTCCGGTCGTCCGATCATCTCGATCTCGAGGTTTGCCATCATCGCATCGAGCGGGCGCGCGGGATGTTCGAGGTACCATCGTGTGCCCAACAGCCCGACCTCCTCGCCCGTCGTGGCGGCGACGACGACGGTTCGTTTGGGCGGCGGGCCTGCGGCGAGCGCGCGCGCGATCTCCATCACCGCGACCACGCCCGAGGCATCATCGTCCGCGCCGTTGTAGATGGAATCGCCGGCCTGAGCGTGTTGCATGCCGAGATGGTCATAGTGCGCGTCGACGAGTACGACCTGGTCACGCAAGACGGGATCGGATCCCTTGATCACGCCCACGACGTTCACGGCGTTCGCTCGGTCGCCAGCGGGAACGCTGTCGCGCGCCGCGAGCGACGAGAGCAGGGTCAAGTGCCGCCGGCCATTCCGCGACGTGAACGCGACGGGCACGCGTTGGAAGAATCCACTGTCTCCCGCCGGCTGAACGCCGTACCGCGCGAGCTCCTCAGCAATGAACTTCGCGGCGCGCGCAGATCCCGGTGTCGCGGTGCCCCGCCCTTCCATCGAGTCATCAGCGAGCGCGCCGAGCAGTCGGCGAACGTCGCTGTCGGTGACGCCTGTGGGAGCGTTTGCGGGCTGAGCCGAGGGAGCAGCCGCCGAAGGAGCAGCCGGCGAGATGACGGTCGCTCTGGAACACGCTGCGAGCACCGCAATGCAAAGAGGCGAAGCGAGCCGGCGGAGGCTCGAGAACGAGGGCATCGCGATCGACCGGGTCGATGGGTTTCTGGCGGAGCGCTCTGCGTGGCCGAGCGCGCTGAATGACCTGTCGGACGTAAGCGCCACGCGATGCCGTTTGCAACCCGCACCGGCTCGCGCCGTGCAGTACCGCGACGTATACTCGCGTTCGACCGCCATCACCCGTATCGGTTGATCGAGCGATGCTGTTAGCTGTCCTCCCCGCCGCATTCCCGGTGTTCGTCGCAGTGGCGTTCCAGGTTGGAGCGGCGCTCAAGTCGGCGGAGTTTCAGCCCGCGACCGTAACGTCGCCAGCGGACTCGCAACGCGTGGTCCGCGACGCGCGCTCGGCGCAGGCCAACTTCGAGCGCACGCGGCGCGCGAATCTCCCGGTCGAGAACGGCGGCAGCTCGGGACGCTGCGATGTTCGAGTCGGTCGGTTCTGCTATTGGTGGGATGACGGCGAGTTCCAGCCTCCGCCCGAGCCAGCCAAGACGAAGGCGGCGCGTGCGTCATTGCTCGAGCGTCTCGCCCAGGGGGCGCATCGCATACCCGGCGACGGTTGGATCGCCGGTCAGCGAGTTCGCTATCTCGTGGAGGACAATCGGGGCGCGGACGCGGTAAACGCAGCCCACGAATGTCGCGCCGACGCGAGCTGGTGCGCGGCGCTCGCCGGGTTCGCGTTCCATGGGGCTGGGGACTTCGTGCACGCCGACAGCGCGTTCGACGCCGCACTCGCCGCCATGCCGGAAAGCGAACGGTGTCACTGGACCGACATCTCGCTGCTGCTGGAGGGTGATGCGCGCAAGCGCTATGAGCGTCTTCCCTGCGCTCAGCGAGGGGAATTCGAGGCGCGGTTCTTGGCGCTCTCACGGCCGCTGTACGTCGTGCCGGCGAACGACTTTCGCACCGAGCACTTTGCGCGCCTAACGATGGTTCGCCTGATCCGCATGTCGGGCTACACGCACGACATGGCGTTTGGCGAAGACTCGGAAGAGCTGCTCATGCGCTACGGGTGGGAGACCGGTTGGACCCGGTCACCGCCAGGCATGGCCAACCCGTTCGACGTGCACGTCATCGGGCACGAGCCGACTCCGGCCTTCGACTTCGTCCCCGATGCCGGAGTGCTCTCGGTGCCTGACTCCGCGAGCCTCTCGGACTGGGAGCTGCACGACCGGCTGGCGCAGAGCAGATACGCGCCGCGTTATGCGCGATCCGTGGGCGAGCTCGACACCCAAGTCGCGTTCTTCCGCCGGGGCGATTCGGCGATCGTGGTCGCGGCGTTCGACGCGACGGCGCAAACGGGGTTTACCCACGATACGATCGACGCCGCGCTCGCGGTTGCCCCAGCGGCGAGCCCCGACTCGGCGATCGTCACCACGGACTCCGCGGCACATCGACGCGGCGTTCTCGTGGCAACGGCCGAATGGCGGCCGGCGATCATCAGTGTCGAGACGCGAGATTCCGCCGAACGTCGCGTGGCGCGCGCACGCGCCGTGTTCCGCCCTCCGTCGTCGAGCGGCCGCGTGACGATCTCGGATCTGCTCCTCTTCGACGATCCGTCAACGCTGCCAACCTCGCTCGACGAGGCGACGCCTCGTGCACGCGGGTCGTTGAAGGTGGACCGCACCAAGCCCGTCGGCGTGTACTGGGAGATGTACGGCCTCAGTCCGGAGGGTGAGACGCTCGCGTATCGCCTCACGGTTACGCGCGAGCGGACACCGTGGTATCGTCGGGCCGCGGAGAAGCTCGGCGTGGTAGAGCGCCGGGCGCCAGTGCGAATGCAGTGGGATGAGCCCTCGGCGCGCCCGGGAGCCGCGCACACTCGAGCGCTGGCCGTCGACTTCTCCACGCTGCCCGAGGGCCGCTACCGCATCGAGCTGACGCTCGAGACGGGGAGCCTAACGATCGCGACGGCGACTCGGACCGTCGAGGTCACGCGGTAACAGCAGCCCTCTCTCGGGACGATGAGGATCCTTCGCCTTGCGGCTCAGGATGACAACCCGTGTCATTCCGAGCGCAGCGAGGAATCCTCATCGTCCCGAGAGAGGGCTATAGGACCAACACGATCACGTCATACAGCGCGTGCGTCCACGCAGTGATGCCAAACCCGCGGAACACATACAGCGCACTGAATGCAACGCCTGCAATCGCCCGGAACACGAACGAATCCAGGCGTAACGGATCCCCGAACGGGCCGATGTAGTGGAAGGCCGAGAAGATCAGGGCGCCGAGTCCGACGGCGAACGTGTTCGCCAGCGTGGTGCCGAAGCGGAAGACGCGCCGCGCCAAGAGCAGCAGGCCAGACACCAGCAGCACCCGGAACAGCAGCTCCTCGTACAAGCCTGCGCCCAACGAGAGCATCAGACGAGCCGCGACGCCCATTTTCGGCTGCCCACCAAGGATCGCCAGCGTGGTGAATGGTGACAGCAGCTTGGCCGTCACTGTGCCGATAACGAGCCCGAACACGAGCGCGAGGCCAACGGCCTCCGCGGTCATCCACACGAACACTCGGGGCTCGAGCCGGCCGGCGCGTTTCAGATCGCGAGCGATCAGGAAGATGCTCACCGCGATCACGCACGTGACGAAGATGACGGGCCCGCGCCGCCCCGCGACGGCGACGAACAGCGAGCGGAGCATGACGTCCGCACCGTTCCGCATCTGTTCCCCGGCGAAACGCGACAGGCTGGCCGCGAGCGCCTCGTACAGCAGAAGCAGCGGCAGCGCGAACGTTACGCTGTACCGTGGGGCACGGCTAAGGGCCCAGTAGGACCCCAGTTTCGAAGGCATAGTGGAGAAGGAAGGATAAACTCCGTACGGGCCGCACGATCGATAAGTGGCGTCGCGTCGCACCGAGTGTAAGGGCGCGTGGTGCCCGGCCGATGCAGAACGGCCAGCCCATCGGGCTGGCCGTTCTTTCATGCTCCCTATCCGAGGTTGGCCCTTACGGGCAACCCTGCGGCTTCGGCGCCGGCCGCGCGTCGCACTCGGCGAGCGGCACCGGCTGCACCTTCGCCACGAAATGCGTGTACGTGCCGCTGGTGATGTCGAGCGGGAGCTGGTTCAGAATGCCGAACCGACGGTAGTCGTTCCAGCGCTGCCCCTCGAGCAGCAGCGAGTAGCGCCGCTCGTACAACAGCTTCGTAAGGCCATCCTGCTGCGACGTAATCGTTGTCGGCGGGAGCTTGCCTGAGACCGCACGGATGTTGTTGATGTCCAACGTGGCCGCGGCAAAGTCGCCGAGGAAGATGTTCGCCTCAGCGCGCAGGAGGATCAGCTCCTCGTTACGGATGATCGGCACGTCGGAGCTGTTCGTTGGATAGATGTCGAACGTGTAGTCCGCCGGGATGCCGATGCCCTGTGGCGGCGAGACCGGCCCCTCCAGCTGGACGACCTTTCTCGTTAGGCGATCATCCGGGCTCGTGCCGTTCGCCTGCTTCTGCGCGTCGGCCAGGATGCTCGCGTGCGCAAACAGGCTCTTGTTGTTGTCGTACGAGTTGCTGTTCTGCACATCGCCGGTCGCCGTGCTGTAGATGTTGTACACGCCGATGTTGAGATCTGCCAGGGATCCGGCGCCGCCAACCGGTGTCGCGAACGACTCACTGATCGCCGCCAGGGCTTGCGTATAGCAGTCGTTGCCGCAGCCCTGCGACGCGCGGTTGACAAGCACTCGCGCCGCGATCGCCCGGTTGAACTTGAGGAACGTCGCCGGCGTGTCGAACCCGGCGAATCCACTGCTCAACGTGAACGGGAACGACGCGGAGCCACCCGCCACGAGATCAGCCTTACCCTGCTCCAGCATCCCCGTGGCAAACTTGTACGCGGAGTCCTTGCTGACGATCGGAGCGAGCACGGTCGGGTCGTCGTTGACGTCCGTCGGCGCACCGAGCGTGTCGTGGGCGTAGATCACCCACATCATGTCGAGCCCACGGATGGTCTCGGCGAACCCTTTCGCCGCACTCTTCTCCTCCGCGCTCAACGTCGTGCTGGCGTCGACCAGGGCGAGGAAGTTCTTGACGTTCCGCATGTTCGCGAACCGGCTGCCCCAGTTCGTGTTCGTCGCGGCGAATCCACCCGGATCGACCGTCTTACCGCCGAATCCGGGCACACCAACGAGGAATCCCGTCACGTTGCGGCCGTCGGTCGGGAAGTAGATGTAGGACTCGCGACCGAAAAAGCCGAATTCCTGGGTCGTGCCGGGCTGCAGCGCGCGCTCACGCTCGATGATGCCCGTCGCAGCCAACTGGATCGCCTGCGGATCCTTCGAGACGCCCCCGATGTCCGGCGCGTTGTAGTTCGGGATCTGCAGGCGGTCGGAGCTACACGCCGCCGTCCCGATCAGTGCTCCGAGGAGCACCAGTCCCTTGAAGTCGTACTTCATGCTTTATCTCCTCGGGCGCCTGCGGCGCCCGTTAGGCAGTCTGGATTGAGTAGCGGGACGGTTAGAAGCCGAGGTCAATGCTGAAGAAGACCGAGCGACTCGGCGGGAACGGCGCGAGATCGACGAACCGCGCCACTACGTTGCCGCCGTTGTTCACTTCGGGATCGAAGCCGTTGTAGCCCGAGATGATCCACAGGTTGCGGCCGGCGAGGCTCAGACGCGCGTTGTCGATGCCCTTGATCTTCGCGGTCATGCTTCGCGGAACGTCCCACGACAGGCTGACTTCGCGGACCTTCGTATACGACCCGTCCATGAGGTAGGCGGACGTGTTCGCGCCGCCGCCCCACAGATCGTACCGGTACTTACCCAGCGGCACGTTCGGATCCGGCGACTTGTCCTCGTAGTCCCACGTGTTCTCGCCCTCGTCGTACAGGTTCAGCGTCATGTTCGAGACGGTGCCGCCGTGACGGTAGTCCACGAGCACGTTGAGCGCGAACGCCTTGTACGTGAAGTCGTTGCCGAACTGCATGAGGTACTTCGGGTTCGCGTCGCCCAGCGGAATGTTGCCGACGCCATCCTTCGCGCCCCAGATCGTGCTGACGCGGTTGCCGCTCGCGAAGCGCAGACGGCCGTACGCGTTACCGAAGCCACCCGACGAGTTGATCGTGAACGGCAGCACGCCCTCGCCGAGGGTCTTGATCTCGGCGTAGTTCTGCGTGTGAGACGCGCGGGACGTCCACGTGAAGTTGCGGGTCTGGACCGGCACGACCGTGAGGCCGAACTCGGTGCCCTGCGACTCCATCTCGCCGCCGTTGACGATCGTCTGCGTCACGCCACTCGACGGCGCCAGCACCGGCCGAACGAGCAGGTCGGTGATGTTGCGCCTGAAGTACGTCGCCTCGAAGCGAACCCGCTCGTTCCACGCCGTGATGTCCGTGCCGAATTCGGTCTCGGCCTGGGTCTCGGGTTTGATCTTCGGGTTTCCAACGCTCGCCGTCTGAATGAACGACGGACGGCCATCGAGCAGCGATCCACTCGTGACGGTCTCGAAGCGATCGCCGTAATTGGGCAGGTTGCCCGACAGGCCGTACGCGCCACGCAGCTTGATCTCGTTGATGCCCGGGATGGGAGACACGAAGCGATAGGACGCAGCGGCACGCGGGAAGGTGTAGAACTTGTCGACGTCACCGTTCACGCTCGAACGCTCGCCGCGAAGCGCGCCGGACACGTAGAGCTTCTCGCCAAGCATGAAGCCCTCGACCTGACCGAAATACGCTTGGTTCCGAACCGCCTGGCGGACCTGGGGCGGGATGGTCGTGTTCGCTGCGCCGGACGCGTTGTACTGCCCTGGCGTCAGGCCGCGCCCCTGGATGTTGTAGTCGTTCAGGTCGCGGGTCGTGTACTGGACACCCGCTTGCGTCGTTGTGCGAAGGAAGCTGCCGAACGTCCAGTCGAACACCGCCGCGGACTGGAAGCTCGTGTTGAGCTCCGTGCCGTTGCCCTGAATGACGACGCCGGGGAACGATCCGCCCTGGTTCGAACCCGGCTGCTGGAACTGAAGCGCAACTGGCGCAAAAACGTAGTTCTCGTTCGAGAACCGATCGACGCCGCCAGACGCCGTGATCTGCAGCGCGCCCTTGTCACCGGTCCACGCCGACCAGTTTGCGTGGCCGCCACCGATGATGCGGTAAACATCCTCATCGGTCCGCATCAGGTCATACGTCTGAAATGGGTTCGACGCCGCCTGAATGCCGCCCGGGGGGAACGGGTTGAACTGGTAGTTCCCGCTCGCGTCCTTCTTCTGGAAATTGACCACGCCGGGCGTGTAGGCAAACGCGTAGATGGGACTCGAGAACGTGTTGTCGTTGTTCGAGACGCCGCGCTGCGAGAACGACCGCAGCATGTTGGCGTTGAGGCCGACCGTGATCTTGCTGCCGATGTTCTGGTCGACGTTCGCGCGCAGCGACTGCCGCTTCGCATCCGTGTTCATGGCGGTACCGGCCTCGAACCGGTTGAAGCCTGACACGAAATAGCGCGTGTTCGCGGCGCCGCCCGTGAGGCTCGCGACCGTCTCGTACGACGGGTCGGTCCGGCCGAACATCTCCTTCTGGTAATCGTAGTGCGGGCAGTTCGGCGTGCAGACCGCCTGTGCCGCCGCGATGGCGTCGGGGTTGTTCTTGATCGCGCCGACCGACGTCACCTCGTCGAGCGTCTCGAACTGACGCGAGTCATGGAGACGAATCGACTCATATGTGCCCACGCGCTGCGTAATATTGAACTTGGGCGCGCCCGCCTTGCCCTTCTTGGTCGTGATGAGCACGACGCCGTTCGTGGCCTGCGACCCGTACATCGCGGCCGCCGCGGTGCTCTTGAGCACCTCGATCGATTCGATGTCGTTCGGGTTGATGTCCGCAAGGCGATTCGTTCCGTTCTCTTCGCCGGAGTTGAGCGAGCCGGTCGCGATGGACTGGCGCGTGCTGCGGACCGAGTTCGACACGACGACGCCGTCGACGACGAACAGCGGCTGCGTGTTGCCGATCAGCGAGCTCGCGCCGCGGATCTGCACCTGCGCGCCACCGCCCGGTGCGCCGTTGTTCATGCTGATGCTCGCGCCAACCACCTTGCCCTGAAGCGCGTTCTCGACCGACACCGCGGGAGCACGCGTCAGCTCTTCCGAGCTCACGGTGGACACGGAGGTCGCGGCGTTCTTCTTCTCGATCGTCGTGGCCGTGCCCGTGACGGTCACGCCCTCGAGCTGCAGGACGTCCTTCTCGAGCGAGAAGTCTGCGGTTGCCTGACTCGCGGGCACCTTCGCCTGACCTCTCTTGAAGCCGATCGCCCGGACCAGGAGGGTGACTTCCTCCTGCGGGACGCGGATGCGGTACTCACCTCGCTCGTTCGTGCGAACACCGGCCGGCTGGCCGAACAGTCCGACGGTAGCGTCGGCCAGCGGAGTATTCGTGCCGGATTGCACGACCTTTCCGGTGATCTCGCGCGTTGCCTGGGCTCGGACGATTCCTGGAGCCAGAAGCGCGGCGACGAGGGGTACGACAGACAAGACTCTGCGCACGTGTCCTCCTCTTGCGGGTTGACTGCTACTCACGGACGAAAAAACCCATCTCGGCCCGGATTCTCGCGGCCCGTCATCGTTTAGTCAAGGTTACGACGCCATTTTGGGACGAAGCGATAAGAAATTGCGCCATATGGTCCTAGACCACTTGGTTCGAGCCCTGACCGGGGACAGACCGTTCTGGAAGATGACAGGCCGCAGGGACGGGACGACCCCTATACGCACGCTTGACGGCCGGCGTTCGAGCGGTAGGCTAGGCGCGGTCTCTCGCGAATCCCGAACCTCGGAGTCCCATGCACCACTCGCGTCCAGCGTCGCGCCGGCTGACGGCGATGCTCGCAGTCGTCGTCGCATCGCTCGCAGCGCACACCGCGCTCGAGGCCCAGGGGTCGAGCACCAAGCCCGCCTTCTCGATCGACGACGCCTTGAACGTCGTGAGCTACGTCCAGACGGATCTGAGCGACGACGGACGCTGGCTCGCAACCGTGTCGACTCTCCGGCGCGACAACTTCGGCGTCGATTATCGTCGCGACGGGGACCCGACCTACATCCGACCGTCGTCCGGAACGGTGTTGGTCATCGAGACGGCGACGGGAAAGTCTCGGGCGATCTTTCCGGACAAGCGAAACGTGAAGAGCCTCGCCTGGTCGCCCGATGGATCACGACTCGCCATGCTCGTCGTGCATAACGACGCGTTCGAGCCCGTGATCTGGGAGCGAAGCACTGGTCGCCTGACGAGCGTCCGGGCTCCCGCGGGGTCGTACGTGGCGGAAAACAGCGACGTGCGCTGGACGAACGACGGTGCGTCCATCGTGTTCGCGCTCCATTCCGAGGCCTGGAAACGCTCCGTCCGCGAGCAGTTCGATCGCTACACGAAAGGCCCCGTCTTCGTTCAGTCCAGTAACGACCCGTTCCTGGCGTGGGACGATCTCCGCCGGTCGGCAAGCCGTCGCTCGGTCGTGGCGTATGATCTCGCCACGCGCAGGACGCGCGAGCTGATCCCCGAAGCCATGGTCGCGTCGTACACGCTCGTCGGGCGCGACTCGGGGGTCGTGTACAGCGAAGACGTCACGACGAAGACCGACTACGATGTCATCTTCGGGACGGAGAACCGGCTCGTAGCTCGCGGCCAGGGCACCGCTGCCCCGCGCACGATCCTGCCGTCGCTCAAGAGCACGACCGTCGTCTGGACCGAGGACGGCCACCGATTCGCGTACGGGAAGGAAGGGCGTGTCTTCGTTGGGTCACCAAGCGACAGCGGCGGGCGGCAGATCGCTGGTCCGCCGGCGGGGCAGCGCGATTCCAGCACGTCCGACTCCTCCACGGCCGCCAAGGAACGTCGCGCGCGCGAGCGATTCACTCCCCTCCGCTTCAACGCCGACGGCAGCCTCCTGCTCGTCTCGAACCGGCAGGGGCTGTGGGTCGCCGACATCGCCGCCGGCACGAAGGAGCTGATGCTCGAGATCGCGCCGGACTCCTCCACCGAAGGGCCGCGATTGTCCGCGATCGGCTGGAGCCGTGACAGCCGCTACGTCTATCTGACCTCCGCCTCACGCACCGCGTGGGTGCGTGGGATCTCGCGCTTCGACCGCACGTCGAAGCAGCTCGAGGATCTCGTAAAGGACACACGACTCTACTCGAATTTCCGGCTCTCGAAGGACGGCTCGGTGGCCGTGCTGTCCGTATCGGATGGCAACCGGCCGTCGGACATCTACGTGGGCGACGCATCGCTCAAGGGCCTGCGACGGCTAACGGATGGCAACCCGTGGCTCACGGATCGCCAGGTCGGAAGCACCGAGCTCCTGTCGTACCTGGATGCGGACGGTCACCGGAAATTCGGCGTGATCTACTATCCCGTCGGCTACACGAAGGGCCAGCGCTACCCGACGGTGTTCAACGTCTATGAGGACTTCTTCGACGACACCTTCGACGCGACGACCGACGTGCTCACCGGCGCGGGCTACGTCGTGGTAAAGCCGTCCGTCGACTTCGACGTCGGCTACCCGGGCGAAGCGTGGGTCAAGGGCGTCACGGCCGCCGCCAACAAGTTGATCGAGATGGGTGTTGCCGACTCGTCGAAGCTCGGCGTTCACGGGACGAGCTATGGCGGCTACGCCACCAACCTGCTCATCACCCAGACGAATCGGTTCAAAGCCGCAATCAACATCTCGGGTAAGGTGGACATCATCAGCTTCTACACCGACAGCCCGCGCCTCGGCGTCCGGAACATCCACGCCGCGGAGAAGAGTCAGGACCGGCTGGGTGCGACGCTCTGGCAGCAGCCGCAGAAGTACGTCGCGCACTCGGCCATCATGTTCGCGGATCGCATAACGACGCCGCTCCTGCTCATGACGGGCAATGAGGACTCGAACGTGCCGGCGAACAACACGCGCGAGATGTACTATGCTCTACGCCGTCTCGGGAAAACCGTGGAGTGGGTCAACTACATGAACAGCGGCCACGGCACTCCGGGTACGACGGTGGAAGACTTCACGGATTTCCATCGCCGTATGCTTGCGTGGTACGACAAGTACCTTCGGGCTGACTCGACGAAGAAAGTGGTGGCGCAGGACTGACGGGACGGGGAGTCCCCAGTCCCTAGTCCCCCGCCCAGTTCCCGCGCAGCTGCACGCTGCGCAGATCTTCGGGCAACGCCTCGAGTAAGGGGCGCAGCTCGTTCGCGCGGTCGAGTGTGGTCACGAACGTCAAACCGGCAAGCGTGACGACGAGCATCCCGGACACGCCATACAGCACCACCGGCACACCTTCGGCGTGCACGACGTTGCCCGTGCAGTCCACGAAATGGACCTCACCGTACGCGCCGTTTCCTTCATCATCGAGCTCGCGCGCGCGTCGCAACGAGGCCCACGTGCCCACGTCGTCCCATCCGAACTCGCCCGGGACGAGGACCAGCTTCGAGTACCGCTCGAGCAGCCCACGCTCGATGGACACCGACTGGATCATCCCCGCGAATCGCACGAAGTCCTGCTCGCCGAGTGCCTGGAGTCCATGGGCGAGCTCCGACGTATACTCGGCAAGCGCGTCGACAACGTCCTTCGCCCGCCAGACGAAGATGCCGGCGTTCCAGTAGGCGCCGTCGCTCACCAGCATTTCGGCCAGCACCGGGCCCGGCTTCTCGATGAACGACTTCACGTGACACGGGGCGCCGTCGTCAGGCAGTCCGCCGGCCTGCAGCGGCGTGCCCGGTCTGATGTAGCCGAAGCCCGTTTCCGGTCGCGTCGCTTTAACGCCAACAGTCACGAGCGCCTTCTCACGCACGGCCACGCGCGCGGCGCGGATCAGCGTTTGGCGGAAGAACTCGGGGAACGCGACGGCGAGATCCGCGTGAACGCAGCAGAACACCGCTTCGGGTCCCGCGCGGCGAATGATCTCCTGCGCGCCCCACGCGAGCGCCGCCGCAGTCCCCAGCGGCCTCGGCTCGACGAGCATGTTTTCCTTCGGAATCTCGGGAATCGCGGCGTGGATCGCGGGTGCGATGTCCCGGCTTGTCAACACGAGGACGCGCTGCGGTGGAATCAGCGGCGAAAGTCGTGCGATGGTCTCTGCGATGAGCGGTCGCTCACCGATGAGCTTCAGCAACTGCTTCGGTCTGTCGGGCGTGCTCAACGGCCAGAAACGCGACCCGATGCCGCCCGCGAGCACGATGGCCCACATCGCCGTCTCGGCCTCGCGCTCGGCGACCATCTGCGGTTGCTCCGACGGCAGCGTCGCGACATCGCCCAGGTCCGCAGCCGGAACGACCGGGATGATCAGATTGTCGAGGGAGTCCCGTGAACCGAGGTACGACACAGCGCTCCTCGCGTTGAACGCTCAGGTCTTCCCGCTCGAGGGCCAGAGCCGACCGTGAACCGGAAAGGGTGGCGGGGCGTGTAAACTACAGCGTAGAGCCGCCGGCGTCTGCCTCGCGCTCGAATAATGCGCGGAGGCGCACCATCCGGAACGACCGTCAGGACGATCAGCTGCCATCGGCGGCGCTTGGGGAACTGGACCTCGAGGCACACCTCGCGGATCCGGCGCTCAAGCAGCGATTCGTGACGCCGATGTTCGACACGATTGCCCCACGCTACGATCGATTCACGCGCGCGTTCTCGTTCGGCATGGACCGTCGCTGGAAGGCAGAGTTGATCGACTGGATCCACTCGGCCTTGAGGCCCGAATCGCGTGTGCTCGACCTGGCGTGCGGAACGGGAGATCTCGCGTTCGCCGCGGCTGGCCGAGCGGCGCGCGGTTCCGTGAAAGGGATCGATGCGTCGCCGAAGATGATCGAGCTCGCGCGCGAGCGCGCGACGCGCGAGGCGACGCACGAGAATGTACGCTTCGAGGTCGGCGACATGTCGTCGCTCGACGCGGACGCAGCATCGGTCGATGCGATCACGGCAGGGTACGGCCTGCGGAACGTGCCGCAGTACGAGGTAGCCGTTCGAGAGATCGCGCGCGTGCTCAGGCCCGGCGGCGTCCTCGCGACGCTCGATTTCTATCGACCGGAATCCGCGCTCTGGCGGCCGCTGTTTCTCGCATATCTCAAGGCCGCCGGCAACTGCGTTGGCTGGCTATGGCACCGCGAGCCAGTGGTGTACGGCTATATCGCGCCGTCGATCGACCACTTCGTCTCGTGGCAGCAGTTCTCCGCGACGCTCGAGCGCAACGGGCTCCGTGTCGAGTCCGTGCGCCGCAAGTTGCTCGGAGGTGTTGCCTTGCACTTCGCGCGGCGCGTGTAGCGCCGCCGGCGCCGCTAGGAGCTCAACTTGCGCACGAGGCGGTCGAAGCCTGACGCGATCGCGGTGTAGCGTACGCGTTCGATCGTCGCCTCGACTGTTCGCACGCCCGCGGCGGCGAGCATCGGCGCACACTCGGCAACGAGCCGCGCGGTAGCGAAGGCATCGTTAGGCTCCGCCAGCGCGAATGCTTGCTCGAATCGCTCGGTGGCAAGCCCGGTATGACCGACCCCCGCGGCGACCCGCACCGCGAGAATGTCGGCGAGCTCGCGACCTGCAAACCACAGCGAGAGCCCACCGCCGGCGAGCAATTCGTCGACGCGCCGCAGGTACGCCTCGGCGGTGTCGGAATCGCCCTGATCGAGCGCGGCCAACCCTGCACTCGCGCGTGCGGCCACCTCCGCAGGTTCGTCATCGCGCTCCGTCGCCCGCGCGGCCGCTGTCTCGAATGCCGACACGGCATCATCAATGCGACCGCCTTCGCGCGCCACATGGCCCGCGACGAGCAGCACGGCCACGCGCTTCGCCTCGTCACGAACGGTGGTGAACAGCCGCAGCGCGTCGTCGAGGCGCTCGCGGGCGACGCCTAACGACCCAGCCTTGTAGTCCAGCGTGCCCAGGGCGAACGTCGCAATGGCAGCCAGGTCGGGGGCGTGCGCCTGACGCGCGGTGTCGAGCGCCTGCTCGAGTGCCTCACGCGCGGCGCTCAGGCGTCCGGCGCCCGCATGTGCCTCGCCGGTGGCGAGCCAGCACCGGGTCTGGCCATGCCGGTCGCCAAGGCGGAGGAAGAGCGCGAGTGCCTCACGATATCGGTCGAGCGTTTCCTCGAGGCGGTTCGCGGGGAGCGACGCGCCCAGCCGAAGCAATGCCTGCGCGTGGCCACGCCGGTCGCCACGTGCCGCCGAGAGCCTAACGGCTCGTCGCGCGGAACGTTCTGCGGCGCCCAAGTCGCCAAGCGCGCTATGTGCCTCCGCTACCATCACGTGGAGGGCCACCGCTTCGTCGTCGGCGTGCTCGGACTCCGCCTCACTCAGGAGCGCCAGGCAGGCGTCGAGCGTGCGGCGCACTGGCTGGCCGCGACGCGCGCGGACTCGCTCACGGATGCGACGCACGGACAGGGTCTTCACTCTGTCCGACTGCGTGGCGAGGTGGTCGAGCGCCAGATCGCACAGCTCCTCCGCCTGCTGGAAGCGACTCGCCGATTCCGCGACACGCGCGTGCTCTACCCGTGCGGCCGCGAGGTCGTCCGCCGACGGCGCATGCCGCTGCGCGACCGCGAGGCATGCCGCGGCTTCGTCGTGGGCATGCACGCTCGCCGCACGTCCCGCCGCAAGGATCGCGTACCTGAACGCTTCGTAATCGTCACCCGCCGCGTGGTAGTGCCGCGCAATGTCGGCGACTGCGGTCGGCGTGCGCAGCTCGAGCGCGCGCGCGATGCGATGATGCATGTCCGCGCGCGCTCGGTCCGGGATGGTCGCGCCCGCAGCGTCGGCGAGCGCCGAGTGCGCGAAGTCGAACTCGCGCCCATCGTGCCGCTCCACCGGCACGAGGACCGCAGCAGTCACGCCTTCGTCCAGCGCGCCATTGACCTCGCGCGGATCGCCGGCGCCCGCAGCCACGAGCAGATCGCTGTCGAACGGACCCCCGAGGAGAGCCGCGTACGCGATGATGGACGATGCCCGCGGCGACAAGCGCTCGATCCGGCGCCCGACGAGCTGCGCGCACGCCGGCGGGAGGCGCAGTTGGTCGAGCGACCGCCATTCCCAACGCGTACCGGCATACCAGACACCGGCGTCGTCCACCAGGGCGCGGAGCACCTGTGAGACGAGCAGCGGGTTGCCTTCCGTGTACCGGTGAAGAAAGGTCGGGAGCTCGTTACCGATATCGCCCTGGTGGAAGACGGTCTCGAGCCAACGTTTGAGCTCGTCCCGCGTCATCCTTCGGAGGCTCAGCTGCGCAAAGCCGGGTGACCGGGCGAGACGCTTTCGCTGCTCCGCCACTTCACGGGCTTCCTCGGCGCGAATCGTGGCGCAGATCAGGATGCGCGCGCCGCTCAGCTGCGCGACGACGAACTCGAGGGCGCCCCACGACGCTTGATCAGCCCACTGCATGTCCTCGAGCACGATCGCCAACGGGCGCACGCTGGCCGCCGCGCGCAGGTAGCCGGCCAGCTGCTCCAGCAGCGCGTAGGGGCTGGCGTCACCCTCCCGGCTCATGGCTGCCCCGCCTAACGCCGGAACGATCCGACCCAGCTCGTGCCAGCCCGTGTCGGGCACGATGCCCTGACGCTGAATGACCGCGATGACTTGCGCCCACGGCGCGAACGGCGCCTTGACCGACGATTGGGAATTCTGTCCCACGGCGAGCAAGCCCGCGCGCACGCGGATTTCGGGTTCGAGCTGTCGCACGAGCGTCGACTTCCCCACCCCCGCCTCTCCAACGACGGTGACCACTCGCCCATCACCGCGGCAGGCCGCGTCGAGCCACCCTACGAGCTTCCGCAATTCGTCGACACGGCCGACGAACCGATCGAAGTCCATCTTGAGGGTGGTGGGTCGCGCCTCGCCGTCATCGGCGGAGGCGATGCCCGCGGTCCCCGACCGGCGCGCCGCGAACAGCGCGCGATCCGCGGTGGCGATCAACGCCTCCGCGCTGTCGGCATGGAGCGGCGCCGTCGCAATCCCCGCCGAGACCGTGACCGCGATCGCGGTGTCGGGGTCGTTGCGAATTGGCGATCGCAATCGCGCGACCGCCTCCTGAAGCCGGCGCGCGACCTCGCGCGCGCGGTCGAGTGGTGCGCCCGGCAGCAGGATCGCAAACTCGTCGCCGCCGTATCGGCCCACCACGTCGCCGCCGCGGAGCCCGTGCTGCAGTACCCGCGCGACTGCCCACAGCACGTCGTCGCCCTGCAACTGGCCGTAAGCCTCGTTGACGCGCGCCAGATCGTCGACGTCGACCAGAACGAGTGAGACCGGCGTCGACATAGTGGGCCGGTCCGCGATTGCCTTCGCCACCGCCGCGAGGAACGCCGATCGAGGCAGCATTCCGGTCAGCACATCCTCGGGTCGCGGCGCGCGCGCGGCGCGCGCATCGCTCGGACGTGCCGCATCCGCCGCCTCCGCGGCAGTGACCGGCAACTGCGGCCGATTCCAGTCGTCGACCACTTCCTCGAATGCGCGGAAGACCGCTGGATCGAACTGCCGTCCGACGTCCCGGCGCATCACCTCGAGTGCTTCGTCGTGCGACAGCGCGCGCTTGAAGCTTCGGTCGGACGTGAGCACGTCGTACACGTCGGCGACGCACACAATGCGAGCGGCCAGCGGAATCCGTTCGCCGGCCAGCCCGTGCGGGTAGCCCGACCCGTCCCAGCATTCGTGATGACTCTCGACGATCGGGCGCACGTCCCACGGAAAGTCGACGGCGGCGAGCATCTCGGCGCCGGCACTCGGGTGCCGCCTAACGAGCGTCCATTCGTCTTCCGTCAGCCGGTCCGGCTTGTTCAGCACGTCCGCGGGGATGACGAGCTTTCCAATGTCGTGCAGGAGCGCGCCGACCCGGTACCAGAAGACCGTCGGGCCGGCGATCCCCATGCGCGCGGCGACCGCGCAGGCAAGGTCGGCGACGCGCTCGCAGTGGCCGTGTGTATTGAGATCCTTCGCCTCGATCGACTGCCCCCATCGCCGCACGACGTCGATGAACTGCGCCTCGAGACGTCGCGCATGGCGAGCGACGTCCGCGACGCCGCCCGCACTCTTGAGCTGCGACACCGCGCGGTACGCGCGGTTCAGCGCAATGATCGTCTCCCGATGGCGGTCCTGACGGTGATACAGCTCGGCGCGTTCCGCGGCGATCTCCGCCCCGAGGATCGGGTCATCGCGGTCGCGAAGCGCAGCCTCGGCCACCGTGAGTTGCTCCTCGGCGCTGGCGAGATCTCCCTGTTCGCGAGCAATCATGGCGGCGACTCGTGCCGCAGCGGCGCTCGCACGCGGGTCGCGAATGCGCCGCGCGGTATCGAGCGCGCGGTCACACCGGTCCTGCGCTCGGTCCGTGTCGCCCCGTCGAGCGAGCAATTCCGCCTGACGAAGCTCAGCATTCAACACGACGGCGGGCTCGCCGAGCGCGCTCGCGACTGATATGGCCTCGTCGAACGCCGTGTCCGATTTGTCCCACTGGCGAGCGTCGTCGTATAGCTCGGCCAACGACGCCAGCGTCGTGGCAAGGTCGAGCGCCTGGCCTAGCGCCCGCAGCTCGGCCACACACGATTCGTACAACGCGATTCCGTCGTCCAACGACCCACGCGCCACGGCGAGCGCGCCGAGGGTGCGCAGACATTGCGCGGCCTCGCGATACTCCCCGGCGCGGCGCGCCCAATCCCGTGCCCGCGTCGCTTCGCCCTCGGCACCCGCGATGTCATCACTCGCCCACAGCACGCGCGACCGCAGCACCGACGCGCTCGCGCAGTCGGCGTCCGACCCTCGCGCCGTTGCCGACGCCAGGACGGCTTCGAGGATGTCGAGGGCAATCGTCACTTCACCGCTGGCGGTCGCGAGGCGAGCCGACGCGAGCAGCGCCGCGTGCGCAATCGGCGCGTCATCCGCGCCGCGCACACGCTGCAACGCGCGGTCATAGAGCTCCCGCGCGAGATCACTGCGGCCGCGCTCTTCGGCTGTGCGTGCCTGCTCGAGGAGCTCATGAGCCGACGCATCCGCCGTGCCGACCAAGCGAAGCGGCGGAGCGTCAGGTCGTCCGGCGCCGAGCGGGCGAGCGGGCTTCAGCGACACAGACCCTCACCGACGCGAAGCGAGCGCCGCGCGCGGGGGACGCGGCGCTTCGTCGATCGATCGGAGCGCGAGGTGACCATGGAAGACGGGACGATGCGAAACTCGGCTCGACCGTTCGGAAAACGTCGCGCCGAGCGCCGTATGTAGGACGCGGCTACCCGTCCGTTAGGCAACGTCGATACCATAGAAGTTTCCCCACCGAATCCAGGGAATCAGCGAGTCGATACGTGAGGTCTGCCACACCACATGTGTCGGCTCGATCACTTCGCAGCGCGATTCGAACAGGAGTACACTCGTCAGGCACTCGACGGACTCCGGCGCGCATCTGGCGAAATACGCGGAGCGTGGCTGTTCGCAGCACCAGCAACGCGCCGAGTCCCGGCGTCCCGATGTCCCGATGCCCGCAGCGCCGGACTAAAACACGCGGACGTTGACGTACTTCTTCGGATTCGCCTTGAAGTCCTGGACGAGGCCCCGGAGCTCTGTCACCAGCGAGTCGCTGTTCCGGTACAGGCGTGGATCGTTGACCATCAGCCCCACCGACCCTTGTCCGGCGTTGATCTTGTCCATCACGGAGTCCGTGCTCGACAACAGGGACTCTAGCTTTCCCTGCGACCTGCCGAGCTGCTTCGACATCGTGCGAACTTCCTCGCTCGCTTCCTTGAGCTGTGCTGCGGCGATGGCCACGTCGCTGACAATGCGTCGGACCTCGCCCGTTGCCGTCGACGAATCGATGCGCTCTGCGACGCGCTGCACGGTTTCCGCCGAACCGGCGAGACGGTTCATGCCAAGGCGCATGTCGGCCGAGAGTTTATCGAGGTTCCCTGACTGCACGCGGACGGTCTGGGCGAGCGCGGCGGAGAGCGTCGCGAAGTTCTTGATGGACCCACGAAGCTCGCGCGCGGCCTGATCGTCGAACGCGACCTCGACGCGACTCGCCACCGACGCGACGTCTCCCGCGATGCGGCCGGCGACCGCGGTCAGCTGCGCGATGTCGGGCAGCGTTGCACCCGGAAGTAGCTCGCCTGCGTGTTTCCGCGCGTCGGCGATCTGACGCGAGACCGCTTCGTCGCGCGGCATTGCCGATTCATCAGTGATCGTGGCCTGCCATTCGCCGAACAGGCTGGACTCGTTCAGCAGGACGACCGGATTCGTCGGCAACGGAACGTTCTGGTCGAGCGTCATCGTCACCTCGACCCACCCGTCGCGTCCGAGCTCGATGCGCTGTACGCGCCCCGCTTCCACGCCGCGCAGCACGACGGCCGCACCGATGCGCACGCTCCCGACGTCGCGGAAGCGGGCCGTTATCCGGTCATGCGTGTTTCTAAGGTCCGTCTCCTTCACCCACAGCGTCGTGCCGACGATCGTGAGCGTGCCGAACACGATCGTCAGGCCGACGACGAAATCGTTCGCGCGCTTCATCGCGACTTTCCGAGGAGCCAGACGGTCGCCCAGAACGCGTCGAGCACGAGAATCGTGATCGCCGAAAAGACCACCGCGCGAGTCGCCGCCTGGCCAACGCCCTCCGCACCACCCTCCGCGCGCATGCCCGTCATGCAACCGATCAATGTCACGGCCGCGCCGAAGCTGGCGGACTTCACGAGGCCGTACCGGATGTCGAACGCGGTGAAGAAGAGGCGGAGGCCTTTCACGAAGTCCGGCGACGACAGGTCGAGCAGCAGGACCGACGCGACCCACCCGGCGGTGACACCGACGACCATCGCGAGCCCCACGACGATCGGGAACATCACAGTCCCGGCAATCACTCGCGGGACGACCAGATACGCATAGGGATCGTACGACAGCGTCTCGAGCGCGTCGATCTGCTCGGTCACGCGCATGGTCCCAAGCTCGGCGGCGATGTTCGCTCCCACGCGGCCAGCGAGCGCCAGGCCCGTGAGAACCGGGGCGAGCTCCATCGTCACCGTCTTCTCGACCAGCGTGCCGACGAAGTAGAGTGGCACGGCACCGGTGATCGAGTAGCTCGCGAGCAGCGCCAACACGATGCCCGTGAACAGCGCGATGAACAGCGCGATCGGCAGCGAATCGACGCCGAGCATCCGCGCGTGCATGGTCACCCGCGGAAGCCACGTGTGCAGATCGCGCGACGCGCCGGCGCTCTCGGCGACGAATCCGCCGGCGCGGCCGACTTCCTCGACTCCCTCGCGAAAGGTACGACCGATGGCGGCGATCATCCTTTCACGACGGTTGATTCGCAAATCAGGTCACGGTGTGGGCACTGTGCCTGACGCGACCTGTGTCATAACGAGGCGGTCAATCGGCCGCTGCGTGATGCGCGATGTGATGTTCCCGTGCGGAAACCGCGTGATGCCGGCCGTAGGCTACGTACACCACCATGCCCAGCACGAGCCAGATGATGAGGCGCGCCCACGTTTCCCATGGCAATCCAACCATTTGAACGACACAGGCCAGGGCGCCGAGCGCCGGGACCCATGGCATTCCGGGTGTTCTGAACGGACGCTCGAGTGACGGCGATGTACGCCGCAGGATGACGATGCCGATGCAGGCGAGCGTGAACGCGAGCAGCGTGCCCATGCTCACGAGCTGGCTGAGGGTGCTCAGCGGCAAGAGACCGGCGGCCACGGAGACGACGCAGCCGGTGAGGATCGTGCTGAGGTGAGGAGTGCGAAAGCGCGGGTGGACCCGGCCGAACAGCGGCGGCAACAACCCATCACGGCTCATCGAAAAGAAGATGCGCGTCTGCCCAAGGAGCTGGACGAGCATCGTGCTGAAGAGGCCGAACAACGCGCTGACTTTGACGACGGGACTGAACCACGTTAGGCCCGTCGCCTCGATTCCAACCGCGATCGGGTCCGCGACGTTGAGCTTCGTATAGGGAACGATGCCGATGAGCACGATGGCAACGGCGATGTAGAGTACCGTGCATAGCGCGAGTGAGACGAGGATCCCGAATGGCAGGTCGCGTTGCGGATTCTTCGCCTCCTGCGCGGCGGTCGATACGGCGTCGAATCCGATGTACGCGAAGAACATCACGGCCGAGCCGCGCAGCACGCCGCTCCATCCGAAGTGGCCGAACTCCCCGGTGTTCGGCGGAATGAACGGCGTGAGGTTCTCGCGACGCACGTACGCGATGCCCGCGGCGACGAAGATGACCAGCACGACGCTCTTGATGACGACCAGCAGCGTGTTGGTATTCGCGGACTCCCTGATGCCGATCACGAGCAGCGCCGAGACGAGCAGGACGATCACCGCCGCGGGCACGTTGAACATACCGGCCACCACGCCGCCCTGCTCCAGTGCCACGGGCACACCGGGCGACGCCGTGAAGGCAGCCGGCACCGTCCAGCCGAGGTCGCGCATGAGGCTTACGAAGTAGCCGGACCAGCCGACGGCGATCGTCGACATGCTCAACGCATACTCGAGGATGAGATCCCAGCCGATGATCCACGCGAACACCTCGCCGACGGTCGCGTACGCGTACGTGTACGCGCTGCCCGCCACGGGAATCATGGCCGCGAGCTCGGCGTAGCAGAGCCCCGCGAAGGCGCAGGCAATGCCGGCGATGACCATCGAGATGACGAGCGCCGGCCCCGCGTTCTGCGACGCCGCCGTGCCGGTGAGCACGAAGATGCCCGTGCCGATGATCGAGCCGACGCCTAACGCGGTGAGGTTGAGCTTCCCGAGCGACCGGCGCAGCGTGCCGTTGTCGGCCTCGAGCCGGAGTTCTGCTACTGACTTTCTTGCGAGCAGAGACATTGGGAACCGGGAACGGGGAACCGGAAACCGCGAACTCTCCGCCAAGGTGGTTGGAGTTTCGCCAACGTGCGTCCGGACGGCGTAAGAGCGGTGTACGGCGCCCGTAGGCGGCTTGTTCAGGCGCCTAACGGCGCGACGGAACAGGTAATTATTGGTTACTGGAATTGGTCACAGGTAATCGAAACCCTCGGGATGCTCATCTCGCCGAGAGAGGGTATCCCGAGGGTTCTATTACCTGTAACCGTTCCAGTGACCAGTTACCTATTCCGTTGCGCCTTTCGTCTACTCGCGACTCAGCCGGTATCCGGTCTTGAGCACAGTCAGAATGTGCCGCGGATTCGCGGGGTCGCTCTCGAGCTTCCGGCGCAGCTCGGCGACGTGCGTATCCACCGTGCGACTCATCACGGAGTCGTCATAGCCCCACACCTCTTTCAGGAGCTCGATCCGCGTCGCCACCTGGCCGTTGCGCCTCAGCAAGGCGACCAGCAAGTCATACTCCTTCGGACGGAGCGGCACCGGCGTGCCTCGGCGCGTCACCATGTGCCGCGCCGCATCGACCCGCACGTCGCCGAACCCCGACGGCGACTCGGACGGTGCTGCGCGCGGCGCCTCCCCGTTAGGCCGGGTCGCGCGACGCAGCAGTGCGTCGATCCTCGCGAGAAGCTCCATCAGCCCAAACGGCTTCGTGACGTAGTCGTCCGCCCCGAAGCGGAACCCCCGCACCTTGTCGGCTTCTTCGCCAAGCGCCGTGAGCACCAGCACCGGCGTCGTATCACCGTCGTCGCGCAGGGTGCGCAACACGCGATAGCCATCCGTGTCTGGCAACATCAGATCGAGCACGATGATGTCGGGTCGCTTCTGTCGCGCGACCGCGAGCCCCGAGGCCCCATCGTTGGCACAGAGCACCGTGTAGCCCTCGAACTCGAGGTTGCTCTGCAATCCCCGGGCAAGCTTCTCGTTGTCCTCGATGAGCAGAACCGTGGCCATGCTCACGAGCGGTTGGCCGGATTCGGGTCGCCCTTCGCTCGCCACCGTGCGGCAGACGTCCACGGGCGACGCTCCGCGCCGTCTGCCGAACGGTCGCGCGACCGCGGCCGTCTCGGCACCAGGAGGTCGACGGACTCATGGACCGAAGCCCCGATCGGCAGCTCGATGACGACTCGGGCACCACCACCCGCCGCATCTTCTACGTATGCCTCGCCACGATGCAGAGCCGTCAGCTCCCGTACGACAGCCAACCCGATGCCGCTTCCTTCGTGCGCGACACTCTTCTCGCGTCGAAGTCGCACATAGGGACTCCAGATCCGGGTGCGGTCCACCACGGGGATGCCGGGGCCTTGGTCTTCGACAGCCAGTCGCGCCCGCGTGTCCACGCGATCGACGATGAGCCTCACGGTTTGGCCCGACGGGCCGAACTTGAGCGCGTTGTCGAGCAGGTTCAGCACGATCTGTCGCACCGCGCCGCTGTCGACGTTCGCGACCAGCGAATCGCGAACGTCAGTGACCACGTGAGACCCGCGCTCCTCCGCGAGCGGCGCGAACGTGGTCGCGATCGATTCCACGAGGGGCCCCAGCTCGGTCGGTGCAATCTCCAACTGCACGCGCCCCTCGGTAGTTCGCGCGAAATGGAGCACGTTGTCGACCATGCGCATGAGGCGCCGCGCCTCGTGCACGATGGTTTCCACCGCGAGGCGCCGATCGGCGTCGGAGCGCACGCGGCCGAGCTCCAGCGTCTCTCCGAACAGCAGAATCTGCGCGAGTGGCGTTCGCAGCTCGTGCGACACGCTCGACGTGAAGTCCGCCCGCAGGCGCGCCAGCTCGTGCTCGCGCCGCAGTTGCATCAGCGCCACGGACGCCAGCGCGGCCGTGAGGGCCAGCAAGCCTAACAAGATGGGCAGTCGCGACGCTGGCGGCCGGCCGACCAGCAGTATCTCGGGAGCACTCGCCCGCAACGCGGCTCGAACGACGAGTGGCACACCCGCGCCGTCCAGTGCGACCTCGCTCGCGTACGGTGAGGGTGCAGCGCCAACCACCGACGGCCGTGCAGACCGGAACCATTCGCGTCCACTGGCGTCGCTCACGGTGACAGCGAGCAACGAGTCGTTGGCAACCCCGCCGGTGACGGATCCGGGCAGCAGCGCGTGCGTGCTCATCACGTCACGCAGCACACCGTCCGCGATGGCGCGAGGACACGTCGTGAAGCCGTACGCCGCGAGCGGGGCTCCATGCTGCGCGTAGCGGATGGCATAAAACACGATTCGACCGGGCGCATGTACCGCGTCGGCGAGCGCAGCGTACCGCGTCTCCGGGCGGTAGCGCAGCCGCGTATGCGTCACCACGGTATCGCGAAGCCAGGTGACGAACTGTGTGTCCGCAGTCGTCGCGCCGAGCGCTACGGACCCGTCGCGAAGGTCCACGCGGAACACCACGCGCGCGGAATCCCCCTCGGCCGGGCGGCATACGAGCACATCGCGCGACGGGGATGTGAGCAGCTCGGGCGAGGCGAGCAGCTCGTACGGGGAGCTCGCTCGCACGCTCGTGACGGGCGACAGAATCTCGCTCGCCGCCGTGCCCAGCCGCTCCTGTACGTTCGCCACATACTCCCACGCCGCCACCGACGCATAGTCCCGCAACGCACGTTCGGCCGTGACACGGTGCGACCGGGCCGCGTCGTGCGCCTCATACGCCAGCGACGCAGCGAGCACCACGGTCAGCGAGAGCAGCCCGACCAGCAGCGTGATTCGTGGCGCAGCAACGTAACGTGTCGGCAAGCTGGGCATATCGCAGGATAGCACCGCGGGCGGCGAACAGGAACGGACAGGAACCGCCGGCCGAAGACGCTACCGGTACACCATGGCCGCCCCTATGTCGCCTCGGCGTCCGTCGCCTGACAAGTAGTATGACACGGCTCTGACAGCCGTCGCACGCCTCCCGATGGCCAGTGGGAACTGTAGCTTAGGCATAACCGGTCGGCCGGGCCGCGGTCCGCGCCGGCTCGCCGCTCTGGAACCTCCGACCGCTTCGACCGTCTCGCCATCATCGTGTCCACACCTGCGCGCGCCCCGAGCCTAACGACCTCAGAGCCCCCCGCCACGGATCGGCACGTGCCGGCGAGCGTCCTCCGTGACGCCAGCGGACGACTCTCGTTCGACATTCCGCCGCGCGAGATCCGCGACGCTCTCGCCAACAGCGAGACGAAGCTCTGGATCGACATCGACAGCACGAGTCGCCATCAGCATGCGATCCTCGAGAAGCTGCTGCACTTCCACCCGCTGACGATCGAAGACACGCTGAACCCGAACAGCCGCGTCAAGATCGAGGCGTACGACGGATACCTGTTCATTGTCCTGCGCGCGGTCAGGTTCTGTGACACGACGGCCGACCCCTACGATCTCGATACCGAAAACCTGTACATCTATCTCGGCGCGAACTACGCCGTCACGGTCCACGCGGGGCCTTCACAGACGATCGAGACGGTCGCGGACCTGATTCGACGAAGCCCCGATCTGTTCGACCGCGGACCTGCCCGCCTCGCACACACGATCTGCGACACCGCGGTCGACGCGTTTTTCCCGATCTTGGATCGCGTTGACGAATTCGTGGACGGACTCGAGTCGCGTGTCTTCGAGCGATTCGATGAGAGCGCGCTGCGAGACATCTTCGCGCTCAAGCGCACCGTGCTGTCCCTCCGCCGCTATCTCGCTCCGCAGCGTGAGATCTTCAACGTTCTCACGAACCGTCCATCACCGCTGCTGCCTGCCGAGTCGCAGTTGTACTTCCGGGATGTCTATGACCACGTGCTGCGCATCAACGACTCGCTCGACACCTTTCGCGAGCTTCTGAGCAGCACCCTCGACAGCTATCTCACCCAGGTGTCAAATCGGCTCGGTTCGATCACGAAGGGGTTGTCCGTGATCGCGACGCTCAGCGTGCCTTTCGTGGTGATCAGCGGGATGTGGGGAATGAACTTCGTGGAGATCCCGCTGTCCCACCATCCCCACGGTTTCTGGGTCATGCTCGTGCTCCAGCTCGTGCTTGGTGTGGCGCTCGTGGCGCTGCTGCGCTGGAAGAAGCTCCTGTAACGTCGCCGGACTGGCAGGTCACGGAAGTGGTCCCCGCCACGCAGCAAGCGACAGCTCGAGGGCGAGCGCGAGCAACGCGATCCCCAGCGGCCAGCGGTACAGCTCCGAGTAGCGCGTGTAGACTCGCGTCCGCACCGGCGTGCGCTCGAGGCGATCGATCTCCTCGGTGATCCGCTGCAGCGCGGCTGCGTCGCGCGCGCGGAAATAACGTCCGCCGGTTCGCTTGGCGACGTCCGTGAGCAGCGCATCATCGATCTCGACCGGCCGGTTCTCGTATCTCAGACCGAATACACCACGGCCCACCGGGACGGGCGCCATACCCTCGGTCCCGACACCAATGGTGTAGATCTTCACGCCGAACGCTGCCGCAGCCTGCGCCGCCGTTCGTGGGTCGATCGATCCGCGGTTGTTCACCCCGTCCGTGAGCAGGACGACGACCCGCGAATTCCCAGGTGCGTCACGCAGCCGGTTCGCAGCCGTCGCGATCGCGGTGCCTATCGCGGTCCCGTCCTCGAGTTGGCCCGGCTGAAGGTTGTCTACCGCCGCCATCACGACGGGATAGTCGGTCGTCAGCGGTACCTGGGTCAGCGCCTCACCGGAAAACGCGACGACACCGATGCGGTCACTGTTTCGCATCGCGATGAACTGCTTCACCTTCTCACGCGCCACCTCCAACCGGTTCTGCGGTTGGAAGTCTTCGGCCAGCATCGAGCTCGAGATGTCGAAGGCAATGATGATGTTGATGCCTTCGGTCGTAGACTGTTCCGCACGGCCGGCCGATCGTGGCCTCGCGAGTGCGATGATCAACCCAACGAGAACGAGGTTCCTCGCGATGACCAGCGCGCGCGCGATGGCTCGGCCGGCACGAGGGCCGTTCGCCAGCACGCCGACCCGCGAGAACACGATGGCCGGCGGCCGGCGCCGCCGACGCCATACCCACCACGCCGGCAGCAACAGCAGCAGCGCCAGGACCCACGGCGAACCGAACTCGAGGTGGGGAAAGCTCATCGACTAAATGTGCGTCCTCGAACGTGGCGCGGCAGGGGGCGAACGCGTCTACCATGCGCGTAACCTCCGCGAGCTTCCTTTCGCCCTTCGCAATAGAACTTCGTGGCTCTCGTCACCGATTCACTGATCCGTCTGTCACGTGTTGCTTCGTTCGTCCTCGGTGTCATTGGCGTTGCACTCGCTGCCACGTTGTATCTGGTCGGCGCGGCGTCGGGTATCCTCGCCTTGGCTGTCGGGCTCTACGCGATCGCGTGTGCCGCGATCGTGTTCGCGCTCGCAGGCCGCGAGCGCCCCCTTCCCGAGGCCGGCAGGTCGCCCCAAACGCTTCAGCGACTGACCGTCGTAGACGCGTCCACGACCGCGGATGAAAATTCGGATCGCGAAGAGTGCCCCCCGAGCGACGATCCACAGTCTGTTACCCCAGACCTGCGCGATCCGCTCACCGGGCTTCCCACGCACCTCCTCCTTCGTGACCGGCTCGATCACGCCCTCGCGCGCGCGCATCGGCACGAACGCCCGGTCGCGGTGATGTTGCTCGATATCGACGGCTTCCGAGCGATCAACGACGCGTTCGGGTTCGAGGCCGGCGATCGTGTGCTGGCGGCGGTCGCCGCCAGGTTGAACTCGACCCTGCGCGGTGGCGACACGGCCTCTCGCCTTGGCGCCGACGAGTTCGGCTTGCTGCTCGAGGACATGACCGAGGAGAGCAACTTCGTTCAGGTCAGCGAGCGGGTCAGCGACGTCATCGGGCGACCGATCACGATTGATGAGCGCCAGCTCACGATCAGCGCGTGCACGGGAATCGCCAGAGCGACTCCGGATGACGACGCGGACACGCTCATGCGCAACGTCGACGCCGCGCTCGCGGCAGCGAAGCGCCGCGGACGCGGCGCCTGCGAGGTATTCTCCGACCGCATTCGTACGTCGTTGATCGACCGCGTCGAGCTCGAGTCCGAGCTGCGTGCAGCCGTGGAGGCCCGCGCGTTCGAGCTCGAGTATCAGCCGATCGTCATCCTTCATAGCCGACGGATCGCCGGGGTGGAGGCACTGCTGCGGTGGCGACATGCGACGCGAGGCGAGATTCCACCGTCGACGTTCCTGCCGGTGGCCGATGAGCTCGGGCTCTCTCCCGCACTGGGCCGCTGGGTTCTCGAGCAGGCATGTGCTCAGGTGAAGCGGTGGCAGGACCAGGTAGTGAGTGCGCGTGCGCTGACGCTCACGGTCAACGTCTCACGCGCCCAGTTGCGTCAACCCGCGCTCGTCGCCGACGTCGCGAACGCCCTCGAGAACTCCGGGCTCGATCCGCGGCGGCTCGTGCTGGAGGTCTCCGACGCCGTGCTGCTCGACGACGCCGGAACCGCGCTCGCACGCCTCCAGTCACTCAAGTCGCTCGGCGTTCGGATCGCGATCGACGATTTCGGCGCGCGTCACGCGGCGCTGCATCAACTGCCACGAATCCCGGTCGACATCCTGAAAATCGACAAGGCGTTCATCGACCGCGTCGGGCGTACAGGCGCCGGCGTGAGCGTCGCACACGTCGTGCTGGCCCTCGGCAAGTCGATGCGCCTGCGCACGGTCGCCGAAGGGATCGAGGCCGAAGAGCAGGTCGCGGAGCTCCTGCGGCTCAAATGCGAGTTCGGGCAGGGGTTGTTGTTCTCCAAGCCGCTCTCGCCGGCGGGCGTCGGCGCGCTACTCCGCTCCAGCACCCGTTAGGCGTCCGGGCGCGCCTGGCTCGTCGCGCGGGTCCAGAACTCGCGCAGCAGGTTGCCAGCTACGACGCGGCGATATTCGGCCGTCGACCGCACGTCGTCGACCGGCGAGATGTCGGCCTGAAGGGCCGCGACCGCGGCGTCGATCCCCTGCCCCCCGGCGAGAGCCTCCTCGGCCCGTCGGGCACGCACGACCACCGGCCCCACCGAGCCTAACGCCACGCGCGGAGCCTCCCCCTGCACCGCGGCGATGACGATCTTCGAGATGGCCTGCGCCGCGCGTGTCCCCACTTTTCGGAACCACTGGTGGCCGTGGACAGGCGGCAGCTCGACCGCGACGATGAGCTCGTCCGGCCGAAGCACGGTCGTCCGGTAGCCCGAGTAAAATCGCACGAACGGGATCCGGCGTTCGGTGCTGGCGCTCCGCACGACGACGACCGCGTCCGCGGCGGCAAACACGGGAAGCGTATCGCCCGCCGGTGAGCCGTTCGCGATGTTTCCGCCAATCGTCCCGCGGTTCTGAATCTGGACCCCGCCCACCAGGCGTGCCGCGTCCACGAGCATCGGAAGGCGCTGCCGGACGAGGCGGGACCGCGTTAGGCTCGTGTACGTGACGAGCGCCCCGAGCGACAGCACATCACCGCGCATCTCGACGCGCCGCAGCGGCTCGAGCGACCACAGGTCGAGAAAACGGGTGGTCGTGAGCGTGCCGAAGTTGAGCGCGACGTACAGGTCGGTCGCACCGGCCAGCGGCACGAGCGGCCCGTCATCGCGCAGCATCGTCAACGCTTCGCGGATCGATCGAGGCCGGCGCAGCTCGAGCGTCGATACGACGGATCTCATCCGATCGACCCCACGCCTAACGGCGTCCGGCGGTTCGCTCGCTTCGCCGCGCCGATGGCGCGATAGATCGCCTCGTAGCCCGTGCACCGGCACAGGTTCCCGGCGAGCGCTTCCCGCATCTGCGTTCGCGTCGGGTCCGCGCCGAGCGACATCGCGGCCATGATCATGCCGGGCGTGCAGATACCGCACTGAGCGCCGACGTGGTCCATGAACGCGCGCTGCAACGCCTGCGCGTCAGCCCCTTCGATCGTGCGGACGTCGCGGCGCTCGACCTGCGCGAACGGAACAAGGCACGAGACGACCGCCTGCCCGTCGATGAGGACGGTGCACGCCCCGCACTCGCCTTCCCCGCACCCTTCCTTGGTGCCCGTGAGCTCGCAGTCTTCACGGAGCACGTCGAGCAACCGGCGCATCGGATGCGCCGCGACATCGACCTCCCGGCCATTGAGCGTGAACTGCATGCCTAACGCTGTGCCGCGGCAGTCGGTTTGCGCGGCCCTCCGATGTCCGAACCCGGGGCACGGGCCGATGCCCTAAGGAGGACCTCCGGCAGCGCGGGGATCTCGCGCACATCGATCCCGAGGCTCCTGATCGCATTGACGATCGCGGGGGCGGGGCCGTCCATCGGGAGTTCTCCGAGCCCCTTCGCGCCGAACGGCCCGCCCGGGTATGGGTTTTCCACCAGCACGACATCGATCGGCGGTGTGTCGAGCGTTGTCGGGATCACGTAGTTGGTCAGTTGACCGTTCGCCATCGCGCCGTCGCGCATGACCACGTGTTCCAGAAGTGCGTACCCGACGGCCTGCGCGGTTCCACCCTCGACCTGCCCGATCGCCAGCGCGGGATGAATGGCCTTGCCAACGTCGACGACGGCCGTCAGCCTCAGTGGCCGCACCTCGAGCGTCACCGGGTCGAGCTCTACCTCGGCGACGTTGCACCCCCACCCGTACGTCGCGTACGCGTCGCCACGGTACGTCTCCTCGTCCCACTCAATCCACTCGGGCTGCTCGTACTCCGCTTCGACGCGGAGCAAGCCGTGGTCGCGAAAGTATTCCGCCGGCGACGCGTCTCCGATGCGTTGCCGCATCTCCGTCGCCGCGCGCTGCAGGATCCCGCCCACCACCATACAGGTTCGCGACGCAACGGTCGGTCCGCTGTCCGGCACGCGCGACGTGTCCGGCTGCGCCACCTCGATCGACTCGTACGGAACGCCGAGCGCGTCGGCGACGATCTGCGCGTGCATCGTGCGAGTCCCCTGGCCGATCTCCGTGCTCGAGGTGAGCACCTGCACCCCGCGCTCCGTCAGCTCGATCGCGGCCCGCGACGCGAGGCGAAGCTCGCCGCTGCCCGTGAACCCCGAGCCATGATAGAAGAGCGAGACCCCGACGCCGCGCCGGCCGGTATCGGTCGCGGCGCGCTTCTCAGCGTAGCCGGATACTTCTACGGCACGTCGCAATGTCTCGACGGCGCTGCAGTCGCTCCCGAGCGTCTGGCCGGTCGCGGTCGTATCGCCGGGGCACAGGGCGTTGATCTCGCGCAGGTAAACCGGGTCGACGCCTAACGCCTCGGCGATGCGGTCCATGTGGACCTCCATCGCGAACTGCGTCTGCGGCGCCCCGAAGCCGCGGAACGCGCCGTTCGGCGGGGTGTTCGTCATGACGGCGCGGCCGGCAATCCGGATGTGATCGCACCGGTATGGACCGGCCGCATGGATCGCTCCCCGAGACAACACGACTGGGCTCAGCGTCACGTAGGCGCCGCCATCCAGGAGCACGTCGATGTCCATCGCGACAAGACGACCGTCGCGCGTCATCCCGGTCCGATGCCGCACGACCGACGGATGACGCTTGGTCGTCGCGACCATGTCCTCGGCCCGGTCGTAGATGATCTTGACCGGCCGCCCGGACTTGAGCGCGAGCAGCGCGGCGTGCGCCGCAATGCCCGACGGAAACTCCTCCTTCCCGCCGAACCCGCCGCCGGTCTCGGTCTGGATGACGCGGACGTGGTTGACGGCGTCGCCTAACAACGTGACGAGTGCCTTGTGCACGTAGAACGGACACTGAATGGAGCCGTAGACCGCGAGGCCGCCGTCCTCCGGAACCGCAACCACGCCGTTAGGCTCGATGTACACGTGCTCCTGCGCGCCCGTTCGGTAGGTGCCCTCGACCACGCGCTCGGCCGTCGCCAGCCGAGCGTCCACGTCGCCTTTCTGGATCCGAATCTCCTTGAACACGACGCTGGACGTTGCCGGATCGAGCACCGGCGTGCCGAGCTCGTAGTCGATGTCCACGTCCGCAGCGAGCAGCCGCTCACGATCCGCGTGCGCGAGCAGAAGAATTGGCTCGGCGAAGTGCCTGACCTCCTGATCCACGAGGCAGGGCTGGTCGTTCTCGATCAGCGCGATGACGTTCTTGCCGGGAATGTCACGGCAATCGACGACTATGAAGCCATCGGCGTCGAAGTTTTGCCGGATCGCGCGCACACGGCCGCGCGGGATCGTCGACCGGATCGTGCGTCCGTACAGCATGCCGGGGAACGTGAGATCGTCGGCATATAACGCCTTCCCCGTTGCCTTTCCCATCCCGTCCTTCCGCGCGACGCTGCGTCCAACCGCGCCCTCAGTGAAGCTCGGCATTCGCGAAGGATGCGGGAGCCGTCGGGAATAGGGAATCGGGAATCGGAACTGACCGGGACGGACGAGGGGCGACGACAAACCGGGACCGGGAACCGGGACTCCACGCGGAGTCACCGTTCCCGGTCCCCAGTTCCCGGTTCCCTCTATTCCCTATTCTCGATTTCCTACAAATCGCTGATCGGCCCCGTCGCCGGCGGCGGTGGTGGCGGCGGCGGTGGTGGCGGCGGCGGCGGTGGCGGCGGCTCGGCATCAGGCTTCGATCCATTCCAACCCAGCAGCCACTTGAGGAGCCACACGACGAGCACGATGGGCAGAACGATCTTGAGCGCCAGGAGCCCGAACGACAGGACCGCCGAGAGAATCGCCAGTAGCGCCCCGCCGATCAGGAACACCAGAATGAACGGCATTCCGAAGAGCGCGAGCATGAGAAGAATCGGCAGCGCCAGCACCGCGAGCACCATGAGCACGGGCAGACCCACCATCTTCAACACGAATGCGATTGGGACCAGAATCCCGAGCGAGCCGAGGCTCTTGAGCAACCACTTGAGGAGTGCCCATTTGAGCAGCAGGCTCTTGATCAACGTCCACATCGGCTTACCTCGTGTCAGGATGGTGGATGCGTCACCCTACGGCACGGCCCTCCACGGCGGTTTCATCGAATTCCGGCGGGGGTCGGCGTGAGCCCATCGGGATCCGCTCACCACGATCCGGGCCCACAATCGGCAACCGAACGAGCCGCGGCGATAGTCGACGCCCCCACTGAGCCCATCTCGCTTCCCAACGGCCACCTGATCCGCATCGGAACCGCGGGGTGGACCGACAAGACCCTGTTGCCCGCTGGCCTCTTCTACCCGGACGGGGTCGACACACCCGAGGACCGCCTTAGGTACTACGCGAGTCGCTTTCCGCTCGTGGAGATCGACTCGTCGTATTACGGGCTTCCGGTCCGCCGAAACTCTGATTTGTGGGTGGCTCGCACGCCGGACGGTTTCCAGTTCGACATCAAGGCCTATGCGCTCATGACCGGCCACCCAACCGAGGTGGCGCGCCTTCCGCGCACGTTGCGCGAGGCGCTGCCCGCATCGATCGCGTCGCAGCGCCGGGTTTACCCGCGCGACCTGCCTCCCGAGATCTACGACGAAGTGTGGACAATCTTTCGCGACGCCATCCAGCCTCTGATCGACGCCGGCAGGCTCGGCTCGGTGTTGCTGCAGTACCCGCAGTGGTTCATGCCCGGGACTGCGGCGCGCAACGCGCTGGTGGAGGCGCGCGATCGGCTCGATGGCATCCCGTGCACCATCGAGTTTCGGAACCGCGGGTGGTTCGAGTCGCGAAGCCGGAACCGCACACTCGAGTTCCTGTCCGATCACGCATTGCCGTACGTGATCGTCGACGAGCCGCAAGGACTGCCTAACAGCGTTCCGCCCGTCGCGGCCGTCACCGCACCGAGCCTCGCGATCGTCCGCTTTCATGGCCGTCGCGACGACGTGTGGAACAGGCGCGGTGTGAGCGTTGCCGACAAGTATCGATACCTCTACGACAGAGACGAGTTGGCGAGTTGGGTGCCTCGCGTGCTGGAAGTGGCCGATAGGGCCGACGAGACGCACATCGTCTTCAATAACTGCTATGCGAACTACGCCACGACGAACGCGCGCGAGATGAGCGCCATGCTGGCTGCAGCGGCGTACGACTGACCCGCGGGCGGGGCGTGCCCTTCCTTCCCCTCGGGTCGTCAACGGGATGGCCCGCCTGAAGAACCGACCGAACCGCGGGCCGCCCGTTGTCCCCAGCAGGATCAATGAGCGAGCCAAGAAATCGGGCGACCACACCGCCCTCAGTGACTGGACGCCGGCGCCGCTTTACCGGCGCCCATCCGTATCCGGCGCTACCGAAGTCGCGGTTGCCGCTCGTGCGCGGTGTGCTGTTGCTCACCTGGGCGGCATTCCTCGCATTGCTCGATGCGCTTGGCGGTCTTCTTCCCGGCCGTCGCCCCAAACGAGGGCCCTCGCGGAAAGCCCGGGAGGAGCCTCGGCAGCCCTCGCGGACACCGCGCATGCCCTCGTTGACACCCACATGATGACAGTGTCGTACGAAACCTTGGGCAGCCCGTGCTCCGCCATGCCTAACGTCCAGGTCCCGCGGCCTCGACCGTTCCCGGTCACGCCGTGCGAGACGCTTCATCTCCCCCACGTCTCTGAATCGCTGTCGTAGGTCATGCCCCGCCCGGTTTCGCTGCTGGTCCCACTGTATCTTGGCGTCACTTTCATCGGCGCCAGCGCCACGCCGCGCTCGATTATTCCGGCTGCCGCTGCCGCTGACATGACCACCGTCGCAACGCCGTCGCGCGCGAGATGGGAGCGTCGCGTCACACGGCCGGTGCGGGTGTACATCCAGTCCGGCCGCTCCGTTTCCGGCTGGCACCCCGACCTGATTGACGCGGTATGGTCAGGCTTCCGCCACTGGTCGACCGAGGGCGTACCAGTTCGCTTCACCCGGGTGGCCTCCGAGTCGGATGCCGACGTCGTCGTGGAATGGGTCGACGGCCTCCCTGGGAACTGCATTGGCAAGACTTGGCGCGAGGACGTTGGGTTCGAGATCACGACCGCGCGCATCACCCTCGCGCTTCACGACAGCCGTGGCCGAGTGCTGACCGCCGAAATGCAGCGTGGCGCCGCCCTCCATGAGATCGGGCACCTGCTCGGGCTCGAGCATGTGAGCCACCGGGATTCCATCATGTACCCGCAGGTGTGGGTCACCGACATCTCGGCCGGCGATCGCAACGCGCTGCGCGAGCTGTACGACTCCCGGTCAGGACGCGCTGCGGACTGACCGCCTCCGCGGTCAAGCGTAAGGAGCTCAGCGCTCATCGCCCCCGTGGGAGTCGTGACCAAGCTCACGCCGCGCGACGAGCTTGAACGCCAACGGATTTAGAGGCGTAAGAAACGGCTCGAGCTTGCCCGTTTGGCGGTTCTCGTTGAACGTGCCGAATGTCGCGCGCTTGGAGTCGAAGAGGTTCGTAACGACTCCCGAAACCGACCACCCCGCGCGAGTGTAGCCGAGACGTGCGTTGGCGACGAAATAGGAATCCATCGGCGTCGTCTCGTTCGTCCCGCCGGCGGTGTAGTTCGTCGTCAATCCGCGGACGTTGGGGTCGGGCGCCTGGTTCACGTTGAAGCGTTCCCCACCTGAGCGCCGGAAGTACGCGGTCAGTGACGCGTGCCCGCTACCCACAGGTGTGTAGCCTGAAAGCGCCAGCTGCTGCGCGTCGAGGTCGTCGAAGTCGCCGGGGGTGAAGTTGATCTGGGGCGCCGTGTCGAACATGCTCTCGGGGAGAGAGCCCGCGGTCTCCGCTCGGGACCTGATGGCATAGGCCTGCAGACTCACCCCCCGCTCCGCCCGTGAGTGTCCAAGGTTCAGAAAGCCGTTGTAGTTGCGGGCGCCGGTGGCCTGTCGCCAACCGTCCTCCCGCTCGTACCCGCCGCTCAGGTAGTATTCCCACGCGCTCGCCGTTTGCCCGGCGACCGAAGCTTCCGCAACCGAGACGCCGGCTTGCGCGCCTAACGCGTCGGGAAGGAGGCGCAGCTCCCAGGTATCTATCTCGCGGGCGGTAATGATGGAGATCCGAGCGGGAACACGCGAGCTCACCGTCGGGGCGGCGGTGGGTGCAAGGCCGGTGAGCACGATCAGCGCCGCGACCACATACAGGTCTGGCTGACCAAGCCGACACAGCCATACATTGGCGGGTGCGATCGATGCCCGCTCGCCGCTCTTCCGGCGTCATAATCGGCCGGCGGTTGCCGGGTCGGGCTGACCGGGCGGTGGACGCGGCCGGTTTTGGACGGCGCGGTCCGTCTACTGCGTCATCTGGATGCACGTCGCGCCACGCAAGCTTCGCTCACGTGGCGCCACGAGGTGACCGGACTGGCTTCGGCTTTATGGGACAGTGGGCCTGGGTAGAGTTGAACTACCGACCTCACGCTTATCAGGCGTGCGCTCTAACCACCTGAGCTACAGGCCCCTGAAG
>Ga0207674_10000736_pt1 | contig 42809 bp, 35 predicted proteins | sample KBSCornC72_FD_184303 | JGI IMG/M metagenome (GOLD analysis project Ga0207674, IMG submission 184303) | Corn rhizosphere microbial communities from Kellogg Biological Station, Michigan, USA - KBS Corn C7-2 (SPAdes) (version 2) | ecosystem: Host-associated > Plants > Roots > Rhizosphere > Soil ... | reverse complement strand
GGCCGCCGGAGGCAGAGATCGAAGCTGTGCGCCTGCTCGTCCGGCTGAGCGAGGAACACGGCACTCGGTTGCACGTCGTCCACGTGTCGTCGGCGCGCTCGGCAGTGATCATTCGCGAGGCCCGTTCCCGGCGCGTGCCGATCTCCGCCGAGACGTGCCCTCACTACCTGACCTTTGCGGCCGAGGAGATCCCGGACGGTGCCACACAGTACAAGTGCGCGCCGCCGATTCGCGGTCGCGATGAACGCGATGCGCTGTGGCGCGCGCTGGTTGCCGACGACATTCAACTCGTTGCGTCCGATCATTCGCCCTGTCCGCCCGCGATGAAGGATACGAATGGCGATTTCTTTCGCGCGTGGGGTGGCATCGCGTCGCTTCAGCTCTCGTTGGCTGCTGTCTGGACCGGGGCACGCGAGCGCGGTATTCCGCTTTCGCGCGTCGCGAGCTGGATGTGCGAGCGCACCGCGGCATTGGCCGGACTTACCGGCCGGAAAGGCACGATCGCAGCCGGTCTCGACGCCGATCTCGTCGTGTGGAATCCGGACGAACGCTTTCGCGTCGAACCGGCCGCCTTGCGCCACCGCCACGCCCTCACACCGTATGCAGGGCGCGACTTGTACGGCGTGGTCCAGGAGACCTACGTCGGTGGCCGGTGTGTCTTTGCGCGCGTATGATAAACGCCTCCCACGACTCCCACGTGTTCACACATCTCCCTGACCTCGCCGCGGAACGTCTTGGCGGCGCCGTGCTGGCCGCGAACGACGAGTTCTTTGCGCCCAAGGAAGCCATGCTCAAGCCCACGAAGCCCGAGTGGCGCGAGGGCGTGTACACAGAGCGTGGAAAATGGATGGACGGCTGGGAGACGCGCCGCCGCCGCGAACCGGGGTACGACTGGGCGATCGTTCGTCTCGGGCTGGCGGGGGTCGTCCGGGGCGTCGTGATCGACACCAGCTTTTTCACCGGGAACTATCCGGAGGAAGCGAGCATCGATGCGTGCGCGCTCGTGGGCACGCCCTCCACCGCGTTGCTGACCAGCGCGGACGTGGAGTGGTTTTCGCTGTTGGCCCCGTCCAAGCTCGCCGGCAACGCCGCGAATCCCATCGAGGTGATCTCGGAGCGACGCGTGACGCACCTTCGGCTCAACATCTTCCCCGATGGTGGCGTTGCCCGGCTGCGCGTGCACGGCGAAGCGATGCCCGATCCTGGCGTGTTCGCGGCAAACCGCGAAGTCGATCTCGCGGCGATCGAGAATGGCGGCCACGTGATTGCCTGCAGCGACATGCACTACGGCAATCCACAGAATCTCCTGATGCCCGGTCGGTCGACGCACATGGGAGACGGATGGGAGACAAAGCGCCGCCGCGGCCCCGGGCACGACTGGACGATCGTTCGCCTGGCCCGCCGCGGCCGGATCGAACGCATCGAGCTCGATACGGACCACTACAAGGGAAACGCTCCTGGCCGGGTCATGCTCGAGAGCGCGGACGTTTCCGATCAGGGCGCGTTCGAAGCCGGATCACTCGATTGGCGGCCGATCGTGACAGAACAGCCGGTCGAACCACATTCACGGCACCGATTCGACGACTTGAACGCCGATGCGGCGACGCACGTCCGACTCAACATCTATCCCGACGGCGGCGTCGCGCGTTTGCGCGTATTCGGCCGCGTCGCTTCGTGAGCATCTCGGTCGAAGAGCTCAATGTGATGCTCACCGATCGGGCAGCCGAACTGTTGCGCGCCTGCTGCGGCGCGTCGCGGTGGGTGACGGCGATGGTGAGTCGTCGGCCGTTCTTCTCTCGTGACGCCGTGCTGCGGGCCGCGGATGACGAGTGGAGCTCGCTGAACGAACGCGACTGGCTCGAGGCGTTCTCGCACCACCCGAAGATCGGCGAGACAACCGCCGCGGCCGGCGGCAGCGCGACGGCGCGCACGTGGTCCGCGTCGGAGCAGTCATCGGTCGTGTCGGCGTCCGATGAGACGCGCATTGGCCTGGCGCGCCTGAACCACGAGTACGAGGCGCGCTTTGGATTCATCTACATCGTTTACGCGACGGGTCGATCGGCCGGCGAGCTTCTGGAATTCGCGCGGCAGCGAATGCAAAACGATCGCGACACCGAGCTGCGGGTGGCGGCGGAAGAGCAACGAAAAATCACGCGGCTTCGGCTGGAGAAGCTGCTCGACCCGGCGGCGGCGGCATGAGCACACTGAGCACGCATGTCCTCGATACCGCGCTCGGCCGACCGGCGGCGGGCGTTCGCGTCACTCTCCTCAACTCGCACGGCGCGGCGATCGGTTCGGCCGTTACCGACGGGGAAGGCCGAGCACGTGATTTCACCGGTACGCTCCTGTCGGGCAGCTACCGGCTTCGGTTCGACGTCGCCGCCTATTTTCGCGAGTCCGATCGCGAATGCTTCTATGACGAGGTCGTGGTGAGCATACGCATCGATGGCACGGGCCACTATCACGTGCCGCTGCTTCTCAGTCCGTTCGGCTACACGACCTATCGCGGCAGCTGAGCGCCCTGGTCGATCCACCGGCCGAGCAGCGCGCGCTCGGCTTCGGTGATGTTGGTCTTGTTGGCGGGCGGCATCGTGCGTGTGAGAACGGCGCGCTCACGGATTCGCGCCGCGTGCGCCGCGATCTGCTCCGGCGTATCGAACGTCACGCCGCCCGGGGCGACGCCGAAGGTCAGATCGCTGGGTTGGGCAGAGTGACACGCGCCGCAGCGTCGGTCGATCACGTGCCGCGCGTCGTCGAACGTGACTCGTTTTGGGACGTCGGTCGGCTCCCTGCCGCCGCTGGTCGTCGGAATCCTCAGAATGGCCAGGATCGCGACGCATGTCGCGGCGATGACGACGACGAGCGTCGGACGCCAGCGCGGAAGGGAAAATCGGACGTTCAACACGTGACGCACGCCCGCGCCGCCGGCAACGAGCACGATCAACAGCAGCCAGCTCCATGGATGCGAGTAGATCGCGGGGAAGTGGCTACTCACCATGAGCACGACGACTGGAAACGTGAAGTAGTTGTTGTGGATCGAGACGCGTTTCGCGCGCGCCGATATCGACGGATCCCCCGCGCCACCCTCAGCGACGGAACGAATGAGATCGTGCTGCGAGGGGATGATGGTCAGGAAGACGTTCGCGGCCATGATGGTGCCGAGCATCGCCCCAACATGGAGGAACGCGGCGCGCCCGCTGAGCAATCGCGTGAGACCGATGGCGATCGCCGTCAGGGCGGCAAGCCAAAGAGTCGTCGCGACAGCAGCATTTGTGGGGGCCACCCAACGCTGCATCGCCTCGTAGACGGCGAGACCAGCGGCGATGGCTCCGATCCCAACGAGAATGGCGGCGCCGTGCGAAAGTGATGCGACGGTCGGGTCGGCGAGGATCGCCCGTCCGCCTGCGTAGTACACGATCACGAGCAGCGCCGCGCCGCTCAGCCATGTCGTGTAGGCTTGCCACTTGAACCAGTGCAGCGGCCGCGGAACGGGCTGGCCGTCGAGCAGCGTCTTCTCGACGAAGTAAAAGCCGCCGCTGTGCAGCAGCCAAATCTCGCCGAGCGCGGCGTGCGCGTCGCTCGAGGGTCGTCGAAGGTTTCGGTCGAGCCAGTTGAAGAGCAGCGAGTTGCCGATCCACATGATGCCGGCGATCACGTGAAGCCAGCGGACGACGAGATCGAAGAGCTCGAGCAGAGCGCCGCTCACTTCCGTCCTTTGAGGATCTTCACGAATGACCGGCCGCGGAACTCGTCGGCGGTGAGCCCGGTCATGGCGAGCGCTTCTTCCTCGGTCACCGCTCCGGAGTTGATTCCGCGGAGAAAGAAATTGAGCAGCCCTTGTCCGGTGGCCGCGTCGTCGAACACGTCGCCGACGAGCGTCGCTTGCGCGGCCTTGTTGACAAAGTTCGCGAGGCGCGCTCCCGCCGCGTCGATGCCTTCGAGGAAGAAGCTGTACAGCGCAGCGTAGCGCGACACGAGCTGCGCCGGATGGAGATCCCATCCCTGATAGAACCCGCCGGCGAGCGAATGCCGCACGTCGTCGAAGTGCATGCGCCACGCGCTGTGCACGCCGGCGGCGTTCTCGGCGCGCTGTTCGCGGCTCAGCTCCTGTCCGGCGGCCGCGCGATGGATCGGCACGGGCATCACGGTCGTCGACCCGTCGGAGAGCCAGATGCCGGTTCCGGCGAACGCGACCTGCATGACCTGCTTCGCGAACTCACACGCCGGATGCTGCATGCGCTGGTAGGCGGCCGTGATGTTGCACGACGCCGTGTAGTCGTATGTGCCGAAATGCGCGCCGGTGATTCGCCCGTCGCCGGCGTCCACCAGTCGAGGGAGGAGCGACCGTCCGTCAGAATCCAGGATGATTTGCGGTGTCTCGACCATCACCTCGAAGGTGAGCGCATGGTCACCGAGGCCGAGCGAGCGCTCGAGGTTTCGTAGAACCGCGACGAAGTAGTCGACTTGCTCGGCGACCGTGACTTTGGGGAGCGTGACGATCCATCCTGACGGCAGGCCCCCTGAGTCGGCGAGGCTAGTGAGGACGAGGTCGAGCGTGCGGACGCTCCGTTGTCGAAGCTCCTCGGTGAGCGGCTTGACGCGAAGGCCGATGAACGCCGGGAGGCTTCCGTCGCGGATTCCGCGCGACAGCTCCCGCGCGACGAGGCCGGCGTGATGGTCCTCCTCGGAATCCGGGCGATTGCCATATCCGTCCTCGAAATCCACGCGATAGTCCTCGACCGGCTCGCCACGAAGCTTGTCGGCGAGCCGCGTGTAGAGCCGCTCGAGCGCCGGGTGACCGGCGATGCCGAGCGCGTCACCGAGCGTCTTTGCATTTGGCGCGAACTCGTCGAGTGCCCGCAACGCGATGGCGCCGAGCTTTGGCGTGGTGTCGGCGGCGAAGAGCTGCGCGCCGCCGTAGACAGTGTGAACGGGCTGTCGTCCTTCGTGCTCGCCGGGATGCGAGCGGGTGAAGCGGAGGTTCGCTTCGCGCAGGGCTGCCTCGGCGTCGGCGAGGGCGGCATCGTCGAGGGCGCGGCGAACCGGACGCGGTGTCGAGCTCGTCATGCGTTGTACACGTGACCGCCCCGCGTGCGGTACGCCTCGAGTACCGCGACCGCTTCGTTGCGCATGACGTTGCGCACGATGGTGATGCCGCGCTCCTCGAGGTATCGGTACGACTGCGCGAACACCGGTCCTTCCTCGAAGTTCAACCGGGTTGCGTCGTCGCGCGCCGCGGCGCAGACCAGCCGGCGCACCCCGCTCCACAATGTGGCGCCAAGGCACATGGCGCATGGCTCGCACGAAGTGAAAAGCTCGTGCGGCGGAAGCCCCGGCGCCTTCAGGGTGAACGACCCGAGACGTTGCTGAGCCATCATGAACGCGACCATCTCGCCGTGGAGCGTACAGTTGCTCAGTCGCACGACGCTGTTCATCCCCACTGCGACGAGACGCCCCGTATCCTGCGTGTAGATCGCCGCGCCGAACGGGCCGCCGGTCTCGTGCTCGACGTTGGCGCGCGCGACGTCGATCGCCAGGCGCATCTTGTCTTCGTCGGAGCGGTAGGGGCGATTCCAGTCGACGAGATCGTCGATCCAGCGCGGGTACTCGATATGGACCGAAGGGTGGGACGAGTGCATGGGGGTAAAGGACTAACGGTCCGGGGGGGCAGCGGGAAGGGCGACTTCGTTACCGGCCCGCGACTGGAACTTTGTGGCGCGCTCGCCACTTTTGGACTGGCCACCAACACCGAGCGATTCATGTCTCAGGACCGCCGCGAGTTTCTCGAGCGCATCGCCTCCGGCGCGATGCTCGCCAGCTTCCCCGCTTCGATCGACGTGCTGAGCGCCTTGCGCGCCGGCGCGCCGGCGACGCCGGCCGAAGAATTCGATCTCACGTGGACCAACCGCGTCACGGGGGGGGGAAAGTACCGGGCAGTGTTCGACGTCCCGGAGATCGACAGTGGCTACGGCGTTTGGCGCGCGTCGCTCTGGGTGAAGCAGTACATGGAAACCTTGAAGGCCGGACCGAAGGACTGCACGCCAGTGCTCGTGCTGCGGCATCATGGCATCGCGCTCGCCATGAAGCAGTCGTTCTGGGACAAATACGGCGTGGCGAAGGAAAACACTGTGACGCACCCGATCACGCAACAGGGCACGGACCGCAATCCAGCGCTGTTGTCGTCGTCGAGAAACGAGGTGCCGGCGGACTTCGACGAAGTCGCGCTCGACCGCTACATCGCGCGGGGCAACATCGCGCTCGCGTGCAACCTGGCGTTCGACGACATGATCGAACTGGTATCCAAGAAGGATGGGACGACCGGCGACGCATCTCGCAAGACGGCGCTCGAGGGATTGCTGCCGGGTGTGATCCTGCAGCCCTCGGGAGTGTTCGCCGCGATCCGCGCGCAGGACGTCGGCTGCAAGTACATCCGCGCGAGCTGAACCGCAGAAAAATCGCTACGGCTGAGCATATACTCGCGTTTAGAGGCGAAATCTGGCACGTCATCTGCCCCTTCCAGTCCATCCCGAGAGCCCTCGAAGCGCGAGGGACATCAAAGGACCTGTGACGGGAGGGGAGATGAGCAAATTAAAATTGAAAATGAAGGCGGGCGCCGCGGCGACCCTTGTGGCAGTGATGTCGTCCTCGGCTGTGGCGCAAAGCGTCGCGCGCTCGACGGCGGCCTGCGACACGGTCACGATGCTGCGCGATTCCACGAATGTTGATCAGATGCGTCTATCGCGGCTGAATCGGACATGTGGTCAAGCACGCTTGGCAAGTTCCTCAGTGCGCATTCCGATCACCAAGGGTGAAACGGCGATGCGCATCGACACCGTCGTGCGCGTCGATACGGTGACGCGAGTCGATACCGTAACTGGCGCCACGATTCACGACACGGTGGTCGTTCGCACCGTAGATACGGTTCAGATTCAAACCGCGGCCGGCACCGTCGAACCGCCGTTGGTCGTTCGCCGATACAGCAACGGGTTCTACTTCGGGATCGGCGGCGGGGCGACGATGCCGAGCGGCGGCATCCGTGACGCGTACAACGCCGGCTATAACGTGAGCGTGCCGATAGGCTGGGATTCGCAAACGGGTCCATTCGGCCTGCGTCTCGACCTCACGTACGATCAGCTTCACGCGCGTTCGACGTTCCGGTCGAGCGATGACCTTCCGACCGCGGTGGCACTGACATCGGTGAACCCGCAGATCTGGTCCGCGATGGCCGACGTCAAGCTCCGGCTGCCGTTCAACGGTCAGTTTGCCGGCGCGACCACGGGCCTCTACGTGCTCGGTGGTGCCGGCGCGCACTATCTGCGCAACTACGGTTCGACGTTCGGGGTGACCAACCCGAACACGAACATCAGCGACGAAGGAACGTCAGCGTCACTGGGCGACAACGGCTCACTGTGGCGCTTTGGCGCCAACGCGGGCGGTGGCCTCTCGCTCGGTTTCGGCAAGACGGAACTGTTCGTCGAGGGCCGCTATGTCCGGCTCTTTACGTCGCACGAACGTACGAACTACGTCCCGGTCGTCATCGGTTTGAGCTTCCGCTAAACCAATAGGCGATCAAGGAACGCCCGCCCGGCTCAGCGCCGGGCGGGCGTGTCCATTTTGAAACCGGCGGACGATGCACGGGCCTGTGCCGGGCTATAACTTGAATCCAGGCCATGTACGCGACGTGTCTGTTCTGCCAGAAGGATCTCGGTCGTAACGAGTCGTTCGAGACGTTTCCCGTTGGGCGACGCCTGGCGTTCGATGCCGCGAAGGGGCGACTCTGGGTCGTCTGCTCGCACTGCGAGCGCTGGAACCTGTCCCCGCTCGAAGAGCGCTGGGAGGCGATCGAACAGGCGGAGCGCTACTACCGCGATAGCAAGCGCCGCGTCGCGACCGACAACATCGGGCTCTCGAAGCTGCGCGACGGGACGACGCTCGTCAGGATCGGCGAGCCGATGCGGCCGGAGTTCGCCGCGTGGCGGTACGGGGACCAATTCGGCCGACGGCGCCGACGTCAACTGGCGATTGTCGGTGCCGGTTTGGGGGCACTCGGCGTACTCGTCGTAGGAGGCGTCACGGCCGGCGTCGGCATCGGCGGTTTTGGCTGGCTGATCTCTCGTGCCGGCATGGGCATCGTGCGCGGCAGTGGAGAGGCTGTCGTGGCGACCATCAAAACCCACGAGGGCGAGACCCTTCGCGTGCGGCGCCGGCACCTGCTCGAGACGACGATCGAACCCGGCGCGCACGATCCAATCGCGGTGAATCTTCGATACGCCGGCGGCCAGGCTTACTTCGAGGGTCAGCAGGCGATGCACATCGCGTCGCGAATAATTCCCGCGGCGAATCGGTTCGGCGGGTCGAAGGAAAACGTCGCGAGTGCGGTCGACCAGATCGAGCGCGAGGGGAGCGCGGAGGCGTTTCTCGAACGGCTGGCAAGCGTAGCGGCGGTTGCCACGCGGCCGAAATCCGGAACGGGGTTGACTCGCCGGCAGCGTCGTTACCAACGGTGGAACAACGATTGGAGCACCGGCGTTTTCGGGATGAGTACCGTGCACCGCCTTGCGCTCGAGATGGCGCTGCACGAGGAGGCCGAACGCGCCGCGATGGAGGGCGAGCTGCAGGCCCTGGAGACCGCGTGGCGAGAAGCCGAGGAGATCGCGGCGATCTCGGATTCTCTGCTTCTCCCCTCGACCGTCGATAAGGCATTCGAGGCCATCAAGCGCCGCACGTCGAAAGAGTGACGGCCGCCGCGTCGTCGCTGCATGTTATTGCCACCTACTTCCATTTTCCCCCTCCCAAGGGACAACGAATGCGCGTCTCAGGAATCGGATCGCTCCTGTTGCTCGTGACGGGACTGACCTCGGCGTCGGCTCAGTCGCGTGCGAAGCTCAATCGATACGGCAATCCCGAAAAGCTGACGCCGTCGCCCACGACGGCCGCGATCACCGAGCAGGATCTGCAGACGCGACTCTATCAGTTCGCGGACGATTCGATGCTCGGTCGCCAGGTCGGCCGGATCGGGAATTTCAAAGGAACGAACTACATCGCCGCGGAGCTCAAGCGCCTTGGTGTGGTTCCGGCGGGTGACAACGAGTCGTATTTCCAGAACCTGCCCTATCACTTTCATCAGTTCACGAATCACTCGCGGCTCACCGTCGACGGAAATCCGCTGGCGTGGGAGACGGACTGGATTGCCATTCCGGGCGCGCGCGCGCCGCGTCCGATCGTGAATGTTCCGGTGGTGTACGGCGGGGTTGAAGGCGACACGGCACATCAAATCGGTGCCTTGCGCGCCGCCGGCAATTTCGTGGTGCTCGCCGCGGCGCCGGCCGCCGGACGCGCCGGCGGTCGTGGGCGTGGAGCCGCTCCCGCCGCCGCGGGCCGTGGGGGACTCGCGCCTGCTCCGTCCCGTTTTGCCGACGCCGTTGCCGTCGCAACGGTCGATCTCGATGCGCTGAACGAGGGCGCGCGCGCCGTGCTCGCCGCGCCGGCGATTGCGACGTTGAGCACCGTCGGTGGGCGCGGCGGCGGTCGTGGGCGCGGCAACGCCGCCACACCGCCGCCGGACTCGGCCACCCTCCTCAGACAACAGATCGCGCAGCTGTCGCCGCAGGCGACGCTCCGACTCACCAAGGCCGCCGCGCAAAAATTCTTCGGCGGACGAAAATTCGAGACGCTGACACCGGGAACGGCCGGCGGCACAGTGACCGCTTCACTCGACTACGTGGAGCTAGCGAGTGATTGGGGACGCAACGTCGTCGGCATCATTCCCGGCAGCGATCCCAGATTGCGCCACGAATATGTCGCCATCGGCGCCCACAACGATCACATCGGCGTCACGGCGGCGACGGCGGTCGATCACGATTCACTCAAGGCGTTCAATGACGCGCGCATCGCAATGCTGATCACGAACAACATGATCGCGCTGACGCCCGAGCAGCTGGCGACGATCAAGGTGGACATGGATAGCATTCGTCGTGAGCATCCTCGCGCGCGCCGCGACTCGGTCAACAATGGCGCGGACGACGACGGCTCCGGCTCGATGGCGCTGCTCGAGATCGCCGAAGCCGTGAAAAACATGAAGGTGAAACCGAAGCGATCGGTGCTTTTCGTCTGGCACACGGGGGAAGAGGCCGGACTACAGGGCTCGCGGTATTTCACCGACAATCCCACCGTGCCGATGGACTCGATCGTGGCACAGATCAACATCGACATGATCGGCCGCGGGCGCGCTGAAGATCTGCCGGGTGGCGGTCCCGACTACCTCGGGGTGGTCGGATCGTTCTTCGACTCGAAGGACCTCGGCGAGGCGGTGACCGCGGCCAACAAAAAGCAGCAGAAGCCGCTGGAGCTCGACTACAAGTACGACACGACGCTCACCTGGTCGGGCTACAACAACATCTACGGCCGAAGCGACCATTACAACTACGCGCTGCACGGGGTGCCGATCGCCTTCTTTTTCACCGGTCTGCACGGAGACTACCACCAGCGCACCGACGAACCGGAGTTCATCGACTACCCGCACTACGCGCGCATCACGAACTACATCCGCGACCTCATGGTCGACGTCGCGAACGGACCGCGGCCGAAGATGAACGGAACGAAACCGGCGAAGCCGCCGAAGGTGGTGCCGTGAGATCGACCCGCTGGATCGCCGCGTTCGTGGCCGTGCTCGCGCCGGCCTCCGGTCGCGCGCAGACGGTCAAAGCGGAGGAGCTCGACAGCATCATTCGCAGGGCCGTCGCCGAGAAGCAGCTCATCGGCGTCTCGGTCGGCGTGATGCAGCACGGGAAGGTGATCCTCGCCAAGGGTTACGGCGTGCGCGACATCGCCTCCAAGACGCCGGTGACGCCGAGCACGATGTTCGCCATCGGCTCGGTAACGAAGCAGTTCACGTGTAGCGCGATGTTGATGCTCGCCGAGCAGCAAAAGCTGTCGCTCAAGGATCCGGTCGCGAAGTATTTCCCGAGTCTCACTCGCGCGAAGGACATCACGCTGATCGACCTGGGCGGTCACCTGTCGGGATACCGGGACTACTACCCGCTCGACTTCGTCGACCGAGAGATGCAAAAGCCGCAGTCGGCGGATGCAATCATCACCGAGTATGCAACCAGGCCGCTCGATTTCGAGCCGCGATCGCGCTACTCGTACAGCAATACCGGTTTTCTCATTCTCGGCCGCGTGATCGAGAAGGTCAGCGGACAATCGTTCGGGTCCGTGGTCGAGACGCGGATCTTTCGACCGCTCGGCCTGACTCGCACGGCGTACGAGCCCAAGCCGCAACCGGCGGGCGATATGGCGCGCGGCTACACGTCGTTCGCGCTCGCCGATCCATTTCCCGCCGAACCCGAGGCGTCGGGATGGGCCGGGCCGGCCGGCGCGATCTGGTCCACGCCGACCGATCTGCTGACCTGGGACATCTCACTGCTCGACCGCAAGCTTCTCTCGGACAGCTCGTACAAAGTGCTCACGACGCCACAGCGACTGACGGACGGGCGGTCGAGCGGGTACGGCTGTGGCGAGGGCGTGAACGATCGCGGGCTCGGTGTCGTGCTGTCGCACGGCGGCGCCGTGAGCGGATTTGTCGCGCAGAACACGGTGATTCCGTCCACGCGATCGGCCGTGGTCGTTCTCTCGAACAGCGACTTCTCACCGATCGGCGCGCTGAATCAGGAGCTGATCGCGAAGGTGATGCCGAAGAGTCCCGATGTGCCGACCGTCGCCGGCCGCTCCGCGCTCGAGGCGGCGAAGAAATTTCTCACGGAGCTCGAGCGGGGGCAGGTCGATCGCACGAGCCTCGGCGAGGACTTCAGCCTTTTTCTCACCCAAGCAAAGATCGACGCCGGCAAACGCGCGCTGAACGCAATGGGCCCGATCTCGAACGTCCGCATCGCAGGCGTGGGGGAGCGCGGCGGGATGGAAGTCGCGACAGTGCTGTTCGACGTCGGCAAGACGCAATCGCGCGGGCTGCTTTACCGGACCCCCGACGGCAAAGTCCAAGAATTCTTGTTTTCGCGGAACTAGCGCGCGCTACTGGCCTACGGCTCGAGCGCCGACCACGAAATATTCCGTCTCGCCGAAGCAGGAGGTCGGCACGCCTATGTGCTGTTTATAGTCGAGCACGACTTTCTGTCCATTGAGCTTGTTCAACACCTGGGCGAGCGAATCGGACCGCACGGTGAACGTGAAGATCTCCGGTGCGGCGCCGGGCATCGCGGTGAGCTGGATCTCGCCTTCCCACGTCTTACACACCCAGCCTTTCTTCGAGACCTTCTGGAGAAAACCGGCTCGCTCGCCGCTCGAGTAGGTGTAGTTCAACGTGATCGATGCCCAGAGCACGAAGATGAGAATCGGGATCAGGATCACCAGCGCGATGATGGTGACGAGCTTGTGGTTCTTGATGATTCCAGGGATGGCCATACGTGGTGTCAGGGAGGCGTGGCGCGAGAAGCCTTCCAGGCGGCGAGCACCTCGGCCTCCCGTGTCATCGATAAGCCATTGATCTCACCATTCAGCGTCGCAGCCTGCTCCGCCGCGGAACGCGTCTTGTGCCAGTCGAGCGTATCCTTCGCCGTGACTGCCACCGGACGGAATGTCAGGCCCTTGGCGATTGCTTTTGACGCGTCTCGCCGCTGGTAGCCGGCAGTGCGGCCATATGGCGGTTGCCAAACCGTCATATCGCGCCACGGGCGGACTTTCTGTTGTTGCAGGAACTCCCACGGCACCCAGGTAAACTGCGCGCCCGCGGTGGTGACCGCCTTCACGCCGTACAACATCTCGGCGATCGTCATCGGTTTGGCAGGACCGATCGCGTTGAAGGTCCCGAGCTCGTGCATCTCGGCCATGCGGATCGTCCACTCGGCGAGATCGCGCGAGTCGATGAATTGACAGGGATCGTCGGGCTTATCCGGCGCAAGCACTTCGCCGCCCTTGTCGATGCGGGCCGGCCAGTAAGTAAACCGGTCGGTCCGATCCAGCGGACCGACAATCAGGCACGGGCGGATGACCGTGTTGATCCCCGGATACTGCATCTGGACTTCTTGCTCGGCGCGCGCCTTGAAGGCGCCATAGTTCGCCGGGTTCGCGGACGCCGCGAGCTGCGTCGGATTGCGCTGGTCGGGCTGATAGGGATCGAGGCCGGCCGGCATGGGCACGGTCGGGCTGTTCTCGTTGATGCCGATCTCGCTCTGGTCGCGATACACCGACGTCGTCGAGATGAAGATGTAGTGTTTGACGTTGCCCTTGAGGTATTGCGCCGCGTTTTTCACCCAAAACGGCAGCGTTGTTGGATTGTCGATGACGACGTCGAATTGTCTGCCTTTGAGCGCGCTCGTGTCGCTGTTGAGATCACCGATCAGTTCTTCGGCGACTTTCCCCTTGAACATCCCGGGCCGAGTCTTTCCGCGATTGAACAGCGTGACGCGATGGCCACGAGCGATCGCGTACTCCACTTGCTCGGGTCCGGTGAAGCCGGTGCCGCCCAGAATCAGAATGTTGAGCGGCGCCGCCGCGCGCTCGGCCGGCGGTGCCGGCTCTTCGGCGAGCGAGGGGTTCGGCTCGGCCGTGGCGCGCGCGAGAGGCGCGAGGCCCATTGCGCCGCCGATGGCCGCGGTGGACTTGAGGAAATCTCGACGAGTCGTCATGGCCGCCTCCCAGCGAGAAGCGCGAACGGACATTCAAAAAGATGCCGCGTTCGAGAGACGCGTGATAGAGGTCGCCTGCCAGCCGAGTAAGATTGCGACCCATCATTAAAAGCGGTTTAGGTCCTGGCCGGAAACGACGTGTCCGCCGAAGTGTGCTCGCACTTCGCGCAGGATTCCCTCGTCGGTGTCGCCCCAGTAGAGCTGATGATAGAGCACGAGCAGCTTGGCGCCGGCGCGCGTGGCGATGTCTCCCAGCTCTTCGCCGGAAGTGTGGTAGGCGCGGTGGTACCGTTGCCAGTCGGCTGTCCGCGTCTTCAGCCGGCTCGCAGAGTACACCTCGTGCACGAGCACGTCGCATCCATGACAGGCGCGAACCACGGCATCGGATGGCCCAGTGTCGCCGGAGACAACAATCGAGCGATCGCGACTCTCGAACCGAAAGCCGAAGGCTTGCTCCCACTTTCCGTGCGACACGGCAAACGCCGTGACGGTGACGTTGCTGTCGCGATAGACCACGCCGGGCGAGATGTCATGGGCTGTCGCCGCGTACCCGGTCTTGTTCGACGGTTCACCGCCTCGTAGCCGGATCGCGATGTCCTGGGAGTACGCTGATTCGAGCAGGCCCGCCATACGACGCGTTCCGCGAGGTCCGTAGATCTCGAGCGGAACAGTGCGGCCCAGCACCCACGGGCTGAGGATCAGGTCCGGAAGACCGACCGTGTGATCAGAGTGCAGATGCGTGAGAAAGACCCGGCGAAGCTTGCTTGCGTCGAGCGCGGGAATAGAGTCGCGCCGGTTGGCCAACGCGGCGCGACGGACGACTCCGGGCCCGGCATCGACGAGGTAGGCGTCGTTGCCGACGACGATCGCCACGGCCGGCCCTGACCGATCGGGATCCGCGTTCGGCGTCCCCGTGCCGAGGAGCACGACCTGCATGCGCGGTGCGGGTTCGATTTCGAGTCGTGGCGCGGAGCCGCCGGTGACGAGCAGTGACGCGAACAGCGCGATGAATCTCGCAGGCATGGCGGGCGTCGGGGGCGAGGGTGATTGATGGAGACCGCAATGGATAGCGCGTGTTGTGTCGCTGAGCCAGATTATCGCGCCTTCGACATGGAGATCAGTTGACTGCCGAGCGCAAGATCTGGGGTGTGATTGCCGCGTCGTCCGCCGGGACAGTGATCGAGTGGTACGACTTCTACATCTTCGGCAGCTTGGCGGCCGTGCTCTCGGCAGTGTTCTATCCGGCGAGCAACCCGACCGTTTCGCTGCTCAAATGGCTGGCCACGTTCGCGGCTGGTTTCGCCGTCCGCCCCTTCGGCGCGCTGGTCTTTGGACGCATTGGTGATCTCGTCGGGCGAAAGTACGCGTTCATGATGACACTGCTCATCATGGGCGGATCTACAGCGGCGATCGGCCTGCTCCCGGGCTACGGGACGCTCGGCATCTTCGCCCCAATCCTGCTCGTGACGCTGCGGCTGCTCCAGGGATTGGCACTCGGCGGCGAATACGGCGGCGCCGCGATTTATGTCGCGGAGCACGCACCGGACAATCGACGCGGCTTCTACACGTCGTTCATTCAGATCACGGCCACGTTCGGCCTGTTCGTCTCCCTGCTCGTGATCCTGGGAACGAAGCACGCGATGAGCGACGCCGAGTTCAAGGCGTGGGGCTGGCGGATTCCCTTCCTGCTTTCGGCGGTCCTGGTGGTGGTGTCCTACTACATTCGCGCGCGGATGGCGGAGTCGCCGCTCTTCGCCAAACTCAAGGCGGAGGGGAAGACGTCGACCGCGCCAATCGCCGACAGCTACGGCACCGCCGAGCGATGGAAGGTGTTTTTCACCGTGTTGCTCGGTGCGACTGCGGGGCAGGCGGTGGTTTGGTACACCGGCCAGTTCTACGCGCTCATCTTCCTACAGACGACCCTCAAGGTCCCGCTCGACACGGCGTACAAGATCGTCGCGTTGGCGCTGCTGCTGGGAACGCCCTTCTTCGTAGTTTTTGGGGCGCTCTCGGACCGTATTGGCCGGAAGGGGATCATCATGGCCGGCTGTCTGATCGCGGGCCTGACGTACATCCCCATCTACCACGCCATGGCGAACTACGCCGATCCGATCAATATACCGGCGCTCGTCGGCCTGGTCTTCCTGCAGGTGCTGTACGTGACGATGGTCTATGGACCGATCGCCGCGTTCCTGGTGGAGAGTTTCCCGGCGCGAATCCGGTACACGTCGCTCTCGCTGCCGTACCACTTCGGCAACGGCTGGTTCGGCGGATTCACGCCGGTTATCGCGACCTCTATAGTGGCGGCGACCGGGAACAAGTACGCCGGTCTGTGGTTCCCGATCGGCGTATCGCTGATGACGTTCGTCGTCGGAAGCTTCCTACTCCGCGAAACGAAGAATCAGGAGATCTGGCTCGAGGTCGAGGACCCGGCGGTTATACAATAGCGCGGTTGGGCGCAGCAACGGTCTTGTTGCCGACGACGAGGCTCCCGGCCGGCCCCGCGACGCCCCGCTCAACGCGGGTCAAGCTTCGGAACGCGCGAAACGCAACCACGGCGAACACTAGGAGCATCGCGCCGGCGAATAACATGCGGCCAATGGTCCACCCCGCTCCTACGTGGTAGCGGCTGAGCTGCTCGGGGGCGATCTGTCCGCGAGCTTGCAGGATGTCCAGACTGAAAATGGCAGCGCCACAGAGATAGGCCACTCCGGCGATGAGCGAGTACGCGAATCCCACGGCGAGGGCGATGTGATCAGCGGCAGCCCAGGCGAATACCACGAAAAGCAGCACGGCGAGTAGCTCCGTTCCGCTCGCGGCGGTGGCCAGGCCCTCAAAGGTGAGGCGCCACCGCATTTCGTGGATTTGGACCGGCCACGTCGTGGCGAGCACGTCGAAAATCGATCCCAAGGCCATGTAGGCCGTGACGATGTACGCCGGGACTCGAACCTGTTTTACGAGGTCTTTGGCAATCAGAGACACGGATACCTATCTCGTTGGAATTTGTTGAACGCGCTGATAAGCCTGCGGCTCGAACCAGCGAACCGGGAGGCACGGCGTCGGCGCCGGATAAGAAACGCGGGAGTCGCTCTTAGAGTGACTCCCGCGAAACCTATGAAGTAACTACTTCTCGACGCTGCGCTGACAGCTTTCCGATCGCGGTGACTACTACTTCCGGCGACGGCGGCGGGCCAGCGGAACCAGGCCTACGATGCCGGTGGCCATCAGGGCGACCGTCGAGGGCTCAGGCGTGACGTCGACATGACCCTTTACCTGCGTCACGTTCGGGTTCTGGCTCGTCAACGTCGGTCCAGGGATCTGGATGTTGCCCGAGTTATCGATGGTGAGGCTGTACGTCACCCCTCCGATCACGAGCGAGCTAGTTGTCGGCGTCCAGACCAAGCTGCTGAAGTCCGGATTAAAGGCAACCTGCCCGCTCACCGTACCGGTAAAGCTGCCGGTGCCACCGGTCGGAGCGGACTGCGTGATCGTCAGCGTGAACGTCGTGCCGCCGGGGATCGTCGCCATCGGGCAGGTCGCTGGGGCGTTGTTGCACTGCACCTGGAAGCTTCCGAGGTCGATCTGGCTGCCGCTGAGGTAGGCGTTCGGACCAACGTTACCGACGAACGACAGTGTGAACGTGCCTTCGGTACAGGAAGTACCAGCGCAACCCGTGCCCGTGAACGCGCCCGCCGTCGTGTACGAAACTGTCTGCGATAGCACCGGGGCGGCCCCGATTGCCATCGCGGCGGCACTGAACAGTGCTGCCCGTTTGAGTATCTGCATCCTCACTCCTCCGCTGGTGGTAAGTCTGTTGGCGCTGGCGTCGAGAAGATCAGCGCTTGCTGCCAGCGTCCCCTAGCATTTGGCGTACCAACAACGTGACATGCGACACAAGATTGTAACCCATTGGATTCCAACGCTATAGAAACAACCTCGACAGCCCTCACCAGCCACGCCGGTGCAAAAAATGTTGCTCGTTTCGTCGTTCTGTGGAGGTAGCGCAACACCAACAGTCTCAACCGCCTGAGCGTATTCTGAGCGCCGTACCTGAGCCCGGTTGCCAACTCGTACTTGCCAGGCCCCGCACCCGCTGCAAGATATTACTGGCCTCGATGGGAAACGCCGAGCCGGCGTTCTCGGCGCCTAACCCGCAATGACAGGAGCAATCTGAATGCGTCGCCTTTCGACACCGTTTGCCGTTCTCGCCATGGTCCTGAGCTGGGTGGCGTCGGCCCCGGCGCAGTCAGGGCATCCCGACTTTACGGGGACTTGGATCCTCGAGCCGGCAAAAAGCCAGGCGCCGATGATTCCGCAATCGTCGCAACTGGTTGTCTCTCAATCTGAGAAAGTCCTGACGATCGATCGAACGGCCAAATTCTCGGGCGGGACGCAAAACGGAAAGCTGGTCTACAGTATCGACGGCTCGATCTCGACAAATACCGCGAATCCGCCGGGCGCCGCGCCGATCGAATTCAAGTCCAAGACCTCGTGGGACGGGCCGACCCTGGTAATCACCACCACCGCCGATTTCAACGGCGGCTACACCCAGGTCGAACGGTGGACGATAAGCGACGGCGGAAAGCAGCTGACCGTGGACGGAGATGTCGCCATCTCGGGTCAGAAGGCCACCGCGAAGATGGTGTACTCTAAGAAATCGTGATCGCCCGAACGGCCGTCACGACCGCCGCGGCGCTCGGGCTCATCGCATCGAGCCTTTCCGCCCAGCGGCCACTGAAGGTGTACATCTCGGCGGACATGGAAGGCATCACCGGCGTGGCCTCGGCGGACCAGCTGGGGCCTACGGCCTTCGAGTACGGACGCGCGCGCGAGTGGATGACCGCGGAAGTCCTCGCCGCGATTCAGGGCGCCCGCGAGGCCGGCGCGACGGAATTCGTCGTGAGCGACTCGCACGGGAACGGGCAGTCGCTTCTCATCGACAAGTTTCCTTCTGACGTGCCGATCCACATCGTGCGGTCGTTCCCACGGCCGCTCGGCATGATGGAAGGGATCGACTCGAGCTTCGCCGCCGTGATCTTCATCGGATATCACGCGTCGACGTCCAGCACGACCGGCGTACGCGCGCATACCATGTCGAGCGCGCTGCTGACGCGGATCGCGCTCAACGGTGTCTCGATGTCCGAGGCGGGCGTCAACGCGGCGATTGCGGCGCAGTTCGGAGTCCCGGTGGTCATGATCACCGGCGACGACGCGATCGTCGACGAAACGAAGCAGCGACTGGGCGTGATCGAGGGCGTCGCCGTCAAGCACGCCATCGGCTTTCACTCGGCGTCCACGCTCACCCCTGAGGTGGCACAGTCGCAAATTCGCCAGCACGCCAAGACCGCAATCGAGCGTCGCGCTCAAATGAAGCCGTACGCGATGCCCCGGCCGGTGGTGGTGGAGGTGTCATTCAAGAACTACCGTCCCGTGGAACTGCTCGGATACCTACCTAACGTGCAGCGGATCGATTCGCATACCGTCCGCTTCAGCGCCCGGGACATGATCGAGGCGTCGAAATTCCTCGAGTTCGTCACCAGCTACGATCCGACTCTGACCCCGTAGCCCATCCAGGCAAAAGAACGAGGGCACGGAGGCTTGCCTCCGTGCCCTCATGACCTCTAAACCGTCCCGACGCGTCAGGAATAGAGGCCAAGACGGCTGGTCAACCGCAGTGCGTCGATGTCTGACCGGAGCTCCTTCCCCAGGTTGACCAACTCGAATGTCACGCCCCGAATCGCGCAGGCCTTGGCGCCGTGAATCAGGGCGCTCAATATGCCAAGGTCCAACCGTCTCCAGGCGTTGCAATCCACCACGACTTGTCGATGGCCACGGTCAAGCGCCGCCAGAATTGCCGATCGAAGAAAGCGGCGATAACCATCGTCGAAGTCTCCGACCAGCTGAATCTGGCAGGGCTCCAACTCCGCACGAAGCGCTACGGCCATCGGACCTCCGAAACATGTGATGCAACAAGAAGCACTCGACTGACAACGTCGGCACTCGACACCAGAACCTCGCCGGCGGGCAATCGCACCTGCTATGCCAAGCCGATCCGTACTCACTCCAAAATCAGACCGTTGTGTTTCAATGAGTTATGACGCCGGCATTCGCCATCCATCCAATTCTCGGTTTTCGGCGTTGGCGAGATGCAACACCTGTTGCTGCGATACGCGCGATCGGCGCGTATACAAGCAAACCCGAACCCACGCACTCCTCGCGATGCGATCTACGCGACTCGCCTTCCTCTGGATTGCTCTGACATCCGTGGCTTGCGCGGGACGGCCGGGTGTTAAGCCATCCCCGACGCAAACCGCTGCCGCCGCCGACTCCCTCATTCGGCAGGTCGAGATTCGGCGAACGACCTATGGCGTCCCGCATATCCGAGCTGAGAACCTGGCGGCACTCGGCTTTGGCGAGGCGTACGTCCAGTCCGAGGACTACGGTGCCCGAGTAGCGTTGAGCCTCCTGCGAGCGCGTGGTGAGATGGGCCGATGGTTTGGACGCGACAGCATCGCTGGCGACTTCGCCGGTCGGGTCGAACACGCGCGGGCGATCGAGGTGTACGCGCGGGTGGACGAGGGGACGCGGCGGATCTACGAGGGCTTCGCGGCAGGGGTGAATCGATACATCGCGCTTCACCCAGAGGAGTTTCCCGCGGGGTTCGCGCCGCGGTTCACGGGATCGGACGTCCTGGCGAAGGATGTCGAGATCGCATCCCCGGGGCAGGCGAATCGACTGCTCGCCCGCGTCGATTCAGCCCGGCGGTCCAATCCCGACGATGGATCAAATGCGTGGGCGTTCGCGCCGAGTCGCAGCTTGTCCGGCAAGGCGATCCTGCTTCGGAATCCGCACCTGACGTGGACTGCCGGCTACTACGAGGCCCACCTCAGCGTGCCCGGTGTCTTGGACTTCTACGGCGATCTCCGCATCGGCGGACCGTTCGCCGTGATCGGGGGATTCAACCGCGATCTCGGCTGGGCGACGACGAACAACGATCCAATTCTGTCGCAGATCTACGCCCTCGAAGCCGACAGCACTCGCCCCGATAGGTATTTGCTCGACGGCGAATGGAAGGAGATCCAAAAGCAAAGCGTCTCCGCCGAGTATAAGGATGGCGCGGGCTACTCGACGGAGACTCGCGAGTTTCTTCGGACCTCGCTTGGTCCGGTGGTGGGCCGAAGGGGCAACACGCTCTACGTCGTTCACGCGGCCAACGACGGTGAGTTCCGGGGCGGAGAACAGTTCCTCCGCATGATGCGCGCACGGTCGCTCGATGAGTGGAAGGACGCCATGCGCATGCGCGCGCGGGTCAACTCGAGCTTCACCTACGCGGACCGCGCGGGCAACATCTACTACCTATGGAACGCCTCGCTGCCTGTGCTACCGCATCCCAACGGTGGCGACAGCGTCGCGATCCCCGTCCGACGTACGAGCGAGGCATGGAGCGCGTACGTTCCGTTCGACTCGCTGCCGCAGATGCTGAACCCGGCGGGCGGCTACATCCACAACGAGAACGACGCGCCGTACTTCACGAACATGCGCGCGCCGCTCGACTTCACGAAGGTTCCGGCCTACTTCCCACCGCCGCGCCTCGGCCTTCGCAGCCAGCTTGCCATTGACCTGATCGACAACGATCGGAAGATGAGCCTGGAGGACGTCGTGAAGCTCAAGCACTCGTATCGCATGCTGCTGGCGGATCGCGTTCGCGACGACCTCGTCGCGGCGGTACGCGCGACGAGTCCTCAAGGCGATGTGGCGCGCGCGATCGATCTCATCGCCGCATGGGACAAGACGGTGAGTCCGGAGAGCCGCGGCGGGACGCTATTCGAGACCTGGTGGCGCAGATACCTCGGCCGCGGACCCGGGGCGCCGGACAGCGCGTATGCGCAGCCTTGGAGCGCTGCCGCGCCGACGTCGACGCCCCGCGGGCTGCGATCGCCGCCCCGCGCCGTCGAGGCTTTCTCGTGGGCGGTGTCGGACATGACTCGACGTTATGGCGGCTTCGACGTCGCCTGGGGCGACGTGCACCGTGTCCGGCGCGGCAGCGTCGATGTACCCGTCGGTGGCTGCGGCAGTGATCTCGGCTGTTTCCGTGTGCTCACCTACCGGGATGATCCCGACGGCAAGCGCGTCGCGACGGGCTCCGACGGGTGGATTCTCGCGGTGGAATTCGGCGACCAACCCCGCGCGTATTCCGTTTTGGCGTACGGTGAAAGCCCGCGCCCGGACTCGCCGTTCTTCAGCGACCAGGCAGCGATGTTCGCCCGGGGTGAGTTCAAACGGGTGGCTTGGGCCGAGGCAGACATCGCCGCGCAAACGATTCGTCGCTACCATCCCGGCGAAGCGCGCTGATCGGCGACGGGCAGAGTCCCTACCGCCAGTAGGGACTCGGCTACTTGCAGGCCGCGCTCCCGGCGCCATGATATACGCACATCCATCCGTGGCAATGGAGGCTGCATGTCGTCGCCCGACACCCGTCCGACCGCTCCCCAATCGACGCCCCTGACCCCCGCGTCATTCCTCGGGGATGAGAACGCGCTCAAGCGGGCATTCGATCTCGAATTCAACGCGGCGATCGCCGAAGCGCGAAGCAAGCTCGGTGACGCGACGTCGCTGGCCCCGCGCGTCGTCGAAACGGCGTTCGTGAACGTATGGCAGCAGCGCGCCTCGCTGACCGCGCAAGAACAGTTCAAGAGCGTGCTGATGACGGAGATTCATCACGGTGCGGCGCGGGCCCTGAGCCGCCGTCATGCGGCGGGGCGCTTTGGGGGCGCTGCATCAGGATCTGTGGCGCGCGATGAGCAAACGATGACCGGTACGCATGCGGCAACGCCCGACGCCGATCCCGAAGCCGCATGGTCGCGCATCACGCGCACGATCCACGGCGAGGGACACACGGCCGAAGCGCATCGAGCGGCGGCGAGCGCGACCCGCCATGAGGCCGCCGCGCACATGAAGGATGTCGCCAAGCGGCCGTCGTGGGTCGTTCCGGTCCTCATCGGCGTTGTGGCGCTGGTCCTCGCGCTCTGGGGCGTTCGCGCCTTGAGCAATGCCGGAGAGGAGGACGCCATTTCATCGGCGGTCGCTGCGCCGGGCATCCAGCCGATCGCTTCCAGCTCGGGGCAAATCTCTCGACCCGTGAAGCTGGGCGACGGATCGCAGATGCAGATCGGGCCGGACACGAAGATCTATATCCCGGACCAGTTTCCGACGAAGATGCGCGCAATCCGCGTGGATGGGACGGCGTCATTCGAGGTCGCGCCGGGCGGAACGCTGCCATTCCACGTCGTCGCGAATCACACACACTTCATCGCGACCGGAACGAAGTTCGCCGTGTCGGCCTATCCGGGCGACAGCAACGCGAAGGTGTTCGTGCAGGAAGGTTCGGTCACCGTGAAGCTCGGCAAGCAGATCACGACCGTGGCGGCGAACCAAGCGATGGTTGCCGACGCGAAGGGGATCAACGCGCTGCCGGAGGACCAGAAGACGGAGGCCTTCGGGTGGTTGAGTGGTCAGGCGACCGCGCATGGCAATTTGCGCCATGTGATGGAAGCGCTGACGCGCTGGTTCAACTACGACGTCAAGGTCATCGATCGGCCGCTGTTCGATCGCGAGGCGTCCTTCTCCGTGCCGCTCGACTCGAGCCGCCTGGCGATCAGCCAGGTCGAGAAAAGCGCGAACGTGAAGTTCGCGTACGAAGGCGAGACGAAGGTGTTCCGCGACGCCGGCGCCAAGGCGCCCGCGAAGGGCGCGCCGGCGAAGGGCGCGCCGGCGAAGAAGAAGTAGCAGCCGTCGTGCGAAGCGAAACGAAGGACCTATTGTCCCTTTCTGGTAACTAGGTCGGGACAGTAGGTCCTTCGCTCGCGTTGCTCGCTCAGGATGACAGGTCGAGACTCAGGATGACTCGCTTCAGGATGACACGTCGAGGCTCAGGATGACGAGGCCTGCCTGATCGCATCCCTGACGGCGCTATAGAGCGACTCGGCATGAAACGGCTTCTTGATGAACGGCACGTCGGCGCGGCCGATGATGCTGCGTTCCAGCTCGCTCACGTCGCCTGAGACGATCGCCACCGGCACGTCGGGATACTGCTCGCGAATGTGATACGACAAATCGATCCCGTTCATCCCGGGCATCGTGACGTCGGAAAGCACGAGATCGATCTCTCTGCTCTCGGTGGCGAGCCGCTCGAGTGCCTCGGCACCGCTCGAAGCCGTTCGAACCGCAAACCCGCCTGCCTCGAGCATCCGCGCGATCGTTTGCCGCGTAGCGTCGTGATCGTCCACCACCAAGACCGTCTTGCCGGCGGCGCGTTGCGTCGCGTCGGGCATGAAATGCTCCACGTAAAGTGTCCTCGTAGTAGAATGGTGCCTCGACCGTCAAGCGCAAGGATCTCATGAACGACAGCGTGGTGACTCGCGCGGCGACCGCGCTCGCACTCGTGGTGTTGTGCGCCATCTCCGTCCTGCGAGTGACACGGCCGCCGTCGCCGGTGCCGGCCACGGCGCCGGACACGGTGTTTTCCGCCGAGCGCGCGATGCGACACATCGAGGCGATCGCCGTGCGTCCGCATCCGATGGGAACGGCGGATCACGATCGCGTGCGCGACTACATCATGGCGGAGCTGACGGCCCTCGGGATCAAGCCACAGCTTCAGGTGACTACCGCGGTAGGAACGCGCTACCAGGCGACCGGACGCGTCCAGAACATTCTCGCTTGGCTGCCTGGCAAGGAATCAAACGGAAAGGCGTTGCTGCTCGCGGTGCACTACGACGGTGTCGAAGCCGGACCGGCCGCGGGTGATGACGCGGCCGGTTGCGCCGCGTTGCTGGAGACACTGCGCGCGTTGCGAGCGCGCAAGGAACCGCTGGCGCACGACGTGATCGCGCTCTTCACCGATGGCGAAGAGGCGGGCCTGCTCGGTGCGGCGGCGTTCGTCCGAGAACATCCATGGGCCAAGGACGTCGCGTTCGTTCTCAACTTCGAGGCGCGCGGGACGAGCGGTCGGTCGTACATGTTCGAGACCGGACCCGGAAACCGTGATGCCGCGACGCTGCTGCGGTCCGCGCGCGACGTCACCGCCGGCTCGACCTTCACGACCGTCTACCGCGCGCTCCCGAACGACACGGATCTCTCGGAGTTCGCGCCGCTCGGTGTTCCGGCTCTCAATTTTGCGTTTGCCGACGGCGTCGAGCGCTATCACACCAGCCACGACGACCTCCCGCATCTCAATCCCGGTAGCGTGCAGCACCACGGGCTTCAGATGCTCGCGTTGACGAAGAAAATCGCGGATGGCCCGCTGCCGCGGCCGAAAACCGGCGACGGTGTCTTCTTCGATCTTCCGGCGCTCGGACTTGTCGTCTATCCGGTAGGCTTCGCGTTGCCACTCGCCGTCGTTGCGCTCGTGATGACGGTGATAGTGGTGCGAGGGCGATTTGGCGCCGCCGGCGTCGGCGCGGGAGCGATGCTCCTGGCGCTGCTCGTGTCGGCCGGCGTCGGACGGCTCGTCAATCTCCGTGGACCGGCGATGTGGAGCGGCCTGTCCGCGGCGGCGTTGGCCCTGATCATCGTCGCGGTCAATGCCGCCGGTTATCTCATCACGCGCCGACGCGCCGAGGATGCGTGGTACGGTGCATTCTTCGTATGGGTCGTTCTCGTGATACTCACGAGCGCTATATCGCCGGGAGTCAGCTACCTCTTTACGTGGCCGCTCCTGTTCGCGCTGGTGGCGGCACGTTCACGGCACCCGATCGCGATGTGGGCCGCCGCGGCGGTCACGATTCTCATTCTTGCCGGCCTTGCGTTCAGCGTCACCGCGGTGATGCTCGGGGTGAGCGGCACCGGCGCGATCTCGCTCGCGATCGTCGTCTCACTCGTCACGTGGTTGCTCGCGCCGCTCGTCGAGCAAGCGTTCGGCCCGGGGTGGCGCGGCGTTGCCACCGTGACGGCGGCGGGCGTCATCGTCGCGGCGCTTGCGGCAGTGAAGGCGAAGCCAAGCTCCGACCACCCGATTCCCACGGCACTCGCCTACGTCGAGAATCCGCAAGCGGGTCAGGCGTGGCTCGGCACGTTGGGGCCGGCGAACCAATGGACGCGACTCGCCCTCGGCGCCATGGATCAAGGAGCGCCGTGGACCGGCGCGATGATCGGCGCGGGTGGGCGGCTTCTTGGGAAGTCCGTGGGTGCGGTTGGTATTCCGGCGCCCACTGCGACGCTGCTCCGCGACACACTGATCGAGGGCGCGCGCCGGGTGGTCTTTCGCGTCAACGTGCCGAAGGGCACCACTGGTCTCACGCTGCGCGCGCTTGGCGCGCCGGTCCTGCGGACGGCGATCGACGGCAAAGTCGCGGACACGACGCGCTTCCGGAGGCACCCGCGCACCTGGTCGATGTTGTACTGGGCGGTGCCGGACAGCGGAGCGGTGTTCTCGCTCTCGATTCCGGTCGGCGCGCACATCGACGTCGAGATGGCGGCGCGAAGTCCGGGTTTGCCGGCGATTCCCGGCGTCCAGATTCCGCCGCGGCCGAACGACGTCGTGCCGATCCAGGTTGGAGACGTGAAGGTTGGGTACGCAAAGGTCAGCTTCTAAGGGCGGCCAAATCCTTACAGGATTCACGTCCGCCCCAAATAGCAGACACGCGCGTTCGGATCCATTCTTCAGGCATGAGTGGATGCCTGACATTCTGCCTCGCCGCGGCCCTTGGTGTGCCCGCGCCCTCCGCCACGTACGTTGGGCGAGAGGGTCAGCTGCAGGTTCGAGTTCCACGGCTCGAGCGCGAAGCCGCGAACGCCAGGATTGACGGCATTCTCGACGAGGGGGCGTGGGCGCAGGCCGCCCTACTGACCGGATTCTCGCAGTTCTCTCCGCAAGACGGGATCCCGGCGGCCGATTCCACTCAGGTTCTCATCTGGTATTCGCCGACGGCGCTGTACGTCGGAGTCCGGGCGTTCGAACGGCACGCCGCGGTGCACGCCACACTCGCCGACCGCGACAAGATCTCGGCCGACGACAACGTGCAAATCCTGCTCGGCACCTTCCACGACAAGCGACAAGCCTACGTCTTCGCCGTGAATGCGTTCGGCGTTCAGATGGACGGGACACTCGTGGAGTCCGGCGCGAACTTCAACAGCGGATGGACGCCGACGCTTTCCGGTCGTGCGGGGGCAGATCTCAGTCAGGATTTCGTGTTCACGTCCAAGGGACGATTGACCGAGTATGGCTACGAGGTCGAGCTTCGCATTCCGTTCAAGAGTCTGAAATTCCAATCGGGCGACCCGCAAAGCTGGGACATCAACATCCTGCGGCAGGTGCAGCACTCCGGCTATGAGGATTCGTGGGCGCCGGCGAAGCGGGCGAACGCATCGTTCCTCGCGCAGGCGGGATCGATCGAAGGATTGACCGGATTCGATCGCGGGATCGTTCTCGACTTCAACCCGGTGATCACGCAGAAGGCGAACGGAGCACCGGGGCCGTCGGGGTGGACGTACAATCGTCCGCCGGCGCAGGTCGGCGGCACGGTGCGTTGGGGGATCACGAACAACCTCACGATGACCGGTACAGCCAAGCCGGACTTCGCCGAGGTGGAATCGGACGCGGGCCAATTCATCATCGATCCCCGGCAGGCGCTCTTCTTTCCGGAAAAGCGACCGTTCTTCCTCGAGGGCCTCGAGGCGTTCAGCGTTCCCCACAATCTGGTTTACACGCGCCGGATCGTGCGGCCGGACGGCGCGACGAAGCTGACTGGAAAGGTCGCCGGAACGAGCCTTGGCTTTCTCTCCGCCGCCGATGACCCGACGTTGACGCCGCAGCGCTTTCGCACGGTGTACAACATCCTGCGGGCGCAACGCGACGTCGGCGGTCAGTCGCGTCTCGGCATGGCGTATACCGACCGAATTCTCGGTGGCGACTACAATCGCGTCGCCGATGTGGACGGCCGCATTCTCTTCGGCGGAGTCTACTCCGGTTCGTTCCAGTACGCGCAGAGCTACGACAAGACGGGGTCGGCCCTTCGCAACGCGCCTCTGTGGGAGACAATCGTGGCGCGGAACGGCAAGCGATTCGGTTTCCGGTACACGCTCACGGGAATCCACGATGACTTCCGCGCGGCGAGCGGATTCATTTCGCGTCCGGGCATCGTCCACGCCGCCGCCGACCATCGCGCTACGTGGTACGCCGATCGCGGTTCGGCGATCGAAGCGGTGACGGGCGACATCCTGTTCGACGACACCTGGCAGTACTCGCACTTCGTTCATCAGGGCGACGCGCAAGACAAGAAGTTCCACCTCAGTGGAAGCGTCGGGCTGCGCGGCGGCTGGAACGCCGGCGCCGGCGTGTACTGGGAGACCTTCGGCTGGGATCAGGCTCTCTTTCGGAATTACCGCATTCTCTCGCCCGCCGGCGACACACTCCCGTTCACCGGTGTCGGGCGCATTCCGAATCGCGATTACGTCCTGACGTTCTCGACGCCGCAATGGTCCGCCTTCAACGCGAGTCTGCTGTACATCGCCGGGCAGGACGAGAATTTCTACGAATGGGCGCAGGCGAACATCAACGTCGCGAGCCTGACTGTGAACGCCCGCCCGAGCGATCGTCTGCGCGTCGGCGGAACGCTGGCGTATCAAGGCTATTGGCGCCGGACCGACCAGAGTCTCGTCGCCCGCAACATGATCCCACGCGTGAAGCTGGAGTATCAGCTCACTCGCTCGATCTTCATGCGCGCGGTCGGCGAGTACGACATCAGCCGGACGGACGACCTGCGCGACGAAACGCGGACGTTCTACCCCATTCTGATCAACGGCCGCCGGGCGCTCGCCTCCCGCGCGCGCGCGGTGCACGGCGATTACCTCTTCTCCTATCAGCCGCGCCCGGGAACCGTGTTGTTTCTCGGTTATGGAAGCGTCGGCAACGGTGTGCCGGATCCCGACGATCGCTTCAACTTTCAGCCGATCAAGAGAGGCAGTGATTACTTGTTTGTGAAGTACAGCTATCTATTTCGCATGTGATGCCGCGGGTGTGGCTTAATACGGAATAGATGGGTGCGGGCTGAAGCAGGTCTCAGGTCCCTGGTCTCTGGTCTCAGGTGAAACGACGTCCGCGCTGTTACCACCCGAGACCAGGGACCTGAGACCTGAGACCTATGAAGCACGTCGAACAAAGCGCCCGATTAAGCCACGCGATGCCTTGCTCCCACCAAGGCGCGTAGCTTTCGATCATGGCCACCACCAAACGGAAGAAGAAGAAGCGCGAGACCGCACCGGCACAGTCGCGCGGGCTCGAGGCGCGGAGACTGGGGTCGGCGACTCCGCCGACGGCGGTTCAGACGCTGGCGCGGACGATCGAGGATGACGGCGGCAGCGTGCTCGCGACGTATCGCGATCCGCTCGGCTCGCACTGGCAAATCCTCGCCGCCCTGCCGCTCGACCGCGTGGAACCGACGCCGTTCCAGCGGGACCTTTCGGAGGCGCACGTCGGCCGCGTCGCGAATGCGATCGACAAGCTGGATCGTTATCTCGATCCGGTGATCGCGGTGCCGGCGGGTGACGGCAAGTATTGGTCGCCGAACGGCTACCATCGTCTCGGCGCGATGAAGGAGCTCGGCGCGCGGTCGATCGTGGCGCTCGTGGTGCCGGAGCCGGAGGTCGCGCACCGCATTCTGCTGCTCAACACGGAGAAGGCGCACAACCTTCGTGAGCGGGCGCTGGAAGTCGCGCGTCTCGCCGAGGCGCTGGCCGCGCTGGACGATCGCCCGGAGCGGGAGTTTGCGACCGAGTTCGAGGAAGCGGCGTTGGTGACGCTCGGATTGTGCTACCAGCAGAATGGTCGTTTTTCGGGCGGCGCATATCACCCGATCCTCAAGCGATGCGACAAGCTCCTTGGCTCGAAGCTGCCGAATGCGCTCGAGACGCGCCGCGGTCGCGCGGAAAAACTTCTCGAGCTGAACGAGCTCGTGAACGAAGCAGTAAAGCAGCTCAAGGGACGAGGGCTGGAAAGCCCTTACCTCAAGGCGTTCGTCGTGGCGCGCATCAACCCGCTCCGCTTCCAGCGAAAACCGACGGCTGATTTCGACGAGACGATCGACAAGATGCTCGGCAGCGCTCGCCGGTTCGACGCCGGACGCATCAAGGCGGATCAGGTCGCGCGAACCGGTGGACCGCCGGCCGCCGCGGAAGAATGACGACGATCGACACTCGTCCTCCGCGCGAGGAGCTGTTCTCCGGCCCGACGCCGGTCCAGGAGATGTGGCGGCTCCGCGCGCTGCTCGGCGGCGGGCCGCGGCTTCTCGTGAAGCGAGACGACGCGATCCCGTTCGGCTTCGGCGGGAACAAGGTCCGCAAGCTCGAGTTCGTGCTACCCGAAGCGCTCGCGGTGAACGCGGACACGCTCGTGACGCTCGGCGGTGTGCAGTCGAACCACGCGCGAGCGACCGCGGCGGCCGCGGCGAAGTTGGGGCTACGGTGTGTGCTGATCATCAACGGTGCGCCGCAGGAACGGCCGTCGGCCAACGCGCTGCTCGATCGACTGCTCGGCGCGGAAATCGAGTACATCGCCTCGCGCGCCGAGCGAGCGGCGGCGATCGAGCGGGTCGTGACGCGGTTGGAGTCCGAAGGGCGCCGGCCGTTCTTGATTCCGCTCGGGGCATCGACGCCGACGGGAGCGCTCGGCTTCGCCGCGGCCGTCGATGAGATGCTTGCTCAGGGCGTTCGGCCGAACGTGATCCTGCACGCGGGGTCGTCCGGCGGGACACAGGCCGGTCTGGTCGCCGGCGTGGCGCGGAACGGTTTGGCGACGCGGGTCATCGCGGTGAGCGCCGACGATCCGGCCGCTTCGATCGCGTCGACGGTGCGAACCATCGTGCGCGCGATTCCCGGCTGTGATTCCTTCGATGGCGAGATCGTCGTGGACGATGCGATGGTCGGGGATGGGTATGGCATCCCGACAAATGCCTCGCGCGAAGCGCAGCAGTTGCTGGCGCGAACCGAAGCTCTGTTCGTCGACCACACCTATACGGCAAAAGCCGCCGCAGCGCTCATCGCGTACGCGCGCGACGGGCGCTTTTCGTCCGACGAGACCGTGCTGTTCTGGCACACCGGCGGCCAGGTCGGCCTCTTCGCCTGACCGCCGGTCTTTAGATTTCTCTCAAGTGCTCGGCGGCTTCGGCCGCTCGGGCGCTTGGGTCATGGAGCCGTTCGGCGCGACTTTGAGCGTCACGACGGACTTGTTCGGTACTGGCTCCATTTCGTCTGCCTCGACGCGAATCCGGTCCGGCGCCACTCGTGTGATCACCACCCGCGCTCCCTCGTGCATCCCGACGATGCCGTACTTCGCGATCTTGGTCGGGTCGGCGAGTGAAACGGTGATCGACCGTCCGAGCTCGAACTCGTCGGGCAGATTCCCGGACGGTTTGAGTCCGAGTTTGTCGACGGTCGATTTGACGGAGATGTCGACGGTGCCTTGCTGCTGGACTTGCGCGCGACCGGGCAACGGCGACGCGGCGATTGCGGCGATGCAGACGCTGAGAAGCATCACGCCTCGAACCATAGGGCCTCCCCTATGAACGTCCTTTACACTGCATCGGGATCAGCCCGCTGTCGATAGGGCGAAGGCCCCATGCGTCGTCGGCGAAACATCGCGTAGGTTGGGCAGGTACTGAGAGTCATGATTCCGCGCATTGTGGCGCTCGTCGCCCTCGTCACGAGCCTGTTGGCCGGACAGGAGGACCGCGGCCGGCCGATAGTACTGCTGGTCCACGGACGGGGCATGTCCGATCGCGACACGGCGGCGACGCGTAAGATGTGGCAGCAAGCACTCGCCTCGGGCGCGCGGACACTCACGTCCGAGGCGCTCATCGGCGATCGCGACGTCCGAGTCGTCTGGTACGCCGACGTCCTCGATCCGCGGTCGGCCGCGTCGTGCGAATATGCCGCCGGCGATCCGCGCGCGCGACGCGCGCGCGCCGGCGACGCGGACTTCAGATCCTTCCTCGGCATGATGGGCGGTATCCTGGGAGTCGTCAGCTCGCTGGTCGACCAGTCGGAGACGACCTCACAGCTTCGCGCCCTGGCGAGTGACGCCGCGTTCGTATCCGACCCCGGGAAACGTTGTGCGTCGGAACAGCGGCTCGGCGCGGAAATCGATCGCGCGAAGGCGGAGGGGCGTCCGATCGTGATCGTCGCGCACAGCCTCGGCGCGGTGGTCGCTTATGACTACCTATCGGCTCGGCGCGATTCGCTCCCCATCGTAGACCGGTTCGTGACGATGGGATCGATGGTCGGGTATCCCGAGCTCCGCAGCTTGCTCATCGGCGGCGGCGGCAGCGCGGACGACTCGCTTTCGCGGCCGCGTAGTGTGAAGGCGTGGGTCAACCTTCGCAACGGCCAGGACGTGCTCGCTGCTCCGCTGTCCGTCGGCCGCGACGTGATCACGACACCTCCGCCGGATGAGCCCGATCCACACGAGTTGATGGGCTACTTGAGGTCGTCCGCGGCGGCTCGCGAGGTAGTGAACGCGTGGTGCGAGGCGTTTGCGGGAACCCGGCCCCGGGGTTGCACTGAGGTGGCCCCGAAATAATCGCGGGGTCCGAGCGTGCACGTCCGACGAACGTGGTTCACCACAACTTTCTTGGTTTTCTTGGCTGCGCCGTCGATGGCGCACGGGCAGCGCGTTGGGCGGGATTCGGCGACTCGCCTCACGCGCTTCGGACGAGCGGTCGGCTACGGCGCGATCATGGGCGTCGCCTACGCCGGCGTGAACCAGATCAACGACCAGCCGACCGAGTGGGGAAGGAACTGGAACGGCTTCGGTAAACGCGTCGCGTCCAACCTGGGTGAGTTCCTCATTCAAGAATCTGTAACTGACGGCGTCGCGGCGATCATGAAGCGTCCGTTGGACTACACGCCCTGCCGTTGCAGGGGCACGGCCGATCGCATCGGGTACGCGCTTGGCGGCGCCGTGACCGACCAGATGCCCCGCGGCAAGCACCCGATCGCCATTCCGCGAATCCTCGGTGCGTATGCCGGCGCCTACGCGCAAAGCACGTGGAGACCTGATTCACGAAGCCGTCTCGAACAGACGCTTCTCAATGGCACGACATCGATCGCGGTGGGCGGCTTGATCAACCTCTACCACGAGTTCAAGCGCCACTGAGCTCGCGCTACTGGTACTGGATGTAGATCGGCCGCGGACGCAGCGCGAGCACCTCGATCGGTGCCAGGATGCGGTCGCCCTTTCTCGTGTCGTTGTGATAAAACAGCTTGAACCCCGTGAATTGCACGGGTTCAGCCACTTCGCAGCGCGCGTAGGTGTCGAACTTGAGCCACGGCTGGCCCCAGCCGTCCATGTTGATCACGATCTGAACGCGCGGATCGAGCCGTATCTGCTCGGCATCCTGCAGCATGTTCGTCGTGAACCGGTGGACGACCAGCACCTTCGGCGGCAAGTGGTATTTCGTCACGATCGAGGCCAGGTAGTCGACGACTCCGTTGACGTCGGCCGCCGTCATCGAGCCGATCTTCGTTCCGGGAACGCGCCCTTCCCGATTGTGGTGCATGTGAAACTCGGGATCGATGCCGACGTGCACGTCCGGCCGAGAGAGGAATTTCTCGATCACCGGCAGCTCCGCCTTGAGCGTGCTCTTGCCGGCCTGAATATCGAGAATCGTGATCGCGCCGTGCGATCGCGCCAATCCGTACACCTTCTCGATCAGGTCCGGATCCGATCGCTGGCGATACATGCTGTCCTTGCCCGGCTGGCCTTGGGCGACGGAAACGATCAGGTGCAACGCCGGCTGCACCGGCAGCGTGGGATCGGCAGCGCGCCAGAGCGCGACCGTCGAATCCAACTTGGCGAGCATGGCGTCGTACGGGATCTCGCCGAGGATGCCCATCTTTTTCGACAGCGGATTGCCGTAGTACGCGACGATGCGCTTGCCGGGCAGGATCGAACCCGGAAGCCGCGCTGGCGCCTTGACCGGCCAACCGTCGTGCTTGAGGCCCGCGCGAATGGTTGCAACGAGCGAGATGCTGTCGGCCATGGTGCGAGACTTCGGCTGCGTCGCGATCTGGAGCAGGATGGCGGAATCGGGCGAGGACGGCGTCTTGCGCCGCGATCGCGACGTCGAGTCCGTCGGCGGCGCGGTGCGTGCCGCACGAGTGGGTTCCGGTTTTGCCGCCGAGTCGGGAATCGTTCCGTCGGCGAGGCCGGTGGAGTCGCGAGTGGAATCGCGCCGTGTTGAGCCCTGAGGCGCGGGAGCGCGGTCGCCGCAGGCGGCGACGCCGATCATGAGCAAGGCAGCCGAGAGCGTTCTGAGCAAAGTCATTGAGTGGCGTCCTTGCAATGGACGCACCGGCAACTCTGCTCGCTACATCACAACAACGAGAGTACCGGCTTAGCCCACCGCCAAGCCGGCACCCTCCGGGGCCTAGCGATGCGTCCGCTCGAGCCACGCTCCTGAATCGTCGCGCGCCATCATGTACACCACGCCGCCCTTTCCGAAGCCTACGATCTGTCGGCCGCTCGGGATCTGCACGCGATCGATGAGCTCGCCCTTCTGTCCGATCACGTCGTAGATCGGGCCAGCGACCGAGCCGGCGCGCGTTGCGCTCGTTCGCACCCACAGATTGCCGTCGGCGTCCCCGCGGGAAGCGCCCTGAGCGAAGACGGGGCGATAGTCGGGCAGCTCGTTTGCGCTGACGAACGTCATCTGCGGTCCACCGCCGGCTTCGCCCGTCCGGATGCCGCCGCCACCTTCACCGCCGCGCATGCTGAAGTTCATGACGACCATTCCCGGCTGGCCGCCCCCCCCCCCACCGCCGCCGCGTCCGTCCATGACGACGTTGCCGCCGTTCGGTGCCGCGGCGCGCGCCCGCTCGAATGCGGCTTTCGCCGAGTCGATGATGGCGACCTTGTCTTCATCGGTCAGACGCTGCCAGTCGTAAGCGATCTTCGGCGACGACGACGCGGAGCCGTCGGCGCGAATGAAGTCCACGTGATAATCCTGGCCGCGGACGAGAGCGATGGAGCCGTCGGCAAGCACGGCCCAGTCGTCGACTGTCTGCAGTGGGTTGATCTCGGTGGTCACGGTCATGCCGCGCTCGTTCTGCTGCACGTTCATCTTGTTCTTGGGGATCTTGAAGAACGCGGCGGTGTCGAGTTTACGGGTCGCCAGATCTACGCGCACGAGCGCCGTGGAGTCGGGCTGCTCGAACATGCTGGCGAGCGACGCGGCGCGGGCGGCGTTGTCTCCCGCTCCCGATCGCGTCGCCGATTGGGCGACGGCTGGCCCCGCGACGATGCGTCCGAATCCGCCGCGATAGACGAGGCGCCCTTTTCCATCGAGGCCCGGGTTGCCGAGCAAGTTGCTGCCGAGGGCGGGGGCGTCCTGCGATCGCGGGACGGACGCGACGCGCGCGATCTTGCCCGCCGGATCGATGACGAACATCGACAGGCCGGCCGGATCGACGAACAACGTCGAATCGGCGAAATAGGCGATCAAGCCGCCCGGACGCACGCCGTACGAGCTCGCCGTGCCGCTCACCGAGTCGGCGACGATCGTCGCCCCGCCGAGCGAGGCGTCGAGCAGTGTGAGCTGGCGCTTGATGCCGTCGTTGACGAGCACCTTTCCGCCCGGCAACTGCCGAATGGCGCTGACCATACCGAAGGTGTGCGGCGACGACGCGTCCGGAGCATTGATCAGCCGAACGGCCGGAGTTTGCGCGACGATCGCGCTTGCCGGAAGCGCCACGGCGACGGTCAATAGAAGTTTGCGCATGTGAGGAGTGGTAAGGTTGATCACGGGGTTCCGATACGAATGACTTGCACGTTGCCGCCGCCGCCCGCGCCGATCGCGGCCGGCACCATACCACCCGGCATCATCATCATGCCGAGGCCGGCGCCGGAAGTGCCCGAGCGGACCGATGCCAGATAGCGCGTATCGAGGAACGGCGTCACGAAGGTGGGCAGTTTGCGCTTCTGGTCCGCGGTGAGGAGCGACTTGATCATCGGCGCGACACGAATGAGCGCGTCGACCGACGCCTCGCGGGCCGTGCGATAACGATCGTACACGTCGCCTTGGTCGTAGTGTTCGGGAAGAGCGGCGAAATGTTTCACGACCGGCGACCAGATGGAATCGAGCTTGATCGTGTAGTTGCGGTTGAGCACCGCGACGCTGTCCGCCTGTGCGGGTGTGAGCTCGAGCGTGTCGGCGGACCGGAGGATCTGCGCCATCGGGTTCATGACGCCGCCCGATCCGTAGAACGCGCGCAGCATCGGCTCGGACGCCTTCTGCCCGGACGACGAGCGGCCCCGGTCGAGGAGCAGCGTGAGGTCCTGCCGCTCGCGCGTCGGACCGACGTCGACCCGCATCATCGCCGTGAGCGTCACCGGCGTGCGCGTTACCGTCTGCGCCAGCGCGGTCGCGCCGAAGCGCTGGTTCACCTCGTACTTGTAGCGCTGTGTCGTCTGATCGAAGCCGCGGACGTAGAGCAGCTGGTTGTTCGGAACGAACTGCTGTCCCCAACCGTGCAAGTGTCCGTCGCCGTGGAGGAGCACGTCAGCCGCGCCGAGGGGATTCGAGATCTGAAACGAGATACTTGCGCGCTGCGGCATGCGTACCTTCACCGGGTTGAACGAGAAGGTCAGGTTCGCCGTCGTGTACCACGGGCTCTGGCAGCTGTTACGCGCCGCGATGTGGCCGACCTGGCTCTCCAGGCATTCACGCGCCGAGCCGGACCCGGTCGCGAGCAGCGAACGCATTCCCGAGGCGAGCGCCGTGTCGGCCGTTCCCGCCGGGTCGAAGATGAACGCGCGATCGTTTTGATAGCCGTCGCCGTTGATGTCGCCGGCGACGACCGGCGTGTACGGCGTGCCGGAGCGGAGCGAGCCGTACCAGCCGAGCCGGATGAAGTCGAAGGCGTTGTAGTTGAAGGTGTAGATGATCTGGTGGCGTGAGTCGAAGCTCGATCGGCCCCACGACGCCTCGGTCGGATTGCCGGCCGTGTTGTTGAAGCCGCGGATCCGCTCACGGGCGTTGGCATACACGTATGACAGACTCCACGTGAACCCCGAGCTGAACGAGAAGGGCCGTAGTTGCACCGAAAGCTGCTTGGCCTCCGACTGCATATCCGACCGCAGCTCGCTCACGCGTGAGAAGGCTGACGAGACGCGCGACTCGCCCGGCGCGATCGCGCCTGTCGTCGGCACGATACTCGTCGAACGCGCATACACCGGGCGTCCGTCCTCGTTGGTCAACGAGAATTGCTGCACCGGATTGAAGTTCAGGTCGAACGTGCTCGCCTGGTTCATGTTGCGCGAGTACGTGGCGTCCACCGTCGCCGAGAACCGGTTGTCGAGGATCATTCCCGACCACTGGAGATTCGAGCGCAGCGCGCGCGGCGACGTGTAATCCTTCGCGAACAGCGTGACGTTTGGCGCGGCGCTCGAGAACACCGTGCCGGACGTGCCGTCCGCGCACTGTGTCGGGATCGACGACTCACTTGCCGCGTACGCCGCCCAATCCGGGGTTGGCGCCGCGATGCCGACGCAAGCGATCTGCTGCACGGCACTGGGCAGCCCGGTATTGTCGAGGGCGGAGCCGATCGACTGCGCGGTGGGAGTGCTCTGGAACATGCCGACGCCGCCGCGCACGACGGCGCGCGGTCCACGCACTGCTCCCTGGAACGCGGCGATCTGCGCCGCGGTGCCGTACGTCCACGAGAACCCGATGCGCGGGCTCAGGTAGACGCGGTTGGGCACGCGATCATTGCGGGAGCCAAAGATCTGCTCGACCGACGAGTTGTAGAGCGGCTCCGAGGAGAACCGATTGCCGTCGAGGCGGACGCCGTACTGGAGTTGAAGGTCGTCGGTCGGGCGGTAGGAATCGCCGAGCGACATGCCGCCGATCCATTGATTCTCGCTTCGCGCGCGCGGCGTCAGTTGGCGCGTAAAGACCGCCGGACGTCCCGCATCGAGATCGGCGAGCGAGTTGAAGCTGAAGGAGCCGAGTTGGTTCGCGGTGAGGTCCTGCGCGTACGCGTCGCGACGGAGCTCGGTCGTGAACTTCAGCCGGTGCTTGTTGTTCTCGCTGAACCACGAGAGGGAGTTCATGAACTGACCGGTCGTGGTCGTCGAGCTGACATTCATGCCGGGGTTGCCGCCGAAGGCTACGGTCTGCACGCCGGACAGTCCGTCGGCCAGCGACGAGTTCACGCGGACCGACCCGTTCGGCAGATCGATGAACGGCGAGCCGGAGAAGTGCATCCGGTTCACGCCGACCGACGTCTCGGTGAGGATGCCGAACCCGAAGTAACTCGAGTGGCGACCCTGGACGCCGCCGTAATAGTTGCTGCGCTCGCCGCTGTGCGCGGGCAGCTCGGTCGTGGTGATGCCCGATGGATCCTGCCGGCTCCACGAACCGTTGAACGTCAGGTTGAACGCCTGGCCGGTCGTCGACGACGGCGGGGTGAAGTCGATCGTTCCAAAGAGACTGGCCTGATCGCTCAACCGAGCATTGGGAATCCCGCCGACGGTCGCCGGTACGTGCGAGCGGTCGAGGATGCTGAGCAAGCGGCTGACCGAGTCGCGGGCGAGTCCGGCCGTCTGAAGGCCCAACGCGTCCGTGTTGAGCAAACTGTGAAGATCCTGCGATCGGCGTCCGGCCTGATATGCGACGGAGAAGAACGCCTTGTCGGTCCGGATGGGCCCGGAAAGGAGGCCGCCGATAGACAGGTTGCGATACTGCTGGCCGAGCGAGCGGGCGGCGGCGTCGGTCCACTGCATTTGCGGCGCGTCGACGTTGAGGCTCGTCGAGCGAATGATGTAGTTGTTCCCGCCCCGCGACCGCACGTTGAGCAAGCCGCCGCTGAAGTTGCCGCGCGAAACATCGTAGGGGCTGGTGGCGAGCGAGGTGGAGACGTTCGCGTCGCGCGGCAGATTCGAGCCGCCGAACGCCATGCCATTGAGCGTCGTCGCGTTCTGATCCGGCGATAGGCCGAGGACCGAGAAGCCGGACGGTGAGCCGTCGGCGCCTGGGATCAGCTGCACACCGGGCAGTGATGCCGCGAGGGCGGCGAGATCTCCCATCTGGTCCGCGGACACCGGGTTTCCGGTCACGCTGCGCTCGCTGCCGCTGATGTCCGGGAGATCGTTTCGCCCCACGCGCTGCCGGTCGGCGTTCACCTTCATGGCGTCGAGCTGCGCGGCGACGCGCTGGAGCCTTGCGTCGGCGACGAGAATCTCCTGGTCGCCGGTGCGTTTGACCTCGAACCGTTTGGTGGCGAAGCCGAGCGCCGCGATGTTGACGAAGTAGTCGCCCTCGTCGCCGGGGAAGGTGACGGTATAGCGCCCACTTTTGTCGGTGCGGGCACTGCGCGAGACGTTGCCGGACAGCGACGTCACGGTGACCGTCGCGCGTTCGATCGGAAGGCTGTCCGGTCCCGTGATCCGACCGCGGATCACGTCCGTTTGCGCGAACAATGAGCCGGGATGCGTGATCGCGGCGAAGCCAACCGCGAACGCGACCGAAAGAAGTCGACGTAAACGCACTGAGAGGTCCGAGTTAATGGGGTAGGGACGGCCGACCAAAACGTTTGGAGCCTACGGATACTCAGACTGCGACCGACTGCCAACGTGTGGATCCACGGGCTTAGAGTCGGGCGAGGTTGGAAAGGGTTTACTGCGACGTGCCAATCTATCTGGTGTACAGCTCCGCGGCCGGGAACCTATCTCATGGCGGGTTGCGGCGGGCACCGGTACAATTGCGCGCCATGCTCGCGGCGAATCATCCTCGCTGCTACATCGACGTGAATCGCTGGGAAACGCCATGACGCCGGACGGCGAGGGCGCGGAGCAACCGGATTTCGTGGTGTCCGATGGCCGGGGGCGCACGGCCACGCCGGCGGTTACCGCCGCCGTCGTGCCCGCCCTCCGCGGAATGGGTTTTCAGGTGTCGGTGAACGACCCCTACACGGGCGGAACGATCGTGAAGCGCCTCGGCGCGCCCGACCGCGGAGTGCACAGCGTGCAGATCGAGATCAACCGCGCGCTCTACCTCGACGAGAAAGCAGTGGAAAAGCGAAGGCTTTGGCGCGCTCACCCAGCGTCTCGAGCAGCTGACAAGGAATTTGACAGCTCTCTAAAGAGCAGACGTGCCGCAGGTCACCAAGGGCCTGTGCGGCCAGCCCTAGGCTGGGCTCGCCTGAATTCGCCAGTTTGGGGCTCGTTGGACTGTCACACCTTTTCCCCTCCCCCGAGCCCCCTATGCGTCGCTTCCTCCTTCTCGGTTTGGCGTCGGTTGCCGTAGCCTGCTCGTCACCGCGAGACAAGGCCCGCGCCGATAGCGCACAAGCGCTTGCGACCCAGCAGCGCGTTCTCATGGACAAGCTCACCTCGCAGCGTGACTCCGTGTCGCAGCTGCTCGGCGACGCGAACGTCTTTATCGGCCACATCGACAAATCCATCTCCCGCGTGAGGGGCCTCGGTCCCGCGGCGGCCAGGAAGGGCACAGAGAGCGGTCTCGAAGACCAGCTCCGTGCGCGCAAGGACATGCTGCGCCGCGTCGACGCGCTGGTCGAGCGCGCGCGAGAAACGGCCGGAGAAGTTACGGCTCTCAAGAAGCGCCAGGCCGAGCTGCTCGCGGACAACGCGAAGCTTGGCGAAGAGAACAAGGCGCTCAAGGATTCTCTCGCTGCGAATGAACAACGAATCGCGTCGATGATGTCGAGCATCGAACAGCAGGCGCAGACGATCGCGCTGCTTCAGTCGCGACTCGATGACCTCGGCAAGGACCTGGCGGCCGTCCAGACGGCGTACGCCAAGGCCTACTACGTGATCGGTACCGAGGACGATCTCATTAAAAAGGGCGTCATCGTGAAGGAAGGCGGAGCGAACCTGCTGATCAAGCGAGTGGGGCGCACGCTCGTTCCGGCGCGAGAGCTCCCGGTGGATGCGTTCAGTCCGATCGATACGAGAGAGGTGCATCGAATCGAGATGCCGGATACGACGAGGAACTACCAGATCGTGTCGCGGCAGAGCCTGGACGACGCGAAGGTCGCGGTGCGCGAGGGCAACCGATTCCGTGGGCCGCTCGAGATCGCGGAAGCCGAGAAGTTCTGGTCGCCGTCCAAGTACCTGATCATCGTGCAGCGGTAAACGCACGGGCGCGATAGGGCGCCGCTGTCATCCTGAGCCCTTCGTCGCTGGCGCGACTCGAGGGCAGGCTTCGCGAAGGACCTACCGTCCAAAACTGGGTACCAGTTAAGGACGATAGGTCCTTCCTCGCTTGCGCTCCTCAGGCTGACAGCGCAAGGGGGCCGGCACTTCCCTAAATCAGTGCCACTCGTCAACATCCCCTTCTAGCCCAGCGTAACCAACGAGCGAGTTGTTCGCCCGTCGGTTCCCCTATTTCCCGCCCTGCCGTGCCTTCAGCGACAAAGACGTCCAAACCCCGCACGACATTCACGCCTGATACTGCCGCGTCCGGTTCGCCGGTCGCTCAGCGCGTGCTGCCGATGCTCATCCTGCTTTTCGTCGGAAGTGGCTGCGCCGCTTTGATTTATGAAATCGTATGGTTTCAGCTGCTCAGCTTGATCATCGGGTCGTCGGCGGTGTCGATGGGTGTGCTGCTCGGGACGTTCATGGGCGGCATGTGTATCGGCAGTCTCTTCCTTTCTCGATACGTCTCCAGCCGCCAGCACCCGCTGCGTGTTTACGCCTACCTCGAGCTGGCGATCGCGGCTTTTGGGTTGCTCGTGCTGTGGGGTCTCCCATATGTCGGCGGGCTGTATTTCGCGTTCGCCTTGCACGGCATGGCGGACCTGCTTCTTCGCGGACTCTTCTGCGCCATCTGTCTGCTCCCGCCCACGATCCTGATGGGCGCGACGCTGCCGGCGATCGCACGCTGGGTTCAGACCACGCGCGAGGGCGTGTCGTGGTTGGGCTTCTTCTACGGCGGCAACATCGCTGGCGCGGTGCTCGGCTGCGTGCTCGCCGGGTTCTATTTGCTCCGCGATCACGACATGGCCTTCGCGACGTATGTCGCGGTCGTCATCGACGTCGCCGTGGCGGCGGCTGGTCTGGCGCTCGCGAAGTCGACCTTCTATCACGGCGCCGAGGAACCGGAAACGTCGCAGTCGGCGGAGCCAATGGTCCCGAAAGGCGCCTGGCCGGTGCTTATCACCATCGGAATCTCGGGCGCGACGGCGCTCGCCGCTGAAGCGGTGTGGACGCGGCTTCTTTCGCTTCTTCTCGGCGCGACGACGTACACCTTCTCGCTCATTCTCGCCGCGTTCCTGCTCGGCCTCGGCGCCGGCAGCAGCGCCGGCGCGGCACTCGCGCGGAACGTGAAGAATCCCCGGTTCGCGCTCGGCGTCTGTCAGTTGCTGCTCACCGTGACGATTGGTTGGGCGGCGTACGCGATGACGTCAATGCTTCCGTATTGGCCGGTGAGCCCGGGCTTGGCGCTCAAGCCGAGCTATACGTTCCAGATCGACCTCGTGCGCTGCCTGTGGTCGGTGTTGCCGGCGGCGGTGCTGTGGGGAGCGAGCTTCCCGCTCGCGCTCGCGGCTGTTGGCCGTGACGCGAAGGATCCGGCGCGGCTCGTTGGTGTGACGTACGCGGCGAACACGGTTGGCGGAATCATCGGCGCCTTGTTCGGCAGCCTGTTGATCATTGCCTGGCTTGGAACACAGGCGTCGCAGCGCATCCTCATCGGGCTCGCCGCGATCAGCGCCATCGTCGCGCTCGTGCCGTTTGCGTCCGACGCGGCGGAGAAAGCGGTCGCCGGTTCGCGGAAGCTTGGCTGGGGATTGGCGGCGGTTGTCCTTGCCGGTCTGTTGATCAAGTCTGTTCCGCCGGTGCCGCCGCTGCTCGTCGGCTACGGCCGCTGGTTCGCGACGCGGCTCGACAATCAGAATGACTTCATCTACATGGGTGAAGGTGTGACGGCGTCGGTTGCTGTTTCGCAGCTCTCGAATGGCGTGTTGAACTATCACAACGCGGGTAAGGTGCAGGCGTCGAGCGAGCCGCAGGACATGCGACTCCAGCGCATGCTTGGCCACCTCACGACGTTGCTTCCGCCGAAGCCGAACTCGGTGCTCGTCATCGGTTGCGGCGCCGGCGTGACCGCCGGCGCTGTCAGCATCGACCCGGCGCTCCAGAGCGAGACGATCGCGGAGATC